>Ga0306920_100007546_pt1 | contig 14337 bp, 14 predicted proteins | sample flu12Cox44000170_FD_204666 | JGI IMG/M metagenome (GOLD analysis project Ga0306920, IMG submission 204666) | Lab enrichment of tropical soil microbial communities from Luquillo Experimental Forest, Puerto Rico - flux4day.12C.oxic.44.000.170 (v2)... | ecosystem: Environmental > Terrestrial >...
TTCCGCTGGCACCGCGATAAACAACGACACGGGTGCCGAGGAAATCCACACCGAGGACCGCGCCGCTCTCGAGCTCGCGGCAAAGAGCAACGGGAAACCACGATTGATGAAAGCCGGGATCATCGATAGACGGCCGGCTTGCTTGCTGCTCGTGGTCCAACGCTTTCATTTAGCTCCTCCGGTGCGAGCCGATCGTGATTGCGCGTATCTCGTCGTCCATAGCAGCAGTCCCGTCACCGTGCCGATGCCGAGAACGGGCTCGACGACCAATGCCACCGCCGGCGGCAATATCAGCGCGGAGGTGATGCCGAGCATTGACTGGGCAATGCATGTGATGCCCCACACTACGGTCAGATGCCGCATCGCGTGGCGAAATCCGGCGTTCTCGAGGCGGGCGTCCCAAGCGGCAGCCTTTTCGGGGTCACCGCCGGTGTTGACCTCTCGGCCCACAAAGAACATCAGCGGTCGGCGCCAGTGCAGCGAATAGAGGCACGCCAGGCCAAAAAGACCGAAAGCCGGTGCTGCCTTCAGCACCGCAAAGCGGGCATCATTGGTGACGAGCGCGATCGCCATGCCTGTGATGATTGTGACAAGCACCGCGAGGCCAATGAATTCGGGGCGGCGATGCCGCCACCAAGAAGCGAGGATCGATACGGCAGGGAAAATCGCTGCTGCGGCCAAGGCCGGCACGAGGGGAACGTCCCACGCCCGCTCGAGCAGCTGAATAGTGAGCCACGGCAGCCCCACATCGACAGCAAATTTGGGCAACAGACCCGGAGGGGTTGCCCGCGTCAGTGAAGTAGTATTCGGCTGGACTCCTGTAGTATCGGTCATGTCTTTCACTGCCTCAGACGTTTGTCGAACCACCCGAGCCCGAGCTGGCGGGCCTGGTCGCGCGCCTCGCCGTAGAGATCGTAGTGACGCTTCACGGTTTCGGTACGATTTGGTACCATCGAATTTTAATTGGGGTGCGCCTCGGTACCAATGCAAGAGGTCTTTTTGCGTCGGATCAAAAAAACGGCATCTCCCGACTCCGATCCGGTAACAGACAAGGCGACCCGCGCTCGGATTATCGGTGCCGCGTTTCAAGCGTTTATGGAGTAAGGCTACGTCGGCACGAGCACGCTCGAGATCGCGACGCGCGCCAAAATCTCCAAGCGCGATCTCTATGCGAACTTTCCGAACAAGCAGGCGATCCTTCTGGCGTGCATAAGAAGCCGCGCCGCGCGAATGCGACTGCCCGCGGACCTGCCGGCGCCGCGCAGCCGCGATATGCTCGCTTCCACCTTGACAACGTTCGGGGCAACCGTCGTTCGCGAAGTCTGCCAACCAGAGGTAATCGCGATGTTTCGTCTCGCGATCTCGGAGGCCCAACGCTCCCCCGACGTCGCTGGCACCCTCAATGCCAGCCGGTCGGTCAACCGCGAGGTGCTCGCCGACTTGCTTGCTCAAGCGCAGAAGGCGGGAATTTTGGGTCACGGCGATCCGCCGCACATGATGGAGCAATTCTTTGCACTTCTGTGGGGCGATCTGATGCTCGGGCGTCTTCTGGGTGTGGCGGCGTCGCCGAAGTCGGCCGAGATCGATAGAAGAGCGCACGCTGCGACGGAAGCGTTCCTTAAGCTTTACGCCAATCCCACATCCGCTCGCCGCTGATAGCCGACGCAAACCGTGCAATAGCGCGGGCGGAGCCGGCTGAGGCGCTCGCCCTTAGCAGGCTGCAGAAATATGCCCTCCGCGGATAAAAACACTCATCCCGGCCACAGCGAAGCGCAGAGGGATCCAGAAACGTTTGAAATGCCTGGATTCCCGCTTTCCGCGGGAATGACGACAAAGGTGTGACCATGCCAATTCCTCGGCTGTTTGGCGAGTTTGTCTGCAGCCTGTTAACCAATGGCAGTTGCCGGCCTCTAATACTGCTTTACGGAACACAGTCGAAGTGAAAGCGGAACGACCCGCCATAAGACCGTATCCAACCGGCGGTCGGGGTCGGGAAATGAGCGGGGATGATCATCACCGGGGTATCGGCAAAGGTTTCGAGGAAACGCCGTCGTGTCGCGCGCGCCATTTCCGCGTTGACGCAGAAGCAACTGTTGAGCTCGGCTTCGGCGCACTGCAGCGGCGTATGCATGATGTCGCCGCTCAAGACCACGGATGACTGGGGACACCCTACCACGACGCAGATGTGGCCGGGTGTGTGTCCCGGCCACGGCTCGATCCATACGCGGTCGTCCAAGGCGTAGTCCGTGGCGACCAGCTCGGCCTGGCCACTCTCCATGATCGGCAGCAGGCTGTCCTCATAGTATGGATCAGTCGTGTATGCGGCGCGCCATTCGGCCACCCGCCAGTAATCCCATTCCTCGCGGGCGAACAGATAGCGGGCATTTGGAAAGGTCGGCACCCATCGGCCGTTGAGGAGTCGCGTGTTCCAACCGACGTGGTCGGCGTGCAGATGCGTGCACATCACATAGTCGATGTCTTCGGGGACAAACCCGGTGGCGGCGAGATTGGCGAGGTAAGGCCAATTCTTCTTGTGATAGCGCAGCTTGTGCGGACGCTCCTTGGCGTTGCCCGAGCAGGTGTCGACCAGGATCGTCGCGCGCGGTGTCTTTATGACCGTGCTGTGAAACGCGAAGATAATCAGACCGCTGACAGGGTCCATTGAGGTCGGCTCGAGCCAGGCTCGGTGCCGCTCAATGATCTCAGGGGAGGCCTCGGGATGAATGACGGCTGGCTCGAATAGCGCGGCTTCGAACTCGAGCACACGGGTGATCTCGACCTCACCCACGCGCCAGCGGTAAATCGGGCCGGTAGTCGCGTTCATTGCCTGCTCCTTCTGTTCTTGCCCAGGGCTGATTGCTCTAACTTTGATTTCTCCGCAGCTTGCCTGCAAACTTGTTTGTCCGTGGAATGGTTTCGGCGAGAGATGAAGATCGCGACCTTCAACGTGAACGGCGTCAATGGCCGTCTTCCGGTGCTGATGCGCTGGCTGGCCGAAGCCGAGCCGGATGTCGCCTGTCTGCAGGAGCTGAAGGCCTCGGACGATAAATTTCCCGAGCCCGCAATCCGGGAAGCCGGTTACCGCGCAGTCTGGCATGGCCAGAAGAGCTGGAACGGTGTCGCTATACTTGCGCGCAACAAGGCGCCGATGGAGACGCGTCGTGTCCTGCCGGGCGATCCGGATGTTGCGCACAGCCGCTACATCGAGGCGGCGGTAGATGGGATCCTGATTGGTTGCCTTTATTTGCCCAACGGAAATCCGGCCCCTGGCCCGAGATTCGATTACAAGCTGCGCTGGTTTGATCGACTGGCCGCGCACGCCGCAGAACTTCTCGCGACCGGTCTGCCCGTCGTGCTCGTCGGCGATTTCAATGTGATGCCGACCGATCTCGATGTTTATAAGCCCGAACGCTGGGTCGATGATGCGTTGTTTCGGCCCGAGGTCCGTGCGGCATTCTATAGTCTGCTTGCACAAGGTTGGACCGATGCGGTGCGGGCGCTTCACCCCGGTGAGCGCATCTACACCTTCTGGGACTACTTTCGCAACGCATGGGCGCGGAACGCCGGCCTGCGGATCGACCACCTGCTCCTCAGCCCCTCAGTTGCTGACCATCTGATCGCGGCGGATGTGGACCGGCACGTGCGCGGATGGGAGAAGGCAAGCGATCATGCGCCGGCGTGGATCGAGCTCGGGGATGCTGTCGGAGGCCGCATCCAGCGGCGACGGGAAAGAGCAACAAGCTGCTCCGGGAGGAATGGCGAATGACAGACACTGGTGGGATCGTCGTTGAGCGGGATCTGATGGTGCCGGCGCGCGATGGGGTGGTATTGGCGACCGATGTCTACCGGCCGGACGGGCCGGGGCCGTTTCCGGTGCTCTTGGAGCGCACGCCCTACGACAAATCGGCGGCGAGCCGATCCGAGCGCACCGCTGCGGATGCGAGGCCGCGGTCGAGGGCCGAGGTTGCGGCTTATTTCGTCGAACACGGCTATGCGGTCGCCTACCAGGATTGCCGCGGCCGCTATCAGTCGGGCGGCCGTTTCACGAAATATCTGAGCGAGGCCGAGGACGGTTTTGACACGCTGGTTTGGCTGCGGCGCCAGCCGTGGTCCAACGGCCGTGTCGGCACCTTCGGCCTGTCCTATGCCGCCCATACCCAGGCGGCGCTCGGCTGCCTCGACCCGCCGGGACTGACGGCGCAATTCCTCGATTGCGGCGGCTTCTCCAGCGCCTATCGCAGCGGCATCCGGCATGGCGGCGCGTTCGACCTGAAGCAGGCGACATGGGCCTACCGCAACGCGCTCGCCGACGCCCGCAACCCCGGCCGTCAAAGCAGCCCTGGCAGCGCAGGACATCCATGCCTGGTTCCGCCGCATGCCCTGGCATAAAGGGGATTCGCCGCTGAGCGCGGCACCCGAATACGAGGACTACCTGTTCCAGCAATGGTCGCACGGCGTCTTTGACGATTACTGGAAGCAGCCGGGGATTTATGCCGAGGGCTTTTACGACCGCTATGCCGATGTGCCGATCGTGCATCTGTCGGGCTGGTACGACCCTTATGCGCGAACTGCGATGGAAAACTACCTCGGCCTGTCGCGGGCCAAACGCAGCCGAATGCAGCTGATCCTCGGGCCGTGGACGCATGGCGACCGCTCGGTGAGTTACTCCGGTGAGGTCGAGTTCGGCCCTGCCGCTGCGGTCGACCGGAACCTTGCAGAAGATTTCTTTGAGTTGCGCCGGCGCTGGTTCGACCGCTGGATCAAGGGGCTCGCCAACGGCGTCGACGAGGAGCCGCCGGTGCACGTCTTCGTCATGGGTGGCGGCTCGGGGCGGCGCAACCGCGACGGCCGCCTCGAGCATGGCGGGTATAGGCGCAGTGCCGCCGAATGGGCGCTGCCGCAGACCCGCTGGACCAAGCTCTACCTGCATGCCGACCGCAGCCTTTCCGTAGAACCGGCGGTGGGCTCGGGCGCGCTCGACTACGACTTCGATCCGCGCGACCCGGCGCCGACGGTGGGCGGTGCCATCAGCTCGGGCGGGCCTGTCATGCATGCCGGCGCTTTCGACCAGAGCGCGGTCGCCCAACGCCCCGATGTATTGGTCTTCGCAACGCCGCCGCTCGAAGAGGATCTCGAAGTCACCGGGCCGGTCACGCTGCGGCTGTGGATCGCCTCCGATGCTCCCGACACAGACTTTACCGCCAAACTGATCGATGTGTATCCGCCGAGCGTGGACTATCCGCACGGCTTTGCGATGAACCTGACCGAGGGATTGTTGCGGGTGCGCTATCGCGACAGCTGGGAGCGGCCGGCGCTAATGACCCCGGGCGAGGTCTATGCGATCACGATCGAGCTGTTCCCGGTCGCCAATTTGTTTGGCCGCGGGCACCGCCTGCGGCTCGACATATCGAGCAGCAACTTCCCGCATTTCGACGTCAACCCGAATTCCGGAGAGTCGGAGAGCGCGTGGCAGCAGCCGCGCATCGCCCGCAACCGAGTCTTTGTCGAGACAGGCCGCCCTTCACACATCCTATTGCCGGTCATCCCGCGGAACGAAAAACGCAGTGTGTGAGTGACAGCGGCTTAGGGACGACCCGAGCGCCGCTTTACAGTGCCGGCACGCGATCGAACCACGGTTGCGCGGTCTCCAGCTGGGCCGCAAGCGCCAGCAGAGTCGCCTCTTCACCGTAGCGTCCCGCGAAATGCACGCCGACCGGAAGGCCATCCGCCGTCCAATGCAACGGTACGCTCATCGCCGGCGTGCCCGTGGCATTATGCAGCGGCGTCACCGACAGATATTCCGTCACCCGATCGGCAAAGGTTTGAACATCGCCGTTCTGGTCGAAATAGCCGAGCTTCGGCGGCGGGCCGGCCAATGTCGTCGACAGGATCACGTCATAGCTCGCGAGGAACCGGGCCATCTTGCGCCCGGCCGCGTGTGCGGCGGCGATCGCTTCGATGTACTCGACGGCGCTGACCTTCAGCCCGCGCTGATACACCGCCCATGTCACAGCCTCGACGTCGTCGGGGTTGGGCTCGCGTCCCAGCGCCTTCCAGCGCATATTGCAGGATCGGGCGGTATTGGCCGCGGAGATCCGGGTATTCATCGGCCGCAGCGCCACCATGTCGAGATCCGGGTCTGCCTCCTCGACAATGTGGCCGAGGCTGGCGCAAAGCTTGGCGGCGTGTTGCACCGCCTCCAGGCATTCGCGATGCGGCCTTACGCCACGATGATCCTTTAGCATCAGCGCGATCCTGAGCTGGCGCGGTGGACGGGCGGTCGCGTCGAGGAAGGGATGCTCGCTCACCGGCGCGAAATAGGGATCGCCGGGTTCCGGTCCGGCGGTGCAATCGAGCATCAGAGCCGAGTCGCGCACGCTGCGGCTGACCACGTGTCCGGCTGATAGGCCGCCCCATCCCTCGCCCGCGTCCGGCGCCATAGACACCCGGCCGCGTGACGGCTTGAGGCCAAACAAGCCGCACTGTGCGGCCGGGATCCGGATCGAGCCGCCGCCGTCGGTCGCGTGCGCGACCGGCAGGATGCCCGCGGAAACCGCTGCTGCCGAGCCACCCGAAGAACCCCCCGGCGAGTGTTCGAGGTTCCAGGGGTTGTGACAGGAGCCATAGAGCCGCGGCTCGGTATTCGGGTTGAGGCCGAATTCGGGGCTCGCGCTGCGGCCGATGAACACGAGCCCGGCTTTCTTGCAGCGCGTCACGTAGGCGGTGTCGTGATCGGCGACAAAATCCTTGAACAGGCTACTGCCAAAGGTCGCCGGCTGACCGGTCTCGAAGAAGCCGAGGTCCTTGATAAGGTAGGGGACACCTTGCAGCGGGCCTGCGGGAAGCCCCGCCGCTACCGCTTTGCGCGCCTGCTCATACTGCTTGTGAGCGATCGCATTGATGGCAGGGTTGATATGTTCAGCCCTTGTGATCGCCGTCTCGAGCACCTCCTCGGCGCTGACCTCGCGCTTGGCGATGAGCCCGGCGAGGGAGACGGCATCGTGCTTGCGATATTCTTCGAACCTCATGGCCGGACGGTCTCCAACATCAAAGCCCCACCAAGGACTAAAGCTATAGCGATCGCGCACAGGGCTTGACAATCGAACAGGAGCGTTCCCTTTATGTTCCGAAGTCGGGTAGCCCCCTCAATCACAAGCTGGCGGCTGTTTAATTGGAACAGCGTACGAGGTGAAGTGTCGGGATGGACGCGCTAGCCACGATCCTCCATGCGGACCTGGACGCCTTCTACGCCTCGGTCGAGCAGCTGCTCGACCCGTCGTTGCGTGGCCGGCCGATCGCCGTAGGTGGCGGTGTTGTGCTTGCAGCTTCTTATGAAGCCAAAGCCTTCGGTGTTCGCAGCGGAATGCCGGGACGGCGTGCGCGCGAACTCTGTCCGCAACTCAAATTTGTTAGCGGCCACTTCAAGGACTACCAACGGCTGGGCGACGCCGCCATCGCGGTGTTGGGCGATTACACGCCGCTTGTCGAGCGGATTTCCATCGACGAGGCCTTTGCCGACGTCGCGGGGTGCACTCACCTCTTTGGTCCGCCGGCCGATATTGCCAAAGCGATCCGCCGCCGCGTGCGAGAGGAGCTGGGACTGCCGATTTCGGTCGGCGTGGCGCGCACCAAGCACCTCGCGAAGATCGCCTCGCAAGTGGCCAAGCCGGACGGGTTGGTGGTCGTCGACCCCAAAAACGAGCTCGATTTCCTTCACGACCTACCGGTCGAGCTGATGTGGGGAGTGGGCCCGGTCACGAAGGCGCGGTTGGCCGAGGCCGGCGCGCTGACCATTGGGCAACTGGCGCGGCTCCCGCGAGGATCGTTGGAGCCGTTGCTTGGCGACGCGCTGGGGCAGAAATTGGCGGGGCTGGCGTGGAACCGTGATCCACGGGAAATTGAGACGCATCGTCGAGCCCAATCGGCCGGAGCTCAGTCGGCGTTCGGCAAGAAGCCTGCCGCACCGGCCGTTTTTCGACCCACCTTGCGCCATCTAGCGGACAGGGTCGGCAGTCGGCTCCGAGCCAAATCCCGGCTCGGCCGGACCGTGTCGGTGCGGGTGCGGTTCGCCGATCTCCGCTCGGTCACTCGCGCTGTCACACTGCCCGCACCGATCTCGGCGACCGCAATCCTGGCGGAAATCGCCGAGGATCTGGTGCTTGGCGCCCTGGCAGATCATCCTGAGGAGCAGACGATCTCGCTGCTGGCGATTTCGGTGTCGAATCTGGAAAGCCGCTCGCTGATGCAGCTGGAGCTTCCGCTGGGGCTCGAAGACGAAAAGCGCCGTCCCGGGGCCAAAAAGGGGATCGCGCGTTTGGTGGCCGACCGTGCTGTCGACAGGGTCCGCGACCGCTTCGGATGGGAGGCGATCGGCTACGCCTCGGTCGCATTGGGAGCCCCCCGATCGGTTCCCGACGCGTTCCGCGAGCTCGCCGAAAAGAACCTGTGACCGTCGTCGCGAATATCTGGGTCCCAGATCGCAACTGCGGCAGATGAGAGCGTGTAAACGGTCTTGCGATGCTTGTCCGCCGCTCAACCAGCCCATAAATTGCCCGACCGCTTGACGGGGTAAAATGCGACCGGACAATGTGACATGGAAGGCGGAAGACGGAGCTGTTGCAGCGGATCGAGAGCGACCGTGATGTGTTGCTCGATTTTTTGCGTGGCTTTATCCGCTGTCCGAGCCCGAACCCGCCCGGCGACACGCGCGAGGCAGCGGACCATATCCGCCGGCTCCTGACGCGGCATGGTGCTGACTATCGTGTGATCGCGCCGAGCGAGGTGATGCCAAACATCGTAGCGACGTTCGAAGCCGGGAAACCCGGACGTCACCTGGCGCTTAACGGTCATATCGACTGCTTCCCGGTCAGCGACGGCGCCGGCTGGACGCACGACCCGTGGGGCGGCGAACTGGTCGATGGCCGCATCTACGGGCGCGGCGCGTGCGACATGAAATGCGGCACGACCGCGTCGGTCTTCACCTTTTTGTACCTGCGCGAAATGCGTGACGAACTGCATGGCCGGCTGACATTGTCGGCGGTGTCAGACGAGGAAACTTTTGGCCCTTATGGCGCCCGCTACCTGTCCGAGCATCACCCCGAAGTGTTTGGCGACACCTGTCTCAATGGCGAGCCGAGCAGCCCGTGGACATTGCGATTTGGTGAAAAGGGCCCGCTATGGCTCGAATTCACCGTGCACACCAGGGGTGCACACGGCGCCTACACGCATGCCAGCAAAAGTGCCACCGCGATCGCGGCGAAAATTATTGGCGCGCTTGAAGCGCTGGAGGATATCCCGGTGCCCGAGGCGAACAATCTCGCCGCTGCACTCGACCAGGCCGCGCCCGCGATCGACCGCGCCCAAGGTGCGGGCGCCTCCAAGATCACCCGCCGGGTCACGGTCAATCCGGGGGTCGTACGCGGCGGGCTCAAAGTCAACATGGTCGCGTCCGATTGCACCTTCGAGGTCGATGTTCGGCTGCCGATTGGGCTCGACGCGCCGCAAATCCTTGCTGAGGTCGACAGGATCGTCGCGCGCTACCCGGAGGTAACCTATCACCGGATCAACTACGATTCGCCGAGCTGGTGCCCTCCCGACGCCGAGATGGCGCAGCTGGTGCGTGCCAATGCCAAGGAAATCGCCGGCATCGACCCGACGCCGATCGTCAGCCTCGGCGGCACCGACGCGCGGCTGTGGCGCTACAAGGATATTCCGGCAATCGTTTACGGCCGTCGCCGACCGGCATGGGCAGCGTCTACGAGCATGTGACGGTCGACGAGTTCTTTCACGTCGTCAAATGCGATGTTCTCTCGGCCTACGATTACATGGCCCGACCCGGATCATGAGGGAGTTACCAACAATGAGTGCCATCGGACTAAACACGACACTCGACGACGATGCGCCGCTGACGCCGGTGTATGGGACACCGATCGATCACCCCGGCGCCTGGAAGGTGGCCGATTTCAAGACGCCGGCGGATTACACGATCGAGCTCGACGCGATCCACTTGCGCGACATCGAGCGCGCGCTGCGGCGGACAAAGGCGGCTGGCCTCGGCCTCGACGATTTGCAGCGCGAGCATTTCGAAGTTCCGTCACTGCGGCCGCTCGTCGACGAGATCCGTCACCAGATCGAGGATGGACGCGGCTTCGTGGTGGTTCGCCGCTTGCCGGTCGAGGATTACTCGAAAGCAGACATTGGGATCATCTTCTGGGGGCTCGGCACATATCTCGGGCGCGGGTTGTCGCAGAGCGTCCTCGGCGACCGGCTCGGCCATGTCAAAGATTTTAGCCGCGAAGACCCATTGGCGCGTGCCTACCGCAACAAGCAGGAGCTGTCGCCGCACACTGATTCCTGCGACCTGGTTGGGCTCGCTTGTCTGCGCAATGCGCAGTCGGGCGGTGTATCGCGGCTCACCAGCGCGCTGACGGTCCACAACGTGATGCTCGAAGAATTTCCCGAAGCCCTCGAGCGCCTCTATCGCGGCTATGTGTTCCACCGGCGCGGTGAGGAGAAGCCGGGCGATCTGCCCCACACGTCCTATCGGGTGCCGGTCTATTCCAATACCGAGGGCAAGGTCTCGGCCCGTTACGTGCGCACCTATGTCGAGGCGGGCGAGGCGGCGACCGGGCGTCCGATGGGCGAGGCCGAGCTTGCAGTTCTCGACCATTTCGAGGAAGTTACCAAGCGGCCCGAGCTGATGCTGGAATTCACTTTGCAGCCGGGCGAGATCTACTTCATCAACAATTATACGATCCTGCACGCGCGGACCGCGTTTGACGACGGCGACGCCGAGGAGGACCGGCGGCGGCACCTGCTGCGGCTGTGGCTCGAAGTGCCGCAGATGCGGCCCGTCTATCCGCACATCAAGAGCGGCGGCATCGAGGCGGTGCCCGGTCGGACGCCCTCCTATGATTGGAGCAGACTGACCAACAACCGCAACTAAAATGAAACTCGTGAAATCGACAGCTTATTTGTCATTCCCGTGAAAGCGGCGTGAAAGCGGGGATCCAGGACGGCAAAGCCGCGACCGTGGCCTCTGGACCCCTGCCGATTCCACGAAGACCTGCCTCGGGGGGCGGTTTGACCGAGGCTGTTGGAGCGTCCGGCGGAAGAGCGCGATCTCCTTCCGGGTGACGGCGGTGGGCGGGTCGTGATACTGGTTGATCCAGTTTCATGCGCGGGAGGAAATGCCATGGCGGTCCGGCTCGTCGTCACGTTTCACGCAATACCCGGCAAAGGGGCCGAACTCGCGCAGGCGATGAAAGCGCGCTGCGAGGTCTCGCGGCAGGATGCCGGCTGCGAACAGTTCGAGGTGTTTCAGAGCGTCTTCGATCCCGACAAGCTAGTGCTGCTCGAACTGTGGAAGGACCAGGCCGCACTCGACGCTCACGCCAAACTGCAGGCGCAGCGCCAACCTTTGCCGGAGGGGTTGCGGCTCGGCGCCGGCGAACGCGAGGAATACACTCACAACCGCACCCGCTGACCCGGGGGGCAAAATGCAGGCATCGTATTTTGAAACCGGCCGCTATTACGCGCCCTCGAACCTGCCGCGGCAATGGCCGATGCCAGCCGGCGCCTACGACCGCGAGGCGGGCTTGCGCGCCTTTCACGGCATGGTCGAGCGCAGCCGGTATGCCGAGGAGCTGGGGTTCGACTGGGTCAGCGTCTCCGAGCATCATTATTCTCCGCGCATCCTGACCCCGTCATTGCCGATCGCCGCGGCCTACATCGCCCAGCACGTGCACGACATCAAGATCGCGCTCTTGGGCCCGATCGTGCCGCAGAGCAACCCGGTACTGCTCGCCGAGGAGATGGCGATGCTCGACAACATGGCCGAGGGGCGGCTTGTCGTCGGCATGTTGCGCGGCACCTCGAACGAGATGATGACCTACGACCTCAACCCCGCGGAATCGCGCGAGCGCACCGACGAGGGCATGGAGCTGATCCTGCGCGCATGGAAGGAGCCGCAGCCTTTCGCCTGGCAGGGAAGGCACTTCCATTATCGCACCGTGTCGGTGTGGCCAAAACCGCTGCAGCAGCCGCTGCCGCCGATCTATGCCCTTGGCACCAGCCGCGAGGCCAGCGACTTCGCGGCGCGCAACCACATCGGCCTCGGCGTGTCGTTTGGCCCGTTCGACGCGATGGGCAGGGTGACCGGCTATTACAAGCAAGAGTGCGCGCGCTGGGGCTGGCAGCCGGAACCGCATCAGATCATTTACCGTGCCAACATCGTGATCGGCGAGACCGATGAGAAGGCACAGCAGGCGTTGGCGGCCTATCCGCGGCAGGCAGTGTTCCCGTTGAAGGCCGGGGTCGCCACCGAACTGTTGGAACTCGACCAGCGCAACGTGGCCGGCGAGGGGCGGCGGCCGGGCAATGTCAACCGGGCGCTGCCGATAAATTTCTGCGGCAGGCCGGACGAGATCGTCGCGCAATTGAGAGAGGCCCGCGCCGAGATCGGCTGCGGCGTTGTCGATCTGTCGTTTCAGACCCCGGGCTCGGAAGATCCCGACGAGCTGATGGAAGCACTCGAACTGTTTGGCACGAAGGTGCTGCCGCACATCCGCAACATCTGAAAATACCTCCCTTCCCTCCCTTGCACGCGGAGGAAGGAATGGCGGGGGTAGCAGCCCGGTTCCGCAAGGAACCGCAACAGGCAGAGAAACCGCCGCTACGGCCAGGCACTGACAGCCAACGTGCGTAGCCACCGGGTGACCGGGATCACCGACGTCCACGGCGATTTGCATTCCCGATTTCCCGCTTTCGGAGGAGACCTCGTAAAGGCCACCAAACCGGGTGGTACGCGGCTGCCAAATCAATGACTTACGTCCGAAATTCCCGGCCCTGGCAAAGCGGGAAATGGGCGCGGCGAACCGGGAATTTCGGCTTTGCCGACGGGGGGGAAATTCCGGGATCTATCTCTTAACCGGGAAAAAACCGGGAACCGGCGGGCGGCGACGCGCCCGTTCTTCCACTCGGAAGACCGGCTGTGCGGATTGAGCAGCTGGACGGGAGAATGCCGGCGGCGGCATAGAGAGCCATGCTGTTCTCCGCAATCCGTTTGGGACGGTTTCGCTTTGGCGCGGCCGGCAAGGCGACGGCGCTTTTGTCGTTCGGTCTGATGACCAACCTGATGCCGCTGGCCACCTTCGCTGCAATGATACCGGCGATCGATCGCAGCTGGGGATTGAACGCGAGCGAGGCGGGGTGGATCGGCGGATCTATTTCGCCGGGTACGCCGTGTCTGTTCCGGTATCGGCGAGTGCCACGGACAAGCTCGACGCCCGCTGGATTTTTGTTGGCAGCTCTCTGCTGAGCGCCATCTCCAGTCTTGTCTTCGCCTTGGTGGACGGCTTCTGGGCCGGGCTCTGGCTGCGCTTTCTGACCGGGGCCTCCCTTGCCGGGGTGCAGATGCCCGGACTGAAGCTTCTGGCAGATCGTACCTCCGGCCGGGCGAGAGCGCGGGGCAGTGCAATCTATACCTCCTGCTATGCGCTCGGCGCCGCCGGGTCGTCTTGCTCGCCGGCATTGTCGAGGGTTTCTCGGGCTGGCGGTCCACCTTCATCGTCAGCGGCATCGGCCCCCTCTTGGCGCTTGCGGTGATTCCGCTGCTGCCGCCGGTTTTGGCAGACTCGCATGCTGCGGCTCCCCGCCTCGATTTCCGACCTATCTTCTGCAACCGCCCGTTGATGGCCTATGTCGTCGCCCTTGCCGGCAACACGTGGGAGGTGTTCGTGGTACGGGTGTGGTTCGTTGCCTATCTCACCTGGATTCTGGGGCTTCCGGGCAACCGGGTGGCGCTGCCGGGGCCGGCGGTGATCTCGGGACTGGCTTCGCTCGTCGGATTTCCGGTCAATACCGCCGTCGCGAAGCTGGCGCTACGCTACGGCCGGTTGGCGGTCATCGCGACCTGCGTGCTTTCGGTCCTGGTGTGTGTCGCGCTTGCCGTCACCGCCGGCGGCCCTGTCCGGATCGTCCTGCCGCTGCTGGTTCTGGTGCAGGTGACCAGCATCGGCGATGTCGGGGCGCTGACAAGCGGTGCCGTCGAAGCAGCCGATGCGGCGCGGCGGGGTGCCGCACTCGCGGTCTATGCCTTTACCGGTTATGGGACCGCCTTTGCTGGTCCCGTTGTCGCCGGCGTCGCACTCGACTGGATCGACGGCGCCGGCAGGCCAGAGGCCTGGAGCGCCGCGTTCGCGGCGATCGCGCTGGGCTCGGCTGTCGCCGCATGCGCGATGGCGGCTGCGCGCCCGCCCCACGATCGGGCCTGATCGGGATGGAGCAGCAATAATGTGGTCACCCTGATGCAACGATCGCGTTGCCTGTTCGAACCGC
>Ga0306920_100007549_pt1 | contig 14330 bp, 23 predicted proteins | sample flu12Cox44000170_FD_204666 | JGI IMG/M metagenome (GOLD analysis project Ga0306920, IMG submission 204666) | Lab enrichment of tropical soil microbial communities from Luquillo Experimental Forest, Puerto Rico - flux4day.12C.oxic.44.000.170 (v2)... | ecosystem: Environmental > Terrestrial >...
AGGTCGGATTGGGGCGCGAAGCTTTACGCCGACCTTTGCTCCATTGTGTCTACCGGCCGCCTCAACGGCCGGAGCCCCCTCGCTGCGATCCGCGACGCTCTCACGGGCCGGTACGAGCCTGCTAAATTCTGACTACGGGTGGAGATGGGTGAGTAAATACACCGCAAATGTAAACAAGCCATTCCAAATCCATTCCCGTTCGTTTTCTTCATTCGTTTCCAAGTCCATTCCGTTTCCATTGTGGCCTGTTTGAAACTAGCTGCTATTGCCACATTTGGGGCTTGTTCGAAACAAGCGACAACGAAACCGGAAACAAGACGACGAAACTAGTTTCGCAACTTCATTCCCGTTTCCCGAAACTCATTCCGAACTTGTTTCCGAAAAGGGGGAAATGAAAAACTTGCTTGACGGAAACTGGCCTCCCTCCTACGGCCCCGGTCATACTGAAGAAACTTGACACCCAGGAGCGCATTGCCGATGAGATTCGCTCGCTCATCATCAAAGGAGATAAGGCCGCAGAGGCCGAGGCGGAAGAGTTCTACCGACAGGCAGGCAAGAGGCTGGAGGAACTCAACTACAGGGGAACAAGGTTCGGTAGAGATGGGTGTTTAGGTTATGCCGCCTTGCGAAGTTGCCTCACTTCTTCTCTGATTTGAGCTTGGGTTTGGTTCGGCAATACGCTCTTCTTTTCACCTTCTGCGTTTCGGCGTCCATTACGGCTGAGACCCAAGTGCATTCATCACGGGCTTTACAGGCTCCTTCGTCCGTTAGGGCATTACAGGTCGTTCTCGGAACAGGCTTTCTCTTTGGAGCTTGTGCCTGTGCATCAACTCCCGACGTTGTTGCCCACAACAAAAGTCCAAGTGCCATGGCTAATGAAAGTCTCTTCATGGTGCTTTCTCACAACTTGAATAATGCGGGCTTCGGGTCATAGCCATTGTCGTTGGGGGCATGCTTTTTCAGCCGTTGAACAAATGCAAAGAACAACCTGTAGTAGGGCGATTCACGTATTAGTCCGTTCCAAAACCTCTCCGCTTTCGCACACATGAGAGCGTAATAACCGAACATGTAATAGGCAACCTCGTCATTCATGATCCCGGAGTTCAACAGCAGGTAGATTTCATGGAAAAGCGAGATGAATGCATCTTTTTCGTGCAATGGTATTTTGCTTAAGCGTTCGCCTTCTTCCGGCTCATGTTCTAACAGCTCGCAAATGTTGTTGAAGCTCACGTCATTGCGCAGTCGAGCACGGAGGGCAAAGAATTGACGGGCACGGCGAGCGGACCCTCGACGCAAATACTCCGTTGTTGCTTGCCATGCCCGAATGACGCCCAGGAACAAGGTTCCGAGCCCTACGAGCCCACTACCACCTGCGATGAGCCCCCACAGAGAGATACTTTCCCCAGGCATTGATCATCCCCCATCAAACCACATGATGGGAGGGATCATGGATGCACGAGGAAGTTACGTCAAATGACCCCAAACTTAAGCCGCAAGTGAAACGAGCCCCAAACGTCCCTGTCAGCGTGTTGGTGTCGGGCGAATAGTTCAATCTTGGAAAGTTCAGGATACATCTGGTCAATGATGTCATAAACCAGGGGAGGCTTGCTGCTGTGATTACCTCTTGGCCATTGCAAACCGACGACGGCCGATCTTCGGGATGAGGGGCCATCAACACCCTGGCTGGGATGTTTGGGGAAATCAAGTTCGTAAGGCAGCATAAAATGTGGGTTCCCCGGCCAAGAGCTAGAAGGTAAAAGCTCCAATGGGGAATTTATGGCGTTGTGCCTTTAGTGGCTTTTTTATTGGGATTTATGACCCTTAGCCTTCGCACCTTTTTCACTCTCTTTTTCTTGCGGCTTGGGTCCGGGTCTTTTCTTAGTTTTCCCATGCTTACCTGGAGGGCTGGAAGTTGTTCAGAATCTTCTTTGCCTCCTCAAGATTGACGTGATAGGCAATGGTCTTCCCGTCATTATCTAAAACAACATAGTCAAGTTCGTGCGGCATTACGCTTCCGTGCTGCGTTACATGATGGGGTTTCACATATCCTGACATTCGTTTTTGTTCCTTTCGTAAAACTGAAAAATTCCGGTTAAACTGCTCGCCCCGTCAAATCAAAAGTAGCCAAATATCGGCTTCCTCGAGAAGGTCGACACGATCTGGCTGATCATGCCGAAGCCGGGCAGGATCAGGATGTAGACCTCGGGATGCCCGAAAAACCAGAAAAGATGCTGGAACAGTAATGGATCGCCGCCGCCTGCCACAGTGAAGAACGTGGTGCCGAAGTTTCGGTCGGTCAACAACATGGTGATGGCGCCTGCTAGCACTGGCAACGACAAGAGCAATAGAAACGCCGTCACAAGTATGCTCTACACGAACAGTGGCATCTTGTGCAGCGTCATACCCGGCGCGCGCATGTTGAAGATGGTGGTGATGAAGTTGATGGCGCCAAGGATGGACGAAGCGCCCGCGAGATGAATCGACAGGATGGCAAAGTCCATCGCTGGGCCCGGGTGTGCTTGAGTCGATAGTGGTGCATAGAGCGTCCACCCAGTGCCCGCTCCACTCATGCCCGCTGGGCCTTCAACGAACATCGAGGTCAGCAGGAGCGCGAAGGACGCCGGCAGCAGCCAGAATGAAATGTTGTTCATGCGCGGGAACGCCATGTCCGGCGCACCGATCATCAGCGGCACGAACCAGTTGCCGAAGCCCCCGATCATGGCCGGCATCACCGTAAAGAACACCATGATCAGGCCATGCCCGGTGACGAACACGTTGAACATGTGGCCGTTGGGGAAGTACTGCAGCCCCGGCTCCTGCAGCTCCATGCGCATCATGACCGAAAGGAAGCCGCCCACCAGCCCGCCCATGATGGCGAACAGCAGATACATGGTGCCGATGTCTTTGTGGTTGGTGGAGTTGAGCCAACGCCAGATGCGTGAGGCGCGTGGACTTGGCCCTGTTCGCCTTCCGCAGAAGCCCTGGTGCTGGTCATCGTCATCTACCTTTGAAGGACATGCCGGAATCCTCGGTATTTTAGTCCATTGCCTCAGGTGCGCCATAGTCTTGTGAGGTTCGCGGTGAGCATCGTGCTGGGGCACCCTCGCCCTCTGCTGGCTGCTCTTCATCATCGGCTCCTTCGGCGGCGCGCGCCGACGAGCCGCCCACCAAGTCGGCGCCTATCTTGCGGCCCATCTTCTTCTGTCGCGGCTCCGACATTACGCTAGCCGTCGACAAATAGGTGGCGTGAGCTGTGAGCCGGCGACCCGGCGACCCGGCGACGGACTGGGTGTCACCATTGTCATGACAATGCGTACTGGCGACGTCCTCGATCCTTGTGCCACACTGGTCGGTGGGCATTGGTCTACCCTCAACGATCGAATAGCGATGTGTTTCGAGCCTGGCAAATGTCGTCAACACCCCACAGACACGAAAACGTTAGCAAGAGGGGCTTCGAGCCGTCAAAGGGCGAACTAGCCCGTGACGAGACCGAGGCAGATTCGCCTCGCCGGCGCATTGCCGTTCTCGTGCCCTGCCACAACGAGGCGGCAGCGGTCGCCGTGGTAGTTGCCGGGTTCCGCTGCGCGTTGCCGACTTCTGTCATCTACGTCTATGACAACAACTCCTCTGACCGAACCGCGGAAATCGCACGTACGGCCGGCGCCATCGTGCGGCATGAAATGTATCTGGGCAAGGGTCGTGTGGTACGGCGCATGTTCGCCGACGTGCAAGCCGATATCTACGTGCTCGCTGACGGGGACGGGACGTATTAGGCCGCGAGTGCACCCATCATGATCTCACGGCTAATCAAGGATCACCTCGACATGGTCGTAGGGACGAGGATTAGCCGCGACCAGGCTGCCTTTCGCCGTGGTCACCGAACCGGAAATCGTCTGCTCAGCGGTTTCGTGGCAGCCTTGTTCGGCCGAGCTATCACCGACGTGCTGTCGGGGTATCGCGTGCTCTCGAACCGCTTCGTCAAATCGTATCCCGCGCTATCCGGCGATTTCGGAATCGAGACCGAGCTTACCGTGCATGCACTCGATCTCGGACTACCGATCGGCGAGGTCGAGACGCCCTATTATCCCCGGTCGCGAAATTCAGTCTCGAAGCTCCACACTTGGCGCGATGGGTTAAGCATCCTCTGGACCATCCTCCGCTTGTATAAATCCGAACGACCGCTGGCGTTCTTTGCCATGATTGCCGCGCTGTTCGCTGCGACCGCCATCGTGCTGGCCATCCCAATATTTGCCACCTATTTGCGTGCAGGGACCGTGCCGCGGCTGCCGACAGCGGTCCTCGCCACGGGCCTCACGGTGCTTGCCTCCATTTCTCTGGCATGTGGGCTGGTGCTCGGGACTGTTACTCGTGGGCGGCGAGAGATGAAGATGCTGGCCTATCTGCGCCAGGAACCGCCGAGCGAAAAATAGCGGCTGAGTTCGGCGCGACTAACGCAAAACGCACCGCCAGGAGCAGCGAGGGTCACACGCTACCAGCATGATCAATCATCACGCCAAAATGGGCAATCCTAAAGGGTCGAGCGACTTTTGCTTTGCAGGGTCGTCAAAAACAGGTTGGCTCCAATTTCTCGCTATCATCATCTGTGCTACAGCGGGCGCTCTGTCGGTTGCCATGGGGCCCGACAACAACTGGGACCTGCGATATTATCATCTCTATGCCCCATGGGCGTACTTGCACGGACGCTACCTCTATGATATCGCACCAGCGCAATCGCAGGGTTTCTTCAATCCGACTGCTGACTTGCTGTTCTACGCGCAGATCTCCTCGAGACTGAATGAAGCGCCTCGCATAATCGCATTCATTATGGGAGCGGTCCACGGGCTCAACGCGGTGTTGATACTCACCATTGCCGTGCATGTCATCCGTCCACGTCGGCAGTGGGAGCGCACCCTGCTCAGGGCCGTAGCATTTCTGGTTGGCGCCTCGGGCGCGGGATTTATATCGCTGCTGGGCACCACGACAAACGACCCAATCGCCTCGATATTTGTGTTGGCTTCCCTGCTTCGCTTGCTCAAGATCGAAGAAGGGATGGGCTCGAGTGCCGCTTGGTCGAGATTCGCCTGGCCAGGCGCGCTTGCAGGCGCCGGCTTTGGACTTAAATTCACCGCAGCCATCTTCCTTCCCGGGTTGACCCTCGTCGCTTTGATCGTAGCCTCGCGGAACAAGACGGCAATTGGTCTACTCGCGTTCACACTTGTGCTCGTGCTCGCGTTTCTCGCCGTTGCAGGGCATCACCTGCTCACCTTGTGGTTGGACTTTGGCAGCCCAGTATTCCCCTGGCTCAACAATATCTTCCACTCGTCCTACTACGAACCCGTACCGCTGCGGGACACCCGCTTCGTTGCACGCGATTTCGGACAACTACTTACCTATCCTTTCTACTGGACGACGACCAACATTTATCTTGTGTCCGAGCTGGCGTTTCGCGATTGGCGGGGAGCGATCGCGTACATCGCAGGCGTCGCTGGAGTCCTTGTGCGCGCCGCAGCTGCCGTCCAAAAAAGATCGGGACCTGCTATCGCCCAAACGCCTGGGCTCGGACTGGTCCTCATCTTCGTGGCCGTGTCTTACCTTAGTTGGGCGGTCGCTTTCGGTATCTACAGGTACGCTGTAGTGCTCGAGTTGTTGACCGGCATCGTCGCGGTCGGCGCGTTGATGTGGGTCTTAGAGGACTGCATGTTGCGTATCTCCACGTCGGTCCTGATGTTGGCGGTCGCAGCTATGACGACCATCTATCCCGACTGGGGCCGCGGCGAGCATCCTTCGGAGGGTATCAGACCCGCGCAGTTCGGCGACAAGTACATAGACGTCCGCGTTCCTTCGCTCCCGACCAACAGCCTCGTGTTGATTGCCACTTCGGATCCGGTCGCCTACTTCATCCCATTTGCGGAGCCGACGGCACGATACCTGGGCATCGAGAACAATCTCCTCTCATTTTCCCAAGACAACAAACTTGCTGCCGAGGTCAAGCGCCTCATGCAGACGCCAGGACCACCAAAGTTCATTCTCAACGTCGGCGCATTCGATGGCGAGAAGCTTACCCGCTTGCTCGCGCAATACGAGTTGAGATTGGATGCGTCACCGTGCCTGAGCATTCGCTCAAATCTCGAGGAGCACGTCTTGAGCCTGTGCCCGGTAGCGGCGGGTGAGCCTAATACGGGGCGCGCTAGGTGAGACCGAGTCAGAGCGCCTCGGCGAGATATTCGCGACCAACTTGTCGCAATCGCACAAGCCGCAGTCCGTTAGCGGGCGCGCGGCGGGCGTGTCACCTTGCCCGTCAAGATCGCATACCGTTCTGGGCGAACTCCGGCCCAGTAGGTGGCATTCAAAAGAAGGTCCGAAAGGTCAGGCGGGGTTCTGGGCCAACCAAGAGCTGCAGATGGCGAGGGCAGTCGGCATACGAAACAGCCTCGGTTGTTCACTGGAGCTGATCCTGGACGGTGCGTCGTCGTTGATCCAGGTCAAATGAGTTCGTCGATAGGATCCATATCGTGTTCGTACGCAAACGAATGGAGGCGGCGATGACAACGCAGGATGGCGTCGGTGCTTTACTTACCCGAGTGCGTGATTGGTGGCGAAGACAAGAGGAGTTAAGGGCTCTCGAGGACAAGGAGATTGGGCGGGTTGCTGCCGATTTGAGCATGAGCACCAACACTCTTAGGAGCCTGATTGCGCGCGGGCCCCATGCCGCGGACCTTCTCTATCAACGAATGAATGCCATAGGCATATCGAAAGCCGATGTCGATCGGGCTGCCGAGGGCATCATGCGCGATCTGCAGAGGACGTGCGCTTGCTGCAACGAGAAGGGCGTGTGCGAAAAGGACTTGGAGGAACGACCCGATGATCCAGCGTGGAAGAGCTACTGCCCGAACGCCGTCACGCTGGAGACACTTGCAAAGCTGAAAGCGCATTCGTCCGCCTAATGTGCTCGGACGGGTCATGGGCTTGAGGCCTCGTGGTGGCGATCGATGGCGATCAAGGAGCACCTCTGGGGATGGTTCAAAGAGGTGAATGGCGAGGCGTGTTACCCATGTACCACCATATATTGATCCCGACGGACGGGTCGGAGCTATCGGAACGGGCGGCCACACATGCCGTTCCTCTGGCGAAAACGCATAATGCGAAGATAACTGCTCTCCACGTAACGGCTCCGTTCCGTGTTTCCGCGCTCGATCCCATTACCACAGCACAGAAGGCTCAGGAGCGATACCAGCATCGTGCGAGAATCTTGGCGTCACAGTACCTTGAGGTTGTTGCCAACGCCGCAAGAGCAGCTGGCGTTGCTTGCGAAACCGTGCACGTCGTACACGATCACCCCTACGAGGCGATCATTGATACTGCAGAGTCAAAGGGGTGCGATCTCATCGCGATGGCGTCGCACGGTCGGCACGGTGTGTCGGCAGTGATCCTGGGAAGCGAAACGGCAAAGGTTCTGGCACACACCACCATCCCTGTACTCGTTCTACGATAATTCCGCCCAGCTGACGCGCAGAAACACCTGTGGCGAGCACGTATTGTTGCGATGATCGCCCCGCTGGGCGGATTGTTGCGCGCTGAAGGGCGTCTTGGGGTCTTTTTCACCCCCAAAAAAGGACGGTGTTTCCGACGTGGTCTCGATCCCGGGCGTGACACGCACGCTTCCGGTGGCGAATTTTGCACACCCATAAAAAAGAGCGCAGGGGTCCAGCGTCGAAATTCCCCGCAGGTACACGCGCTGCGCGTGCGAGGGGAGCGTCTTGAGGGTCTTTTTTCACCCCAAAAGAGGGCGGTGTTTCCGACGTGGTCTAGCCGAGAAGACTACCACATCCCGGGCGTAACGCGTACGGTAGGGGCGCATCGGGACTTTCCCCGCAGTACGTGCGCGAGGGGATCGTTTTGTTCCGAATGGATGCTGCCGCAAGCTCACCCCAGCGACCGTGTTATTGCCGGCCGCCGAGGTTGAGATCAGCAGTAAGCGTGCATTAGCGAGCAGGCTTGTAGGTCTTGGCGACGGTATCCGCCTTCTTCAGTGCCTCGATCCCCTGTGCCCCGGTCATCAACGGAGTGGTCTTACTTGCCTTGACGGCACCTCCTGCTGCCACCGCCATTGCAATGCCTGCTATGCTTTCAACGTTCGGTACGTCGCAGATGACTACAATGTCATACTCGCCGAAACACAACCAACCGCCAACGAGTTTCCCACCCACAGCCTCGCAGGCCGGGCGCGCAACCCTCTCAATCCGGTCTTGAGGATTTTTGACTTGAGCTGCCCATGACTCGGGCGTGTAGGCGGCCTGGTACATGAAGAGCGGCATGTTCAACCTCCTTGCGTTGGTTGCTGCAACAGCTCCCCGTCATAATTGGCCTGCACTCGAGCAAGCACGTTAGCCTACCCCATCCCAGTTCCGAGTTCCAATCACGACGCTCGAGGAAACGCCGCGCGTGCCGGCGGCAAATTCTGATCAGGGGGCGCGGCGAACTTTGCATGCCGGCAAGAGCGTGGAACTCAGGGAGGAAGGCCATGGCCAGCAAAGCCCTCACTGTGAACGGCAAACGCGTCACGATCACGATCGACGATCCGGACATGCCCCTGCTCTATGCCTTGCGCGACAATCTCGCGCTCAGGCGACCGCGCTTCGGGCCTTGCGCAATGTGGGGCTGGTGTGCCACAGGCTGGAAACCACGCCGTTTCGCCCCTCCTGGATTAGGACGCCGGGGCGCATTGGACCCCCGCCCGAGGACAACGACGTCTCCAAGGAGATCCGCCAGAGGATGGGCGCGGGCCCGGGCGGGGACTACACCCAAGGCGCGGCCGAGCACGAACTCCCCCGGCTCGGTGTGGCGCTGGCCCAGCCTCCCGAGCCCGCACCCGTTGCCGCCCCGCTTCCACGCGGGCCCTGCAAAAGACGGGGCAGGCCCCCGAGGAGGCGGCGGTCGCGGCAACAACGCTCAGCATCGAGCCCGGGGCTCTGCGCGCCCATCCGCATCTGTTGGACGACTCCAGCGGTGCGGCGCGATGCGGCAAAGCCCACCTATCTGATCGTCGCCGCGCCCTCCGCCGTGCGCTTTGCGGGCACCGGCTTCTTCGCACTGGGGCCGGATTCCGAGGGTCCGGCGGGTCTCCCTTCGGCCGCGAGGCCGTGCGCGCTATCGTGCCGCTGCACACGGTACTCGCCGAGACGAGCGGGGTGATCGAGATTCTGCCCTATGAGGCGGGTCCGCTGGCCGTCGACTGGTCGGTCGCCGGCATCACCACATGCGGGACGTGGGCGGCCGCGCCAGGCCACGCAGGCGGCGAGTTTTGCACCCCATAAAAAAGGGCCGGTGGGCGCAGCGCCCCTTTCGACCATGCGCCTTCTCCCGCGGTACGCCCGTACGAGGGGAGCCTTGAGGCATTTATCACCCCAAAAGAAGAGGTGGCGTGATGGAGCGTATGCCCAAGGCTAAGTTTCGCGTCGGCTTTGGCACTGAGCCAGCGTGCCACTCCCGCGAGGCGCGCGTCCTCGAGACAGGCCGGTCGATACGTATGGGCCCGGGGGTTCAGAATCGTCCCTTGGCGTAGCTTGGAAGTCCGGGTGCAATGATTGATCCTCAAACTTCGTCTGAAGATGCCGTTCTACGGGGTAAACGGCAATCTGCTGGTTTACGATCTGCCCCATGACCACGCTGTTGTCGAGGCCATACTCGACGGCAGGTTCAAGCCCACGTACTGGGCCCAGCAGCTGCTGCCGGTCCGCAGGTAACAGCCGCATGAGATCAAGCGTCACAACTTAGGCGTACGGCCGCTCATCGATTTCAACGGTCATGCACTGGCGCCTAGCGCTCGGGGAGTGAACGCTATGTCGGGAGATATTGGTACGCCACGCAGAGGGTCGAGCCCTCGGTGCTTGGCTGTGATGACGTTAGTTATGATCGTATGTTTCAGCACCCCCGCGCTGGCTCATTCTGGTGACCTCATAGCGCTCCATCAGCGCATCGAAGAGCTTTACCGCGCCGGGAAGTATTCCGAGGCGGCCCCGATTGCTGAGAGAGCTTTAGAGCTTACTCGCGCTCAACAGGGCGAAGACCACATCGATACCGCGAGTCGAATGATCTGGCTCGGCGCCGTGTATTTCGCCCAGGGCCGCTACGCCGCGGCCGAGCCGCTCTACAAGCACGCACTCGCCATCGTGGAAAAGGCAGTGGGCCCTGAGCATCCGCAAGTCTCCACCTCGCTCCTCAGCCTGGCCGAGATGTATCAGGCGCAGGGGCGTAACGCCGAGGCCGAGCCACTCTACAAGCGCGCGCTCGCGATCCAAGAGAAGGTTCTGGGTCCCGACCACTTCGCAGTCGGCGCTTCGCTCCTGAGCCTGGCCAAGCTGTACCAGGTGCAGGGCCGTTACGCCGAGGTCGAGGCGCTCGACAAACGCTCGCTCGCCATCACCGAGAAGACGCTCGGGCCCGACCACCCCTCCGTGGCCCCATCCCTTGACATCCTCGCCGACCTCTATCGCGCCCAGGGCCGCTACGCCTCGCGCCCAGGGCCGCTACGCCGAGGCCGAGCCGCTCAACAAGCGCGCAGTTGCCATCACCGAGAGGGCGCTGGGCCCCGACCACCCCGACGTCGGCGCTTTCCTCAACAGCGTCGCCGAGCTCTATCTCGCCCAAGGTCGCTACGCCGAGACCGAGCCGTTATTCAAGCGCAGCCTTGCCATCCGCGATAAGGCGCTGGGCCCCGACCATCCCGACGTCGCACAATACCTCAACAGCTTCACCTTGCTCTACCAAGCGCAGGGCCGCTACGCCGAGGCCGAGCCGCTCTTCAAGCGCACCCTCACCATTTACGAGAAGGCGCTGGGCCCCGACCACTTCGAAGATGGGCCCGATGCTCCCATCAAGAGCCGCGTAACTGCGGTTGTCGGCCAGTTCTGGGACATATTGCAGAGCACGTGGCTCGTCTGGGGGGCGTTGTATCTAATTTTCGCCTGCGACACCATCCACGTTAGTGATAAACATCCGGCGGACGGGATCGTCGAAACTGCCAAGGCAAGAGGATGTGATCTCGTCGTAATGGGCTCGCACGGCCGCCGTGGACTTCAAAGGGTGTTACTCGGCAGCCAAGCAGCCAAGGTCTTGGCCTACAGCTCGATGGCGGTGATGATCTGCAAGTAAACGAACGGGATATCCCTGATGACCTTGCAGGCGTCGTGCTTCGCTGCCTGCAAATCAGCTCACTTGTTCTTTGGTTTGCCGTCCCGCCTGCTTCGAGCGGATGAGCTCGATCATCATTGCGAGCCTCACCCGGGCGCAAACGCAACGGAGGACACGGCCACAACGCGCGTGTCCGGTCGATGGCGGCATATGCCTTCGAGAGGGATGCGGGTTAGCGCCGCCGATCGAAACTTGACCGAAACGAGGCGGACTGACCTACTCAATCCACTCTTGCCGGCGCTCGCGAAGGGGTGCCCCTTGATGGGCGCGCTGGTTACCACAGCCCCAGCAGCTGCATACCTTTGGTTGTTCCTTGAAGCGGGCCATCGCCTTAGGGTCATGCCAGCACGGGCAATCCAAATCGTTGTAGTGCTGGTTGCGATCTTCCTTCAGCCGGCGTCGCATATGGCGTTCGGCTTGGTGCCTTCGGAAAGCACGACTGCGCATCTGACCATCTCCGTGGTTGCGGGCGCTACCCGCGCGGATATGGTCTGACTGACGTTTCGCATAGCGCCCCTCCGGTAGCACAACAAGGCTCTTGCCGACAACGGCCCTTGCGAAGGTCAACACCGCTCAGTTCAGCATCGCACGACCGCGGGCAACCTTGGTGACTTGTCCCCAGTTGGCGTCACGTTGTTCTGCAGCTCCGATAGTTCTACGGCTCCGATACTCCGCCACACACAGGGTTCAGTAAGCCGGCAGCAAACCCCACTCTGCTCGTCATCACATGCTGTTAGGCAACTGCTCGTAATACTACAGCCCTGACCTTGTTCTTGACCGACAGAACAACTACGGCAATATGTCGTCCCCCACTGCTCTTTTTGTCCTTGAACGGACAATAGCCGCTGGCACCTCGGGTCGCCACCTCCTGGCAGCTTTTGGACCAGGCTTCCCATCTCCTTTGCTCTCTTACATCTGTGAACGCCGCGGAAAAACGAGCTGCGGTGGCTTTAATCTTTCGAGCGAATGATGCTCGCATAGAGATCGTGGATGCCGTTGGAGGCGGAGGGCGAGCCAGGCGATGAGGTTGGTTTTGAAGGTGGGGGACGATGAAGTAGGGCCAGTTATTCCACTGCGATCTGAATGTCGTATTAAATTTGGCGTGATGCGAGTGCCGAGATTGTGATCGTCAAGCGCGATCATCCTTGCGTCGGGTCAGCCCCATGTCAGTTAGGTTTGGTTTCTTGAGGTGCGCCTGTTGGCACCTTAGCGAGACGGGGATTAAGGGAGGAACGATCATGCAAAGAATGTTTGTGCGCGTTGTTGCCGTTGGTGGCCTCGCCCTCATGTACGGCTCCAGCTTGGCGACTGCGGAGGCCGTCTCCAGTCCGATCGGAGAGTTGGTGGATGCCACGAAGGCCGATAGCACTATCGTGCACATGATAAAGAGCGGTCACGGCGGCGGTCATAGCAGCGGTTATAGCAGCGGTCCTCACGCGAGCAGCCCAATGGCGTTTGGCGCTGCTGCTAGCATGGGGGAGCCCACACCACCATCATCATCATCACGGTCGGGTTTTCGTCGGTTCCGGATTTTACCCGTACTACGACTATAATGATTGCTGGTGGAGCCGCCGTTACCATCGCTGGGTGTGCCCCTACTATTGATAGACGCAACACTGGCTCTGGAGGGCGGCCGCTTCGGCGGCCGTCTCGCTTTTTCGGGACTCGTGGTGATGTTGTGACAGTTCGAGTAAGCGATACTAAAGTCCAGAGGACGGTGCGAGGTCGGCGACCACGGTTAGCTTGTGTGGCGTGGGCGCTTTGCGCGCGAAAGGCTTGGCGGGCTATATTCGGCCAATGGAAAGCCTTTGGCAGGTGGTACGTGGGCGAGTTTGGTCACTCGGCGGGGACGCCGCGGGTCCCGATGCGACGGCAGCACATGCTCGCGGCTTGGAGCTGTTGGTCGAACACCTGTCACCCGCGCAGCGTGCGCAGTACGACCGTTTTAACTACTTCGACGTCATTGGCGGCAACACCGGCAGGCGTTATCGCATCCGGCATGGGCAAGTTATGAACGTCGAGGTGCTCGACAATGCCGGACATCGCATGTGCGCTTTGTGCTTCATGCCCAAAGGGCATGTTCCGGTCGGGGATGTGGTGCTAGCGCAGAAGCTAGCACTGGAATCATTCGAGGCCGCGGCGATCAAAGTCGCTCAAATGTCTCCTCCATTGCACAGTAGAACGCTTGGGGACTCTCCCGTGCAGTGGCGATTGCGCAGATAGGGGCGCATGAGGGGATCGATGCCCCGGCTAGCGGGTGGGCGTTCTGATTGCTCCTGATCTATTCTCGATCAAGCGCTTGTAGATTGGGCTGTGGCCCTTTGTTCCACGACCGCAAGGAGGTCTTCCGCGCTCCTCGCGCGACGGCTGCGGCCTTCGAAGTGTGCCCCCTGTTCGATCGCAAACGACATGTGGTGGATGTCGCCGTCAACCTGTGATGAGGCTTGCAGGGCGACCGTCTGTCCGCAGATGACGCCTGAGACCGTGCCACGCACGACGATTTGTCGGCCCGCAACTATTCCGGTCACTTTGCCCTTCTCACCTACGACAACCTCGGCCGCCTGAACGTCACCTTCGATCTCACCGTCGACTTGAAGCATGCCACGACTGATGATGTTCAGCCCCTGACCGATGATCTTGAGGTCGTTCCCAATGACCGATTTCTCGCCGCTTGAAGGCGCGGTAATGGACCGTTGTGTGTCGGTAGTACGCGTCGTACGCGGCTCAAGCGTTTTTGGCTCGGCCGATGAGCTACGCGTGAACATGAGAGCCCCCGATGAGATCTAGTGGTTGATGAAGAATGCACCTCCGGCATCTGCCGCCCCAGACGTTTCTAGCACCTCGTCTTTTCGTTGCCTACTCGTCGATAGCGGTCACTGTGCTTCCTAATCGAACGAGGCTACGGCGTTACAGCCGACCCCAGGTGATGAGTTGTCCTCAGATGACTCGATCGAACGGCATCGCTCGGGTTGGCCTAATGATGGAGGTAGGTGGCGATCTCCATGCCCGCAAAACTGCCGCACACCGAACCGAGCACGAGGAGCAAGAAGAAAGTCGTGAACTTCCAGCGGAACCAGCGAGCGGTGAGTACCGTCAGTAACCCGACAGTCAAGGCGCCGGCAATGCTTGATAAGGTGGCG
>Ga0306920_100007550_pt1 | contig 14329 bp, 7 predicted proteins | sample flu12Cox44000170_FD_204666 | JGI IMG/M metagenome (GOLD analysis project Ga0306920, IMG submission 204666) | Lab enrichment of tropical soil microbial communities from Luquillo Experimental Forest, Puerto Rico - flux4day.12C.oxic.44.000.170 (v2)... | ecosystem: Environmental > Terrestrial >...
ACGCTCGCCGAATATCAGCGCATGCGGACGTGGTTCGTCTGGCCCGAGGCCGACTTTCCGCGGACGCCTACCCAGAAGCCCAAAACATCCGTCATCCGCGACGCCGCTCTTGCCGAACTCGACGCCCGCTCCAGCAACGCTGCCTCATCGGCCGCCGCTGATCCATCGAACACCGCCAGTCCCCTCGCCGAACTCATCACCCGCGTCTCCGGCCGCAAGATCGCAACGCTTTCTCCGCAAGCCAATCTCGAGGACGACCTCCAGCTGAGCTCACTCGAACGCGTCGAACTCATGAGCGCCCTCGAAGACCGCTACCAGCTCGACCTCAGCGAGACCGCCTTCTCCTCAGCCCGCACGGTCGCCGACCTCCAACAAGTCCTCACAAGGAATACCGGCGAGCGACTCACCTACCACTATCCGCGCTGGGCCCTTCATTGGCCGGCGACCTGGCTGCGCTTCATCGCCCACTACGCGCTGATGCGTCCCGCGATCCTGCTGCTAGGTTGGCCGCGCATCGAAGGCCGCGAGAATCTGCGCGATCTCACCGAGCCTCTGCTCATCGTCTGCAATCACCTCGACGACGTCGACCCCGGCTTTATCCTGACCGCGCTCCCAGCGCGTTACCGCCATCGCCTCGCGGTGGCCACCGGCGGCGAGACTCTCCAGTCCTATCGCACTCCACCTGAGGGCACTCCCCTCCTCAAGCGTCTTTATCTTCAATTCAAATGGGTGCTTGCCGCCACGCTGCTCAACCTGTTCCCGCTACCCCGCGCCGCCGGATTTCAAAAGAGTTTTGCCTACGCCGGCGAGTGCATCGATCACGACTACAGCGTCCTCGTTTTTCCCGAGGGCCAGCACACGAAAGACGGCCAATTGCTTCCGTTTCGCGCGGGCGTCGGCCTGCTCGCGAAGCAACTCAACGTCCTCGTTGTCCCCATGCGCATCGACGGGCTCTTTGAAGTCAAACAGTCCGGCCGCAAATTCGCCGCTCCTAATAAGATCCGCGTCCGCATCGGTAAGCCCATCCGATTCGAACCCAAAAAAGATCCGCAGACCATCGCGCAGGAACTCCAGCAGCAAGTTGCCGGCCTCGCTCAAGAAACACTTGTCCGCGACAAATGTGGCGAATAATTAAGACGCATCGCCCCGCGCCAGCCATCGACGCCGCACCCGGCCGCACCCCCTTTCGATTCCGGTCTATAATGCGCCCATGAAATCCACGTATCTCGGCAGTTTGCTGCTGTCCCTGCTGCTCGCAACGCCTCTTTTGCATGCGGCCAGCAAGACCGTCCCTATGAACAACGCCAAGGGCGAGAGCGTGGGCACAGCAACGCTCTCCTCTATCAAGGGCGGTGTCAAAATCAAATTGGATCTAAAGAATCTTCCGCCGGGCGAGCATGCTGTCCACTTCCATCAGAATGCGAAATGTGAAGCACCTGATTTCAAATCAGCGGGCGGCCACTTCAACCCCGACAACAAGAAGCACGGCATCGATAATCCCGAAGGCCATCACGCGGGCGACATGCCAAACTTTACGGTGGATGCGAAAGGCAAGGCGAAGACAACCATCGTCAACAAAGACGTGAACATGGGCAGCGACGCGCACTCCATTTTTTCAAACGGAGGCACAGCCTTGATGATTCACGCGAAGGCCGATGACTTAAAAACCGATCCGGCCGGCAACGCGGGCGACCGCATCGCCTGTGGTGTGATTGTAAAGTGAGGAGACTTTAAGAAGGGCGTCCCCATCCCCAGGCACGCCCTTCCGTTGTGCACGCGGGCGTGGCGCAATGCCCGTCAGGCCGCACACTGGTCTCGAACCCAGCTGCCGGCTAAAAGTTGCCAATTCTCCGACCGATGGTGTTTCCGGGCTGTGCCCGGCCTGTAGAAACTGCCGCCCATGATTTCCGCCGCAAATGAAACCTGTATGGTGCTGTTAATAAACCCCGTGAACTCAATGGTTTAATCGACGCGAATTTGTTCGGAGAGTCCGAATCGGGGAGTCCGAGATGGAGCGGAACCCTGTCCGCTCCCTTTGTGCTTTCGGGAAACTTTTGCTGTGGCCGAGATGTCGCCCTCGCTGAAGGCTGAGAGCTACTACTGCCTCTCATACACCCGCACATAATCCACCAGCATCGTCTGCGGAAACTTCGTGTGCACATCTGGATCGCCGGGCCACCCACCACCGACCGCGACGTTCAAAAGCAAAAAGAACGGATGGTCGTAAACCCACTTCGCTCCTGACGGCAGATCCGCCGGAGTCCGCGTCGAATACAGCTTGTCGTCCACGTAAAAACGAATCACCTGCGGCTCCCACTCGACCGCGTACAAGTGATAGTCATCCGCAAAGGCTTTCCCGTCGTCTAGCTTAAACAGCGCGGTCGGTCCTTTATCGCCCGAGTACCCTGGCCCATGAATCGTCCCATGCACGGTGTCCGGTTCCTTGCCAATGTTCTCCATAATGTCGATCTCGCCGCACGCCGGCCAGTGCACCGTTCCGATATCGTCGCCCATCATCCAGAAGGCGGGCCAAATCCCCTGCCCACGCGGGATCTGAATGCGAGCTTCGAACCGCCCATAGCGCAGGCTGAACTTTCCCAGCGTCTTGATCCGCCCAGAAGTGTATTTACGGAACACGCCCTCCGGATCGCTGTAACCCTCGCTCTTTGCGGTGATCACCAGCGCGCCGTCTCGCAGTTGCACGTTGTCGACGCGGTTCGTGTAGTACTCTAGTTCATTGTTGCCCCAGCCGTTCCCACCCGTTTCGACCACCCATTTCGCTTTATCGGGAGCGGAGCCATTTCCGCCATTGAACTCATCGTTCCACACCAACCGCCACCGCGAATCAGCAGCAGGAGAAGAAGAGACGGAGGAAGCAGCCTTTGCTGGCGTCTGCGCAAACCCCGTGCTCGCCATCAGCAGGTAAAGAAGGATGTATACGCGCATGCGAGCTATTATGCCCCACCGCTTCTCGGCGATGGGGTCTTTTTCAAACCACGAATCACGTCGACCGCAATTCACCATGACACCTGGGCCACCCGAAACCTTCGTGAGACTTGGTGTCCTTTTGTGGTTCATCAAGTTTCTCGCTCTCTATGGCGAAACGGACACTTAAACCAACCGGGCATCGCCGATTGACACCAAACTCGACTCGGCTTTACGTTGAAGACACCTGAAGACGTTGCGCGCTCGCAGCGACGCGAGTACTTCAAGATCGAGCTGATTTGACCTTGCCTTCCTCTACTCTCGGCGATCGCTTCACCGCCGCCTTCGCCGCGACCCCAACCATCGTCGCCGCCCCCGGTCGCGTGAATCTCATTGGCGAACACACCGACTACAACGACGGCTTTGTGATGCCCTGCGCGATCGACTTCACGGCGCGCATCGCCATCGCTCCACGGAACGATGGTCGCATTGTTCTTCAGTCCGAAGAATTTCCCGAGCGCTTTGACTTTCCGCTCGACTGGCTTCCCGACAAACCTATCCATGCCTGGTGCGACAACCTGCTCGGTGTCGCACACATGCTCCGCGCCGAAGGCATCCCACTAACCGGGGCAAGCTTGCTCCTGCACAGCCAAGTCCCCATCGGCGCGGGGCTCAGCTCCTCCGCTGCGGTCGAAGTCGGAACCGCGCTCGCTCTTCTCGCAGTGAACCAGCGGTCGCTCCCATTGCCTCGCGTGGCACAACTTGCCCAGCTCGCGGAAAATACTTTCATCAATGCGCAGGTCGGCATCATGGATCCCTTCATCTCCTGCCTCGGCGAATCCGGACACGCTCTCCAACTCGACTGCCGCTCTCTTGCCTTCGATTCCGTCCCGCTGCCTCCCCAACTCCGCCTCGTGATCTGCAACACCATGGTCAAGCACAAGCACGCGGGCGGCGAATACAATCTCCGCCGCAAGGAGTGTGAAGAAGGAGTGGAGTTGCTGAAGGGCTGGTACCCGGAGATCACCGCGTTGCGGGACCTCTCGCCAAGCGAACTCAAAGCCTCCTCCGCAGACCTGCCTAAGATCATTCTTGATCGCTGTACGCACATCGTGCGCGAGAACGAACGAGTCCTGGCCTTTGGCCGCGCCCTTCGCGCCACCGACCTGCCCGCTCTTGCCAGGCTCATGTGTGAATCACACGCCAGTCTCCGCGATCTTTACCAGGTCAGTTGCCGTGAACTCGATCAGATGGTCGAACTCGCGGAACACCTGCCCGGCTTTCGTGGGGGCCGCATGACCGGCGGTGGCTTCGGCGGATGCACCGTCAACCTGGTCGATTCATCCGTCGCCGAAACTTTTGCGGCAGAAATTGCAGGAGCCTATCGCCAGAAAACCGGAGTCCATCCCGATGTCTACATATGCTCCGCCACCCGCGGCGCTCACATCGAAACCGCCAGCTCGCTAAGGCAATGACGCCCTCACGGAAGAGACCGATGACACGAAGCTCGGGAAAACGCCGTTCTCAGAGTGCCGCAAAAAGCCGCGCCAAAAGCGCTGCCAAGGCCCACTCCAAGGCCGAACGAGCGGAGTCCGAAAAGGCAAGTCGCGAAAGCAAGTCGCGCCCGGCGAAGAACCGCCCAGGCAAGCCCGCAGCCCGCAGTTCACAGCTTCCGCCCCACAAACTTCAGCGCGCTCTCCTCCGCGAAAGCCTGCGCCCCAGCGAACTTCGCGATCAAGCCTTCCGCCGCGTCATTCGCTCCATCCCGAAAGGTAAGGTCGCCACCTACGGACAAATCGCCGCCGCCGCCGGATACCCGCTTTACCACCGCGCAGTCGCTCACCTCCTGCGCCATGACCCGCCCAACTCGCTCCCGTGGCAACGCGTGCTAGGCGCCGGCGGCGAAATCAAACTCCGCCTCGACTCCGCCCTCGAGCAGCGCTTCCGCCTCGAACTTGAAGGCGTGACGTTCTCCGGTAAGCGCGTAAATCTCCGCCTCCACCAGTACAAATTCCGCACCTGGGAACTTTAGAAGGCGAGAGTAAAAAATCCTGTCATCCCGAAGCAAAGCGAGGGACCCCACACCCGCCAAAGGCGCCGCCAGCCCAGCGGGGTGTTCCCACCACGAAGCCTGTCTCTTCTGAAATCTGCGTTCCTCTGCGAAATCTGTGGCCCAAGGTTTTCTCCGCGCAACATGCGCGTCTCCGCGATAGGGATTTTCCTGCCAAGAATTTCCCCAAAATTAACCACCAACTCTCCCCCCACGTGCTATCGTCAAAACTTTTCCGATGGAGCCCGCTCTGTGATGCATGGAGAAGTTCACCTGAACCACAAACCCTGGATTTTGCTCGTCCGCAGCGAGCCCGGCGGTACTGACTCCGCCTCCGACCGTTCCATCGCCCAGCTCAAAGACGCCATCGAAGCCGAAGGATACCGCACCGAGCAGACCACCACGCCCGCCGATGGCCTCGCCATCGTTAACACGCAACCCTCCTACGCCTGCGTCGTCCTCGACTGGGATCTCCCTGAAGGCCAGCAGTTCGAAGAGCGCGCTGCCGTCAAAATCCTCCGCGCGGTTCGCGCCCGCAACAAGAATGTCCCCATCTTCTTAATCGCCGACAAAACTCTAGTCAGCGAACTCCCGCTCGAAGTCGTCAAAGAAGTCCACGAATACATTCACCTGCTAGCCGACACGCCCACCTTCGTTGCCAACCGCGTCGACTTCGCCATCAAGCGCTATCTCGAAAAACTTCTTCCACCCTACTTTCGCGCGCTCAAGCAATACGCCGAAGAAGGCTCCTACACATGGGACGCCCCAGGCCATATGGGGGGCGTCGCATTTCTCAAGCACCCTATCGGCAATGAGTTCCACCAGTTCTACGGCGAAAACATTTTCCGCACCGACATCGGTATCTCGGCCACGCAACTCGGCTCGTGGCTGGATCACGAAGGGCCTCCTGGCGAAGCCGAGCGCAACGCCGCCCGCATTTTTGGCGCCGACTGGACGTTCTTCGTCCTCTCCGGCTCCTCGACAGCGAACCGCATCGTCGGCCAGGCCACCATCGGCGCACAGGAAATCGTGGTTGCCGATCGCAATTGCCACAAGTCGATCAATCACGCGCTTACTCTCACGCAAGCGCTCCCCGTCTACTGCAAGCCCACCCGCAACGGCTACGGCCTCATCGGCCTCGTACCCGCCCGCCGCTACGAACCCGAAGCGATCAAAGCTCTCATCGACGCGAGCCCGCTCGCTGCCAAGGCCGTCTCGAAGGATCCTGTGCTCGCCGTCGTTACCGGACCCACCTACGACGGCCTCTGCTACCACGTGAACCGCCTGGTCGAGATCCTCGCCAAGACTGTCCCGCGCATTCACGTCGACGAAGCTTGGTACGCGTACGCGAAATTTCATCCCATGTTTCGCGAGCGCTATCTCATGGGTGTTCCGCGCACGATGCCGAATCGCCCTGCGCTCTTCAGCGTGCACTCCACTCATAAAACGCTCCCTGCTTTTTCCATGGGATCGATGGTCCACATTCAGGCTAGCCCGCGCGCCCCCATCGATCACGACCAATTTAACGAAGCGTTCATGATGCACGGCACCACTTCGCCGTTCTACCCGCTGATCGCTTCGCTCGACGTTGCCGCCGCCATGATGGAAGAACCTGCCGGCACCACGCTCATGGACGAGACCATCGAAGACGCGGTCGCCCTGCGCAAAGCCATCGACTCCATCGCACGCCGCCTGCGCAAGCAGGAAGGCAAAGGCTCCTGGTTCTTCGACGCCTACCAGCCCGACAGCGTCAAAGACCCCAAAACCGGCAAGCAGCACGTCTTTTGCGATGCCCCCGACAAACTCCTCACCACCGAACCTTCCTGCTGGACGCTCAAGCCCGGCGAGAGCTGGCATGGTTTCGCCGACGAAGATGTTGCCGGCGACTTCTACATGCTCGACCCGACCAAAGTCACGCTGCTCACTCCAGGCATCCGCGCCGATGGCCGCATGCTTGAAAGCGGCATCCCCGCACCCATCGTCACAAAGTTTCTTTACTCGCACCGCATCGACATCGCGAAGACGGGCGACTACACGCTGCTCATGTTGTTCTCCGTGGGCACAACGAAAGGGAAGTGGGGCACGCTGCTCGAGGCCCTCATGCGCTTTAAGCGCCTCTATGACGACGACGTCCGCCTCTCCGTCGCTCTCCCCGAACTCGTTGATCAGTTCCGCGTCCGCTACAGCGCCATGACGCTTCGCCAGCTGTCGCAAGAGATGCATGAAGAAATGGTGCGCCTGCAACTGCCCGCACTGCTGCGACAGTCCTGCGAAACCGAACCCACCCCCGTTCTCACGCCCGCCGAGGCCTACCAGAAGCTCGTCCGCTTCGGCACAGAAATGGTTCGCGTCTCCGAAGCTGCCGAACGGATCTCGTCCGTCATGGTCGTTACCTACCCGCCCGGCGTGCCGACGCTCATGCCCGGCGAGCGCACCGGCCCCGCACAGGGCCCGGTGCTTCGCTTCCTCTTGGCGATCGAAGAATTCGACAAAAAATTTCCCGGCTTCAACCACGAACTCCACGGAATCGAAGCCGACGAAGAAGGCAACTTCTGGATCCGCTGCGTGATCGAGACCCCAGCGACTCCGCCGCGTCGGACTCCGCCTCTTCACAAACCGAGTCGCTCCCGCTCAAGAGGCCGCACTCGCTGATGCTCGTCTGCGGTGGCGCAATGCTGTGCTGTTTCGCGCGCACGAGGCGCTTCGCGAGGGAGGATGCGAATAAATAAAAGACTTGTCATCTTGAGCGCAGCGAAGGACCTGTTTTCGCGAACACCACCCTAACTACGTCCCCGCGCCTCGGTCATGTCCGTTGCGACCGCTTCCGCGGTTTCACTCACGCAAATATGCTAAACTCCGCCCGCTGCATGGGACCTAGACTCACGGAGACCTCCACCAAATGAAACTCACCATACTCCTGCGCCTCGGGACGCTGGCCCTCGTCTGCTCCCTCCTCACGCTCGCCTCCGCGCAAGCCCCCGCCCCGCGCCCCATCACCGTTGACGATCAGTTCGAAATCCGTGACGTCACCGACGCGCAAATCACCGCCGACGGCAAGTGGGTCGCCTACGTCGTCTCCACCGCCTCTTTGAAAGAAGATAAAAACGAATCCCGCATCTGGATGATCCCCGCCACTGGCGGCGATCCCATTGCCCTCACCGCCGAAGACGTCTCCTCTGAGCATCCGCGCTGGTCTCCCGACGGCAAATTTCTCGCCTTCACCTCGAAGCGCGGCGAAGGCAAGCCCACTTCCGTCTTCCTGCTCAACCGCATGGGCGGCGAAGCCCAGCGCCTCACTGACACCGTGCAGGACGTCGACGATTTCGCCTGGTCACCCGACAGCAAGCGCCTCGTCCTCGTCCTCCGTGATCCATCCCCCGAAGAACAGGAAGAAGCCGCCTCTAAAAAGCCCGACTCTGGCTCCGCAGCCAGCACTGCCGCCTCCGACTCAAAAGACAAACCCAAAACTCCTCGGCCCATCGTCGTCGATCGCTTCGAGTACAAAGCTGATGAGATCGGGTACCTCGACCGCCGCCGCGCCCACCTCTACCTCTTCGACATCGCCACCAAGGCCAAGACGCAAATCACCTCCGGCGACTACGACGACGAATCCCCCGCCTGGTCCCCCGACGGCAAATCGCTAGCCTTCTCGAGCAATCGCAGCCAGCCCGATCCCGACCGCAACTACGACTCAAACATCTGGGTAGTCGCCGCCGACAACGCCGATAAAGGCGCGCACCTCACGCAGATCACCACCAACCCGGGCAGCGACGAACACCCCGTTTGGTCGCCGGATGGCAAGTGGATCGCCTACGTCACCCAACTCGAACCCAAGCTCGCCGAATACTCCACGCACCACCTCGCAATATCGCCCGCCGCCGGAGGCTCCGCCAAAGTTCTCACCGCCGCCCTCGATCGCAACGTGGAGCACCCGCAATTCGCACCCGACAGCCGATCCATTTACTTCATGGCCGACGACGACGCCACCATCGACATCTGCCGCATCTCCATCAACGGCGGCGAGGTCACGCGCCCCGTTCCTGGCCGCCTCATCGTCGCCTCGTTCACGGTTGGCAAAACCGGCGAGCTAGCCGCCGCTCTGTCCACCAGCGATCGTCCCAACGAGATCTACACCGTCACCACCGGCTCGCCCCAGCGCATCTCGCACACCAATGACGCCTTCCTCGCGCAAATCAAACTCAGTCTCCCCGAATACGTGAAATTCAAATCCAAAGACGGCACCACCATCGCCGGATTTCTCTACAAGCCGCTCGATTTCGTTCCCGGCCAAAAATATCCCGCCATCCTCCGCCCGCACGGAGGCCCGACCTGGGCTTACTACGCCGAGTTCACGCACCTCGCGCAGTTGTACGCAGCCAACGGCTACGTGGTCCTCTTTCCGAACCCGCGCGGTTCCACCGGCTACGGTCAGAATTTCTGCAAAGCAATTTTTGCGGATTGGGGTAACAAAGATTTTCAAGACGACATGGCAATGGTCGACTACGCGATTGCGCAAGGCTTGGTCGATCCCGACAAGCTTGGCGTAGGAGGCTGGTCGTACGGAGGCATCTCCACCGACTTCATCATCGGCCAGACCACGCGCTTCAAAGCTGCCATCTCCGGCGCAGGCTCCGGCGAATACGTCTCGATGTACGGCCACGATCAATACGTTAAAGATTACGAGACCGAACTCGGCCGCCCCTGGGAGAATCGCGCCACCTGGGATCGCGTTGCGCCCTTCTGGAAAGTCGGGAACATCACGACCCCCGCTCTCTTCATGGGAGGCGAAATCGATTGGAACGTTCCGATCTTAGGGGGCGAGCACATGTATCAGGCGCTGAAAAGCCTGAACCGCGAGACCGAATTAGTTGTCTATCCCGGCGAGTACCATGGCTTCAAAACTCCATCTCACCTGAAAGACCGCGAGGAGCGCTACTTAGCCTGGTACGCCCACTACGTAAAACAAGACGGTTCCCCGGCCCGCCCGCCAGAACAACCAAAGCCCGAAGCTCAAAAACCCGGCAGGCCGTAGCGAGACAATGAAAGGAGGAAGAGTGACACAAAACATTGAAGCGAGAAGATAAGGGGACGAGAACAACGCAAGACAGTTAAGCGAGACTTGTCATCCTGAGCGAAGCGAACGACCCCATACCCGATGGCACGATCACAAGCCTGAAAGGCATTTCCACCACGCTTCTCACTCCGCTGTTTGATCAGCGTTCATCTGCGAAGTCTGTGGCGAGAAAAGTTTTCCTACTCTACCTCCACCACAGCCAATCCTTGCGCCGGCAGCTCCAAGGTCAATCGACCGCTATCAATCTTCCGCTTCTCCGGCACTAAAGCCGCAGCCTTTCGCAACTCGGTAATCTGCGCCAGCGTCGGATAACGTGGGCTGCCCATCTTTGCGTAAGCAGCGCGCATATCGCCATGCCCTGAATCCACTCTCCAGATTACCGCCTTCTTCGCCGACCCATGGACAAACTCAAGCGTAGTCTCCCGAGCACTTCCTCCACCCTCCGGCGGTGCATAGTTCCACACTGCAACCACTAACTTCTTTCCAGCCCGCGTCGCTAGGGCAGAATCCGAATCCACCGCAATCCGCTCCGTGCCCAACTTATGCAAAACCGCAAACGCTGCGTAGGCCGGCTTTGGAAGCCCGTAAGCCGCGATCAATCCGTACCCGCCGTAAAACGGTGTCTTCACCACGCCCTGCTCGTCGAATACATCGGAGAACGACCAATACGACATGGTGTCCACCAGTCCGTCGCACTGCTGGATCGTCTCCGCCATCCACGGTCCCATGTAAGTCGAGTCCGTGACTGCCGTCTCGAGCATATAGCTCGCGTTGAACTCGCTCCAGATCAGCGGTATCTTCGGATACGCCGACGCGCCAATTTCCTCGTGCACTTTCTTCACTGCGCGGCACACCATCTGGTTGCGCGGAATCTCCTCATGCGTTCCAAACACATCCTCGGCCTTATCGTTCCCATAAACATGGGTCGACGCGAAATCCACCGGCACCTTGTTCACCGCGCAATGTTTTAAGAACGCCGCCACCCACGCAGCCTGCGCGCTTGCTGGCCCACCCACCCGCAGCCGCGCGTTCACCCGCTTGATCGCGGTTGCCGCATGATCGTAGAGCTGAAAGTACGTTTCCTGCCGAGGCTCGCCCGCCCAGAAATCCAGGTTCGGTTCGTTCCACACTTCGAAATACCACGTAGCCACTTCCTCAATCCCGTACCGCTCCACCAGATGCCGCGTGAAGGCCTCGACCAGCGCTCCCCACCGCTCGTAATCCTGCGGCGGCGCCACATTCGGGTGATACCAGAACGCCTGCGGAATTGTCTTCGCTGAAAGTTTGCTCGGCATGAAGCTTAGTTCGACGAACGGCTTCACGCCGGCAGCGAGCAACCCGTCATAAATCTCGTCGACGTAGGAGAAATTTAGAATCGCTTTCCCGTCCTTATCCTGGTCATACACGCCGATGTCATCGTCGAGAATGTCGTGGAAGCGCACATACTGGAAACCGGTCACCTGCTTCACATCGCGCAAGTCGCGCCGGTAATCCTCGCGCAGCGCGAGTACCGCCCGCCCTGATCCAAACATTTGCTCCCAAAAGTGAGGGAGCGGATGGGCCGCCGCATTCGCATCGATGGTGATGACGCTTGCCGCCGGTTTCGCCGACTGCGCGCGAATCAAAACGGGAGAGGGCAAACTCATAAGTAGACAGAATCCACCAGCCCGCCACCAGCCCGCCAACGTCTTCACGCGCAAACCGATCATGCAAAGGCCTCGAAATTGAAATCTAATTCTTGAAAATTTGAAAACTACCAAGATGATTTGAGAACTCAAAAAGACTGGTCATCCTGAGTGCAGCGAAGGACCTGCTTTTCGCTTGTGCCGCCAACTTGCTGGAATGGTGCCCTCGGCGTCCTTCGCGTGATCTTGGCGCTCTTTGCGTTTAATCTTTACAACGCGCCTCGCGACTCGCGGCGTCAGCGTGGAAGAATCGTAAAAAACCCGCCGCTGCACTTAAGTCGCCGTGATTCCGTGAAAAGCCGTGCCGTCTTGTGCTTCTTACTCCACTCCCACTCTCCGCGGCATGGACTCTTTCTGCACATGCGCCACCGGCTTCTCATGTAGCAGCAACTCCGTCGCCTGAACCCGCCGGTCGCTATGAAACCACCGCTGCACCACGCCATCATTCAAAAAATTCGCCAGCGCCAGCAGCGCCATGCCCTGGTGATGCGCCATCCACGACGGCACCACCTTACATGTCGGCTTCCGCCACCGTCGCCGCCCGTTCGTATAATCCGCCGCCTCGTGGAACCCGCACCGCCCCATCCATCCCAGATCCCGCATGCGTTCCAGATTCGCCAGACTGGCTGCCGGATCGATCGGCAACGCCAGGAAGGTCGAGTACGGGGAAATCACCAGCGACGGAAAGTCCGGCTTCTGCAGTGCCAGGCTCGGCAACCCGAACGCGTGATACTTGTAATTTCCCGAATCATCGAACTGAAAATATGCCGACTCCGAAATCCCCCAGGGCACGCCCTTCGCTTCCCCGTAAGCTTCCTCCGAGTGCACGACCGCGCTCTGCGACCGCTCCAGCAGCGTATTCGGATAAGACCGCATCCAGATGGTCGGCATCAGGTACTCGAACATTGTTCCCGTCCACGACAGCAGCACTGGCCGTCCTTGATCCATCGTGTGCGCGCGTCCCAGCAGGAACCAGCTCTCTTGCGGAATCTCATCCTTCGCAATCGCTACGAACATCGCCGTCCGCGACTCCGACGCCAGCAAGTCATAACACGCCACGTTCAGCTTGGCGGTCTCCGCATCCAGGCCGATGGAGAGTAACCGGCGTCGCGGATCGAGCAGGATTCCAAAGTCCATCGCATCCGCCATCTCGCCCGCCTGTGCCGCCGCCCGCCGCAGGTCCTCGATCAGCGACGCGACGTTCACCCGCACCACCGGCAGCGCCTCGCGCAGCTTCTCGCACAAAACTCTGCGTTCCTCCGCTCCGACGATCGGAGTCACGGCCAGATTCTTATCCAGCCGGTCGATGAAGACCGGCAACTGCTCCAACGCTAGGTTCTCCATGAGCCGCAAGTTCAGTCCGGGATCGTCACGCAGCGCCGCGAACTCCGGAAGCGTCCATGGCGCATACGACCGCGCTGCCCGTTCCAAACTGTCCCGATGCTCGTGCGTCGCGGCCAGAAACCGTTTCGCGCTCTCCGCATCTTTCTTCTTTGCGCTCGTCCGCTCGGCCTGTTCCAGCGCTGAAGCCGGCAGACTCAAGGCCGCATGGAGCCAGTCCCCCGTCTTGCGCTGGCGCGCCCGGAGCGCAATCTCCTTCTTCGGAAACACTCCCAACTCCGAAAGCGCCCGCAGATGGTCGAGCATCCCTTCGAGCAAACACGGCTGCACGATCGGCTGCCGCAAGCGCTCCATACACCCCTGTTGCAGTGTCCACAACGACGCCACCAGGTTTCCGCTGTCCACCGCCGAAACAAAGAATGGCGGCAGCGCCTTGAGGGTTCGCGTGTCGTACCAGTTCAGCAGATGTCCGTGAAACTTCCGCATCTTCTCCATCGACGCCAGCGTCAGCAGCGTCTGCTGCACAAACTCAGGCACCGTCAGGTATCCAAACTCACAGGCTACCTGTCGCGCATTCAGCAAAAGCCCGACGTTCGTCGGCGAAATGCGCGCCGCCACCGCCGGCGGCTCTTCCTGCACGTTGTCCGGGATCAGCCAGTTGTGCTCTGGAGTGCTGTACTCGGCGAAATACCGCCACGTGGTCAGCGCCGAATGCCGCAGCAGTCGTTCCTGCTCGTGCGAGATCGCACGCTGCGCTGGACGCGCCGGACCATTCAGCCACATCGCCACCAATTTGCTCGCCCCCCACAGCAGCACCACCGGGCCCGCCGCCCACAGCGCACGAGGCCGGGCCACCGCCACGATCGCCGCGACCACCACCGCTAGCACCGGCATCCAGTTCAGGTACGTGTCCACCGGAGTACGCCGCGTTGCCCCGGTCTCCGCTTCCGCCGCCGTTTCCCACTCCAGCAACCCTTTGCGCGTGATCGCCCGCCGAATAAACGCCCGCGCCACTGCATCGAGCGATACGAGCGTCTGGTGGCCCAAAAATGTCAGCGTCAGAAACACGTTCGTGACCGCCGGCAACAATCCACGAAACGCCTCCCGGATCTCTCCTTCCTTCTCTGTCGCCACTGCCTGCACACACCGGAACACAAACTCGCCCACCATCGGCAACAACAAAATCCCAATCGTCGCCAACGTCCACAGCCCGGGCGAAGTCCCGAACAACCACCCCGTCAAGAGCAGGATGAA
>Ga0306920_100007551_pt1 | contig 14328 bp, 11 predicted proteins | sample flu12Cox44000170_FD_204666 | JGI IMG/M metagenome (GOLD analysis project Ga0306920, IMG submission 204666) | Lab enrichment of tropical soil microbial communities from Luquillo Experimental Forest, Puerto Rico - flux4day.12C.oxic.44.000.170 (v2)... | ecosystem: Environmental > Terrestrial >...
AACCTTTCTGAATTCACGGTTCGCAACCATATCCACCGCATTCTGAAGCAGGTAGACGCGGAAAGCCGGAGCCAGGCGGTGGAGGCCATTCGCTCGCATGGCTACTCGCTTTCTCAATGAACTTGGGTCAGATCGGGCTGCCGATGGGCCCGGCGGCAAGCGTTCACCATGGCATTGTCTCCGCCCGGCGAGTCAAGGCTGAGCCCGGCCTTACTTTTCAAAAGATATTTACATGATGTAGACCGACGTCCATTGACATTGACTTAGGACTGTAATTATCTCTCCGAGCTAGTGCCTCTCGAAAACCAAACAGAATCGCCGAGCGACCTCGGGTCGATTACGCAAGTTCGCGTCTATCTGCTCATTCAGAGCCGCTTGTTGCGGGAAGCTTTGGTCCGGCTTATCCGCAAACGGGCGGACCTCCTGGTAGTCGGGCAAGGTGCTCCTCTTAATACGCGGTCAGCGGCGGTCCTCGAGTCCCAGTGCGACATCCTGCTTCTCGACTCGCTGCATGCGGCGGCAGAAAGCGCCGAAATGACCGCCTGGGAGCCTCTGGTCGGTGCCGTGAAGACCATACTGATCGGTATGGATGCGGACGAAAAGCAGTTCCTGGCCGCGGTACGCGCAGGAATCATGGGGTACCTGCTTAAAGACGCGTCGACCAGCGACGTAATCGCGGCCTTGCGCACGGTCTCACGCGGAGAAGTAGTGTGTCCCGCAGGGCTCTGCAGCGCGCTTTTCCGTTTTGTGGCCCAGACTCCCGAACCGTCGCAGCGCAACGCGAAGCCTGACCTCACGCTGCGCCAGCAGCAACTGGTCTCGCTGGTGGCGAAGGGCTTGACCAACAAGGAGATCGCATCGCAGTTGAACCTTTCTGAATTCACGGTTCGCAACCATATCCACCGCATTCTGAAGCAGGTAGACGCGGAAAGCCGGAGCCAGGCGGTGGAGGCCATTCGCTCGCATGGTTACTCGCTTTCCGCTCATTGAATCAATAGCTGGGTAGCGGTTCTCGCCGGGCAGGTTACTTTGCAGCCGTGGATGCAGGGCATGCGCCCGTGTACACGCAAGGCTCGCCCAGACTTCCCTTGGGCGGCAGATGGCGGATGTAGACAACGAGCGACCACATCTCCTGTTCGTTCAGAATTCCGCGTGATGCCGGCATCCCGGAGGGCCACAGGCCATTTTCGATAATCCAGTGGAGTTGACCGTCGCTATACGCTTGGACCTGCGCCGAGGCAAGTGAAGGGATCGGCGGCGATACCATTTGAAAAAACGGGACGCCCGTGCCCTGACCATCGAAACCGTGGCAGGCAAAACAGTAGTGAGAAAAGTTTTCGCGGCCCTCCGCAATATTCTCTGCGGCGGCCGTAAGGGGGTTTGCCGCGGACTTTCCGCGAGCCAGAATCCTGTGCTTTGCGATTTCGGCCATCCACGTTTCCCATTTGCCGGCCACTCGCACTTGTCCGCCCCGCAAGACGAGGCAAATCAAAATCAGCGCAACCGCAGAGAGCGCGCCCAGAGAAAAAGCCGCCAGGGTCCTGAACATACCGGCCCGGTTCAGTCCACCACGTTGATGAGCAGGGTCATGGAGCCATGGCCCTTTCCGCAAAAATAGGCGCACTTGCCGGTAAACTGGCCGGTTTGCGAGGGTGTCATGGTGATTTCGGTATCCTGGCCTTTGCGAATTTCCGCCGCGATGCCCAATTCGGGAATCTTCAAGCCGTGGGTCACATCAGCGCTATGAAAGACCAGTGTTACCGGTTGCCCGCGTTTCAACGTGATCTCCGCCGGGCTATAGGTGAAACGGCTGGCGACTATGTCGATTTTCCCCTGCCCGTCGGCGCAAACCGGGGATCCGGCGCACAGAAGCCATGCGATTGCGGTGAGTACGTTTTTCATGCGGACATCTCCGAACGGCCTTTCCTATGGAGCGAGATACTCCAGAATCAGCTTCTCGTCTTCCGCACTGAGCATCGCGCGCACTCGCATCTGCCGCAGAACCGCGCGCGCCTCGCGCGGAGAAATGGCCTCGGGAGCTTGGTGGCATCGCCCGCAGTTGGTGCGGAATCGTCTCTCACCTTCCGAAGCGTTCGATGGGGCCCGCTTGGTCTGCGCTTTCGGGCTTAGCGCGAAGGGAGAAAAGACCAGCAGGCAGAGAACAGCCGCCAGCGCTGTGCGGAGCCGACTCACTTGGCTCCTCCCGGCCACAGGGGAAACAAGAAACGGTAGGTAATCCCAAACTCCCAGACGTTGCTGTCGGTGGTATTCGAAAAATACTGCCGCGCGTAGCTTCCGTTCAGCCGAATTTCGTGCGGCAGGTAGTAGTTCAGTCCGAACTCCGGCCTCTGCAGGTTGCCTGCGGGCAAGGCATCGTCGGGGACCGGCTTCGAGCGGAAGAATTGCTGCATGCGAACGACCGGTTCCAGCCGGCCCAGCCCCGAATCGCTTCCGGTAAGATGCGAAAGGCGATAGCTTGCCTGGATCCAATAACCGTGCCCGCTATCGGAATGCGCCCACTCGCCCTTGATTTCGACCGGAGCCGCGTGGGGAGCCCACGACAGGTCGACTCCCGTCGAGTTCTCTCCTCCGTCTTCAAGCGTCCGCCGGTAGGAAGCGCCAAGCTCGAAGCGCGTGCCCGGCAGAAAAATTCCGATCCGTCCGCCCGTTCCGCGCTGTGATTCGAATTTCTCCACCGTACTCAAAGTCGAAAAATACGCCGCATAGTTCAGCTGGAATCCTGTGCTTGCCAGTAGTAGTCCGCGCAGCATGAATCCGTCGCTGTAGCCGCGGCCCGTTCCAATGGCCGCGATGACCGGCGGATCCTGAAATTTGTCGATCCAGATGGCGCTGAGGCGCTCGTTGAATATTCCGAACGGGGTCAGAAAGCGGCCTGCGCTGATGGTCACATGCGAATTCGCAAGATAGTCGACCTGCAGGTATTCGAGCGTGCCGAAGAACTCTCCCTGGTACGGTCCGCTGGTCCCGTTTTCGCGGGAAATGAATTCGCGCAGGTCGGCGCGCGACTCAATGAGCCACTTTTTGCCCAACGGAACGGTAAGCACCGGCGCAAGTACCGGTTGATAGTATTGCGCCCCCGCCGCCGATGCACCGAAAAACCCTGCGCCCCCCGAGAGAATAGGGACAGTCTCCTGCGCCTGCGCGCTCGCCGAGCAGCCAACCAGGAACATCACAACCATAGACCATCGGAACTTCATCAGGCGCTTCCTAGGCGCGAAGGCATGCAACGCGATCTGGGCCTGGCAGCGCTGGGAATTGTTTCGCCGACCCTACTCAAAGCTAGTTCTCGCGACCCGCGAAGTCGTCACCGCAACGTCACGAGCGTGTCACTTCTTGCGGACGCCGTGGAGACTCCTGCGAAGTGAAAGTTTTTTCGAGAAACTAGCCGTACCACGGCGCGTAACAGCGGATTTGCAAATCGCTAACACGCCGGTGACAACCTCTTCTCCCGCCTCGCTTACCGTCGTGGCTTTCCTACTTCCTTTTCAGGGAAAACCATGATCCGTGCCTTTCTGCCGGGGTTCGGTAAGCACAACATCCGGATGGCGGGTGCGATCGAGCGCCTTTCTGAAGGCCTCTTTAAACGCGCCGCTGATTTCATGAAGTTGACTTGCGTTGCAGTAGCGCTGGCGGCTTTGCCTCCAGATACTGTCCGCGCGCAAACCCCCGGGACCGGTGCGATTTCGGGCGTGGTTCTCGACCCTTCGGGAGCCGCGGTCGGCAACGCGGTAGTTACGGTCGCGGATCAAGAAATTCGCATCGAGCGCAGCGTCGCCACCGCGGCGGACGGCTCGTTTCGTTTGAGCCTTCTGCCCCTTGGCGCCTATTCGATCACGGTCAACGCGACCGGGTTCGCGCAGGAAGATGTTCCGGCGGTCGCCGTCCTGGCGAGCGAGACCACCACAGTCGCTCTAAGGCTCAAATTGGGAAGCGGCAAAACCGTGATCGAAGTCTCGGAAGCCGTCGATCTTGCGCAAACCCAGAGTGCGACGCTGGGGCGTGCTCTCGATGACAAAAAGATCGTTGCTCTCCCGCTCGCCAACCGCAACTTTTCTCAGATTCTCGCGCTCTCTCCCGGCGTCGTGGTCGGCATCCCGAACGCAGCGGCTTTCGGCAAGAACACCCAGAACGTAAGCGTTAACGGCGCCAAGACCACCTCCAACAATTTCCAGTTCGACGGCATCGACGCCAACAACCTTTCTGAAAATTCTGCCTCGGGATTCGCTCCCGAGCCGGGCATCGCCATCCCCGCTCCGGACACCATCGCCGAATTCAAAGTGCAAACCGCGATGTACGACGCCGGCTACGGGCGCAGCGCCGGCGCGAACGTGGACGTGGTAACCAAGTCCGGCTCAAACCGGCTCCACGGCGAGCTATGGGAGTTTTTCCGCAACGACGCGCTGAACGCCAACGACTTTTTCTTGAACCAGAGCGCCCAGCCGCGACCCGTGCTACGGCAAAATCAGTTTGGCGGCACCATCGGCGGCCCGATTCGCCACGACAAAACCTTCTTCTTCGGTTCTTACCAGGGCAGCCTACAAACCAACGGACAGGCTCCCGGCGCGCTGGCCAGTGCTTTTCTGCCTCCCCTCACCGATGACCGCTCCGCGGCCGCCCTGGGGCAGATCTTTGCCGGTCAAACTGGCGCTTTTGGCGGCGTTGCGGTTGCGCCCGACGGCTCCAACATCAATCCGGTTGCCCTGGCTCTGCTGAACTTCAAGCTGCCCGACGGCACCTACGCGGTCCCTACTCCGCAGACTATTCTTCCTGGCGGGGTCGGCGAATCCATCTACTCAATTCCCGGCAAGTACCGCGAAGACCAGTTCTCGGTAAACCTCGACCACAATTTTTCGCCAGCCGATCGTCTCGCTGGACGCTACTTCTTCTCACAAGACTCCACCAACCAACCCTTCACCCCGTTTGCCGCCACCGTCCCCGGCTGGGGGACCACATTCAACGCACACAACGGCATTTTCGTGCTTTCTCTAGCCCACACCTTTAGCTCGAATTTGACGAATCTGGCGCGCTTCGGCTACACGCGTTTCAACGGCTTGCAGACCGGAGCCAACGCCGTGCCGGCCGATGCTATCGGCATGGCCACGCCCACCGGCCTGCCGACGCTTCCCGGTATCCAGATCCAGGGGTTATTCACGATCGGCTCTTTCGGCGAGCCATTCTACTTTCAGAACACCAATACCTTTGTATGGCAAGACACGGTGTCACTCACGCACGGCCGCCACAGTTTCCGCATGGGCGGCGAAGCCAAGCGCCATCAGCTCATTCTCCATGCGCCCTTCGTCACCTCCGGTTTCTTGCTCCTGCAGAGCTTTCCCGACTTTCTCCTCGGGCAAAGCGCGGCAGAAAACGGCAGCAGCTTCAGCAACCTGTTTCAAAGCACCGGAGCCTCGGGAAATTTCCGCAAGGACCAGCGCTACACGGATTGGGCGGGGTTTTTCCAGGACGATATTCGCATCTCCCCGCGGCTGACACTCAATGCCGGCCTGCGCTATGAATACTTCGGCCCGCCCACCGAGATACACGGCTATTTGTCGAACTTCGATCCCTCGTTGGCCGATCCCGTGGCGCCGCCCACCGGCACCTTTTCCGGCTTTGTGGTTCCGGCAAACCTGAAGGTACCGATACCCGACGGCGTCACCCGCTCTCCCCGCTCGACTTTCTGGAATCCCGACTACAAGGATTTCAGCCCGCGCCTAGGCTTCGCCTGGCGACTGCCCACCGCCCGCACGCTGGTCCTCCGCGGCGGCTACGGCATCTACTATGAACGCCTCTCCGGCGAACTGGTGCTGCTCGACGTCGGGCAGCAGCCGTTCTCGCTCACGCAGGCCCTTTTGGGCTCGCTGAACGCCGCCGCCACCCTGCAGCAGCCCTTCGTGCCGCCTCTGCCTCCGACTTCGGCATTCCCGATTTTCATTCCCCGCACTCCGGATAGCGCGCTGGCCCAGGGCGCTATCGCACAGAATATTCGGAGCCCGTACACCCAGCAGTACAATCTCGGCCTGCAATTCGAATTTGCCCGTGATTTCTTGTGGGAAGCGGCCTTCGTAGGTTCAAAGACCACGCACCTTGCCGGTTGTGTCCAATTCAACCAGGCTAGAATCGCCACGCCGGAAAATCCCGTCAACGGGGAGACCGAAACCAACAACGAGAACATTGCAGCTCGCCTGCCCTTTCAGGGAGTCGCCGGAGGCTCCTACATTTGCCAAACCTCGTTCGACGCCAATTACAACTCGCTGCAGACGAGCCTAACCAAGCGCACCAGCCACGGCCTGGAGTTCCTTGTGAGCTACACCTTCGCCAAGGTTCTCGACTACACCAGCGGAACGGGCGCTATCGATTCGCTCGATCTCAGTTTTCTCGGCAACGACCAGACCGATCCGCGCAGCTCGCGCGGCCCATCCGACTTCGATCGCAAGCACCGTTTCGTCGCCAGCTTCACCTATCGGCCACCTACTTGGAGGTCCGCACCGCGCGCTGTGCGGCAAATTCTTTCGGACTGGCAATTGTCCGGGGTCACAGTCTTGCAATCCGGTTTGCCGGTCACCGTCACTGACAGCCTGGCCGGCTCGGTTTTCGGCAACCTCGTCGGATTTTCCCGCGCCGAGTGCACCGGCCTAAATCCCGCCGCCTCGGGTTCGCTGACGTCGCGCCTCTCCGGCTATTTCAATCCTGCCGCCTTCACCAGTCCGCCAGCCATCGGCGATGGCACCGGTTTCGGCAACTGCGGCGTGGGCGTTCTACGAGGCCCCGACCAGCGCAATCTGGACCTCGGCGTCCTGCGCACCTTCCCGCTCGCCGAAACCACCAGCCTTGATTTCCGCGCCGAGTTTTTCAATTTCACCAATACCCCGAAATTCGGTCAACCCTTCAACGATTTCTCCGCCGGCCCCGGTCCCCCGTTCGGTGTGATCTCCTCCACGGTCGGCAATCCGCGGATCATCCAATTTGCCCTGAAGCTGCATTTTTGAAGACAGATGAACTTTCCATTTCCCAGATTCATGTTGGCGTGCGGCTGAAGGAACGAGCGTGCCAAAGATTCCGCCATTTCTCTCTGCCGCGGTTCGCTTCGAAAATCCCGACCTCAGGGAACTGCGCACCGTCTCTCCAGCCGAATGGAAACGGGTCTTGTCCAACTGGCATGCCGTCAGGATGCTGCTTTTGGCCGATCACAACCGTTTTGACGAGTTTCCCGACTGGGTCCGCGCTCGACTTGATTCTTATCTTAGAGATTCCCTAGAACGCTTCGAACGGATCCGGAGTGCGTATGCGCGCATGGCCTCGTTGTTCGACCAGGCCGGCGCCGATCATGTCCTGATCAAAGGCATCTCGCTTTTCCCGGGATACGCAGAGCATCCCCGCGTCCGTCCGCAGGGCGACATCGACCTGTACTGTCCGCCCGAGTCCCTCGCCCGGGCGCGCGAGGTTCTGCTCTCAAAGGGCTTCCGGCAGAAGCGCGAGCACGAATTGGTCATCGCCGACCATCTCTGCACCTTCGTCCCTCCGACCGACTGGAAACCGAGCGAACGGCTGTGCGATCCCGACATGCCCATCTGCTACGAGATTCACTTCTGCTGGTGGAACGAAAAGAGCACGCAGCTGGCTGCGCCAGGCGCGGGGGATTTCTGGGCTCGCCGCACGACCCGCACGCTCGACGGGTTTTCGTTTCCGGGACTCCATCCGGTGGACAATCTGGGTTACACCGCGCTCAATATCGTTCGCGACCTGCTGCTTTCCCAAGCCAGTGCCGATCAGGTTTACGGTCTCGCGCGCTTCCTTCACATGCAGTCGGGCAACCAGGAATTCTGGAGAAGCTGGTACGACCTGCACCACCACTCGCTGCGGCAACTCCAGGCCATTTCTCTGCGCATGGCGCGCGACTCATTCCATTGCAAACTACCCGAGGAAGTTCACGAAGAAGTGAATCGCCTTCCGCAAAAAGTCCAGGATTGGTTTGATGTCCTGGCCAAATCCGGGCTGAACCTCGACTTCGCGCACACCAAAGACGGCGTCTGGCTCCATCTGGCACTGGTTTCTGGTCTGCGGCAAAAATCACACCTGCTGGCCTATAGCTGGCTCTCTCGCCCGCGCGGTTTTTCCTCCTTCTCGCCAGAAACTCACGGTCAGCCCGCTGCAGAGCTCGCTTCCCGCCAAAGCCTCGCGCCCCGCGCTCTAGCTCTCGCCCAACAAACCCTGCAGTTCACCGGTTGGTTCGTTTCCCGTGCGGCCCTTCGCCTTTCCCGTCTGCCCTCGTTTCTTTATAGCGGCGCGCGCTACCAACTCTCCTCGACCGGCCTCTCTCGCCCCTTCTGGACCTTCTTCGCCGCCTCCTTCTTCTTCGATCTCGGTTTATTCATCTTCTTCTTTCTCTACAATCTCTTCCTCTTCGACCGCGGCTTCGATGAAAAGTTCCTGGGTGCCATGGCCAGCGCTATGAGCATCGGCAGCATCGCCTGTACGCTTCCGGCTGGACTCCTCATTAACCGTTTGGGCCTCCGCAAATCGCTCTTGGTCTGTTTCACCGCCGTTCCCCTGGTAGCTGCCGCGCGCGCCTTCTTTCTTTCGCAAAGCGTTCTGCTCGCTCTCGCATTTTTAGGCGGTTTCGTTACCACGCTTTGGGCGGTCATGCTATCTCCCGCCGTCACGCAGCTCACTACCGAACGGAACCGCTCCCTCGCTTTCAGCATCGACTGCGCCGCCGGCATTGGCATCGGCATCGGCGCGAACCTGATCGCCAGCCGCATCCCCGGCTGGCTCGTTCATCTACACGTCGCATCGAACCTTACCGACGCGAAGCAGTACGCGCTGCTCCTGGGCTGTGCCATTGTCGTGCTCGGAATAGTTCCGGTCTCGCGCCTTCGCTTCCCACCTGTCCGCGAAACCACCCGTCGACTCTATCCTCGCAACCGTTTCCTTCTTCGCTTCCTTCCCGCGGTTGCCATATGGAGCCTCATTACCGGCTCCTTGAGCCCCCTGGCCAACGTCTACTTCGCTCATTACCTCAGGATGCCGCTCGAGGAGATCGGCGCCGTTTTATCCATCTCGAGCCTCTGCCAGGTTTTGGGCGTTCTCGCCGCTCCGCTGTTGTTTCGCAGGTTTGGCCTAGTGCCTGCGATGGCGGGGGCCCAGGTTCTCATCGCTGTCCTGCTTGCGGGCCTTGCCGGAACTTCCGCCGCGGTTCCGGCCTCCATCCTCTATGTCGCCTATACCGGCCTGCTTTGGATGAGTGAACCCGGCCTCTTCACCCTGCTCATGAGCCGCGTATCCCCGGCCGAGCAAGCCGGTGCCTCTGCTCTGAATTTTCTGGTCATCTCGCTGGGCCAGGCTGGTGCGGTAGCCGCCGCCGGAGCTTCCTTTGTCCGCTTCGGCTATCCGCGCGCCTTGCTGGCCATGGCCGTCATCGCCCTCGTTTCGTCGTTTCTTTTCCACCGTCTGCTTGGCGCCCGACCCATGGCCGCCGCCGCCAAGTCCCTGCCGCTTCGCTCCCACGAGCCGGCCGCTTGACTGCTCTTGCCGGCGGGCCTTTTTCGGAGTCTCTACTTGTGACAACCCCGAGATACCTCGTTGACATCCCTCGACCCAGAAATGGGTAAGGTCAGCGAGTTCCAAATTTCCTTGCGAGGATCGCTCCCTACATGACTGCCCCTTCGCCTTCCGTGCTTCGTGATTTGCGCGAAACAGAGACCTGGCCACGCGATCCCCTTCTCTACCATCAGGAGTTCCCGTTCCGCGCCACTTTCTCTCCTCTCGGCTTTCCCATGTGCATCTCGTCCAATTCTCCCGCGCTCGTGACCGCGGCCGAACAAACCTGGGGTCCCTTCCCGGCACTTTTCGCCGCCGAACCGATCCACCTCCGCATCGGAGTCTCGGAAATCCGCTCGGAACTCCCACCGCCTCCGGTTCTGCGCGCACACCGTGGAATCATTACCGTCATATCGAACGCGCTCAATTTCGCCGTCTGCGATGTCACGGCCGGCTTCTCGTTCGGCTGGTTCACGCCTGCAGTTGTCGCCGACGCGGATTTTTTCCGTTATCACTTTCTTGACCTCATGGTCGGGCTGCTACTGGCGCCCGTTCACTTCGCCATCGTTCACGCCGCTTGCGTCGCATACCGCGGCAGCGGTTTTCTCTTGTGCGGCCATTCCGGTGCCGGTAAGTCCACCCTCGCCTACGCTTGCACGCAGCGCGGCTGGACATTCATTTCAGATGACGCCGGCCACGTTCCCCTTCGTTCTCCTAGCCGCGCCGTCGTCGGCAATCCTCTCTTTCTTCGTCTTAGAGAAAATTCCGCCGACCTGTTCCCACAGCTCGAGAATCGCCCGATCATCCTCCGACAGAACGGTGAATTCGGGTTCGAACTTTCTACAGGCACTCTTCCCGGTCTGACGCGAGCCTTTCAGGCCGATATTGACCACATTGTCTTTCTGGACCGCCGGCCGAGTGGCCCGGTACGGCTGCTGCCTTACTCCAAGGAAGACGCCCGGCTTCGCTTCGAAAACGTCCTCGATTACACCCTCGCCTGCCAGGCCCCTAACGAAGCCGGCACCAGCACGGACGGGGCCCTGGCCAACATCGACGTCCGCCAGCGCCAGAAAGCCGCCGTGGGTGAGCTGCTCGGCGCAAGCGTCCACGAGCTCACTTATTCGGCGCTAGACCCGGCAATCGACTGCCTGGAGAAGCTCGCGAACGGCACAGAAATCGCGACAACGGCGTAACGGCTCCGATCCCTCGGACTGTGGTTAGGGCTCGAACGTGATTCTGGAAGCTGCCCAATCTGCTCCAGGCTACTTATTGATGTCGTTTTTGGCTTCCAGGCGCTTCAGCAGCGGTTCGAGGAATGGCTTATTCGCTTCGGGAGCTCCACTGATGGCTTGGGTCATCTCTTTCGCTGCGGCCGAGAAGTCGCCCTTATTCGAGTCGATTCGTGCCAGCGCCAGATGGCTGATCCAGTGGTTTGGATCTTTGCCGGGTACCTGCGGATACAACTCGAACGCCCGCTGGGTGTTCCCCTGCCGCTGCAGTCCGCGTGCATACGCATAGAGTTGGATCGCACTCGCCTTCTCGAGCGCCGTCTGAAGCGCCTTGTCCGCCTCTTCTTTCTTGCCCATGGCGCTCAAAATGCGCGATTTGGTCTCCCAGTTCTCAAAGCGCGGCTCATTGTCGATCGACGTTTGTTCCCACTTCAGGGCTTCTTCGAGATTGTAGTTGTTGTCGAGGCACCACTGCGCCGCTTCGTCGTATCCAGCCCAGGTAAAGCCGCCCACGTTGCGCAATTCGTTTTTAATGCTGCGCAGCACCACGGCCTTTACGTCCACGCCAATCTGGAACGGAACTGCCAGCTTTTCCCAATGTAGAGTCGCTGCTGCGGAGTCCGCCTTTACATTTTCAAACGTATACGTCAGCTGCTCAAAGGGCTCCGCCGCATGCGGCTTTACGCTGACGCGCAGGGCGTCTTCTTTCTGGTCATAGCTGAAGCTTCCCCAAGAGGTCGAATTCTTCGAAAAGATGATCGTCCATTGCTCTTTATCCGGAATCGCGTGCAGGCCGTAGGTGCCGGCTGACAAAGGCTTGCCCTCGACGGTCACATCGTCGGCAAAGGTAATGGTCGTGTTCTCGTTGGCCCCGGCCCGCCAAACCTTTCCGTAGGGCACGGTCTTGTCCCAGATCTCCCGGCCTCCCACGCTTGGCCGGTGGTAGCTAATGGTGATATCCGTCAGTCCGATTCGCTGCGTCACGCTGGCCTGCTGGCTCGTGCGCGGAATCTTCAGTTCCGTTGGCTGGCTGCCGTTCTTAAATTGCGCCTGCGCACCCCCGGCGAGCAAGCCCAAGCTGGCCAATCCAACACACAGTGCAAGAATTTTCGACATGACCCACCGTCCTCTCTCATGATCGAGACGCCATGAAACGCGCCAGATCCTGGCGCAGCTCTCCGTTTGCGGTAGACGGCGATGAAGCAGGGTCCGTGAGCGCGCCGGCGCGCCATCCGGGCCGTCTGCGCTTCAGTTTCATCGAGAATTTAGAACTGTGAACAGACTGGTGCCCAGGGGGGGCATAACGCAGGGGCGCCCTAAAGCGAATGTTTAGATTTTCTCAGAGCGATGTCGTTCCGCCCGGGGCAGTGAGTCTGGGCGCCACGGCCGCGGCAGTGACGCGCTTCAGGCGTTGCCGCAGCAGCTCGATCGTTTCGGCAAGTTCCTCTACGCTGTTGGAGTCCTGGCGAACGGATCCGGCCTCGAGATCCGCAATCACGTCCAGGCAGACGCTTTTGGCGCGCTCGATCCGGCCGGCGGCCAGGGCGGCAAGCAGCTCCCGGTCATCGGAAGCGCGGGGCTTCGAGGCTCGCAATCGTTGCAGCGTCTCGGTGATGCTCGAGATGTAGTCCATCGCATCGCGATATTCGCGCACCAGGCTCAGGTCAATCTCTTCGCTTTTCAGCGCCTTTTCGAGCTTTTCGAGTTCGACGATGGTCTTCTTGACTTGCAGATCCACGCCCCAAAAACTCTCGCTCGGCACGATGAGCTCGACAACGATGCCGCTAGCTACTCCCGGGCGCGAATCCGGCGCCGCGAGAACTCTCCCTTCGGCGGTCTGGGCGGACAGGAAATTGGCTAGGGTGACCCGCGTACCGACCGCGGGGTAGTGGGACATCTTTAGGAAGCCACCTTTGTCATTCACCTGGCGGGCCACGGCATCTTCCTTCGCTGCAATTCCGCCAGGACCGCGCCAGCTCACTTCGATCGGTACGACGACCGGAAACCGACGGCTCTTTCTCCGCTCAAGATCCTTACCATCGGCACTCATGGGGCGTTTTTTCATCAGGAGGTTCCCTTAACGGCAGCTTCGGTACTTAGACTAGAGCCCGGCCGGCCGGATTGCTACTGGACGGAAGGACAGCTTGCCCGTATCACAACCTTCTTAAACGAGAGGATCTGCTCGGGTCCGACTGGCGGCTGAACGTATCCCGAGACAGTTGTCAGCCCCCACCGGTTTTCGATCGTTCGTACCGGTATGCCCCCGGTTTCCAATTCAAAAGACGATCTTGAACACGCGAATCATCAGCTCTTCGAACGAGAAAATCGTGAGTAGAAGCGGTGATAGCGGAGCGGCCGTTGCGATCGCCAATTGCGAAATATCCTGGAGTCCGAACGGAACGGTGCGCATTTCGCGCACAATCTGATAGCTGTTTCCAAGATCGGCCAGCGACTGGATATCTCCCGAACCGAGCAGTTCGTCCGAAGGGTGAGAACTCCGAACCCATTTTTCCTCGAAGCTTTCCACGTATCTTTGAGCGAGCAAACCGTAATCTGCCAATCCCTTTCTTCTTGCTCGCGCCATCCGCAAACTGAACATCAGAAGTGGCGCAAGAATTGCTACCACGAAGAAGACGATGAAGCCCGCAATCTGGAATCGGAAAGATTGCAGGCTTTCGCCGCGATACAGCACCCGGTCTGCGACAACTCCCGCGAGGATTACGCCTTGCGCGAAAAGAATAGGAGAGAACGCATACGAGCTCTTCCCGATAAAGCTCAACCCTCCGCAACGATCAGGATGAGTCGACACCAGGTTAAGCTCAATGCGATTCACCTGCCAGAGGAATCGAAACCAGATCAAAAGCCGCATGTACCAGCGCAGCAAAATGAATTGAAAAACGGGCAGGCTCACGAACACATACCAATAGCCCGCGGGAGTAAGGTTCCATCTGCTTCCAGGAAGTGCATACCAAGTGACTAGGCCAAGTTCCGTCCGGCTATTCCAAATGAGCAGTCCCACCGTATACACGACGGCGAGCAGGGAAAGTTCTACCACCACCGAATTTCGAATCTTCTGAGCGGATTCGATCGCCCTTTGAAACACTGGCCGTTGCTCGGGCAGCACAATCCGCCACTCGAGGAAGCGGCGGACGGTCAGGCGTATCCGCGAGTGAACGAGCAACTCCGCCCCAATAAGAATCGGGAGGGCGATAAGAAACCGAGCGTGCACTTCGATATCGGTATAAAAGGGAACTCGTCCAGAGCCACGCCCAACACCGCTAAACATGGCGAGAACGGCCAGGGGAACCCAAGTGAGCAGAATGCTAAAAATAATGCGCCGGTGCAGTAATTCGAGAGCATCTCCTTCCAGGTGGACTCTTCGAAGGAGTTGAAAGAGCGGACCTCCCACCACCAACGAGAAGTCTTCGGCTTCCACGCCTTGAAGATTCTCGATACGAATTCCTAGATTCGGCTGGGCGGCTTCCATCTTTTCACACTGTCCGAACTGTCTTCTTTTCTGTAGCTTCGCTGCCTATTGCTT
>Ga0306920_100007552_pt1 | contig 14327 bp, 12 predicted proteins | sample flu12Cox44000170_FD_204666 | JGI IMG/M metagenome (GOLD analysis project Ga0306920, IMG submission 204666) | Lab enrichment of tropical soil microbial communities from Luquillo Experimental Forest, Puerto Rico - flux4day.12C.oxic.44.000.170 (v2)... | ecosystem: Environmental > Terrestrial >...
AGCTTCGGATGCTGACCATCGAGGGCGCTCAACCCGAAGAGCCCATGCTGTTCGACCGATTGCCCTTGGCCGCGGCGCGGCCGCGCCGTTAACGGCGCATTAACGACAACCGGTCTTCGTAACCGGAAAATGACCAGTGTCGCGCCCTAGTTTGGACACGTTTCGCGATTGATTTCGCCGGGCCGGTGACGGGCCGGCTTGGGTCGTCGTGATAATTCGGGTCTTGGTCGGGGTGGGCAAAGCGCCCCGCCACCGATGACCCTTTAAAGCCCGGTCTTTTGGGGCGCGGTTCGGGTCAGGCTATCCGTATTGGTCCCAGTCGGCGGGGCAGTTCGGCTGGGATCGCCTAAAGGGATGCTCCAAGGGACGTTCGATGAATCCTGCCGACATCTCCTCGTCGGTCGCGCCGCTGACATCCTCCAATCTTTCGCTGTTCCACCTGTTCTGGCACGCGCATTGGATCGTGGAATCAGTGATGGCGGGGCTGTTCGTCTGCTCGGTTTGGGTTTGGAAAATCGCAATCGACAAGACGTTCCTGTTCGCGCGGCTGCGGCGCGCTGGCGACCATTTCGAGGAGGCGTTCTGGTCCGGCCAGTCGCTGGAGGACTTGTACAAGTCGCTGGCGACCCAGCCGGGACAATCAACCGGCGCGTTGTTCGTCGCCGCCATGCGCGAGTGGAAGCGCAGCCTCGAAGGCCACGTCCGCTCGCTGGCGGGTCTGCAGATGCGCATCGAGAAAGTCATGGATGTCGCCATGGCTCGCGAGATCGAACACATGGAACGGGGGCTGCTGGTCCTGGCGACTGTCGGTTCGGCGGGTCCCTTTATCGGCCTTTTCGGGACGGTGGCCGGGATCATGACCAGTTTTCAGTCGATCGCTGCATCGCAGAATACTTCGCTAGCCGTGGTCGCGCCGGGCATCGCGGAGGCTTTGTTTGCCACCGCAATTGGTCTCGTTGCCGCCATCCCGGCGACCATTTTCTATAATAAATTCTCAAGCGAGGTGAATCGGCAGGCGCAGCGGCTCGAAGGCTTTGCCGACGAATTCACCGCGATTCTGTCGCGACAGATCGACGAGCGCGGGTGAGCGCGGGAGTGGGTGAGGGCACGATATGGCGGCGGGGAGCATGAACATTGCCGCGGCCGGCGGGCGAGCGCAGCGCCGGCGGCGGCCCGTCATGAGCGAAATCAACGTGACGCCGTTCGTCGACGTCATGTTGGTATTGTTGATCGTGTTTATGGTATCGGCGCCGCTTCTGACCGTCGGCGTGCCGATCGATCTGCCGCAAAGCCAAGCCAAAGCGCTTGAACAGAACAACGAGCCGTTGACGATCTCGGTCAACAATCAGGGTCAGGTCTTTCTGCAGAACGATGAGATCAAGCTCGACGATCTGTTGCCGAAGCTCAAGGCGATCATTGACGCCCGCGGCGGATCCAGCAACGATCTCATTTATATTCGCGGCGACCGAACCGTCGCTTATGGCATGATGATGCGGGTGATGGGCCGCATTTCGGGCGCGGGTTATCATCGCATCGCGCTGGTCACCGAAGTCGAGCAAGGCAGCCAATGAAAATTGGGCCAATCAGACCTGGCATGACCATATCGTGCGCCGGTCACGCTGCCGCGCTGTTCTTCGGTTTGATGGCGATCTCGGCGCAGCCGATGGAGGCGCCGCCGGTGCAAACGCTGCCGGTTTCCTTCGTGTCCGAAAAGGACTTCAGCCAGCTTAGTTTGGGCGCGAAGAATGCGCCGCAATTGAAAGTCCCGGACATCAAGCCGGTCGCCGACAAGGTCGACGACACGAAGTCGGTGGATCAGCTGGCGCCGAAAGTCTCAAGCAAGCCGGAAATCACGACGGCTGCGGCGAAGCCGGCTTCTCAAGCAAAGCCGGAACCGAAGCCGGAGTCCAAGCCTGACGTCAAAGCCGAGGCCAAACCTGAGGCCAAGCCTGAGCCCAAGCCGGAGGCCAAACCAGAGACCAAGCCTGAACTTAAGACCGACCTTAAGCTGCCGTCGCCGAAACCGCCGGAGAAACCAAAACCGCCGGAATATCGGCCCGACCAGATCGCCAGTCTCCTAAAACGAGATGCAGCCAGCGATCCGCCGCCACAGCCGCGCGAGGCCACGCCAAAATTCGACGCCAATCAGGTCGCCCAATTGCTCGACAAGCGCGAGCCGCAGCGCCAAGTCGCCAGCGCCCAATCGCTCAACGATTCCGCAACGCTCGGCGCGGCGATCGGGGCGCAAAACGCACAACTGTCGCAGAGCGAGATCGATGCTCTGCGCGCGCGCATTTCCAGCTGCTGGAGCCCGCCTCCGGGCATCGACGCCAATTCCCGGCTCTATGTCGTGCTTCGCGTTTTGTTCAAAACCGACGGCTCGATGGTGCAGGTGCCGACTTTGGTCGAAGGCTCCGCCTCGCCGCTTGGACCCGCACTTGCGGATAGCGCCAAGCGCGCCTTGCTGTTGTGTCAGCCATTCACGATGCTTAAGCCTGAACACTACGACCAATGGAAAGATCTCGAACTTAAATTCGATCCGCACGAACTGCTCGGCGGCTAATCAGGCTCACAGAGTTGCCATGCTTCACGATAGACCTCTTTTTTTGTTGACGCGCCGCCGTTCGCTTGCGCTCGGCGCGCTGGCCTGCGGCTTGGTCCTGCTGCCGCGCCACGCCAAGGCAGTCGTCCGTCTCGACATTACCGAGGGAAATTTTCAGCCGCTGCCGATTGCGATTCCGAAATTCTTCGCCACCGGGCAGGACGACGGCGACGCCGCCAACGCGGTCACGCAAATCGTCACCGCGAATCTGCAGCGCAGCGGTTTATTCGCGCCGATCGACCCGACCGCCTATATCGAACGAATCGCGAGCGTCGATGCGGTGCCGCGTTTTCCAGATTGGCGCAACATCAATGCGCAGGCGCTCGTCACCGGCCGGATCGGCCGCCAGGCGGATGGCCGTCTGCAAGCGGAATTCCGGCTGTGGGACGTGCTCGGCGGACAGCAGCTCGACGGCAAGCAATATCTCACGACCCCCGACAATTGGCGGCGCATCGCTCACATCATCTCGGACGCGATTTACGAACGGCTCACCGGCGAGGGCGGCTATTTCGACAGCCGCGTGGTGTTCGTCGACGAGACCGGTCCGCCAGAGCGGCGCGTCAAGCGGCTCGCGATCATGGATCAGGATGGCGCCAATGTGCGCTATCTCACCCGCGGCGACGATCTCGTCCTGACCCCGCGGTTCTCGCCATCGACGCAAGAGATCACTTACATGGCCTACGGCCAGGGCGATCCGCGCGTCTATTTGTACAATATCGAAACCAGCCAGCGCGAAATCGTCGGCAACTTTCCCGGCATGAGCTTCTCGCCACGCTTTTCCCCCGACGGGCAGCGCGTGATCATGAGCCTGCAAGAGGGCGGCAACTCGAATCTTTTTGTAATGGATCTGCGTTCGAAGACGACCACGCGGCTCACCGACACGCAAGCGATCGACACCGCGCCTTCGTATTCGCCCGACGGTGCGCGGATTTGCTTTGAGTCCGATCGCGGCGGCAAGCAGCAGATTTATGTGATGAATGCCGGCGGCGGGGGGGCGCAGCGCATCAGCTTTGGCGACGGCAGCTATTCCACGCCGGTGTGGTCGCCGCGCGGCGACTACATTGCGTTTACGCGCCAGGCGCAGGGCAAATTCGCCATCGGCGTCATGAAACCCGATGGAACCGGCGAGCGCGTCCTGACCGAGGGATTCCACAACGAAGGCCCGACATTTTCGCCGAACGGCCGGGTCATCATGTTTTTCCGCGACCCGGGCGGCAATGCCGGACCGTCGCTGTATTCGGTGGATATTTCCGGGCGCAATGAGCAACGCGTGCCGACGCCGAGCTACGCGTCCGATCCGGCTTGGTCGCCGCTATTATCCTAGGGGCGGCCGGTTCCACAGTGTCGCCGTATTGACGCCCCATTAACCATTGCAAAAGCTTTCGGGGTCATGCGCGGGGTCGGGGGTCGTTTGCAACCACCCATCAAGGTTGACGGAACCTTCGCTTAACGAAGGCCCTGCTAGACCGGCTTTGGGACTGCCGGTCCGGCAAGCCATCTCCGGACTTGCGGAAATATGGAGGGCACCCGAATGAATATTGCGACGGTCTTTCGCGGCGCCAATCTTCGCGGCGTCAAGTTCGCTGCCGCCGTTCTGGCCACCCTTGCGATTGCTGGCTGCGCCAAGCAGACCGACCAGAGTGCCCTGGCCGGTGCTGCCATCCCGGGTAGTCAGCAGGACTTTGTCGTCAATGTCGGCGACCGTGTTTTCTTCGAAACGGATTCTTCCGAACTGACCGAGCAAGCGCGCGCGACGCTGGACAAGCAGGCGCAGTGGCTGTCCAATTACAACCGCTACGCTTTCACCGTCGAAGGCCACGCCGACGAGCGCGGCACGCGCGAATATAACATCGCGCTTGGCGCGCGGCGCGCCGAGACCGTGCGCGAATATCTGGTCTCACGCGGTGTTTCAGGCCAGCGCATGCGCACCATCTCTTACGGTAAGGAACGGCCGGTCGCATTGTGCAACGACATTTCCTGCTGGTCACAGAATAGGCGCGCCGTGACCGTGCTCGATCAGAGTTCGTGAACTCGGTTGGCGTACAAGATGAGACCGCTGCATCGGCGCCCGCGGGCGCCGATCGCGTTTCTCCGCCGCCCCATTGCTCCTCGAGCGGCTGTGCCGCCACGCCATCCAGTCACAATTTGGTCGCAGGACGCGCTATGTTAAGGCAGCCCAGATCGTCAAAGCACCGCAAAAAATGATTCGCTCAACTTGCTTGCTCGTCATGACGGGCGCGCTGTGGACCGGCGCCGCGCACGCGCAGATGTCCAGCGCCGACCTTGTCACGCGCATCGACCGTCTGCAGGCGCAAGTGCGCGAGCTCACTGGCACGGTCGAGGAATTGCAATATCGCAATCAGCAGCTCGAGCAGGAAGTGCAGCGCCTGCGCGCGGCGGCACCTGGCGCCGCTGCGCCTGCGGCGGCACAATCATCGGCGCCGGCGGGTCAGCGCTACGCTTCGCCGCAATATCCGCCGCCAGGAGCTGCATATCCGCCACCGGGAGCTCCATATCCGCCGTCAGGAGCCGCGTATCCGCCGCCGGCGACGCCGTCCCCGGGCGTGATCGCTGCGGTGCCGGCATCGGCGGCGCCACCGCCGCTGCCTTCGAACGATGCGAATCTATCAGGCGGGCGCCGCAGCGATGCGTTCGATCCCGATCGCAATCCGAGCGCGCCCGGCGCGCCGCGGCCGCTTGGCGCCAGCACCGACGCCAACGAACCGCCGCCGCCGGTGACTACGGCCGCGACACCGCGTACACCCGGTGCGCCGCTCGATCTTTCAAGCCCGTCAGCGGCACCGACCATCGCGGCCGCGCCGACGGGTGGGGACCTGCCGCCGCCGCCGATCAATTCCAGCGCCACCGGCGCAATGCAAGCCGCGCTGCCGCCGGGCAATACGCCGAAGGACCAGTACGATCTGGCCTATGGCTACGTCTTGCACAAAGACTTCGCGCTGGCGGAACAGACGTTCCGCGATTTCTTGCATAAATATCCGAGCGACCGGCTCGCTCCCGAAGCGCAATACTGGCTGGGCGAAAGCCTGTTTCAGGACAAGCAGTATCGCGACGCCGCGGAATCGTTTCTCACCGTTTCCACCAAATACGAGAATACCGCGCGCGCTCCGGACGCGCTGTTGCGGCTTGGGCAATCGCTTGCGGCCTTGGGCGAAAAAGAAGCGGCTTGCGCCTCGCTCGGCGAGGTGCTGCGGAAATATCCGCGCGCTCCGCTCAACGTGAAGCAGAGCGTCGACCGTGAACAAAAGCGCACGCACTGCTGATCACGCGCTTCGCGACGCAGAAGCGAACGCGTTATTCTCCGGTCTGGAAAATTCACGCGGACTCATCCTGGCGGTTTCCGGCGGTCCCGATTCAACGGCGCTGCTCTTACTCGCGGCGCGCTGGGCCAAACGGCTCAAGCGCGCGCCGAAGCTCGTTGCGGTCACGATCGATCACGGATTGCGCGCGGAAGCGGCGCGCGAAGCGGCTTTAGTGAAGCGCCTGGCCCGGCGCCTCGGCGTCACTCATCGCACTCTGCGCTGGCGGGGCAGAAAGCCGCAAACCGGATTGCAGGAAGCGGCGCGCGTCGCCCGCTACCGCCTGCTCGCCGAGGCCGCCGCCAGCGCTGGCTACGCGCATATCCTGACCGCGCACACCCTCGACGATCAGGCGGAAACCGTGCTGTTCCGGCTGTCGCGCGGCAGCGGGCTGATGGGATTGGGCGGCATGCCTCATGCTTCGCCACTGCCGGTCGGGGCGGACAGGATGGGCTTTCTGCTGCGGCCCTTGTTGTACATTCCCAAGGCGCGACTGCTGGCGACCTTGCACGCGGCCGGCATCGCGTATAGCGACGACCCGAGCAACCGCGATCCGCGCTTTACCCGCACGCGGCTGCGCGCCTTGATGCCGGAATTGGCGCGCGAAGGATTGAGCGCGCGCGGTCTGTCGCGATTTGCGGCACGGATGCGGCGCGCTGACGCTACCATTGAATTCGCCGTCGCCGCCGCGCGCGATGCGCTCGCGCCGGAGCCATGGTCCGAGCACGGGCCGGTCAAGTTCGACACCGCCCGATTCGCAACCCTTCCGGCGGAAGTGGCGCTGCGGCTTCTTGGCCGCGCCGTCGCCCGGACCGGAAGCGAAGGCCCGGTCGAACTCGCCAAGCTCGAAGCGCTCTATGCCGCGATGCGCCAGACCGCCTCGCGGCTGCGCCGGACGCTCGCCGGCGCGCTCGTCACGCTCGATAGCGACTGGATCGTGGTCGAACGAGCCCCGGACCGGCGGTCCCCCACCCGGCGGGGCCGGTCGGGCAGCCGCACCGCAGCCATGCCGAAACAAAGCAAGAGGAGCTTTACGAAATAGCGTAATAAAGGGCTTTCCAACGGTCGCTTCCCTTGGCAGGCCGGGGGGTGCCCCCTACATTGCGTGTAACAGGGGACGCGAAGCCGCCACCATTAGCGGGCACGGATCGCCCGCTGGACTCCGGCCGAACCGGGGACCGAGGACAAGAGATGAATGCCAATCTGCGCAATTTCGCCCTGTGGGTGATCATTGTCCTGCTGCTGCTTGCCCTGTTCACGCTGTTTCAGAATCCTAGCCAGCGCACGACATCGCAGGACATTTCCTTTTCGCAACTCCTGAGCGACGTCGATCAGGGCCGGGTGCGCGATGTGCTCATCCAAGGTCCCGAAATCCACGGCACCTATACCGACGGGCGCAGCTTCCAGACTTATGCGCCAAGCGATCCTTCGCTCATCCAGCGGCTGTACAACAAAGGCGTGCAGATCACGGCGCGACCGCAGTCCGACAACGTACCCTGGTTCGTTTCGCTGCTGATCTCGTGGCTGCCCTTTGTCGCGCTGATCGGCGTTTGGATTTTTCTCTCACGGCAGATGCAAGGCGCCGGCGGCAAGGCGCTCGGCTTCGGCAAAAGCCGCGCTAAATTACTCACCGAGGCCCATGGCCGCGTCACCTTCGAGGATGTTGCCGGCGTCGATGAGGCCAAGCTCGATCTGCAGGAGATCGTCGAGTTCCTGCGCGATCCGGCGAAATTCCAGCGGCTCGGCGGCCGCATCCCACGCGGCGTGCTCTTGGTCGGTCCGCCCGGCACCGGCAAAACGCTGTTGGCGCGCGCTATCGCCGGCGAAGCCAATGTGCCGTTCTTCACCATTTCCGGCTCGGACTTCGTCGAAATGTTTGTCGGCGTCGGCGCCAGTCGTGTCCGCGACATGTTCGAGCAGGCCAAGAAGAACGCGCCCTGCATCATCTTCATCGACGAGATCGACGCGGTGGGTCGCCATCGTGGCGCCGGACTTGGCGGCGGCAATGACGAACGCGAGCAGACGCTCAACCAGCTCCTCGTCGAGATGGACGGTTTCGAGGCCAATGAGGGCATCATTCTGATCGCCGCAACCAACCGGCCCGACGTGCTCGATCCGGCGCTGTTGCGCCCGGGCCGTTTCGACCGCCAGGTCGTGGTCCCGAATCCCGACGTCGTCGGCCGCGAGCAGATTCTCAAAGTTCACGTGCGCAAGGTGCCGCTGGCGCCCGACGTCAATCTCAAGACCATCGCGCGCGGCACGCCGGGATTCTCCGGCGCGGATCTAATGAACCTCGTCAACGAAGCCGCGCTTATGGCGGCGCGGCGCAACAAGCGCATGGTGACGCAGGTCGAGTTCGAGGACGCCAAGGACAAAGTGATGATGGGCGCCGAGCGCAAATCGCTCGTCATGACCGAGGAAGAGAAGCTCCTCACCGCCTATCACGAGGGCGGCCACGCGATCGTGGCGCTCAACGTCAAGGCCACCGATCCGGTGCACAAGGCCACCATCATCCCGCGCGGCCGCGCGCTGGGCATGGTGATGCAACTGCCCGAGCGCGACAAGCTTTCGATGAGCCGCGAACAGATGACATCGCGGCTTGCCATCATGATGGGCGGCCGGGTCGCCGAGGAACTGGTGTTCGGTCGCGAGCGCGTCACCTCCGGCGCGGCCTCCGACATCGAGCAGGCGACCAAGCTTGCGCGCATGATGGTGACGCGCTGGGGCCTGTCCGACGAACTCGGCACGGTCGCCTACGGCGAAAACCAGGAAGAAGTGTTCCTGGGCTATTCGGTGGCGCGCCAGCAGAACATTTCGGAAGAGACGGCAAAGAAGATCGACGCCGAAATCCGACGGCTGGTGGAGGCCGGCTATGACGAGGCGCACGCCATCCTCACCGCCAAGCGCGGCGATCTCGAAACGCTGGCGAAGGGCCTGCTCGAATTCGAGACGCTGACCGGCGACGAGATCAAGGATCTGCTCTTGGGCAAGCGGCCGAACCGCGAGTCGGTGATCGAGCCGCCGTCAACGCCGCGGGCATCGACGGTCCCCACCGCCGGCGCCGGCCGCAATCGCCCGCGTCCGGAAACCGGCCCGATGGAGCCGCAGCCGCAGGCGTAAGGACCGCTGCGGTTTGCTGGCGGATTTCCCCCGAAATATCGGTGCTGCAGCATAGGGTTGGGCAGCCGTTGATTCTGCGTCATTGCGAGCCAACGGGTCTGGCCCGAAGTGGCCGGCCCGATGACAAGCTACGCAAAGCAATCCAATATTTGTGCGAGCGGAAGGCCGGATTGCTTCGTCGCTTCGCTCCTCGCAATGACGGGTGAGAATCGAAATGCGCCAGATGATTTTGGTCGGTTTTCTGCAGGCGCAGAACTGCACCAATCTGGCGAGCTCCTGGCGCCATCCGCAGTCCCGCAGTGACAGCTGGTCGCCGGATTTCTACCGTCACATTGGCCGCGTGCTGGAAGCTGGCAAATTCCATCTCGGCTTTTTCGATGATCGCTTGTCCATGCCGGACATGTATGGACGCAATCACGCGCATACCGTCCAGCACGGCATTCGCTGCGTGAAACTCGACGCCGTCACCGTGCTCACCGTGATGGGCATGGCGACCGAACGGCTCGGCCTGGGCGCGACCTATTCGACAAGTTACTACGAGCCTTTTCACGTCGCCCGGGTATTCGCAACCCTCGATCTGATGACCGGCGGCCGTGCTGCCTGGAACGTCGTCACGTCGCTCAACGACGGCGAAGCGCAGAATATGGGCCGTGACGAAGTGATCGGTCACGATGCGCGCTACGATCGCGCCGACGAATTCATGGAAATCGTGCTCGGCCATTGGGACACCTGGCAGGACGATGCCATCGTGCAGGACAAGGCGAGCGGATTGTTTGCCGAACCGAACAAGGTGCATCGCCTCGATTACGAGGGCCGCTACTATCGCTCTCGCGGCCCGTTTACGGTGCCACGTTCGGCGCAAGGTCATCCCGTCATTATCCAGGCCGGCTCAAGCGGCCGCGGCAAGACTTTCGGCGCGCGCTGGGGCGAAGTGATCTTTGTCGTCTACCCGAATATCGAAGTCGGCAAACGCGACTATGCTGCATTCAAGGCTGAGGTGGCGCGCTTTAACCGCGATCCCGACCACGTCAAGATCACGCACCTTGTCAACACTGTGGCCGCGGCGACCAAAAGCGAGGCCGAAGACAAATGGGCCGAGATCGAAAAACTGCCGCTCGAAATCGATGCCCTGTCGCTGCTTTCGGAGGCGCTCAATTTTGACTTCGCCAAAAAGGGCATGGACGAGCCGTTTACCGATGCGGAATTGGAGCGGATGTCTGGATTGCAAGGCATCCGCGATCGCGTCACCAGCGTGAAGAAAAATCCAACGGTGCGCGAATTCATCGCGATCAGCGGCCGCGGCCGTGTGCACAATCCGATCGTCGGCGGGCCAAAGGAAGTTGTCGACCAGCTCGAAGCCTGGTTTGCCGCACCCGCCTGCGACGGCTTCGTGCTTTCCGCGACCCATGTTCCGGGCGCCTATGAAGACTTCGTCCGTTTTGTGATTCCGGAACTGCAGCGCCGCGGTCTGTTCCGCAAAGAATTCGCCGGAACAACGCTGCGCGACAATCTCGGCCTGGTAACGCCAGCGCCGGGCGCCTGGCGCAACTCAATATGAAATTTTCAACGAATCGCGCATTTAATATGCAACCGCTTGGTCCGGTTGCGTCGATTCGCTATCTGCCGAACAAAATGGAACTCGTTGCTTCTGAAAATTCAGTTCGGGTCGGAACGAAATCGGTTTTGCCAAGTTTGAATGCGCGAAGAACGTCGGGGGTCTTAGATGTTGCGAGCCAGTCTTGTGGTAATTCCGCTGGCGGTCGCCTTTGCGACACAAGCGGGCGCGCAAAGCGCACACCACGGTTTCTCAGGGCTGTGCGCTTTTTATCCTGCGCACGGCAATGGTCTTACTGCAGCGCACCGGACGCTGCCTTTCGGCACGCATGTTCGCGTCACCGATCCGAAAACCGGCCGAAACGTCACCGTGACTATCAACGATCGCGGTCCGTTCGGAAAGCATCGCGTCCTTGACCTATCGCCAAGCGCGGCGCGTGCGCTCGGCATGATCAGTCGCGGTGTCATTTTTGTTCAAGCCGAAGTCTTGTGATGCGCGCTCGAGTTTAGTTCAGCCGCAGCTCAGTGATGTGCCGCGGGTCGGCTTTGAGATCGCCCTTCTCGACGCGCTTGACGAGATCCGTGAGCACCGCATTGGCACGGCAGGGCTGGCCGATTTTCTCGCCTTCGCGCACGATAAAGCCGTTAAGAAACTCGATCTCGGTGCGGCGACCCTTCTGCATGTCCTGACCCATTGACGGGCGCTGACCGGCCGCCGTCCGCGTGGCATCTTTGAAGCGTTGCGCGTCGGCGGTCTGCATCGCTGCCTCATCGCCTTCGCCGGCCCGCGCGATTGTTTCCGGTTCGAGGTGCAGGATCTCCTCGAGCTCGTAGCCGAGCGATTGCCCGACGCGGATCGCTTCGGAGCCGAGCCGGGTCGAGAAACGGCGAACGGAATCGTTCTTGAGCATTTCGCCGCCGGGAAGCCCGGTGCAGGCCGACAGTCCGTTCTGCATCGCGTTGGCGACGAGCTTGGACCACCGCTCGCCCCATAGATTGGTGGTGACTTTCGCACTGTCGGCGAACGCGACCAGCCGGCAGACTTCCTCGGCGCGCGGGGTGATGCGGCCATGCACCTCGCCGGTGCGAAACACCGTGTGCGCCGCGCCATGCTTGGCGGCGCCACGATGAATAAGCCCCGGCTCCGGCAGATTGACGGTGATGCTTGAGGCGATGCAGCCGAGCGTCTTGCCCCAGCCGACGACGCCGGCGACGGTCGGCTCGTTGATGCAATTCTGCAGTGAAACGACATACCCGTCGGGCGCCAGATATTGGCTGACCAGCATCGTCGCCCAGGCGGTGTCGTAGGACTTCATGCAGACGAAGGCGATGTCGACCGGTTTCTCCTTGGCGAGCTGCTGCGCGTCAGTCACATGCAGTGCGCGCACCGGCACAGTGAATTCCGGCTCTTTCATTGCATGGGTCACGCGCAAGCCGTGCTTGCGCATATGCTCGACGTGCGCCGGCCACGGATCGATGAACGTCACGTCCTCGCCGGCCTGGACCATGTGCGCGCCCGTATAGCCGCCGACCGCGCCGGCGCCGACAATGACAATCTTACCGCCCATCCTGTCCTCCCGTTATGGCGTGCAGGCAAACTGGTGCCGCGAACCCGAACTCCGCACAAGTTTGCCGAGCGCGCGGATGCGAATATCGGATCAAAAGCGGCTCGAAAAGGATAGAGTTGCTGGTGTTCCCTTATCGATTCCGAAGTTCGTACAAGTTTGCCGCCGATGCTTGCGAACTTCGGATCGGGACACTAGCCGGCGCGGTGCCGCTCGGCCATAGGCGTGACGCGGCCATTATTGGCATTCCAGACTTATCCGCGCGCCGAATAGCCGCCATCGACGGCGAGCGCCACGCCGGTCACGAAATCCGCGGCCGAACTGCAGAGAAACACGGCGGCTCCTGCCAAATCGTCAGGCTCGCCCCATCGTCCCGCGGGCGTGCGCGCGAGGACAAAGTCGTGAAGTTCGGCAACTTGCTGCCGCGCCCTGCGGGTGAGATCGGTATCGATCCACCCAGGCAGGATGGCATTGACTTGAATGTTGTCGGCCGCCCACGCGCTAGCGAGCGATCGCGTGAGCTGTACCAAGCCCCCCTTGCTCGCCGCATAAGCGGCGACCGTCGGCGCGCCGAACAGCGAATACATCGATCCGATATTGAGGATCTTGCCGCGGCCGGCCGCTTTCATATGCGGATAGGCGGCTTGCGCGCAGAACAATGCGGCACCGAGATTGACGTCCAAAATCTCATGCCATTCCTGCTCCGAGATTTGTTCGGGAGGCTTCCTTCTGTTCATGCCTGCATTGTTGATGAGAATGTCGCAGGCACCAAAATCCGCCACGACGGTTTCGATCAATTTCCCGCATGACGATGCCGACGAAGCCTGGAACGCATAGAACCGGCTTCGCGGCGCCAAACCAATCAATTCCTTGACGGCGATTCGCCCTTTGCCTTCATCGCGGGCCGCGATCGCGATGGCGGCCCCCGCGCGCGCGAGGCCCCGCGCCATCGCCAAGCCAAGACCGCCATTGCCGCCGGTTACGACGGCAACGCGGCCAGTCAGATTGAAAGGGTTCAAAGCACGACTCCAAATTTTTCGTGAGGTCACTGTTCCCACGGCGGGATAGATTGGCAAATCTAAGACGATCCCACGGGTAATGGGCAATGCCGCTGCAAAATCGGGTCGATCCGTTCGGCGAGCTTTTTGCCGATCCGTCGCGCGGCACCTTGATGGGCAATCGCGGCGGCCGGTTTCACACGCAAACGCGCACGCTGACGGCGCGGCGCTGGGCCTCGCGGCAATGGATTTGCTGCGTGCTCACGTTCAGGGGACGCCACCGCGACGTGTGGGGGCGGTTCTATACCGAACTGTTCTTTCTCGACGAACCGACCGCGCTCGCCGCCGGGCATCGGCCCTGCTTCGAATGCCGGCGACAAGATGCGGAAATTTTTGCCGAATATTGGCGTAAAGCACATCGCGCACACGAGCGTCCACGCGCTGCGGAAATGGATCGGGTGCTTCACCGCGAGCGTTTGCACGGCCGCGCCCAGCGCCAGCACCGCCGCAACATCGATGGCTTGCCCGACGGCGCCTTCATTGCATGGAACGGCGCAGCCTTCGCTGTCCGCGGTGATGCGCTGCTGCGCTGGACTCCTAAAGGTTACGACGCGTCCATTCCGCGACCACGCGGCACCATGGTCGATGTGCTCACGCCGCCGGCGATCCTGGCTGTGCTGTCCGCTGGCTATCAGCCGCGTTGGCACCCAAAGGCTTGTCGTTCTAACCACGAAAGGCCGCCTTGATGCTTTCCACGGTGGCGCCGGGTGTTCGCGCCGCGGTGATGATGCGCGCCTCCTGCTTGGCGAGGCCGTCAAGTGCTGCCTGCATGGCGTCGATCTTGTCGATCGGCACCACGACAGCGCCGTGGCGGTCGGCGTGGATGAGATCGCCGCTCGTCACGTCCATGCCGTGGACGCTCACGGGAATGCCGAACTCCACAACATGCACATAGGCGTGCGACGGCGCGAACGAGCCGGCGAGCATCTGGAAGCCCGGAGCCACGGTCGGAATGTCGCGCACCGAGCCGTTCGTCACGGTACCGAGGCAGCCGAGTGCCTGATGCACATTGGTTTGCACCTCGCCCCAGAACGCGCCATAGCCTGGCGGCTCGTCCTTGTCCTCAATGACAACGACGCTTGGGCGCGGCGCCTGCGCCACGTAATCGAGA
>Ga0306920_100007553_pt1 | contig 14327 bp, 11 predicted proteins | sample flu12Cox44000170_FD_204666 | JGI IMG/M metagenome (GOLD analysis project Ga0306920, IMG submission 204666) | Lab enrichment of tropical soil microbial communities from Luquillo Experimental Forest, Puerto Rico - flux4day.12C.oxic.44.000.170 (v2)... | ecosystem: Environmental > Terrestrial >...
GGGACACGTGAGCCTCCCGGCCGCGGATCAGGAGCCACCACTTCCCAGCCATCAGGAGTCGATCGGCGGTGGCGAGGGCAACCACGATGACGAGGAGGGTGGGATCGGCGGAGCCGACGCGCGCCCACAGCTGACCCCGATCGGCGAGCAGGACCAGCAGGCCGAGAAGGCCCAACGAAATGGCGACGCGGACCACGAACGCCGCGCGGGAGCGAGGGCGGCTCTGGGCGCTAGACTCCTTCAATGAACCGACGGTGCCAGAGCGTGAGGTTGATCAGCGCCCACAGCGTGTGGTTGTGATTGGCCCGCATGGCGAGGTGCTCGCCGATCATGGTCCGGACACCCGCGCGGTCGAAATGCGCTCGGACGACCTCGGATCCATCGAGTAGCTGAACCATGTAGTCCCGGAGATCCGCGCGCAGCCACTGCTTGAGGGGGAGGCTGTAGCCCTGCTTCCCCCGCGTGAGGATCTTCGACGGCAGAACGCCACGAAGGGCCCGCCGGTAGATGGCGCGGGTCTGGAACCGCGGGAACTTCAGCCCGGGCGGGAGGGTGGCGGCCAGCTCGACCAAGTGGTGGTCGAGGAGCGGCACCCGCACCTCGAGGGCGTGCGCCATCGACATCTTGTCGACCTTCATCAGGACAGAGTCGGGCAGGGTGAAGCGGGTATCGACGAAGATCTCCTGGTCGAGCTGGCGACGGGAGTTGCACCGTGCAGCGGCCCGCCCGAGCGGCGCGAAGCGATCCCGATCCACCGACCGGAGCACGTGCTCGCGGAACAGGCGCGCATCCAGCTCGGGCGAGGCGAAGTGCTGCCACCGCATGTGGAGCCCGGCGGGATCGAGACGGGCCCCCTCGATGAACCGCCTCACGAGGACGAGAGGCCCCTTCTTCGGCTCCTGGTCGGGGAGCCGTGTGACCAGGGGCTCGATCACCCGCGTGCGGATCGACCGCGGGATCAACCGGTAGAGCCGCTCGGCCTTCGACGCGACGAAGCGGTCGTACCCCACGAAGACCTCGTCCCCGCCCTCACCCGAGAGGCACACCGTCACGTCCCGGCGCGCCTCCCGACAGAGCAGGTAGAGAGGCACGCTCGACAGATCGGTCATCGGCTCGTCGAGGTGCCACACCACCTGCTCGATGATCTCGGGAGTCACGGGGGCGACGCGGATCTCGCGGTGCTCCGTCCCGTAGTAGCGGGCAGCCACCCGCGCGTATTCCCACTCGCTGAACGACGGGTCGTCGTAGCCGAGGGTGAAGGTGGGCAGCGGACCGGCGGTGGCTTCGCGGGCGAAGGCCAGGACGGCAGTCGAGTCGAGGCCCCCCGAGAGGAACACCCCTTCCGGGACGTCCGACATCATCCAGGCGTGGACGGCGTCGCGACACGTGTCTCGGACCCGGCGCTCGAGCGTCGCCGGATCGTCCGCGGCGTCGGCGAACCGGAGCTCCCAGTAGGATTCGGTCTCGACCCGCCCGTTCCGGGCGATCAGCACCGACGCGGGAGGCAGCTTGCAGATTCCCTGGAACATCGTGGCCGGGCCCGGCACGAACTCGTAGCCGAGGTAGTGATACATGGCCTGGAGGTCCATCGCCCGCGGCACGTCGGGGTGCTCGAGAATCGCCTTGATCTCCGAGCCGAAGACCACGCGGTCGGCGTCCACCGCATAGTAGAGTGGCTTGATCCCGATCCGATCGCGGGCCAGGACGAGCTGCCGGCGCGCTCCGTCCCAGAGCGCGAAGGCGAAGAACCCGCGGAAGCGTTCCACGCAGCGGACACCCCACGCCTCGTAGGCGTGGACCACGACCTCGCTGTCGCAGTGACCCCGGAAGCGATGACCGAGCGCTTCCAGCTGCCGGCGGAGGTCCCCGTGGTTGAACATCTCGCCGTTGTAGACGAGCTGGATCGAGCCGTCCTCGTTGGGAACAGGCTGGGACCCCGCCGGGGAGAGGTCGATGATCTTGAGCCGACGGCCTACGAGACCGACGGGGCCGTCCTGGTAGTAGCCGCCCTGATCGGGCCCCCGGTGCTCGATCACCTTCCCCATCGCCTCGAGGAGGTGCGAGGCCACGGGGCGCCCGGGTCGGAACTCGAGGACACCGGCAATACCGCACATGGACAGGCTTCAGTGTACCGTGTCCCGGCCGCTGAACGCGAATCCCCTCGACCGACTCGTCGCCGCTGATCCGCCCGCCCGCCTCCCTGGACCAGCCTCCGATCGCCCGCTCCCAACGTCCGGGTAGCCGCCCGCAGCGACGTTCACCGTCTCTGAACCGGCTGACTCGGAACGTTGGTATTAGTCCGCCGCGGTTGGGGCAGCAACCCCAAGGAGCGCACCAGCACGCCGACGGCCGCCCGGATTGCATCCGGTCGCCAGCGAAAGCCGGGGCCCTACGGCTCCGGTCATAGGTGGCACCTCGACCAAGAACCAGACGCGTGGTGGCATCGACGGCAGCACCGCTGACCGGTCCCCCACGCGGGACAGCCCTGCCCATTGTCCTACTCGAAGCAATAGAGCTTGCGTCCCCTACCGACCGCCTCGACGCCCGGGGACGGTGTGACGCGCAGGTAACGGACCTCGGCCGGTGGGAAGCTGACGCGCCAAGCCCGGCTACTCTCGCGCAGAAACTCGGCGCCATCCCAGTACAGGGAGCCCGCCCACCGCAGGGGGCCGAGCGTCGTCCACTCTCCCCCATCGGTCGAACCCTCGACGATGAAATCCCGCGCGTCCGGCCCCTCGGTCCCGGGGCGAATCTCGATCTGCGACACGCGACGAACCGCGCCAAAATCCACCGCGAGGCTCCCCGCCTTGGCGAGCAGCCAGTGCTGACGGAGCCTTCGGGGTCTCGGGGCTTGTTCGGTGACCACGAACAGCGGATAGGGACCGGCAGTGGTCTCCCTCCAGCGGACAGACGCTTCACGCAGCGTCTCCCGGAGGACCTCGGGGTTCGTGTCCGACCCGACGAGGATCCCCACTCCCCGTGTCAGGCGACTGGGCCCGGTCTGTCGAGGATCCGGAGAGGTGTGCCCTCCCTGAGGGTTGAGGAACAGGTTGGATCGCAGGGCCCCGATCTGGCCACGGGACTCTGCCAGCACCCGAGCCGACAGCCAATGGTTGGCGTAGGCGAACCAGACCCCTTCTCGGGCGAGCGCGGCCCCGAGCGCCCCGGCGGGCGGTGCGGGTGGTCGCGGGCGACCCGGCCGGTACACGAACAGCTCCCGCGCCATCCACGCGTTGTCGTCGTCGCTCCCGGTCTGGACGATCCGGAGGTATCGCGCGCGAACCGGTGCGAAGATCGCCTGGACACGGCCCCGGCGGACCCTCAGAAAGGGGTGGTGCTCAGAGAAGAATAGAGGACCCCAATACGCGGGGACCGCCGCGACCTCGCGCCAGCGTGCGCCGTCGCGCGAGGTCTCGACCCGATAACCAGTGGGCACATCCTGCCAGTCGAGGGAGAGAAGGTCGACCCTCACGATCTCCTGCTCCCGCCCCAGGTCGACCGCCACCCACTCGCCGGGCCTCTTCGGGCTGACCGTGCCCCACCCCGTCGAGACGTCGCGATCAACCAGGTTGATGGCCTGGGCGGCGTTCTCGCTCGCCGTCACCGTCCAGCCCTCGGGGTCGAGCGACTCGAATCCGCCCGAGAACGCCGGAGTCGCCTCCAGCAACGCGGCCCGGCCGGCCCGGTGCTCCCGGACGGTCATCGCGAGACCGGCCAGGCTCTCCCGCAAGTGCGCCACCTCAGTTAAACCCGATGACAACAGGAACGGGGGGTTGAGCGCGGCGTCGACCCGGTCGCTATGGGCCGCCACCTCGTTGCGCCAGGGGTCCGCGAAGGCGATCCGTCCACCGGTCAGGAACGTGAGCTCGAACTCGGGAAGGCCCTCCATGAGCGAGTAGGTCTCGGTCACGCCGCGAGCCTGGAGGGCCGCGAGAGTCGGCGCAAGGGTTCGCTCGAGCGGCCTCCAGCGGCGGTTGGCGGGAGGGATGCGGCCGACGGTGTCAGCCCAGTTGGTCCAGAGATTGAACGTCAGCAGCCCGGTGAGGACCGAGGTGGCCACGGTTCGCCGCCACCGGGCAAGCCATGCCAGGAACTCGCCCATCCAGCAGGGAAGCGCCGAGTACGTGAAGAGTACGTACCAGGGGCTCGTCGGGCGCGACGAAGCGAGGACGCCGGCCAGGTTGGCGGCGACCAGGAGCCAGAGGATGGATCGGCCGGACTGCGGTCGTCCCCCGAACCCGAACAGCCAAGCCAGCTCGGCGCGGTCACGAGTGGCAGCGCGCACTACCGCCCCCACCCAGGGCATCACGACGAGCACGACCCCCAGCGCGAAAACGGGAGGCGCGAGCCCGTCAGGCAGCCCGAACATCCGAGGAAAGGACGCGGTCACCGCCCAGAGCCGGTCGGGAACGGTGAAGGGCGCCTCGGTGCCCGCGTGCATCAGCGCGTATCGCGCCGAGGGAAAGTAATGGATCTCGTAAATCCACTGCGGCAGGGAGCCGACCACCGCCCCCAGGACAAATAGCCCGATTCGGGGACGCCATAGGAGCCCCGTGCGGAGCGCCAGAAGGCCGAAGGGCACCAGGTAAAAGACCATGGCCGGGCTCGTCCACCACCCCACGCCAACGAGAAGGCCAAGGCCGATCAGCGTGCGCTTTCGCCCGAACTGCCGGAAGAAGAGGCTCTGCGTCCCCGCCAGGAAGAGGTTGCCGAAGACCAACACCTGGGGGTGGCCAATCGTCCCGTTCAGGCTCCACTGGGCCAGGTAGAGCGGCGGCACGGCCAGCACGGCGAGAGCGAAGAGCGCGGCCGGCGCCTCGAACAGCCGGCGAGCGACGACGTAGCCCGTCCCCAACAGCACAAGCCCGTGACAGTAGGCGAACACGTCCATCACGAAAGTGGAGGGACCAGCGAGCCAGAATCCGGGGGCCAGCAGATAGGAGTAGCTGGCGCCGCCGTAGCCGATCCCCACGATATGGACGGGAAGCCCACCGCCGAGAATGTCGAGTGCGGGCTCCGAGACGCGGATGTCGTCCCAGTGCGGGTTGAGCGGGAGCGCGCCCGCGAACCGCAGGCTTCGGATCAGGGCCCCGAGTGCGAGGAGCAGGAGGGCTGGCAGCCATGCCCTCCCCGAGGTTCGCTCGTCATCGTCGGAGGTCAGCGGGCCTCCGCCGCGATCGATGCCGATGGCGGCACCCTACACCGCCGAACAGCCGCGGATTGCGTCTATGACTCGGGTCGGTTCCCCCTCAGCGAGGGCGGTGTCGACGGGGCGCCGCAAGCGGCGATCGCTCAGATCCTCGGCGATTGGGTCGTCGCCGGGTTTGCCCCCGACCCGTTGCCCCATCTCGGAGAGAGGGAGGGGGACGTCCCGAGAAACGCTCAGGATCCCTCGGGCTCGCCGGGGTGCGATCAAGGCCTGACGAGCGGTCCGCGTCATACCGACGCCGTCCCGGGCCACGAGGAGCCTGCGGCGGCTCGTGTCCCACAGGGCGAAGGCGAAGGGGCCCCGGACCCGCTCGACGCACCACGGCCCCCAGGCTTCGGCGGCGTGGACGACCACCTCGCGGTGGCCGTGCCCGTGGACGCGGTGGCCCAGGGCGCGGAGCTCGCGGCGCAGTCCCTCGTGGTTGAACATCTCGCCGTGGTCGACGAGCTGGATCGTCCTGCCCTCGTCGGGGACGGGGGGGAGCCAGCGGGCGACCGATCGATGATCGCGAGACCTCGCCCGACCAGCCCGACCGCACCCTCCTGGGAGCGGGCGCCCTCGGCGGGACCCCTGGGATCCAGCCCCCGCGCCCATCACCTCGAGCAGAGGCGTGGAACCGGTCCGGCCCGGACGAACTCGAGGACTCCGCCGAGGCCGCCCATGATCGGGCCTCAGTGTAGCGTGTCCGAACCGTGGCATGCGAGGTCCGGGCGGGGGGTCCCGCCCCCGGCAGCCCCGGCGGGTCGCCCGGCTGCCGCGCCCGGGAGAGTCACGGGCTTACGGGCTACGGCAAGCAGGGAGGGTGCCGCTGGGGAGCCGGCCCCGACGGCGAATGATCGACACCTCCGGTCGGAGGAGCCCGCCCAGGGCCTGGTTGAGGACCGGCACGATGCGCAGCTCCTCCGGTGGCCAGCGCCTGATTCAGCTGAGCCGACGCGCTCGGCTGCCGGGCCATGACAGAGCCCGGAAGCGCTACTCCACGCGAAGGCCCACCTGGAGCAGCCGCTCCCGCAGACCCCCCTCCGAGTAGCGGCGGACGTCGAAGGCGCCGATGACGTCGAAGCCGATGCGGAAGGGCGCGGCGCCGGAATCCCCCTGAACGAGGAGCCGGTGGCCTCGCCCGCGGGGCATAGCCGAGACCCTCGGAGAACAGATCCATGCCGACGACCCCAGGACAGCCGCTCGCCCGCTCGAGGACCCGGAGCACGTTCCCCGTCCCGCATCCGACCTCCAGTACCCCGGAGGCCCGGCGCCATCTGCGCGACGGTCTGACGCACGACGGCCTCGATCGCCGCGTTCCGGGCCCGGAACCAGAAATGGCGGTCCTCAGCCGCGAAGCGCCGGGCGAAGGTGCGAGGGTCGTAGCCCTCCCGCTGCGGTCCGTCCTGCCCCCTGCCGGCTCCGAGCGAAGCGAGGGCAGCCGGGCCTACGGGGCGTCCCACCCGAGGATGACGTCGACGACCCGCGCCTGATCCGCCGGGGTCAGGCTCGTGTAGAACGGTAGGCGGAGCAGCCGATCGCTGACGTCCTCGGTGACCGGGCAGTCACCAGGCTTGCCGCCGAAGCGCTGACCCATGTCCGACAGGTGAAGCGGAACGTAGTGGAAGACACTCAGGATGCCGTGCGCCTTGAGGTGGTCGATCAACGACTGACGGGCCCGGAGGGACGGCAGCCGAAGGTAGAACATGTGGTAGGGCTGCTCGCACCACGACGGCACGACGGGCAGACCCACGCCACGCGTCGCCGCCCAGTCCACGAGGTGAGCCTGGTAATACTCCCAGATGTGCCGCCGCTTCTCCTGGATCTCCGTCCGGCCCTCCAGCTGAGCCAGCAGGAAGGCGGCGAGGAGCTCGGAGGGCAGGTAGCTCGACCCGAGGTCGACCCAGGTGTACTTGTCCACCTGGCCTCTGAAGAAGCGGCTACGGTTCGTCCCCTTCTCCCGGATGATCTCCGCGCGCGGGACGTATCGAGGGTCCCGAATGACCAGCGCCCCGCCCTCGCCGCAGGTGATGTTCTTGGTTTCGTGAAAGCTCTGCGCGGCCAGGGTGCCGAGAGCGCCCAGCGGCCGACCCCGGTATCGCGCGAACAGGCCCTGGGCGTTGTCCTCCACCACCGTCACGCGGTGGCGACCGGCCACCTCGTGGATCGCGTCCATCTCGCACCCCACCCCCGCATAGTGGACGGCGACGATGACCTTGGTTCGCGGGCTCACCAGGCGCTCGATCTGGCTCTCGTCCATGTTCAGCGTGTCGGGGCGGATGTCGGCGAAGACGGGGCGGGCCCCCCGGAGCACGAATGCGTTGGCGGTGGACACGAACGTGAAGGAGGGGAGGACGAACTCGTCACCTGAGCGCACGTCGAGGAGCAGCGCGATCATCTCCAGGGCGTGGGTGCCGGAGGTCGTGAGGAAGACTTTGGGGACACCGAGCACCTCTTCGAGGAGCGCCTGGCATCGCTGGGTGAAGAAACCATCGCCGGAGGCATGACCACGCTCGATCGCCTCGGCGACGTAGCGGAGCTCCGGACCCACGAGGGACGGCCTGTTGAAGGGGATTCGGTAGGTCGTCACGGCAGCGACCGATGATATCACGCGGGCCGGATCGGCCCGCAGCGGGTAACCGGCCTCGCGAAATCGGAGCAGGGCCTCCCACTCACCGCACGAGGGGCCACTATCGCCACCGACGCCCATGTGGCCGGAACAGGTCTTCGGCGCGGGCGGGCCACTTCAACAGCATTGCGGCGAGAGGACGGAGTGGGTGCGACGCGAAGGTCGTCTCCACCGGAGAAGGAGCGGACACCGCCAGCGTCGCATCGACCCGGACGGTCTCCACCAGGCGGTCCCCGAACGGGCTCCCGAGGTCGTGCCCCTGGCCGGGGGACGTCAGGTCCAGCCGCCTGACGAGGGCCGCCAGCGGACGGATGTCCAGGGTTCGGGCGTCGAAGTCGCCGCGCCGACGGATCCGCTCGAACAGTCGAGACAGCCCGGCAGGGAGCTCCGGGATGTGCTCGCGCACGGCACTGGCGAGAACGAGGTCGTACGGGGGGCCTCGCACCTCGTCCAGGCTCGCCTGTTCCCGAGGACATCGATCCGACTGCCGGGCGTCCTCGCCAGCGATCCACGCCCGAACGTGGCGGCCCGCGTGCCATCGCCCGCCACCGACGCCCAGGCCCCGTGCCCGCCTCGCTGGCCGGCCGACCGGCGCCGCGCCGTCCGGGCTCGACGCGGTCCCGGATGTGTCGGGCCCGTCCTCGGGAGTTCGGGCACGCGTGTCTGTCGATCCGACCGTCGGCGGACGCGCGAGAGTAGCAGTCCAGGCCCTCCGGCCGTAGCATGGGCGAGGCCGAGCACGCGCGGCCCTCGGGGCGGCGCAGCCGCTCGACCCGCGGGGATTCCGGCAGGCGGAACCCCGCCGGCCGCTGCGCGGTGCCGCGCACACGCGGCAATGCTCGACCGCCGCCTGGACCTTGGACGGCGCCAGATGACGTCCCTCGGGGAAGACGGTGGCTCTCACGGACCTTCGGTCAGGTGCTTCGTCACCCAGGCGCCCGCGCCGTGCGCCCGAGCGAGCGCGATGACCGGCTCGGGGTCATAGGGGCGCTCGACCGGCTCGAGGACCATGGCTTCCGTGTCCCACACGACGGCCGACGCCACGGCTGGCCGATGCCGGGACTGCCCCACGGCGCCCGGGTTCACGATCCACGGGCGACCGCTCGCGCGGACCATGGGGCAGTGCGTCTGACCGAGCGCGACGAGATCGAAGTCGAACGCGTCGAGGTCGGTGAGCTTCGGGCTGTCGGCGTACAGGTAATCCGTCTCCGGACGCCAGGGGCTCCCGTGCGTCAGAAGGACGGAACGCCCCCCGACGACCCCACCCCATACCAGGGGGAGCTCGGCGAGCCAGGCGCGATGGGCGGGCGTGATGAGGCGGCTGGCGACCTCGACGCCGAACACGACGGCCGGAGGGCTGGACGGCGGGCAGCCCTCGAACAGGAACCGATCGTGATTGCCCTGGCTGCAGAGCGCTCCCAGGTCTCGGATGACGCTCAGCACCTCGTTGACCTGGCAGTAGTACCCGATCATGTCGCCGAGGCAGATCACCCGGTCGGCGTCGCCGAGCACGTCGGCGATCGTGCGGAGCGCCTCGAGGTTCGCGTGGAGATCACTGACGATGGCGACTCTCACTGCCGGTCCTCGTTGCTTCGCTTCAGTCCGTAGTCCTCGACCCGCGTCGCCCAGGCCCGGGGGTCTTCCAGGCCCCCGGTTCCCTCGACGCGCTCCAGGGCGCCCGGATCGACGTAGATCTCGTTCCAGTAGCGCAGGGCAACGCCCCGCGTGACGACCGGCAGGTCGACGGCCGCCTCGCCGAGCACGTAGTGGCGGATCGCCGCCTCCACGTCGTTGAATCCCAGCCGCGCCCGCATGGGGACCGTGCCCGAGAAGCGGACGTTGAGCTCGAAGCAGACCGGGTCGCCGCCGGCGAGCCGGCACTGCACGTTGCAGGGTCCCACGGGCCGGAGCGCCGCCGCGATCCGGGCCGACTCGGCCCGGATCCCCGGGAAGTCCCCGGCCTGCGCGCGATGGGTCGTCCCGTGGACCAACTCGCGCCGCATCACCATGGTGCCGCGCACGCCCCCGTCGCGGTCAACGAAGCAGGCCGCTGTGTACTCGTCCGCCTCGTCGCCCACGTACTCCTGGATGACGTAGCCTGGGCGACCCGTCACCTGGTCGAGCTGGCGGCGGTCGTGGATCCGGAGCACCCCGCGCGACCCTTTACCCTGACGGGGCTTGGCGATCAGCCGCCAGCCGCACTCCTGGCCGAGGCGCTCCACGCCCGTCGGGTCGCCGGCGTCCGCGTAGCGCGGCTGGTCGAATCCCTGCCGCTCCAGCCATCGGCAGGTGAGCAGCTTGTCGCCGCCGATCGCCAGAACCTCCGGCGGGCTGACCAGTGGGACCGCACCCGTCTCCCGGCGGATGTCGGTCGCCCGAATGGACAGCACCTCGAGGACCGGCTCGACCCCCGACAGGATCGCGTCGATCCGTTCGGCCTTGCAGGTGCGGAGGAGCCAGTCGACGAAGCGGGGATCATCGGCCATCGGGGCGACGTACGCGCGATCGGCCGTGTAGAGGCCCGCGGACAAGGGGTCGACACAGGCCCCCACGACCCGACAGGGCACCGTGCTCAGCGCCAGCGCCTTCAGGATGCCCTGGCTGACGTTGCCGCCGACTCCGAGCACCAAGACGTTCACCGGGTCGTTCACTGGTTACCCCGACGACGGTCGCAGTCGAGCGGGCACCGGGTCAGACCGGTCGGTCGGTGGTGGACCGGACGGCATAGCTCGGCCGTTCCATCATGCGCTGGTGCATCCGAGCCACGTACTCGCCGATGACCCCGAGGGCGAAGAGCTGGACACCGGAGAAGATCGTGATCACCGACACGAGGAACGGAAAGCCCGGAACGCTCCCCCCGAGCCAGAGGTAGCGGCCGATCACGTAGACGAGGACGGCGATGCCCAGGAGAATCGTGGCGAAGCCGACCAGACTGGCGACCTGAAGGGGCACGATGCTGAAGCCCGTGATCATGTTGAGGGCATGGACGATCAGCTTCCCCACGCTGTAGGTGGAGACTCCCACCCGCCGGACGTCGTGACGGACGGGGACGGCGCCGAAGTCGCGAGCGGCCCAGGTCAGGAGAACGTCGATCGACACGAATGGACTGCGATAGTCGGCGAACGCCTCCCGCAGTTGGGTACGGAAGGCCCGGAAGGCGCTGACCTTGCGCGCGACCGGCACCCCCATCGTGGTCTGGAGCGCGAGCTTGGTCACGACGGAGGCCACGCTGCGCCACGGGTCGTGCCGCTGCTGGTCAGGGGTGCCGTACACCACGTCGTTCCCCGCGGCAAGGGCCGCCAGGAGCCGCGGGATCTCGGCCGGCGGATGCTGGAGATCGTCGTCCATGGTGACGATGACCTCGTGCCGGGCCGCCCGGATGCCACAGAGCAGGGCGTTGTGCTGCCCGTAGTTGCGCATCAGGTTGATGCCGCGGATCCAGCCGTGGCGAGCGCCCAGGTCCTGAATGACGTCCCAGCTCGCGTCACGGCTTCCGTCGTTGACCAGGACCAGCTCGAATGTCGACGCCACCTCGCGCAGGACCGGTTCGAGTGCCCTGGCGAGCCCCGGGAGCGACGAGGCGCTGTTGTAGACCGGCACCACGACCGACACGCGCACGGCTCAGAGCTCCCCGGCACGCCGAGGGGACCGGCCGGGTGTCACCGGGGCGAACGATCAGACGCGGGAGATCGATCCACGGGGGGCGGCGCGGATCGGCGCCTCACCGCAGATAGCCGCGCTCCTCGTACCAGCGCGCCGTGCGGCGAAGCCCCTCCGGGAGCCTCACGCGCGCTTCGAACCCCAGGTCTCGCACGGCCCGATCGATGGTGAAGGCGCGTGTCTGGCGGAACCAGTCCGCCCGCCGCCGAAAGAGCGGCGGCTCGATCCCGAGGGGCCAGCAGATCGACTCGCAGACGACGGACGCCGCCCACAGGGGCGCGAACGGGAGCCGCACGAGGCGGAGCGGACGCCCCATCGCCGCCGCCACGCCCTGGACCAGCTCGTTCAGGGTGACGTAGCGGTCGTCCCCGATCAGGTAGGTCCCGCCGGCCGCTTTCGGGTGCTCGGCCGCCAGCTCGAACGCGTCGATCAGGTTGTCGACGTAGCACGGGTGGTAGAGAGTCTCGCCGTCGCCGAACATGAGGAAGCGCCCGCGGCGGACGGCCCGGTAGAGCATGAGGAACCGCCCGGGGTCGCCCGGCCCGTAGATGCCCATGGGGCGGATCACACAGGCCTCCAGCCCCTGCCGCGCCACCTCCCACAGAGCCAGCTCGCCGTCGTACTTCGTCTGCTGGTAGTAGTCCTCGGGCGCGATCGGCGAGCTCTCGTCGCCCGGCACGTTCACGATGTGGCCGTGGACGCCTTGCGTGGAGCAGTAGACGAGCCGCCGGACCCGGTGCCGCAGGCACGCTTCCGCGACGTGACGCGTCCCTTCGCGGTTGATCAGCCAGTACTCCCGCTTCGGCAGGTTGATCTTGCGGAAGGCGGCGGCGAGGTGGAAGACGAGGTCCGTCCCCTCGCAGAGACGATCGACGAGGGCCGCGTCGGTGACGCTCCCCCGCGTCATCTGGGCCCCCAGGTCCGCCAGCTCGCCGTGGAACAGCCCGGGCGCCGCATCCAGCACGCGGACCTCGTCTCCGCGCGCGAGGAGGCGGCGCACGAGATGGCTACCGGTGAACCCGGTACCCCCGGTGACGAGAGTTCGCATGGCGGGAGTATAGCACCCGGGTCCGGCGCGAACGCGACGCGCGCGGCGATCGCCTGGCGGCGCGAGGGGGCGCTACGGCCTCTCGAGGACCGTCAGCTCGTAGATCGACCAGTCGAACACGGGATCGCCCCGCGTCAGCGTCAGGCGAAGAGCCGTGAGCGGTGTGGGAGGGAAGGAAACGTCCACCGCGTCAGTCCCCGGACCCGCGGGCAGCGGTCCGATCCCGACCCAGCGGAAGGGACGCTCCCCCCGCACCCGCGCGCCGAGGGGCCGCCAGGTCACGCCGTCCTCTGATCCGTCCACCGAGAGCCCCCGGGGGGCGTCCATCGGCGCCGCCGTCCACAGACGGACGCCCGACACGGGGCGAAGCCGGTCCAGGGTGATCCGGTACCAGTCCCCCGCCGTCTGCGGCCGGCCGGTGGACCAGCGGGTCGCGGGGCCCCCGTCGAGGGCCAGCCGGGCGGCCTTTGGCCGGCGCGACGCGGTGACGGACAGGGCCGCCGACGGGACCGGCCGCTCCCCTCCTTCCCTCGGGGACGGCGTGAGAAGAGTGAGCGGCCCGAGAGAACGCGTCTCCGCGGTCAGTCCGCCGGCCGTCATGGCGGCCGTGAACTCCGGCAAGTCGATGGTCTCCACGAGCGCCCCCACTCCCGGGTCCCAGGTGAAGGTCGGCCAGAGCCCCCGAGCCGAGCCCTCGCGGCCGTAGGCGTCCAGGAACCGGTTGGCGGGCAGCACTCTGATGCCAGGGTCCGCCAGCGCCACTCGGCTGCTCCAGCCGTGGTCGGCGTAGAGCCTGCTCACCCCCGCATCGCGGAGCGCGCGGGCGAGGGTGGGGCCGTCCGGCGGCGGGGGCGGCGGCGGCCCGTCGGCCGCCGCGTACACGAACAGCTCGCGGATCGTCCACGGCCAGAGCGTGTTGCCGCCGAGCTGGGTCAGCCGGAGCCACCGGGCCGGGGTCGGCTCGACCCGGAGCTCGACCCGCCCGCCCCGGACCCGCCCCATCGGGTGCCCAGCCGACCAGTAGAGCGGGCCCCGGTACTCCAAGAGCTCGACGAGGACCCGCCAGGTCTTCCCGTCCACGGAAGCCTCCAGGCGGAGCCCCGTGGGCGTCTCCTGGTACCTGCCCGGCACCCAGCGGACCATCGCCACTGGCTCCACCGTCCCGAGGTCGACCTGCAGCCACTCCCCGCCTCGTCGGGGGCGCACGGTCCCCCACAGCGTGTCGGCGTCCCGATCGATCACGTGCTGGGCGGCCGACTCGTTCTCGCTGGCCCTCACGACAAAGCGTCGGGGGTCGAGGACACGCAGGGCGCGTGAGGGTAGCTCGAAACCCGTGTACACGACCCCGAGGGCCGGGACGGGCTGGCGGCGCGCCGTCACCCCGAGGGCGCGTAGGTTCGCCTCGAAGACCGGTGAGGGGCCACCGACCCACCATCCGACGTCGGGAGCGCCGTCGACGGCCCGCGCGTACACCGGCAGGATTTCCTCGTAGGAGTTCGAGATGATCACCTGTTCGGCCGACAGGAAGGTGAGGAGGCGGGGACCCGGGTCGTCGGTCGCGTAGAGCCGTCGCGGCCCGTCGCGCCGGAGCCGGTCGGCGGCGGCGCGCCAGGCCCTGGCCTCCAGGTCGAGGGCGGTCGCCGTCGGGGGCACGAGCGCCGCGACGCTGCTCTGGACGACGCCGACCGACTGGACCAGAGCGAGTCCCAGCGCCCCGGCGAGCGTCCACCGGGGCGTGAGCTGGGCGAGCCCGAGCCCAACCAGCGGGGGGAGGGCCGTGTAGAGCGGGAGGAGATACTTCT
>Ga0306920_100007554_pt1 | contig 14325 bp, 10 predicted proteins | sample flu12Cox44000170_FD_204666 | JGI IMG/M metagenome (GOLD analysis project Ga0306920, IMG submission 204666) | Lab enrichment of tropical soil microbial communities from Luquillo Experimental Forest, Puerto Rico - flux4day.12C.oxic.44.000.170 (v2)... | ecosystem: Environmental > Terrestrial >...
ACCTGTTATCACCGATAGCCCGCCGTCCCAGAATTCGGGATCCCTGGCATCGAGCCCGAACGGCTTGAGCAGTTCGGAATAATGCCTGGTGCCGCCGGCCGAGAGCATGGCCAGATAACGCTCCGCAAAACCTTCTCGAGCGTTCTCATAGACCGCATAAAGCGAGTTCACCAGACAATCGCCGAAGGCATAGGCGTAGACGTAGAACGGCGAGTGGATGAAGTGCGGAATATACATCCAGAAATTTTCATAACCGGGGCGGATGTCGATTGCCGAACCCAGGCTTTCGCCCTGCACGCTGAGCCAGATCTCGCCGATGCGCTCGGCCGTCAATTCGCCGTTCTTGCGTTCGGTGTGGACGGCGCGTTCGAAGGTATAGAAAGCGATCTGCCGTACCACCGTGTTGATCATGTCCTCGACCTTGCCGGCGAGCAGCGCCTGGCGTTGCCTGGCACTGCTCGTCTCCGCCAAAAGCCGCTTGAAGGTCAGCATCTCGCCAAAGACGCTTGCGGTTTCGGCGAGCGTCAGCGGTGTCGGCGCCATCAATGCGCCGTTCCTGGCCGCCAGCACCTGGTGGACGCCGTGACCGAGTTCGTGCGCGAGCGTCATCACGTCGCGCGGCTTGCCCTGATAATTCATCAGCACATAAGGATGCGCCGACGGCGTAGTCGGATGCGAGAACGCGCCAGGCGCCTTGCCCGGCCGCACCGGCGCATCGATCCAGCGGTCGGTGAAAAACCGCTCGGCAATTCCGGCCATTTCCGGCGAAAAGCCGCGATAAGCCGTCAGCACCATGTCCCTGGCTTCAGGCCAAGCGATGCGTGCCGTGGCGGCAAACGGCAACGGCGCGTTGCGATCCCAGTGCGGCAGCTTCTTCCTTTTGAACCAGGCCGCTTTCAGCCGGTAGTAGCGGTGTGAAAGCCTCGGATAGGCCGCGCGAACGGAAGCAACCAACGCATCGACGACTTCGCGCTCGACGCGGTTGTTCAGATGGCGGGAATCCGCAACATCCTCAAAGCCGCGCCAGCGATCGGAAATCTCCTTGTCCTTGGCGAGCGTGTTGGTGATCAGCGCAAAGGTCCGTTCATTGGCCTTGAACGTCTTTGCCATGGCCTGCCCTGCCGCCTTGCGTTTTGCCCCAGAACGATCCTGCAACAGGCTCAGCGTCGGCTCGATGGCGAGTTCATTGCCGCCGATCCTGAATCGCAGCGCGGAGATGGTCTGGTCGAACAACCGGTTCCAAGCCGTGTAGCCGCTTTGGGATTTCTCGTGAAACAGCTGCTCGATGCGGTCCTCGAGCTGGTACGGCTTGTCCTTGCGCAGATCCTCGATCCAGGGACGATAATAGGCCAGTTCGGGCGTCTGCATCGCCTGTTCGACAACGGCATCATCGATGCGGTTCAGTTCGAGTGTAAAAAATAACAGATGCACCGACGCATTGGTCAGCCGCTCGGAAACGTCGCCGTAGAATTTCGAGATCGCCGGATCGACGCTGTCCCCGGCGTGAACGAGGCCGGCATAGGAGCTCAGGCGACCGGCGAGATCGTCGATCGCCTCATAGCGCCGCACCGCCTCGGCCAGCCACGTGCCGCCGCCCTCGGCCGCTGTTCGCTCCGCGAGCTTGCCCTTGTAGTCGGTCTCAAACGCGACGCAATCGGCGTCCAGCTTCTGCAGATCGGCGGTGACTTCGGGCGCGTCGATCCCGGAATAGAGGTCGGCAAGGTTCCATTCCGGAAGCTTCGCGTCCCTTGGCCTGGCGACGGCTTTCTTCGAAGCCGATTTGCGCGCGGCGGTAGATTTGCGGAGGGCAGACGAGGAGCGCGAAGTCATCTTTATTCGAAACCCGTATTCAATCGGAACGGCTGGGGGACGCGACGTGAGGGGGCGACACGGTGAAGGTTTAAGCGGTCGTTAATCGGCTTCCGCCAGAGTGCCCCGATTAGAGACAAATAGTTGTAAAGTGTGAGGAACGCCATGGCTGCCAGTATTTTGATCGCCGACGACGATGCAGTGCAGCGTCGCCTGGTGGAGAATATGGTGCAGAAATGCGGCTATGAGACAATGGTGGTCGATTCCGGCGATGCGGCGATCGCGCTCCTGACAGACCCCGATGGCCCCGTGTTCGATGCCATGGTGCTCGATCTCGTGATGCCTGGCCTTGATGGCCTGGGCGTGCTGGCCAAAATGCGCGACGCCGGTCTTTCGATCCCGGTGGTGGTGCAAACCGCCCACGGCGGCATCGACAATGTGGTGTCGGCGATGCGCGCCGGCGCGCAGGATTTCGTGGTCAAGCCGGTCGGCATGGAGCGGTTGCAGGTGAGCCTGCGCAACGCGCTCAACACCAGCGCGCTCAAGGGCGAATTGCAGCGCATCAAGCACAGCCGCGAAGGCCGGCTGACCTTTGCCGATATCGTCACCCGCAGCGAAGCCATGTCCGCTGTCATGCGCACCGCGCAAAAGGCAGCCGCCTCCGCGATTCCCGTGCTGATCGAAGGCGAGTCCGGCGTCGGCAAGGAAATGTTCGCGCGTGCCATCCATGGCAGCGGCGAGCGCAAATCGAAACCGTTCGTTGCCATCAACTGCGGCGCGATTCCGGACAATCTGATGGAATCGATCCTGTTCGGCCACGAGAAGGGAGCCTTTACCGGCGCCACCGAGCGTCACACCGGCAAGTTCGTCGAAGCCTCCGGCGGCACGCTGTTTTTGGACGAGGTCTCGGAATTGCCACTGACCGCGCAGGTGAAATTGCTTCGCGCGCTGCAGGAAGGCGCCGTCGAAGCGGTCGGCGGGCGCAAGCCCGTGAAAGTCGACGTGCGGATCATTTCGGCGACCAATCGAAAATTGCTCGACCGCGTCAAGAGCGGTCATTTCCGCGAGGATCTATTTTATCGCCTGCACGTGCTGCCGCTGACGATTCCGCCGCTGCGGATGCGGCGCGAGGACATTCCGCACCTCATGCGGCATTTCCTGGCGCGCTTCTCGGCCGAAGAGAGCCGTCACATTACCGGCATTTCCGGCGAGGCCATGGCCTACCTGTCGCAACTGGATTGGCCGGGCAACATCCGACAGCTGGAGAATACGGTCTACCGCGCCGTGGTCATGAGCGACGGCGACCAGCTTGGGCTGTCCGACTTCCCGCAAGCTGCGAACATGCCCTCGCCGCTGATCTCAAGCGCGCCAAGCCAGCCGCTGATCGTCGAACCGGTCTCACACGCCACCGTGCCTGCGATGGTTTCCGGTAGCGAAATACCTATTGTTCCTCTTCCAGCCGCTGGCACGCTCGCGATGCTGACGAATGCAGGAGACGTCCGGCCGCTCGAAGAATTGGAGAGCGAAATCATTCGCTTCGCGATATCGCATTATCGAGGTCAGATGTCGGAAGTGGCGCGGCGATTGAAGATCGGCCGTTCGACGCTTTATCGCAAGATCGACGAGGTAGCAGATGCCGATTCCGCCGGCGGCGGAACAGAACGCCAGTGATCTTTTTTGCCGCGGTTTGCGGCATGTTGGCGCGCATGAAGAATGCGGCCAAAAATCGCCATCCTGGTGCCGTGTGATCTACCGCACTTGGAAGATTTGAACCGTTGCGCGGAGGTGACAGACAAACGCGGGCGCACATGGCAAAAGCGGGTAATTCAATGCCAAAGCATTGAAGTCAGTTTGTCGTGAGTTGCCCCGCTACCGCTGGCTGCACAAGGGGTGGGCATGTATCGTCTGCATGTGAATCGTTGCGGCGGGCGTGCCATGCTTGGAGATCGGGAGCAGATCTGAAGGGAATGTACTTCAAGATTCCGGACAGGCGCTTTCGCGAAAACGGCGACGAACCAACTAAAGCTGCTTCCCGACGGGAGCAGTTCACACAAGAGGTGTGATAATGCGGGACTTTGGGAAGAATCGTGGTGGATTTGACCGCGTGCTGATGGCTGTCGCGGCGACGTTCCTCACGGTGTCGGCGACCTCGGCATGGGCGCAGGGCGACCAGACGCGCAACAGTGCCGCGGAACTTGCGATCGATGCCGCCATCCCGCGGCCCGAACCCGCCAATGTGCCGCCCCCGACCGCCAGCGATTTCAAGCTGGACACCCAAGTGCCCGCTTCCGATGCCGCGAAGGTCACCGCGCCCACGACGAAGCCCGCCGAAGTGGTTACCGCTCCGCCCTCCGAGCCTGCAAAGATCGATGCTGGCAGGAGCGAGACCAGCAAGGCCGGGAGCGCCCCAGCCGAAGCAGCCAGGAACGAGCCGCCAAAGAGTGAGGCCGCGACCGCCTCGCCGGCGGCGCCCGCAGCCGGCACGGCGACTTCGACGCCGGAGCCTGTCAAGGCGGCCAGCAACGTACCGCCAGCCGATCAGCCGGTGGCCGACAAGTTGCGCGACATGCTTGCCGCGAAATCACTGCGCTACTTCGACCGCAAGGCGGAGCGAGCAGCCGTGGAGAAATTCTACTCTGCGCGCGAATATGCGCCGATCTGGACCGCGGCCGGCAAATTGACCGACAGCGGCAAGGGTGTGATGGCACGGCTGAAGGATGCGGCTTCCGAAGGGCTGAACCCGTCCGATTATCCCGTGCCGGATGTTGCAGCCGCGACCACGCCGGATGCGCTGGCGGAAGCCGATCTGAAACTGACCGCGAGCATGCTCGACTACGCACGCCAGGCCCAGAGCGGCCGCATGCACTGGTCGCAGGTGTCAGGCGACATCCAGTATCCGGAGCATCCGACCGACCCGACCGAAGTTCTGGCAAACGTCACGCTCGCCAAGGATGCTTCGGCCGCGCTCGACAGCTACAACCCGCCGCACAAGCTCTATCGCGCCTTGAAGGCAAAGCTTGCCGAACTGCGCGGCCAGGGCGATGGACCGGCCATCCTGATCGCGGATGGGCCAATGCTCAAATACACGCCTGTGCGCGGCAGGAAGCAAAGCGAGATCGCGATGGAAGACGAGCGCGTGCCGCAATTGCGCGCCAGGCTCGGCATCAGCGAAAACCGGGACGACGCCCGTTACGATACCACCGTCGCCGAGGCCGTGCGCAAATTCCAGGCGAGTGCCGAGCTGAAGCCGACCGGCGTGCTGGACGAGCGGACGATCAGGGCGATCAACAGCCCGAAGCATGACCGGCAGATCGATACCGTGATCGTCAACATGGAACGTTGGCGCTGGTTGCCGCGCGATCTCGGCGCGCCCTCGGTCGGGGACGCCTATGTCATCCTCAACATCCCGGACTATACGCTGAAGGTGATGCAGAATGGCCAGCAGGTCTGGACCACGCGGGTCGTGACCGGCCAGCCCGGTGTTCATGCGACCCCGCTTCTGACGGAAACGATGAAGTTCATCACCGTCAATCCGACCTGGAACGTGCCGCCCTCGATCATCTACAACGAATATCTACCGGCGCTGCAGCAAGACCCGACCGTGCTGCAGCGGATGGGGCTGAGGCTCGAGTATGGCCACGACGGCAGCGTCCATATCTCGCAACCGCCAGGCGAGGGTAACGCGCTTGGCCGCATCCGCTTCAACTTCCCGAACAAATTTCTGGTCTATCAACACGACACGAATGAGAGATACTTGTTCGCGAAGGAAGACCGTGCGTTCAGCCATGGCTGCATGCGGGTGCAGAATCCGGATCAATATGCCTCCATCCTGCTCAACATCACCGACCCCAACGGGCATTACACGCCTGAGAGGATCCGCAGCATGTACGGCCAGGGCGAGGTCGACATCAAATTTCCGACGCCGATCCCGGTGAACATCACCTACCAGACGGCATTTGTGGACGATGCGGGCGCCCTGCAATTCCGCAAGGACATCTACGGGCGCGATGCCTCCATGCTGTCGCTGCTCCGCTCCGGCCGAACCAAGGATCTGGAAAATGTGGTCGCCCACGCCCAGCCCGGTTATGGGCGTCCGGCCGGCATGCCGGATGGCATGAGGTTCGCCAGCGGTTGGGGCAACTCGTGGGGAGCGAATTCATGGTCATCAGGCCCCTCGTTCTTCGATCGGCTGTTCGCGCCTGCTCCGCCCCCGAGCGCCATCAGGCGGCCGCCGCGCCGGGTCTACGATCGCTAGCACGCGAGAAGACGTAAATTTGGGAATCCCATCAAAGGCCCCGTCCATCCGGACGGGGCCTTTGGCATCTGCCCTTTCCCCACCCCGGCTGACCAGCGGGCTATTTTTCGCCACACTCAGCGCGTTAACCTTCGCACCGAACATTGGGGGGAAGGGTTTATTCTCGTTTAACTCTTCCGCATTAAGACTGCATTTACCTCTTTCGCCGCGCGGGGCGGCGGAAGAGTTCTGCGTCTCGGTCGTCTTTGGGTGGGCTCATTACGTGCTGATTGGTCTCGCACGCCAATTCAAATTGTCGTCTATGTCCAGGGCCGGATATCAATTCGGCCTGACGTCCCTGTTGCTCCTCGCGGGAGCAGGTTCTGTACACGACGCGACCGCGCTGAACGAGACCCGAACGCTTTCATTCCACCACACCCATTCCGACGAAGACCTCACCGTCACTTTCAAACGTGACGGCCGTTACGATGAAGAGGCGCTCAAGCAGCTCAATCATTATCTCCGCGACTGGCGTAGCCAGGAGCAGACCACGATGGATCGTCATCTGTTCGACATCCTCTGGGAAGTGTACCGCGACGTCGACGGCAAGAAGCCGATCCAGATCATCTCTTCCTATCGTTCCCCCGCCACCAACGCCATGCTCCGCCGTCGCTCGTCAGGAGTGGCCCGCTTCAGCCAGCACATGCTCGGCCACGCGATGGACTTCTTCATTCCGGACGTGCCGCTCGAGCAGATCCGCTTTGCCGGCCTTCGGCTGCAGCGCGGCGGCGTCGGCTTCTATCCCACCTCGGGATCGCCTTTCGTCCATCTCGATACCGGCAGCATCCGCCACTGGCCGCGCATGAGCCACGACCAGTTGGCTCGCGTCTTCCCCGATGGACGCACGGTGCATGTCCCCTCCGATGGCGTTCCGCTCAAGGGATATGAACTTGCGCGGGCCGACATCGAAAAACGAGGCAATGGCGACGATGCCTCGATCGTGGCGAAGCCGAACCTTCTTGCGCGCCTGTTTGGCAGCAAAACGAACGAAGAAGAGGATGAGGGCGCTTCGCCGCCTGCCAGGGCCGTTACGGTCGCCGCCGTTTCGGCCAAAGGGGCCGACGCCAAATCCACAGAGACCAAGTCCGCAGAGACCGTGCCGATGCCACGCGCAAAGCCCGCGGCCTCGACGCTTCAACTCGCCTCCGCCGACATGCAGAGCGCACAACCGGCGAAATCGAAAGAGACCGTGGCGACGGAAAGGGCGGAATCGAAACCGCAAACGCCGGCTGACATCATCAACGCCCGCGGCTTCTGGGGCGGCGAAACTTCCAAGCCGAATGAAGCCTCACCAGAGCAAGTCGCCGCTCTCCGCGCCCGTCAGGCGCTCGCTTCGACCACCGAACCGCAATCGACCGCCAGCCTTCCCGCCGCCTATCAGGCGCTGGCTTATGCGCCCGCCGCCGCCTCCGGCGATCGCGCCAATGTCGTCATGGCGAGCGCCCCGGTTCCCTACAGCGCGCGGCCATCGTCGCCGAACCGCAATTCAATGGCGGTTAGCGACGTCACGACCGTCGTCGCCAAGGGCGCGCAGGGTCAAGGCGGCGTGATTACGACCTCGACGCGGCTCGGCGCGTCCAAGGCTGGCGATGCATGGATGCGCGTCATGATGCTGGCGCCGAGCGCCAGCACGTCAATGTCGGTGACCGTGCTTGGAGATGCCGATCTCAGTTTGATGAGCGCGCATTTTGTCAAGCCGCAATCCGTGATCGCGATGGGTTTCTCCGACGATCCGCTGCTGGGCTTGAGCTGCGATCAATTCACGGGATCAACCGCCGCGACGCTGACCATGCAGTCCTTCGTGATGCGGACGGCATCGCTGCGCTGACTTGCTGGCATCGTTATTTCCGCGGCTTGCCCGCCCGGGCCGGCAAGCCCGCCTTGAGCAGGCCAGCCTCGTGACGCTGGCGGTCGACTTCAAATTTATAGTGCTGGGTGGCGAGGTAGGCGGCAACCGAGAATTCCGGCGCGCGTTTCAGAACCTCGGCTGCGTGCGCGGCGGCCGCAACTGCGTTGCCCATCTGAGCGAACGTGGCCGCAAGGAAAGCGTGGTGCGAATGGTCGGGCCGCGTGATCCGCGAAAAGGCTTCGGCAGCGTCGGCGTATTTCTCGGCGCAGTAGCAGGCGCGACCGAGGTGATTCCAGAAGCGCTCCGGGTGATAGGGATTTAGGCGCATCGCCTTCCTGATCCAGTCGATCCCCTCCTCCGGACGCCCAAGCCAGGTCAGAAGCTCACCCTGCTGCACGACGATGAGGTCGTAGTTGGGGTTGAGTGCCAGCGCCCGCTCCTGGTGATAGGCGGCCTTGTCGTGGTCGTCGCGCGTCAGGTTGACCGCGGCGAGGATCCGGTGCACGTCGCTGTCATTATCGTCGAGCGCGAGCGCAATCCCGAGTTCTGTCACCACCCGACGGAAAGTGGCATCGGCATCCGTACACCAGCCGTAAACCCACGTCTGGCCCAGCACGCATGCCTTCCAGGCGTGAGCATGAGCATAGTTCGGGTCGAGCTCGACGGCGCGGTCGAGCAGCCGTTGCGCCTCCGCGTTATCTTCGCGGGCCGCGCGGTGATGCAGCACCTTGGCGGCCAGCACGCATTCGTAAGCCGCCAGATTGTCGGTCCGCTTCCGCTTGGCGCGGTCGTGCGTGGCCGCCTCCACGCGCCCCGGAAGTGTGGCGACGATCGCGCGGGTCATCTCGTCCTGGATGGCGAAGATATCTTCGAGCTGTCGGTCGTAACGTTCGGCCCAGATGTGCCGATCGGTCTCTGCGTCGATCAACTGTACCGTGACGCGGACGCGATCGCCCGCCTTTCGCACGCTCCCTTCGAGGACGTAGTCGACCCCGAATTCGCGCGCGACCTCCTGCACCTTCACCGCCTTGCCCTTGTGCACGAAGGTCGAGTTGCGCGAGATCACGAGCAGGTCGCGAAAGCGCGACAGCTCCGTAATGATATCCTCGCTGAGACCGTCCGCAAAAAATTCCTGCTCCGGATCGCCGCTCATGTTGACGAGCGGCAATACGGCGATGGAGGGCTTCCTGGCAACCGCACTCGCAACCGCAGAGTGCTGCGCGCTCTCTGACACGGCTTTTGGGTCATGCTCAAACCGGACCCGGAAAACGTGGATTGGCCGGGAGATATTCTTGACGGTCTGGTCGCCGATATCCTCGAACACCACGTCTTCGAGCCGGTGGTCGACCTGATCGCGCACCGCCGCCGATACGCAGATGCCGCCCGGTTCGGCCAGCATTTCGAGGCGCGCGGCGACGTTGACGCCATCGCCGAAGATATCATCGTCCTCAACAATCACGTCCCCCAGATTGATGCCGATGCGAAACTGGATCCACCGCGCCGGCGAGATGTCGGCATTGCGTTGCGCCATCCGGCGCTGAACTTCCGTGGCGCACAGCACCGCTTCCACAACGCTGTGGAACTCGACCAGCAAGCCGTCGCCGGTGGTCTTGATGATTCGGCCGTGGTTCTTGGCAATGGCGGGATCGATGAGCTCGATGCGATGCGTCTTGAGCCGCGCGAGCGTTCCCCTCTCGTCAGCCTCCATGAGCCGACTATAGCCGACCATATCGGCGGCGAGGACCGCTGCGAGCCTGCGCTCTGGTCCCGGGACTGTCATCTCTAGTTCCTTTGCAGAACCATTCTAGCAGACGAGAGGCTCTCGCCAAGCTTGGGAGCGCCGAAACGTCGCGGGCGCGTATCACAGCATTCCGAGGGCCTGCATGTAGGTTTCCAGGATCGTCTCCTGTTCGGCCCGCTCATTGGCATCCTGCTTGCGCAGGCGCACGATAGCGCGCAATGCCTTGGTGTCGAAGCCGTTGCCCTTGGCTTCGGCATAGACGTCGCGGATGTCGTCGGAGATCGTCTTCTTTTCCTCCTCCAATCGTTCGATACGCTCGATGATGGCTTTGAGCTGGTCCTTCGCAAATTTCGTCGCCGGCGCTTCCTTCACGGCGGCAGCAGAGGTGGCCATCGGATACTCCTGAAATGAATTGTTGGGATTGGGAGGCAAGAAGCGCCGCACGGTTCGCCACGCACCGCGTCCTCACGATTTGGAAAATGACCCTCAAGAGTGAGGCGCTTTCCGTCAAGGCGACATCGCGCTCATCCACAGCGCGCCCACAGGAGAAAGGGTTCCTGCTCGCGCATCGTCAGTGGGCTGCGTTTCTCTGGCAACCTGGCTTGCGCGGACCGAACGGCCGAGGTTCGTTGAGCGGTAAATGAGCCGTGCTGCGCCGGGCGCGGGCCGCGTCAGGCCCGGGATCGATGAAGATCAATGCCCCGGATGCGACTTTTTCATCGCCGCGAGCTGCTCCGGACTTGCCGTGCCCTGATGGGTGGCTTTCCAGGTCTCGTAGGGCATGCCGTAGATGGCTTCTCTGCTCTGGTCCTTGGTCATCGGAACGCCCTTGACGTCGGCCTCTTCCTTGAGCCAGTTCGACAGGCAGTTGCGGCAGAAACCCGCGAGATTCATCAGGTCGATGTTCTGCACGTCGGTACGCGAGCGCAGATGCGCGACGAGGCGCCGAAAGGCGGCAGCTTCAAGTTCCGTTCTGGTTTTGTCGTCCATCGTCGTGACCCGCTTTCGCTGTTTTCTGCGGCATGCTTCGCCAGCGCGCGGCGGACATGTCCAGACAAAAGAATACCGTCTTTAGATGGGGGGCTGTCACAGATTTTTCCATATCGCGACGCAAACCGCATGCTAATGCCGTCGATCGGACAGGATCGGGCCATCTGGTTGGCCCGGACGCCCCTGGCCCGTTGCCGGCGCAGGCGCGCTCACGCGAAATCGTCAACAATTTGATATAGCTTCGTGGAATGACCGCAAAAGCTTCGCTTCGTCTCGCCGGATTATCCAGGCGCATGGCCGCCGGATCGTTGCCGGCCACGCTGCTGGCCGCGATGTGCCTTTGGAACGGCCCGGCCGCGGCGGACTTCCGTCTGTGCAACAACACCTCCAGCCGGGTCGGGATTGCGCTTGGCTACAAGGACGCCGAGGGCTGGACGACGGAGGGGTGGTGGAACGTGTCCTCTCGAAGCTGTGAAACCCTGCTGCGTGGCACCCTTGTCGCCCGGTACTATTATATCTACGCCCTCGACTACGACCGTGGTGGAGAATGGTCCGGACAGGCCTTCATGTGCTCGCGCGACAAGGAATTCACCATCAGGGGCGCGGATAATTGCCTGGCGCGCGGGTTCGACCGGACCGGCTTTTTCGAAGTCGACACGGGCGACCAACGCGCCTGGACCGTGCAGCTCACTGATTCCAACGAACAGCCTGCGCAGCGGGTGCCCGGCATTCCCGGTGGGCTCGGACCAGGTGGAGCCGGAAACATTCCGGGCATGTCCAATTCGCCGGGCGGATTGCCCCCGGGCGCGACTGGTCTGCCGCCAGCCGCACCGCCCGGGACCAAGCCATGAGGCGTCTGCGCCGTATCAAGATCCTTGCAACGCTGGGCCCGGCCTCTTCAGACAGTGCGATGATCCGTCGCCTGTTCGAGGCCGGCGCCGACGTCTTTCGCATCAACATGAGCCACACCCCGCATGACAAGATGCGGGAACTGGTCAAGACCATCCGCAACGTCGAAAGCAGTTACGGACGCCCGATCGGCATTCTGGTCGATCTACAGGGACCGAAGCTGCGTCTGGGATCGTTCGCCGAAGGCTCGACACAGCTTCATAACGGCCAGAGTTTCGTGCTCGATTGCGACAAGGCGCCCGGCGACAACACGCGCGTGCAGCTCCCGCATCCGGAAATTCTTGCTTCGCTCAAGCCCGGCCATGCCCTTCTGCTCGACGACGGCAAGGTGCGTTTGATCGCCGAGGAAACCTCGCCAGAGCGCGCGGTCACCCGCGTCGTGATCGGCGGCCGCATGTCGGACCGCAAGGGGGTCAGCCTGCCGGACACCGACCTGCCCGTCTCGGCGATGACGCTGAAGGACCGCGCCGATCTCGAGGCGGCGCTTGTGACCGGCGTCGACTGGATCGCGCTGTCGTTCGTGCAGCGTGCCGAGGATGTCGTCGAGGCCAGGAAAATGATCCGCGGCCGCGCCGCTATCATGGCCAAAATCGAAAAGCCACAGGCCATCGATCGGCTTGCGGACATCATCGAGGCGTCGGATGCGCTGATGGTGGCGCGCGGCGATCTCGGCGTCGAGCTGCCGCTGGAACGGGTACCGAGCCTGCAGAAGCAGATGACGAGAATGGCGCGCCGCGCCGGCAAACCGGTGGTGATCGCCACGCAAATGCTGGAATCGATGATCCAAGCGCCGGTGCCGACCCGCGCCGAAGTCTCCGACGTCGCGACCGCCGTCTATGAGGGCGCCGACGCCATTATGCTGTCGGCGGAGTCGGCCGCCGGGAAATATCCGGTGGAAGCGGTGTCGACCATGAACCGCATCGGCGAGGAGGTCGAGCGCGACCCGACCTATCGCGGCGTAGTCAACGCTGAGCGCGCCGAACCGGAGCCGACGGTAGGCGACGCGATTGCCGACGCGGCGCGCGTGATCGCCGAAACGCTCGATCTGTCTGCAATTATCTGCTGGACCAGTTCCGGATCGACTGCCCTGCGGGTTGCGCGCGAGCGCCCCAAGCCTCCGGTGGTTGCGATCACGCCGAACCTTTCGACCGGACGCAAGCTTTCCGCGGTCTGGGGCGTGCATTGCGTGGTTGCGGAAGACGCCAAGGATCTTGACGATATGGTGAGCCGCGCCGGGAGCATTGCCTTCCGCGACGGCTTTGCGAAGGCCGGGCAACGCGTCATCATCGTGGCCGGCGTTCCGCTCGGAACGCCCGGCACCACCAACATGCTGCGCATCGCCTCCGTCGGTCCGGACAGCGACGCGGATATGTAAGGCAAAGACGTTCGCGCTTTTGAAGCGCCATTCCGGGGCAGCCCGCAGGGCTGAACCCGGAATCTCAAACCATCGCTTTATCTGCGCGGGCCGAAATGACGAGGGCTCCAGTCAGACGAGTTTCGCGTCGAGCGTGATCTTGGTGTTGAACAGCTTCGACACCGGACATCCGGCTTTCGCCATGCCCGCGAGCTCCTGAAGCTTTGCGTTGTCCGCGCCAGGGATTTTCGCATTCAGCATCAGATGCACCGAGGTGATGGAAAATCCATCGCCGACCTTTTCGAGCGTGACGTCTGCCTTCGTTTCCATCTGCTCGGCGGTGAGCTTGGCCTCGCCGAGGATGAGCGACAGCGCCATGGTAAAGCAGGCCGCATGTGCCGCACCGAGCAGCTCTTCCGGGTTCGAGCCGGGCTTGCCCTCGAAGCGACTGGCGAAGCCGTAGGGGTAGTCCTTCAACGCGCCGCTCCTGGTCGATATCGCGCCCTTGCCGTCCTTAATGCCGCCTTGCCATTTGGCCGATCCGGATGTCGTCGTCATACGAGGCTCCACAGGTTGGGGTGAACGAGAACCTTCAGGCGATCAAGGCTACGGAATATGTCAACTCACGAGGGCGACATGAAACCCGCAGCGCGCAACCCCAAGATACCGTCGAGCGTTACGCGCCGACCAATGCTTTCGCTGGCAATCCCGCCTGCACCACGAGGCCGCGGGCGCGCGCGTCCATCACGCCGACGGCGCGCAGTGCCAGCAGCGTCACGGTTTGAACGGCGTCGCGCAGCTTCGCTGGATCGTCCAGGTGATCGGGCGCCAATGGTCCGACGAGGGCTTCGTGCAACGCACCCAGCAAGGCGGTCGCGGCGAGTTGGGTGTCCTGCGCAGGCAGATGGCCGGCGCGCACCGCCGCTTCGATCCGGCTTGCGATTTCGCCGGCGATTTCGCGGCGGCTCGCAAGCCTGGACGCCGTGACGTCGACATCGACCGGCTCTGCGAGGATGCCCCAGGCGAGCTTGCGCTGAGACAGCACATGCGCTGCAACGGTGGTAACCGCCGCGGCCAGAGCCGATGACGGCCCGGGCGCAGAGTCTGCGGCGCGCCGGATCGCGCCCAGTTCGTCGCGCGAAACCTCCGCGATCAATTCGGAAATCAGGTCAGCCTTGGAAGGAAAGTAGCGATAGACGGTTCCGGCGGCGACATTGGCGCGCACCGCGATCGGAGCGATCTGCACCGCGGCCATGCCGCCTTCGGCGGCTGCATTCCGTGCGGCGTTGAGGATGGCGCTGCGGCGCGCCGCGAGACGTTTGTCGCCTTGATGGGTCCGCCGGTAGACCATGGCGCCATTTCCGTCCCCAGGTGCGCTT
>Ga0306920_100007555_pt1 | contig 14325 bp, 12 predicted proteins | sample flu12Cox44000170_FD_204666 | JGI IMG/M metagenome (GOLD analysis project Ga0306920, IMG submission 204666) | Lab enrichment of tropical soil microbial communities from Luquillo Experimental Forest, Puerto Rico - flux4day.12C.oxic.44.000.170 (v2)... | ecosystem: Environmental > Terrestrial >...
CCGTTACCTTCTTCGTCGCGGGGCCGTTGTGTATCCGAACCACGAGGGGCAGCGCAATGGAAATGGTCACGTGGGGCGAGTTCGCGCAACAAGAGCCCGAGCTCGCAAAGTTCGGTGCCGAGCGGCTGCGTGCCGCACCTTCGTACCTCGCGACCGTGCGGCGGTCCGGTGAGCCACGGGTGCACCCAGTGACGCCGATCCTGACCGCCGACGGCCTTTATCTGTTCATGGAGCCGACGTCGCCCAAGTGCCGCGACCTTCGTGAGCGGAGCGCCTTCGCGCTGCACAACGGCGTGCCCGACATGAGCGGAACCGGCGGCGAATTCTTCGTCCGGGGACGCGGCGCCCCCGTCGAGGAGGCAGCCGTACGGACGTCGGTCGCCGAGGCGGCTTCGTACGATCCCGAACCGCGCTATGTGCTGTTCGAGCTGAGGCTGATCGAGGCACGTGGGAATTCCTACGGCGACGTGGTGCTTCCCGCGCGATCCCACTGGACAGCTTGACGTCTTCGCCACGCGGCGCGCTGACTGTCCGGCGAACCGCGGTAGGCGGCGTACGCCGTCCGCCATAATTGCGGCAATGACCGGGCTCCCGAACGTCGCGCGCCCGTCGCGCCCAACCGAGGCCCGCGGGTCGTACATCGGCGCACTCGACGGACTGCGCGCGCTCGCCGTGATCGCCGTCATCATCTATCACTTCTCGCCGAAGTTGCTGCCTGCGGGCTTCCTCGGAGTCGACGTCTTCTTCGTCGTGTCCGGGTTCCTCATCGCCCGCCTGATCGCGCGTGAGATCCGTCGCGCCGATCGGTTGAAGCTGTCGAACTTCTGGGGACGGCGCGCGCGCCGACTGCTTCCGGCGCTGGTCCTGATGGCGGTCGCGGTGCTGGCGGTCGCGGCGGTGACGCTGACGGCCGACGAGCTGGTGCTCGCGCGCAAGCAGTTCCTAGGTGTGCTCTTCTATGTCGCGAACTGGGTCATGATCGCCCAGCACTCCAGTTACTTTGCAAGCGCCGGCCGGCCGTCGCCGTTCTTGCACACGTGGTCGCTCGCGGTCGAAGAGCAGTTCTATCTGGTGTTCCCCTTGCTCTGCCTCGCGGGCGCCCGCCTGATCCGACGCCGCCCCGTCGTCGCGTCGGGCGCCGCGCTGGCGGCAGCTGTCGCGTCGACCATCTGGATGGCCATCCTCGTGCGACCCGACGGCGACCCCTCGCGCGCGTATCTCGGAACCGATTCGCATTGCATGGGTTTGTTCGTCGGCGTTGCTCTCGCGCTGTTCGCGTGCTCGCCGAGCGCAAAGTCGGCTCTCGCTTGGTTGAGCTCGCACCCCGCGGCGACGCGTGCCGCGTCACTGTCGGCGGCGGCCGCGGCGGCCGCGCTCGGCATCACCATGTGGCTGTGCACCGACCACACGCTCGGCCTCTATCGCGGCGGCTTCCTCGCGGTGTCGCTCGCGTGCGGATGGCTGATCGCGGTGCTGGTAGCTGTGCCCGAGTCGGCGATCGCCCGCCTGTTTCGAACACCGGCGCTCGTGGCGATCGGGCTCCGTTCCTATTCGCTCTATCTGTGGCACTGGCCCGTGCGAGTGTTCGTCGACGGGCAGGGCGGTCTCTCGGGTCCGGCGCTGTTTGTGGCGCGCCTCGCACTGTCGGTCGCGCTCGCCGAGATCTCGTACCGTCTCGTCGAGCGGCCCTTCCGACTCGGTGTCATGGCCCGGCGCGCGGGCAGTCGCCCCGCAATTGCCTTTTCGGGCGTAGTCGCGCTCGTCGGCGTGGTGCTCGCCGCGACCGTCGCGGTACCGGTCAACCCCACGCCGAGCCGCCTGCCGGACATCGAGCCAACGCTCGCGCGCCGGTTGCCGGGCCTGCAGCATTTCGACGTCTTCGGCGACTCGACCGCGGTGAACCTCGGCTTCCGCGGCGAGTTGCACGGTCCCGAGCTGGGCGTCCAGATCGGTGGCGATGCCCGCCTCGGCTGCGGCGTCGTTCCCGGAAGTCCGATCATCGGAGGCCAAGTCATGGGCGTGCGGTCCGCTTGTGCGGGCTGGCAGGCGCGCTGGCAGTCGTGGTTGATCCGTGATCCGACTGCCACGCGATTGGTCATGACCGGAGCGTGGGACATCTACGACCACGAGGTCGACGGTGAGCGAATCCGTTTCGGTACGCAGGCGTGGCACGACCTGATCTTGAACTCGACGCGCGCCGCGTTGGAGCTGCTCACCGTGAACCACACCACCGTGTACCTCTTCGAGCTCCCATGCTTCGGCGAAGGCGACGTCGCGATGCCGTCGCACGAGCGCAGCGATCCCACACGCATCGCCACGATGAACTCCATCTACGCTGAGCTGGCGGCGTCGATGCCGACCGTAAAGATCATCAACTGGCGCGCGCTCGTTTGCCCGGACGGTCACCGGGCCGAGAGCATCGATCACGTGCGGTTGTGGCAGTCCGACGAGACGCACCTCACCGAGGGCGGTGCGGTCATCGTCTGGAAATGGCTGCTGCACCAGTTCCCTCGTTCGTGAGGCGCGTCAGTGCGTGTAACGGGCGCCGTGCTCGCGGGCGATGAACTCGTCGCGTGCGGCGCGCGTCACCCCTCCCGCGAGCCCGAGCGAACAGCTGCCGTTCGCAGCGATGCCCGCGCCGCTGGTGGGCCGCATCCGAGTCGTCATCATGAACTCGTCCTCGTAGAGCTCGTTCACGTTGACCGACACCGACACCTTGTGCCCGGCTACTGGCGCGTCACCAATGTGGATTGTGCACGTACGGACCGTGAGCAATCCCCGATCGATCGCGGTCGACTTGTCGAAATACGCCGCGCGCGCCACCGCGAAGAGTCGCGCCGCGCCGTTCTGGTTGAGCCGGCCATCGGCGTCGCAGTCCCCGTCGACGAGTGCGACCTCGACCCGAGTCGGCCAGCGGCTGATGATCTCGGGAGGCATCACGTCAGCATCGCGGATCGGCGCGGTACGGCGCGGCGATTTACGGTCGCCATCGAGGACGCGGTACGCGTGGTCAGTCAGGAAGCATCGGAACGGTCAGCCCCGGGTCGCGGCCGAGCAGCACCGCCCGTGTTACGGACTTCGATCCGAACCGCGCGCGTACGTCGTCGAGCGCGGCGTCGAGTGCGCCGCCGCTGCGCTTTGCGAACGGCAGCGTGAGCTGCAGGTGCTCGTGCTCGTCGAGGTTGCCGACCGAAATTCCGACCAGCGTGATCCCTCGGGCTTCGATGATCGGTTGTGCGGTGGCGAGCAGTCCCCGCGCAACTCGCAGGATCGTCTCGGTGTTGCAAGTCGCACGATCGAGCGTGTGCGAACGAGTGGCGCGGCCGAAATCATCGAAGCGGAGCCGCAGCGTAACGGTTCGTCCGGTGCGCGCCGCCGCGCGCATACGACGCGTCACCCGATCCACCAGCCCGACGAGTGACGCGTCCACGTCGGCCGGCGACTTGGGTCCCCAACCGATCGCGTGCTGCGAGCCGATGGAGCCGCGCCGGCGTCCGGTTTGCACCGGCCGCGGGTCGCGATTGTGTGCGAGCGCGAAGAGATGGCGGCCAACCGCCCGGCCGAGGATCGCGACCAGCGCGCCCTCCGGCACCTCGGCGACGTCACCGACCTGCCGCAGACCGCGTGCTCGCAGCTTCTCGGCGGTCACCTGCCCGACACCCCAGAGCCGCTCCACCGGCAGCGGATGCAGGAAGTCGAGCTCGCGGTTGGGCGGTACAACGAGCAGACCATCCGGCTTGGCGACGCCACTCGCCACCTTGGCGAGGAACTTGGTACGCGCGACTCCAACGGTGATGGGCAGGCCGACGCGGTCGAGCACCGCGCGCCGGAGACGCACCGCGATGTCGACCGGCGCGCCCGACACTCGCCGCAGGCCACCGACATCGAGGAACGCCTCGTCGATCGACAAGGCCTCGACGATCGGTGTGGTGTCGGCGAACACTTCGAACACCGCTTTGCTCGCCTCGGAGTACGCCTCCATGCGCGGGCTGACGGTCACGAGGTTGGGACAAAGCCGCCGGGCGGCCCGGCCGCCCATCGGTGTATGCACTCCGTACGCCTTGGCTTCATAGCTCGCCGCAAGCACAACGCCGCCCCCCACGACGATGGGCCTCCCCCGCAGCGACGGGTCGTCGCGCTGTTCCACCGACGCGTAGAACGAGTCGAGGTCCGCGTGAAGGATCGTCGCCTCCATGGGCACGAACATATGTTCGCATATCGGCGGCGGCAGTGGCCAGAGTGCCCCTGACTGCTCAGCCCGGACTGCAGTCGGTCCGCAACCAGAGATCGCGGGCGTGGGTTGCGTCCCGGTACGCGTGGGCCAGGGCGTAACCGTCGGCTTCCAGCGCCGGGCGCAGCCCGGCGAGCTGAACCCCCCAGCCGCCAGGCGTGACGACGACCGCGCAGTTGCGAGGCGACGCGGCCGCGACCGCAACCGTGCGCGTCGTGATGCTGCCCTGGAAGACCCGCATGTCGGTTGTGTCGTTCATCTGCGCCGGAGTTGCGCGCCCCGCCCGCCACACCAGGCCGGGATCGTCGGCGATTGCCTCGGCGCCCGCGGGGAGCGCGCGCAGCGCTGCCTCGACCTGCGAGTCGACGCCGGTGGCGTGGCTGGGCCAGAGGATGTCGCGCTGATTCACGAGCTCCCACGGAACGAGGATGATGAGGCCGAGCGCGAGCCAGCGCAGCGGCGGCGGCCGCACCGCGACCAGCAGCACGAGGGGCAGCACGAACGCGGCCACGTGGTTCGCGAACATCGCCCTCTCGAACACCAGTACCAAGCCGGCGAGCACGAGCCAGATGGTGAGCACGATCGTGTCGCTCGAAGCTTTCTCGCGCGCCCGGTACGCCGCGACCACGCCGAGCAAAACCGCGGCGAGGATCACCGCGTCGCGCGTCACCACGGTCGAGAACAGCTTCTGCAACTGGAACAGGTGCGAGTAGCTCGGCCCGGTCCGCTCGTGGTATTCGACCGACTGCTGCCACACGCGCGCCAGACCCCACGGCAAAGCCGCGCCCAGCCACACGCCCAACGCGGCTCCGCACGCCGCGACCACATGTTCGGTTCGGCGGCGGCACGCGAGCCATGCGCCGAGTGGCACGACCGCCGCGATCACGATCGGCTTGGTGGCCAGCGCGGCGCCGAACAGCGCGCCCGCGAGCAACGCGGTCGTGAGTCGGGGCCAATCTCGATAACACAACGCGGCCCACACGGCCAGCGCGGTCAGCGCCGCCGCGGGTCCGTCGCCCGTGATCTGTCCGGTCGTCCACAACATGGTGCCCGTCGTCGCGATCAGCACCCCGGCAACTAGTGCGACCGGCGGGCGGGCACCGAGCCGCCGGGCCGAAGCCCACACTGCGATCGTCACCGCGACGCCGGCCAGCACCGGCGTGACGCGGGGCCCGTCGATGGTGTGCAGCCCGATGATGTCACCGACGTAGAGCAGCGGCAGGTGCAGCGGGCCCTGGGACGAGAACAGTTCGCGGTACGGCAGCAAGCCGCGGCGCATGTCGACGACGCTTGCGCCGTACACACCATCGTCGAAGGAGAGCGCCCGCGTGGACAAGAAGGTCGGCATGCGCACGAACACCGCGATGACGGCGAGCACCGCCGGCACGGGCCAGACCCGCCGGGTTCGCGTATCCGGCGCGATGGCAGTCACGAGCCCACGCTAGGCCGGTGGATCCCTCGACCGGGGTAGGAAGAAATGTCGAATTCGACGAAGGGTGTCGATCCGGCGCGTCTCCGATCGTCGTGGTGATGAAATTCCGGCAACGAGGAGGAATGCAATGCGGTACCTGATGATGATCTGCAACGACGAGAACATGATCAGCGCGCTCGACCCGGCCGAAGCACAAGAGATGCTCGGGCGCTACATGAAGTTCCAGGAAGAAGCGGCCGACAGGATCGAGGGCGGCGCCCGGCTGCGGCCGACGAGCGATGCGACGACCGTGCAGGTGCGCAACGGCGAGACCCTGACCATCGACGGCCCCTTCGCAGAGACCAAGGAGCAGATCGGCGGCTTTTTCCTCGCCGACTGCAAGGACCTCGACGAAGCGATCGAGCTGGCCGCGAAGATCCCCGGTGCGGCCGTCGGTTCCATCGAGGTGAGGCCGGTCTGGGAGCTGTAAACGGCGTCGACGCCGCGGTCGCCGAGGCGTATCACGACGAGTGGGGCCGGGTCGTTGCGACGCTCATTCGGGTCACCAACGACTGGGACCTCGCCGAGGAGTGCGCGCAGGACGCCTTCGCGCGGGCGCTGGAAACCTGGCGCCGCGACGGCATCCCGCGCAATCCCGGTGCGTGGCTCACGACCACTGCTCGCAACCGCGCGGTTGATCGGGTGCGGCGGAACGCACGTGGTGCGGCCAAACTCGAGGAGGTAGCGGTGCTCTCGTCCCCTGGCGGGCGCGGCGACGAAAGCGACGACAGTGGCATCACCGACGACCGCCTCCGCCTCATCTTCACCTGCTGTCACCCGGCGCTCGCGGTCGAGGCGCAGGTCGCACTCACGCTGCGTACGCTCGTCGGACTGACGACCGCCGAGATCGCACGCGCGTTCCTTGTTCCCGAGCCGACGATGGCGCAGCGGCTCGTACGGGCCAAGCGCAAAATTCGCAACGCCGGCATTCCCTATCGGATCCCGCCGGCCCATTTGCTCCCCGAGCGCACCAGCGCGGTCCTCGCAGTCATCTACTTGCTGTTCAACGAGGGGTACGCCGCAACCGCGGGCTCCGATCTCGTGCGGCTGGCGCTGTGTGACGAAGCGATTCGTCTCGGTCGCACGCTCGCATCGTTGATGCCCGATGAGCCCGAAGCACTCGGGCTGCTGGCGCTCATGCTGCTGCACGACTCCAGGCGCGCGGCGCGGGTCAACCGCGCCGGCGATCTCGTGCCGCTCGATGAACAAGACCGGGCGCAGTGGGATTCGAGCAAGCGCGACGAAGGCACGAGGATCCTGGAAGGCGCGCTGCGCCGGGGCGAGCCGGGCCCCTATCAGGTGCAGGCGGCCATCGCCGCATGTCACGCGCAGGCGCCCGACTCGCGGTCGACCGACTGGCACGAGATCGCGGCGCTCTACGGCCAGCTCGCGCGCATGACGCCGTCGCCGGTGGTCGAACTGAACCGCGCGGTCGCGGTCGCGATGGCCGAGGGGCCGGCCGCCGGGCTCGAGCTGGTCGACGTCATCGATGCGTCGGGTGCGCTGGCCGGTTATCACCTCCTGCCCGCGACGCGCGCCGACCTGCTCCGTCGTTCGGGCCGCACCGCCGATGCCGCGGCCGCCTACCGGGCCGCGCTCGACCTCGTGCACGGCGAACCGGAACGCCGTTACCTCAGCCGCCGCCTCGCTGAGTGCGAGCCCTAAGCGGGCATCTCGCGCAGGGCCGGATCGACGTCGATCGGTTCGAGCGGCTCGAGAGTGTCGGCCCGCTCCTCCACCGGTGCCGCGATTGTTGGAATCAAGAACGACAGCAGGCACCCGCAGAAAACGACGACGATTGCGAACGCGAGCGCCACACGAGTGCCGGACGCCACCGAGAGCTGTAACGCGTGCTGGATCACACCCGCATCGTGCGGCGCGGTCCCGGCCGGAGGTACGTAGCTCGAACCTGCCACGTGAACGCCGGCGAGCGCGTGGGCGCGCGTCGCGGCGGACAAGTCGGCGGCGTTCAGCCGGCTCACCGCGCTGCGCAACGTCTCCACCGTGAGGATCGACCCGATGATCGCGACACCGAGCGCGGCGCCGACCTGACGCAGGGTTGTGTTCGCGCCGCTCGCCACACCTGAGCTCTCCTTCGGAACTTCGGAGAGCACGACGTTCGTCAACTGGGCGCCCGCGAACCCGATGCCGATGCCATAGAAGGCGAGACCCGGCAGCAGATTCCATTCGGTGACGCCCAGCCCGATCCTTTGGTACAGCAACACGATGCCGAGCAGATACGAGAACAGGCCGACGCGCACGACGGCAGTGGACCCGAAGCGATTGATGAGTCGGCCCCCGACTTGCGCGCCGAGGATGATGAACACGCCCATTGGTAGCTGCCACAGGCCGTTTTCCTGCGCGCTGAGATGCTTCGCATCCTGCAAGAACAGCGGCAGCACGAAGCTGAGACCGAGCTGGCCCATTGCGACCACCGAGCTCGTGAGCAGGCCGTAGCGATAGGTCTTGTACTTGAAGTGGGCGAACTCGAACAACGGGTCGCCATCGCGCCGCTCCTTCGCTCGCTCGTAGATCACGAACAAACCGAGGATGCTCAGACCGACGACGATCGCAACCGGGCTGATCGCAAATGGCCACGAGTTCGGCCACACCACGACACCTGCGATAGTGAACGCCGCGTGCGGCACCCACCAGCCGTAGGTAGCACCCTCGCTGAGGCCGAATACGAGCAGAAACATGCCCACGGCGATGAGGAACGCCCCGACGGCGTCGATTTTCGGACGACGCGCGGGAGCTTCACCGTGCTTCATGTACATGAGGGCGCCGATCACGGCGAGCGGTGCGATGATCACGTTGATCCGAAACGACCAACGCCACGAAAAGTTCGTCGTGAGAACGCCGCCGATCACTGGACCCGTCGCGGCCGCCAGTCCGGCCGTTGCGCCCCACGCCGCGAACGCAGTCGCGCGCTCACGGCCCTTGAACGTGACCGAAAGGATGGCAAGGGTCGTCGGCAGCATGAGCGACGCGCCGATGCCTTCGATGATCGCTTCGCCCAGAACGAGCTGGGGGACGTTCGTCGAGATCGAGGCGATCGCCGAACCGACGCCGAACAACGCCACACCGATGATGAAGATGCGCCGGTGTCCGTAGATGTCGCCGAGCCGTCCGCCGATGATCAGCAAGGTTGCAAACGTCAGTGCGTAGCCCGTCACGACCCATTGGAGCTGCGGCAGGGTCGTGTTGAAGTCGCGAAGGATCGTGGGTATCGCGACGTTGAGAATCGTCGTGTCGAGAACGACGATGAATGCGGCCGTGATGACGATGACGAGCGTGACCCATCGGCCGCGATCGGCCTCGGTCACGGTCACTTGGCTCGCCGCTGCTTCGCGCGCCGCAACTCCGCGAACGAGACGGGCCGGCCCGGCAGCTCGGATCCTCTTGTACGCAATCCGTCGAGAATGATGCGGACGTAGCGCTCACGCAGCATCGGCTGGAGATCACCGGCCAGCGCGGTGGCATGTGCGACACCGGAGAGCAACATCGAAACGTCCGCCGGCCCGATGTCGCGCCGGATCGCGCCCGCGGCCTGGGCGCGGGTCACCAACTCGGTGATGGCCGCCATCAGCTGGTCGCGTACGGGCTGCGCCGCGACCTCGAGTTCGTTGGCCATCTGTTCGGCGAAGGCGCGGTGCTTGACGTGGAATTCCGGCAGCGACACGAGGAACTGTTCGAAGGCGAGCGACGGGTCGGGAACGGCGAGCGCAAGCCGCGCTCGCTCGAGAAGAGACTCGTAGAGCCCCGTGAACACCGCCTCCAGCAGCGCTTCTTTCGTCGGGAAGTTGCGACAGACGGTGCCGACGCCGACGCCGGCCCGCCGCGCGATCTCTTCGATCTGGGCCTTGGAGCCGCTCTCGGCGAACACGTCTTCGGCGGCGGCGAGTACGAGCGCGCGGTTGCGCACCGCATCCGCCCGGCGGCGCCTCTGGCCGACGGGAGGCTCTGCGGACGCGTCGGCTTTGTCACTTGCAACCGGAACCATGATTCCGATTATACTCTGATCCGGAACCTCCCTTCCACTTGACTTCCTCTGTCCACCGCTGTCCCCGGGGAAACCTCATGTCGACGACGCGCGCCGCCGAGACCCACGCGCCCGAGACCGAGCTCTATGCCCGCCGCTGGTGGGCGCTCGCCGTGTTGTGCCTCAGTCTGCTGATCGTCTTCGTCGGAAACTCCAGCCTCAACGTCGCAATCCCCACGCTCTCGCGCGTGCTCGGCGCAACCGAGTCGCAGCTGCAGTGGGTCGTCGCCATCTACTCGCTCGTGTTCGCAGGCCTGCTCTTCACCACGGGCGCGCTCGGCGACCGCTTCGGTCGCAAGGGCGCGCTGCAGATCGGCTTGGGCTTGTTCCTGTTCGGCGCGCTGCTCGCGACCGAGTCCACTCAGATGTGGCAGCTCATCGGCAGTCGCGCGGTGATGGGCGGCGCCGCGGCACTGATCATGCCGTCCACTTTGTCGTTGATCATCAACATCTTCCCGCCGCACGAGCGTCCGAAGGCAATTGCGATCTGGGCGAGCATCACCGGCGCGGCCGGCGCACTCGGTCCCGTCGCGAGCGGATTTCTGCTCGGCCACTTCTGGTACGGATCGGTGTTCCTGATCAACATTCCGATCATCCTCGTGGCCCTCGTCGCGGGGAAGTTCCTCATTCCCAAGTCACGAGATCCTGAAGAGGCGAGCCTCGATCCCGTCGGTGCGATCCTCTCGACGGTCGGCATCGTGTTCCTCGTCTACGGCCTGATCGAGGCGCCCGACAAAGGCTGGGCCAGCGCGGTCACGCTGGGGGCACTCGGCATTGCGGTCTTCGTGCTCGCACTGTTCGTCGCGTGGGAGCTGCATGTGAAAGAGCCGATGCTCGACATGCACTTCTTCCGCAAGCCCGCGTTCAGCACCGGCACCGGCGGCATGATCCTGGTGTTCGTCTCGATGTACGGCGTGATGTTCCTCATCACTCAGTACTTCCAGCTCGTGCTGGGTTACAGCGCGCTTTCCGCCGCTCTCCGGTTGCTACCGATCGCGCTGATCATGCTCGTAGTCGCGCCGTTCACACCCCGCCTGAGCGCGCAGTTCGGCGCGCATCGCACGGTCGCCTGCGGGATGCTGCTCATCGCCACCGGCTTCGCGCTGTTCACACAGATCACTCCGCACACCGCTTATGCGTACGTGGTGTTGTGCGTGATCCCGCTGACGACGGGCATAGCGATGGCGATGTCGCCCATGACCGCATCGATCATGTCGGCAGTGCCGCCCCGGCGCGCGGGCGCGGGCTCGGCGATGAACGACGCCACCCGTGAGCTCGGCGCCGCGCTCGGCATCGCGGTGCTCGGCAGCATCGCCGCGTCGAAATACGCGAGCCAGATCGCACCCTTTATCAGGCGGTTGAGTCCCGCCGAGCAATCCGACGCCCGCACCTCGATCGCGGGTGCGCACAAGGTTGCGTCGGGACTCGCGCAACCCGCGCAGCGTGTGCTCACCTCAGCCGCCGATCACGCCTTTGTTTCCGGCATCCACCTGGCCGTCGTCGTCGGCGCCGCGTTGGCGTTGTTCAGCGCAGTGGTCGTGCTGCGCTATCTGCCTCATTCGCTCGTCAGTGAGGGCGCAGTGCGAGGCCCGGTCGAATCGTTCGAGGACGCGGCCGAGCTCGGAGTCGCAGGCGTGCCCCCGCTCTTCGCCGACTCGCTCGACGACGAAGAGCGAGAACGCTCAGCCTGAGCCGATCACTCCGCCGCTTCTACGCCATGGCCGGCGGCCGGGATGATCGACTTGAGCTCGATGTAGTGCTCGATGCCTTCCTTGCCGAACTCGCGTCCGATGCCCGAGCCCTTGTAACCCCCGAAGGGCGCTACGAAGTCCATCGTGTACTGGTTGACGCCGTAGGTCCCGGTCCGTACGCGCTTGGCGATGTCGAGGCCGAGGTCGGCGTCGGCCGTCCAGACCGAACCGGCAAGGCCGTATTCACTGTCGTTGGCGATCCGCACCGCGTCATCGACGTCGTCGTACGGGATGACTGCGAGCACCGGGCCGAAGATCTCCTCCCGGGCGATGCGCATGTCGTTGTTGACGTTGGCGAACACCGTGGGCTGCACGTACCAGCCGCGGTCGACATCCTTCGGCAGGCCGTTGCCGCCCACCACGACGCGGGCGCCTTCCTCCTGACCGAGCGCGATGTACTTCTCGACTCGTTCCTGTTGACGCTTGGCGACGAGCGGCCCGATCTCGGTCTCGGCGTCGGCCGGGTCGCCGACCTTCATACCCGCCACGAGACCGGCAACCGCGTCGACGACCTCGTCGTACCGCTTGCGGCTCGCAAGGATGCGTGTCTGTGCGACACAGGCCTGACCGTTGTTCATCAACGACGCGAACTTCAGGCCCGCGGTGGTCGCCGCGAGGTCGGCGTCGTCGAGGATGATCGCCGCCGACTTGCCGCCGAGCTCGAGGCTCACGCGCTTGAGCTGCTCCCCACAGATCGACGCGATGCGCCGACCGGCGGCGGTCGAACCGGTGAACGCGATCTTGTCGACGGCGGGATGACGTACGAGGTGCTCACCGACCTCGCGGCCAGCCGGAACGATCGAGACCACGCCCTTGGGTATGCCGGCTTCTTCGAGCAGCTCAGCCATGAGGTACGCGTCGAGCGGCGTCTCGGGCGACGGCTTGATCACGATCGTGCAGCCGGTGAGCAGCGCGGGCGCGAGCTTCGACATCGTCACGAATTGCGGAACGTTCCACGGCACGATGCCCCCGACGACGCCGACCGGCTCGCTGCGGACAATCACGTCTGACCCGAGCACGCCGGTGCGCGTGTCTTCCCAGGGGTATTGCTGTGCGAGCTGGATGAACGTGTTGAGCATCAGCCACGCGGCGGGCGCCTGTCCCAGGTTCGAGAACGAGATCGGCGATCCCATCTCCTCGGTGATGATCTGCGCCATTTGCGGAATCCGACCCATGTACAGGTCGCAGAACTTTTGCACGGCGGCGATGCGCTCCTCGGGCTGCAACCGGGGCCACTCGCCCTCGTCGAACGCGGTGCGCGCCGCGGCGACGGCCTTCTCGACGTCGTCCGTCGAGGCTTCCGGGACGGTCGCGATCACTTCCTCGGTGTGCGGAGAGACGACCTCGATGACGTCGTTGGTGGCGGGGGCGACCCATTCGCCGCCTATGAACAACGTGTCCCGTGAACTCACTGCCGACCTCCGATCGTGGCTGTTGCGATCGTACCCACCGCGCTCCTGGTCCTGCCCGGCCGCGACAGACTGGTCGTCGACAAGCCGCACCAAGTCCGCAACAGTTGTGTCATAGATGCACGTATTTGGTGGAGGAATGACACAACCCGTTGTGTCATTCCTCCACGCATTTGGGGGACGAGTGACGCAACTGTTGCGTCACTAGTCCCCTACGCCGAGGGCGCTCGCCGTCTCCGCCAACGCGGCGAGGTGCGAGTCGACGGACGCCAGGCCCGCGCGCATGGTGTTGACCGAAAGATGCGTGGCGCCTGCTCGTCGCCACCGGCCGGCGTGGTCGACGAGCTTGTCGAGATCGCCCGTCCAGTTCACGCGGCCTTCGAGACCGAGCGTCGACGGGTCCCGACCGGCCGCGCGCGCAGCTTCGTCGACGACGGCGCGCGCGCCGTCGAGCGCAGGGCCGGGCGGCACCTGAGGAAACCATCCGTCCGCCAACCGGCCGACGCGGCGGTACGCGCGTTCGGACGCAGCTCCGAACCACAGAGGAATCGGCCGCTGGACGGGCCGCGGCGCGAGGCCGGCACCGTTGACGCGTTCAAAGGTGCCATCGAACGTGACCGACCGCTCGGTCCACAAGCGACGAAGCAACTCGACCTGTTCCTCCATGCGCCGGCCGCGATCGGAGAACGACTTGCCGAGCGCTTCGTACTCCACCGCGTTCCATCCGAGTCCGACGCCGAGTCGGAAGCGACCCCGCGTGAGGAGGTCGACCTCAGCCGCCTGCTTGGCAACGAGCGCGGTCTGGCGCTGCGGCAGGATGATGATGCCGTTGACCAGTTCGAGCCCGGTCACCGCCGCGAGGTAGCCGAAGAGCACGAACGGCTCGTGGAACGTGGTGTCGATGTCGTACGGACCGTTCCACGGTGCATGCACACCCGGGTCGGCACCGAGCACGTGATCGTACGCGAGGAGATGGGTGTAGCCGAGCTCCTCGACGCGGGTCGCGTAAGTCCGGATGCCGCCGACGTCGGCTCCGATCTCGGTCTGCGGGAACACCACGCCGATTCGCATGCGTCCGCTCTACCCGACGGGCGGGTTGCGCAGCCGCGGGCCGGGTGCGATCGTGGATGGCTCACCTTGTCAGGGAGGCCAGACGATGTCCGACTCAGGGCCCGCCAAGCCGAGCTATCTCGGCCTGCTCAACGCGATCGCCAACGCCGAAGCGGGAGCGGAGGCGTACCTCGTGGAGTGGGCCGCGGTCACGCCGCGCCCCGACGTGCGGGCCGTCCTCCTCAAGATCGCGGCTCGCGAAGGCGAGCACGCCGCGAGCTTCTCCCGTCGCATCAACGAGCTCGGCTACCAACTGCGCAAGAAGGACGACGGCCAGCGCGCCAAGACGATCGAGCTTGTCCGGCGCACCG
>Ga0306920_100007556_pt1 | contig 14324 bp, 14 predicted proteins | sample flu12Cox44000170_FD_204666 | JGI IMG/M metagenome (GOLD analysis project Ga0306920, IMG submission 204666) | Lab enrichment of tropical soil microbial communities from Luquillo Experimental Forest, Puerto Rico - flux4day.12C.oxic.44.000.170 (v2)... | ecosystem: Environmental > Terrestrial >...
TGGCGGCTTCTTTGTGGGTCTCAAGTTTGGGACGAGCCGCGTCCCTTGCTCCATCCTGGAGCGGTTTAACGGCCTGCTCCTCGCGGATCTGTTTTGCGCGATGCGATGGAAAACCTAGGGCTCGGCCGAGGCGCGGGAGCGGATGGCTTGTTCGGTGAGCAGTGCCTGCTCGCGGATGCGGTCGGGGATGTCGCGCGATTCGCGCTGGTAGGGGCGAATTGCGGGTAAGTCCTCGGCGCGGCCGATGATGTACAGCGCGCGCAGGGCTTCCCAGACCTGCTCGTCACCGGGATCGACGACGGCAATTTCCTCGCCGGCGGCGATGCTGGCTCCCGCGGCAGCGGAGAGCGAGTGGATGCGGCCGCTGATGGGCGAGCGCAGATCCGCCGTCTGTTCGTGGCCGCTGCTGAGTTTGGCGATGATGCCGCCCTGATGGACGGCGGTGCCCGGTCTGTCAGCGTCGAGGATATGACCGGCGAATGGGGCGACGATGTGAACTGGCTGTAGCAGCGCCACGATTTGCGAGCGGCCCGATGGGTCGCGGAAGCGCACGAGGGAAAGTGCCGCGTTGCCCCGCACCATGGGCGAAGAATCCTGCAACATCTTTAATAGCGCTTCATGGAACCCCGCGCCGGAAGGGTCCTGCCCCATGACCCACGCGTCCGTGTTGCGCACTTCTTCGACGGGATGCGTGGAGAGGCGGACGAGTTCCGGATACCAGCGCGCGGCCGAACCGTGGCGGGTGATGCGCTCGCCGATTTGCACCAGGGCATGCTGGATGTGACGAGGGTGCTTGTCGTCGGTCAGATACTCGGAGATTTGCTGGTCGGAGAGGCGGCGCCCAAACCAGCTGTTCCACCAGAACAGGAAGGGAAGCAGCACGATGAGCCATGCGGCGAGATAGAAGAGAAGGCGCGTACGCGTGGACATGCCGTGCGCAGATTGCCCGGGGGCCGCGCCAGTTTGCGGCGGGGAAGCTTCGGAGGGCGATGCTTCCGCATCGCCGTTTGACGAAGGGCGTGAGGGGGTGTCCATTCTGGTCGATGAGTTTGTCAAAAAGAAGGCCTAGAAGCAAAAGGCCTCGATCCTGGTCGAGGCATGCCGCAATCGCAGCCCAGACCAGGCCCTTCCCGAGTGGGCTCCCGGCAAGCGAGTTCCCGAGGCCCGAATTAACCTTCCTCGGGGGGCGAGCCAGGCTTGGACGGCCCGGCCGGCTTGTTTTTGCCGCGGAGCTCCCAGAAAGCATTGAGAAAGAAGACGGCAGAGAGGCTGAGCATGATGAGGATCTCGAACAGGCCGTCGACCGTGGTCATCGTGCCACTGACGACGATCCAGGCAATGCCAGCCAGCGGAATCAGCCCAAGAATGATGGAGACCAAGAGCATCACGGCAAGCAAGTCACCTCCTCACAATTCGCCTACGCTCGGTAGCAAGCGATAAGCAGAACCGTTTCGTCACGCGCTACTGTTTAAACGTCTGGTCGACAGTCTTATTCTCTTTGGCTGCCAGCGTGACTTTCTCGTCTTTTTCGCCAAGCTTTTCGTGGACGAAAGCCAGGGTATAGTCGCCCGGTGGCAAGCCCTTGATCTCAAACTTTCCATCGGCGCCGGTGACCGCATAGAACGGATTCTTCACCACGTTGATGTACATCTTCATCCACGGGTGCTGGTTACACTTGACGGGAAGAAGAATTTCCTCGCGCGTAAAATTCTTCTGAAGGGGCGCTGACTGCGGCGGCTGCGATTCGTTCCATTCGCGGTTGTCTTTCGGCTGGGGATGAATGTTGTGCGTGGTGGGGTCGCTGTTGACGATCTTGAGGTCCTGCCCGGCCATCACCCCGAGCATGTGCGGATGATACCTGCAGCCGCTCTGGTCGAGGGTGACGGCTTCTTTCGGGATGTCGAAAGCGCGGTTGCCGAGGCCGTCCTTTACGTAGACGAACACATTGGCGAGACGGCCGCCGCTCGCGACGACGGCTTCCGCGGTGTTTGTCCCCTTGCAGGCAGGGTCCTGGCTCATGTCAATCTTCGCGGCCGGCGGCGGCGTGCCGTCAAAGTTGACAGTGCCACTGACGGTGGCAGCTGTGGCGGGATCGATGGGCGTGGCAGCCGGCGCCGCAGCGGGCTGCTCCGCCGTTTCTTCCTTCTTGCCGCAGCCGGCGAGGAGCACCAGTCCACACGCCAAGGGCAGGCCGAGAATTGTCACCCAGGTTTTCGTTTTCATTTGTGCTCTCTCTCTTGAGAATGGAAATCTCACAGAATAGAACATCCTATTTGCTGACTCCGTGACCGCCGCTGCCGCTTGCAGCGGGCGAACCAGGGCTTGTTGCGGCGCGCGAGCGCCCCATCGCGGAAGCGACGCGGCGCTGCTCTTCGGGCGTGAGCTGTAAAATGTAGTCCACTAGGAGCTTCGTGTGGTCCCTGTCATACCCTTGGAACGAAGGCGGCGTCGGACCGGAAAAGACCCAATGGCCGTTGTCGCGTTTGAACAACCCGGAAGGCATGGAAGTGCCCGGGCTAATGGCTTGCGGATCGAGCATCCACTGCTCCATCCAATCGGGCTTCAGGCGACCGCGAGCCTGGAGAAAATTTGGCGCGGTGGCGGTGCGGTCGTGCGCGGGATCGCCGGTGGCGTGACACTTGAGGCACGGCGCGGCGGTGCTGCTAAACAGACTGCGCGCCATCTCGGTTTCCTTGGCGGTAAGCACGGGGACTTCTTCGGGAATGTACGGGAACGGCTGGCGCGAGAGCGCCTGGAAGAAACGCACGAGTTTGCCGAGCTCGTTCTCGGAGAACGAGAACGTGGGCATTCGTACCTGGAGGTAGCTGCGAATGCCGTTGCGATTCGTGTCTTTGTCGTTGAGCGAAGGGTTTTTCAGGAAGCGCAGCAGCCATTGGGGATCGACGCGCGCCCCTTCGGTAAGCAGCTTCGGAGGCAATTGCTCTTGGGCGTCTTGATAACGCGCCAAGCCCATGAGGATGGTTTTCTGTCCGGGAATGAGCTGGTGGCAGCCCATGCAGTTGTATTTCTTGACCACCCACCAGCCTTCCTGAATGTCTTTCCGATAGTCGAGCGGCCGATATTGATAGCTCGGGGGAAGCGGGTTTTCCTGACTACCGAGTAGGAAGGTGGTAAGCGCGCGAATCTGCTCCTTCGTGAGATGCAAGTTCGGCATGCGCAGCTTTTCGGTTTCGTCGGTGAAGATTTTCCCCTGGTCCCAGATGTTGGGCTCGGCGAGCTTGTGCTCGAAAAAGCCCTTGTGGTCGTACCACGGCTCCTTGGCGGGGCCTTCGGGCAGACGCGCGAGATCCTCGGGGTCCTTGATGGGCTCACTGCCGCCGCGGTCGGCCACTTCCGTAAGCAGCGCGAAGTCCAAGCGCTCGACGGGCTTGGTGCCTTCGGTCGTCAGTTCCGTGCCGATGCGGCCTTCGTCCTCCAGGCCGGAAATCTCATGGCAACCGAAGCACCCAAAGAAGCGAACCCACTTCTTGCCTTGTTCTTTGAGTTTCGGATCATCCATGAACGAAGCGTCGGCGTACTCCGAGGGATTCCTTTCCTTGAGGGTGATGAGATAGCTGGCGATATCCTCGGCATCGGTTTCCGAGAGGCGCAGACTCGGCATCACCGTCATGTTCTGAACTTGGAGTTCGTGGCCGTCGTTCGGGCACTTGCTGTGATCGAGATCGAAGACGAAAGGCAGCCCTTTCTTTTTGTAGTCCTCGGGGCCGATGTCTTTTTTCTCGTACGGACAATAAGGGCGGGTGCGTTCGCGAGCATTGTGGACCCAGCGGACCAGATAGTCGTAATTGGCTTTCTCGCCGACGCGCGTGAGATTGGCGGCAAACGTGCCGCCTTGCATCTGATCGCCTTCGCCGATGGAATGGCAGGCGAGGCAGCCACGCGTTTCAAACAATTCCTTGCCATGAGCGGCGTTACCGGGCTTGTGCTTGGGCAGAGGATCGGTGAGGCCCGATTGCCAGACGAATGCGGCAATGGAGCGAATCTGTTCGTCGGTCAAGCGGAAATTCGGCATCTTCGTGGTAGGCCGGAAGTCGGTAGGCTTCTTCAGCCAGGCGGGAATCCAGTTCTTGTTCAGTTTGAGCCGCACATCCTTGAGATTCGGGCCGACTTTCTTCATGTCCTCGAGCAGGCTCTTGGTGGTTCGGTCGAGCTGCATGATGCGGAGGTCCACTTTACTGTTCTGGACTTTCAAAGCCACCGCGCGATCGTTGAGATGGTTGGCTTCCTCGTTCGTAGCGGCTTTGTCGGCCTGCGCCATGAAGTCGCCCGCTTGCTTCAGGTTGTCTTTTTTCTCCTGTTCAAGAAGCTTGATTTCCTGGGCGATGGAAAGAAGATCTTCGGGCTCCTTATCGTATCCTTCGTAGCGATGGCAGCCGACGCAGCCACGCTGGCGGAAAAGATCCTTGCCTTCACTGACCACCCAGCCGACGTCGTTGCTCACCAGAACCATGTCCGCGGAGTGGCAAATCTGGCAGCCGGCTTCGTAATTTCCCGGCCGGAAGATAGGCCATAGCCAATGTTCGTAGGTGCCGTGGGCTTTTTCGACGCTCGTGGTGGCGCGGCCATTGCCCTGGTGGCACGGCGAGCAGCCGAATCTCTCGGGATCATGAATTGTCAGCAGGTCGCGGTCGGGATGGCTGGTGAAGGCGCGCGCGTACTCATCCGGTTTGCTGCCGGGCAATGACATGGCGGCCGCGCTGAGCCTGACTGGTTCGCGAATGCCCAGGTGGCAGGACTCGCAGCGGTCGACAATCTGGGCGCTGTCTTCGCGCTCGAGATTGGCGGCGTGCTCGTTCACATTGATCTGCCGGATCGCGGGAGTCAAAGACTCCACGCCGTTTTGCAGGTTGAGCAGTTGAGAAGAGGTGAGACTCACCATGTGATCGGTGAGGTAGGAATCCATCAATTCCTTCTTTTCGGTTACCGGCTTCAACAGTTCACCGAGCTCCGCGCTCATTTGCGTGCGCTCGTTTTTGAGCTCGTTATAGGCTTCTTCGAGCTCGCCGAAGGTCTTGAAGGTCTGTACCTTGCCGTCAGGCATCTCGACAGTGCTTGGTTCCGCCTTATAGGCGTCCAGATCCCTCTGCTTGGCCTGTTTGGACGAAAGGCTGGTGGTGGTCTCGATATCGTAAGTGGCGGCAGTGACGTAGGCGCGCCGGTCGGTGAAGTGGCCAGGCCCGTCCTGGACCGCCAGGATTTTCGCACCCACGTCGCGGAGCTTTTCTCTAAGTTCGTTGATGCGCGGCTCCGCGCTCTTGCTGGCAGCCTCGTAATCCTCTTTAAGCTTTTGATAATCCGGAGTGCTCTCGATTTCCTTTTGGGATTCCGCCGATGCGGTGCGGGCCGTCTTCAGAAAGGCGGAGTAGCGGCTTTGCCATTCGTGTTGGAAAGTTTTCCATGGGCGCTGGCCGAAATCCTCATCCCAGAGAGCCCAGAAGAGCGTGGCCATCAGGATGACCATGCATATGGCGTAATGCGGCGCGAGCGATTTGGTTACGATCGGGTCGTTTTCGGGGATGGGCTTATCCGGCACCAGGTCCTCCTAGATATTGAACCAGGGCGTAATCCATACGTATTTAATGTGAAAGAGCAAACGGATCAGGATCTTAATCGGCAGAGCCACCATGATCAGGAAAAATGTCATCATGATGGAGTACTGCAGCAGGCTCATGCGCTTGTAGTCCTTGGGATTGTAGCGGCGGAACAATCCGTTCACGATGAGCCCGCCAAGCGCGAAGTATCCGCCAACGACGATGGCCCCAAAGATGCCCTTCGACAAATTCGAAGTGATCCCGAGAATATCGGGCAAGTCGCGGTTCACCTCATAGATGAGGCGGTTGTGGTCCCAGGTCTGCCCCGGCCAGAACCACTGCCAACCCGGCCCGCGAATGAAGGTGCCGATGAAGATCATGGACACCCACAAGATGACAAAGCCGAAGAGAAAGGTGCCGATGGCAAACTTGCGCTGCCTCCAGGTGTAGTAGCCAGAGCCAAGCGGATTCGTATCAATATAAGGAATCACCATCAACCCGATGATGATCAGCGTGGGCATAACTACCCCGGCGATCCAGGGATCGAAATAGACCAGCATTTCCTGGAGGCCAAGGAAGTACCAGGGCGCTTTCGCCGGGTTCATGGTCAGGTTAGGATTGGCGGGCTCTTCGAGCGGCGCGTTCAACGTGATAGACCAGACCATCAAAATGATGGTAACGATGATCGCGGCCAGAAATTCCACGCGCAGAAGAAACGGCCAGACATGCAATTCTTTCTGCCATCCCGGACGGAAGGGCCAGGTTTTGCGATGATGCGTTTTTGCCAGCGCGGGATTGGTGCTCAACTCCGCGATGAGTTTGTCATTGGCGTGCGCCTGCCGCCAGGCAAGAAGAATGTAGAAGGCCAGCAGCGGGATCATGGCGATGATCGGAACGTTGTCCGGGGCGGAGAGAATTTGCCAGAGTTGTCTCCAATCCATGGCTATTTCTTCGCCTCCTTGACTTCAGAGTCGAGAACCACTTGAGCCGGCCCGGAGATGCCGCCATCCTTTCTGACGCGCCAGAAGTGCACGATCATGAAGACGGAAGCAATGATGGGAATGCCGATGCAGTGCCAGATGTAAGAACGCAGGAGCGCGTTGGCGTCCACAATCGAGCCGCCAAGCAGCCCGAAGCGCACATCATTGTAAGGAGTCATGCCGAACTGATGGCCAAACGGGCCTTCGTGACCTAACAGAGGCGTGGCGCGCGCCATGTTGGTGCCAACCGTGACGGCCCAAAAACCAAGCTGATCGTCGGGCAAGAGGTAGCCGGTGAAGGAGAGCAGCAGGGTCAGGACATGGAGAATCACGCCCACGGTCCAGTTGAATTCGCGCGGCTTTTTATAGGATCCGGTGAGAAAGACGCGGAACATGTGCAGCTCGACGGCGATGACCATCAGGTGAGCGGCCCAGCGGTGCATGTTGCGCAGCAGCTTTCCGTAGGGGACGTCATGTTCGAGATACAGAACGTCGCGGAACGCCTGAACTTTGCTGGGGTGGTAATAGAACATGAGCAAGACGCCCGTGAGTGTGAGGACAAAGAACAAATAAAAGGTAATGCCGCCCATGCCCCAGGTGTAGCTGTAGCGCACCGCGTCGCGATTGACTTTCGCCGGATGCAGATGCAGAAAGACGTTGGAAAGCACGCCCAGCGCGCGGTTGCGCGGCGTGTCGTCGTGCTTGTGCCGGAAGATGGAAGTGTAGAGCTGCGTCTTTGTGGGCTTGCTCAGGATTTCGATCTGTTCTTTGGCTTTCGCAGGCAGATCGGTCTTTAAGGCCTCGACGTCCTGTTTGACGCCCGCGGTGACTCGCGTCAGCAACCCGGGCGATTTTCCGTTGTTCCCGTTTCCCTTGTTGTCTTCAGGCATCGTGACGCCCCCGTTCTTCTCGGCTCGAGAATCCTATCGCTCCAGCTTCGCCAGCCGACGGGACAGGTCCCACGGCTACAAGCGCATCCACAGCGCTACACGGCCAAATATGATCCGGGATCATTGAAACGGCTCGGTTGTCCCTTGGGCCAGGAATACAGCCGCGAAGTGTCCACGATGATTTGTCCGTCGGGCGCCAGTTGGACGTTAGCCCGGTCCATCGGGCGGGGCGCCGGACCTTCGAAGTTGATCCCTTCGCTGTCGTAGCCGCTGCCGTGGCAGGGACACTTGAATTTGTTTTCGCTGCCCTTCCAATCCGGGGTGCAGCCGAGGTGTGTACAGCGGGCATAAATAACAAAGAGGCGATCGGGAGTGCGGTCCACCCAGATGCGGTATTTCTGCTGAAACTTGGTATCAACGCCAAGCGCGTAATCCGACGGATAGCCGATCTTGAAAATCGTGGGAGGCTCAAAAAGGGTGCGCGGAAGGAAAAAGCGAAGGAAGGCGATAAACCAGGCACCCAGGAATGCGGTGACGGCGCACCAGACCAGCCGCCGGCGTCCTTCGTTGGTGGCGCTGGGCTCCGGCCCCACGGTAGCGACACCGCCTGCGGCGGCCGCTTTGGACGTGCCAACGGCAGGGGTACCGACATACGTGGTCGCGTCCGCTTTTTTTGCGCTTCCATCACCGGGGGCGGGAACTTTCGCCGCCTCCGGTTTTGGTTTGACCGTCTCCGACTCCGGCGCCGTCATGCAGAACCTCCTCGACTGTGTATTGCTCGAAAATTCGTGCGCGCCACTCGCCTGGGCCGCCGCTCTTGCCGTTCACGGTCAGACCCGTGGCATTTACGCCCTTGTGATTTTAGCCCGTAACGTCCTTTAAGCGGAAACCCCGTTAGCTCCTGGACTCGTCGTCCCGAGTTGCGTCGCGAAACAAGCGGAGCTCGGCCAACGCACAAGCCGACACGCGCCCCGCTCGCTGAAGCCGCAAAACATTTTCTGGTGGAATGGAAGAATCACACCGGGAGAGACCATCAGCTCCCAGCGCCGGTTGCCCATCGAATTGAGAAGGCATTTTTCCAGAGCATCGCGAGGCCCCAAACATTTCACCGGCCCCCCAGGATTCGACCCGGATATTACTCAAATCAAAAAAATTCGTCAATCGTGATTGCGAAAATAAACGCGCGTCATCGTTGAAACGATTACGGGTCGCAGTAAGAGCTTGGCAGGAGCACGCGGCCAAGGCATGTCGAACCGCGGTTCGCATTCGCTGGCCTGGGCGGTCAAGCATCACTGGAATTCCATCTGCAAGAACTTGCTTGCGTCGCGAAAAACCTGTGATATATTCGCCCCGTTTTGGACTTTCCGCTTTGCGCGTGGCAGAATTTTGGCGTGCTCCGGCGAGAGCCGAGACAAAACTGAGGGAGGTTCGCGCCCCATGGGCCTCGTTCTTCTGGTGGTTATCTGGCTGATCACGCTGATCGGGTCGTATTTCATCATCGCAAAAACCTGGTGGCTGCCAGTCGGAGCCTCCGCGGCCGCCGCGGGAATCGATCACCACTTCACCACCACGTTCATTTTGATGGGAGCCGTATTCATTGCCGCGCAACTGGCCCTCGGATGGTTCGCGTGGAAGTACCGCGACCGAGGCGCTGGTACCGCGCCGGCGCAATATTCGCACGGCAACAACACGCTCGAGATCTTGTGGACCATCCTTACCGTCATTTTGTTTATCGGTCTGAACCTGGCGAGCGAATCCATCTGGGCGACGGAGCGCTTCGAGGCGGCGAAACCCGGTTCCGTGCAAGTGGAAGTCACGGGGATGCAGTTTGCCTGGTATTTCCGCTATCCTGGGCCGGACGGAAAGTTCGGGGCAACAAAGCCGGAGCTGGAAGACGCATCGTTGGGCGGTGCGGGCGCTTTGGGGCTGGACCCGACCGATCCTGCTTCGAAGGACGACGTGATCACGGGAACCATGGTCGTTCCGGTGAATCGCCAGATTGAAGTGATCCTTCGGTCGCACGACGTGATTCACAGCTTCTTCGTGCCGGCGATGCGTTTCAAACAGGACGCCGTGCCGGGGTTGGCCATTCACATGCACTTCACGCCGATTGAGACCGGGGAGTTCGAGCTTGCCTGCGCAGAGCTTTGCGGGCTGGGTCATTACAAGATGCACGGAATTGTAAAGGTCGTCAGCGATGAGGAGTTCAGTCAATGGCTGGCGGCACGGGAGGCGGAGAAACAATAAAATGGCTACTCACGAGTTCGCGGCACACGCAGCCCACGCGCACGCAGCTCCGCAAGGTTTCATTCGCAAATATATCTTCAGCTTGGATCACAAAGTCATCGGCTTGCAGTATTTCTTCCTGGCGCTGGTTGCGGTATTCACCGGTATTTTCCTCTCGCTGCTGATGCGCATCCATTTGGTCTGGCCCACGGCGTCCCTGCCGTTCTTTGGTGAGATCAAGCCGGAGACTTATCTCAGTTTGCTGACCATGCACGGCACGATCATGGTGTTCTTCGTACTGACCACCGCGCCGCAGGGCGGCTTTGGGAACTATTTCCTGCCGATTCAAATTGGCGCGCCGGACATGGCCTTTCCGGTTCTAAACATGCTTTCGTTCTGGACCACGTTCCTCGGGTTCCTCGTGCTGGTAGCCGCCTTCTTTGTGACCGGAGGAGCGCCGCTGCATGGCTGGACCGGATATGCGCCTTTGAGCGCGCTGCCCTCGGCCGGACCTGGCGAAGGGCTAGGAGCGGACCTCTGGATCATTAGCATCGCGATTTTCTGCATCGGCGCGCTGATGGGCGCGCTGAATTTCATCACCACTACCCTGGATATGCGGGCGAAGGGCATGACCCTGATGCGCATGCCGCTAACCTGCTGGGCGTGGTTCGTGACCGCGATTCTGGGACTGCTGGCGTTTGGGGTGCTGCTCTCGGCGGGGATTCTGTTGCTGATGGATCGCAATCTCGGCACGAGTTTCTTTGTGCCCCTAGGCACGGTGAACGGAGTTCTCACGGGACACAAGGGGGGCTCGCCGCTGTTGTGGCAGCACTTGTTCTGGTTCTTTGGGCATCCCGAGGTGTACATCGCGATCTTGCCAGCCATGGGGCTTTGCTCGCAGTTGCTGTCCGTGTTTTCACGCAAGCCCATCTTTGGCTACAAGGCCATGGTGTATGCCATTCTGGCGATCGGCTTCCTTGGGTTCATGGTATGGGGCCATCACATGTTCATGAGCGGGATGAGCCCGTACACCGCGTTTGCGTTTTCCATCATGACCATGGGCATCGGCGTCCCGTCAGCCATCAAAACATTTAACTGGCTCGGGACCCTGTGGCGAGGGAAGATCCGTTTCTCGTCCCCGATGCTGTTTGCCATCGGGTTCGTTTCGCTGTTTGTGGTTGGCGGAATCAGCGGCCCGTTTTTGGCGCAGCCCGTGCTCGACATTTACTTGCATGAGACGTACTTCGTCATCGCGCACTTTCATTTGATCATGGGCGTGGCTTCGATCTTCGGGATTTTTGCGGCAACCTATTATTGGTTCCCGAAAATGTTCGGGCGCATGATGAATGAAACACTGGCCAAGACACACTTCTGGATTACCTTTGTGGGTGCCTACGCCATCTTCATGCCCATGCATTATTACGGGATGGCTGGTGGCCTGCGCCGCTATTCGCAGGGCACTGAAGTCGCATGGATTCATAAGTTGGCTCCGATCCAGCAATTCATCACCTTCGCAGCCTTTGTCACCATCGCCGGTCAGCTTATTTTCGTCTTCAACCTCTTCTGGAGCATGAAGAAAGGGGAGAAGGCCAGCGACAATCCGTGGGAAGCGACAACTCTCGAATGGATCACGGCCACGCCCCCGCCGCACGACAATTTCGGCGGCATCACGCCGGTGGTCCACAACGGTCCTTATGAGTACAGCGTGCCCGGCGCGCCGCGCGATTTTGTAATGCAGACCGATGCGCCCTTAGCCGCGAGACACTAGTCCGGTCATGGCCAGCTTCACCACAACGGCAACTCTAGACGAGCCCCAGGTTTCCCGCGGTAACCAGGGAGGGGGGCCGCCGGTTTTTGGCGGCGGCGATGGCGGTCGTCCGGGGCGGGAACTGCCCGATTACCCGACGCGTTTGCGGCGTGCGCGATTGGGATTGGTTGTGGCATTGACGCCGGTGCTGATGCTTTTCGTTTCCTTCACGAGCGCCTACGTGGTGCGGCAAGGGTTGCCAACTCTGGATCCCCGCACAAATCAGTTGGTGCACGACTGGATTCCGGTGAAGCTGCCAGCGCTGCTTTGGGTCAACACGCTGGTTTTGGTCTTGAGCAGCGTGGGAATGGAACTAGCGCGGCGGCAAACGAAGTTTGCGGCTGCGGCCGTTACCGCGAAACAGCTGGGGCCTGTTCCCGTCAGCGGAGCAGGGAAGATGCCTTGGTTGACGATGACCATCGCACTCGGACTTTTGTTCTTGTCCGGGCAGTGGATGGCGTGGAGGCAACTGGCGGCGAGCGGCTTTTATGTGGCGACAACGCCGAGCAGCTCGTTTGTTTATTTGTTGACCGGGGCGCACGCGGTTCATTTGATGGGCGGCGTCGTGGCGCTGCTGGTGGCCGGACTTTTTGTATGGTTGCGGCGACCGGTGACGACGCGAAGCATCGTTGTGGACGTCGCGGGGTGGTACTGGCATTTCATGGCGGCGTTGTGGCTGTACATTTTGTGCCTGCTGGAGTTTGCGAGATAAGCGGAGGTAGGGGAGGAGGCCTGAGGCATGGCTGATACCGTGGTTTCGCACGAGATCCCGTCGGTGTACGAGCCGTCGCTGTTTGGGACGTACTCGAAGAAGATCGGGATGTGGCTGTTCCTGATGTCTGACTCGCTGACCTTCGGGGCCCTGCTATACGCGTACAGTTACGGGCGGATTTCCACGGCGGGCTGGCCTACGCCGTTCCACTCCCAGAGCATCGTCAACGCCACGATTATGACCGCGTTTTTGCTCACCAGCTCGCTGACCATGGTGATGGCCGTTCGTGCTTCGGTGGAACGCAACGCGAAGGCCCAGACGCTGTGGCTGCTGGCCACGATCGCATGTGGAGCAGGGTTTGTGATTCTTCATGGAATGGAGTGGAGCAAGCTGATCGCGGAGGGCTTGACGCTGCCGATGTTTCCTGCAGTTCCCGGGCACGAGGTGAGCGCGGAATTCGCCAACGTGGCCAAGACTGTGCCGCAATTCCCATCGACCTTCTTTACCTTGACCGGAATGCACATGTTGCACGTGACGCTGGGAATCGTGTATCTGGGCGTCGTAGCGCTGCGGCGGAAGTTCATCCCCATCTTGCTGGGGCTGTGGCTGATCGCTTGGCTGGCGACGCCATCGTATAGCCCATTCCACTACGGTGCGCACGTGCTGCTGGTGGCGGCGATCGTGATTAGCATTATTCTGTGGCTGAAGCCGAAAGTGTACGACTCCTCGGATGTCGAGGTCGCCGGATTGTACTGGCACTTCGTCGACCTGGTGTGGATGTTCATTTTCCCGCTGGTGTATTTGATGTCCGCAAAGATCCTCTAGGAGCCTGAAGAAAATGGACGCAACTCAAGTCGCGATTGCGGAACGCGTTGCCGAAGAGCAACGCCATCACAAGAAGGCGCAATTCCTGTGGGTCTGGGTCGCGCTGCTGGTGATCACCGGGATCGAAGTGTATTTGACGTATCAGAATATGGCGCCGCTGAAGATGCTGACGATTCTGATGGGGTTATCGCTGATCAAGGCCGCGCTGATCATTGGGTTCTTCATGCACTTGCGGTATGAGATTTCGCGCATGAAGTGGATCACCATGTGCTCTGTGGTGGGGTGCCTGATTCTGATGACCATCTTTTTCTTTCCCGACGCGCATCGTATTATTACCTTGGGGGTGAAGTGAGCCGGTCAGGGCAAAGGGATGGCGAATAGGGGAGTGACGTGAAGAAGGTTCGGTCAACACTCAGGAGCGAGATGAGGTTGCGCGGCGCATTTTTCGCTGCGTCCCTATTTCTGAGTTCCCTGTGTATTGCACCGCCCGTGTTCAGCCAGGGCTGCGCGATGTGTTCAAGCTACGTCGCGGCGAGCTCTAAGGCTGGGCAGAAAGCCGTCAATAAGGGCGTGCTTTTGCTGCTGCTCCCCGCCGCCGGGTTCATGAGCGTTGGCGTGGCGATGGCCTACCGCTACAGCCGGAAACGCGACTTGGAACAAAGCTGACCACGGAAAGTCGAGAATCGGAATAGGAGAGCGGGCTGACCAGCCTCCTCTTGGAACCCCGGAACTGAGATTATCACGTCGAAGGCGTGCTGGACCCCTCTACCATTTCTCGAGGGTGCGGATTCCCTATATAAACTGAAGCCAGGCCCCACGAGGAGACCCTTCTCGTGCGAGCACATAGCGGTGTCGCCGCGTCCCGGGAGGAAACGAGCGAGCGCAAAGGTGCTAGAGCCCTACAAAGGGGCAAAACAGGGACACCCTCGAGCGCGTGCGGCTAGTCAGCGGATGCGGGTGCAGGGAAAGCGCTCGCCAATTCTTGTGTGGTAGTACTCTTCCTTGGCTGGCGATTTCACCAACTCGTCGTAGATGTCGCACGGAACGTTGTAGTACTGGCAAACTTCACCGCGGGAGAACTGGATTTCGAGAGTTTCTGAATTTTCCTGATAACCAATTTGAGTAATATCGACCGAGGTAACGGGGATCCGATGCATGGGAAAAGGGGCCCCTTTCTCAAGGACGCTCGTTGCCGGGGAAGACTGCCCACTTTCGAAGTCGTGATGGCAGGCTTTACGTCGTCAGCCGCATGGTCAAGCTCATTGGTCTTGGCCAAACGCGGGCCACGCTCTCAGGTCGTTGCCCTTAGTCGGCCGTTTCATATGTTCGGTC
>Ga0306920_100007557_pt1 | contig 14324 bp, 10 predicted proteins | sample flu12Cox44000170_FD_204666 | JGI IMG/M metagenome (GOLD analysis project Ga0306920, IMG submission 204666) | Lab enrichment of tropical soil microbial communities from Luquillo Experimental Forest, Puerto Rico - flux4day.12C.oxic.44.000.170 (v2)... | ecosystem: Environmental > Terrestrial >...
AGCACTTGATCGCCGAACTCTCGGCCGTGGCTTTCATTGATCCCGTGCAAACCGTCCACGTCGACCATCACGACGGCTAGCGGCCGTTTGCGGCGGCGAGCCTCGGACAGCCGTTTGCGCAACACGTCCTGCGTGAACCGGTAGTTGTACAGACCTGTCAGCGGATCGGTGATCGCCATCCGCGCACTCTCCTCGAGCATGCGCGCGTGCCGCAGCGCGACGGCCAGCTCGTCGGTGACCGCGTGGAAAATGGCCTGATCCTCTGAGGAGATCTGCCGGCCATCGAAGGCGATCACTTGCACGGCGCCGATGATCTCGTCGCCGATGGTCAAGGGCTTGGTGAGCACCGCCGACACCATGTCGACGGATCGGTGAGCGAAGTACGGGTGTTCGAGGCGGATGTTCGCCGTGTCGGCGGTCAGCATCGTCTGGCGATAGGCGACGGCGCTCGCGAGCGGGCCCTCGTCACCAGTCGCTGACGATGCAACGTCGATAGGCGCAGTGCCCTCGTGGGTGAACCCGCGCTGCGCCACGCTGTCGAGGCGGCCCGATGCAGGCTCGTATAAATATAGCCGGCCCGCATCAAGATGCAGCACCTCGAGCAGCTTCTCAAGGCCTTTGCCGCTGATGTCACCCAGCCCGACTTCGCGGCTCAGCGATCGCACGACGTCGCGCATGATGACGAGCGTGCGATTGTGGCGCGCGAGCTGCTGGAGTTGCTTTTTCTGCTCGGAGATGTCTTTGCTGAAGGCGACCAGTCCGATGATGTCGCCTTGGTGATCGCGCGCGGGCGACGCGGAGAGCAGCACTTCCATGCGCTTACCATCCCGCCCAACCGCTTCGACTTCAAAGACGTGCACCTGCTCACCACGGCCAACGCGTGAGAGCAGTTCGCGGATGTCGTCGCCGCGTTCAATCGGGATGATGGGCAGTTCATGGAAGGCCTGACCAACCGCATCATCACGTGCGATGCCGAAGATGCGCTCGGCGCCTTTGTTCCACGACACGACCAAGCCGCGCAGGTCGATCTGCACGATCGCATCGTTTGATTCTTCCAAAATGCGGTCGAGGAAGTTACGCGCCGATCTGGCTTGCTCGTACCGGCGCGCAGCGTCGATGGCAGCGCCGCCTTGGGTGCCCAGCTGACGAACGATCTCTTCTTCTGACTCCAGCGCCGGCAAACGTTCAGGATAGAACAGCGCAACTGCACCGATGGGCTTGCCGCCCGACAGCAGCGGAAACGCGCTGACCGCATTGAAGCCGTGTTCGCGTGCGAGCTGCTCCCAACCCAAACGGATCCACGCGCTATCGGTCGTGACGTTGGCCCTGCTCGCGTAGCGTGCTTCGCGCAACGCCTGCACGGCGGGGTGTGCCGCGTACGCCGGATCGGTTGGGTTGACGGCAAGTCGCGCCGACAGCTCCGCCGGAGCGTTCCAACCGCCGGCGAGCTGCAACCCCTTCACATCGCCGACATAGGCGATGGCGAACGAAGCGCCCAGCGCCTCGACACCGGCGCGTGCGATGCTGCGCACGACCTCGGCTTCCTCAAGCCCGCGTGAGATGCCGCTGGCCGCGGCGATGGCAAGCGCACGATCTCGCGCCAGCGATCGCAGCGCATCTGCATCGAGGGCATTGCGCAATGCCACACGCGCGTGAGGTGCGAATGCCTCGATCTTCCCAATCGTTGGATCCAAAAACGCGTCCGGTTCGTGGGCGTACATTTCGATCACGATCGTGGCGCGCGGGTCCGCGAGCAACGGCAGCGCGAGCACCGAACGAAGCCGGTAGGTCTGCGCGACATCGACCCAGGGTGCAAAACTGCGATCGGCGAGCGTGTCCTTGACGATGACGATGTCGCCGCTGCGCGCTGCGCGACCGAGCGGCCCCTGGCCGATCGGCATGTTCGCGTCGGCGCTCGCGACAAACGTACGCGTAAAGCCGGTCGCCGCTGCGTCGCCGAACGCGGCCTGCGGCACAAAACGATTGCCCTGCAAGCGCCACACGACCGCGACCGGCGCCGCCGACAGCGAGCGCAAATATCCAGCGATCCGTTCGAGCACGCCGCTTTCGCTCAGGTCCTCCTCAAGCGAGGCGACGTCCGCAAGCATCGTGCCCACCTCATCGGCGCGCGTCGCTTCCGCTTTCTGCTGCTCGCGCCGGGCGAGATCCCAGGCGATGATCGAGGCCACATTCATGATCGCATCCATATGGCGCGCGGCGAAGGCGGTGTCGCGTAGCGCATACATCACGAAGGCGCCGATGGTGCCCGTCGCCCCGATGAGTGGCACGGCGGCGACGCTTGAGAAGGCCAGTCGTTCGGGGTGCTCGGCGAGAACCGGGGAGTTCTGCGCTGCCTCAGCATCGCGATGCACGAGCCACGTGGCGCCAAGGATGGCGGGAGAGATAAGCGCGTCGGACGACAGCGGAATGCGGCGTGCATTGACCCGGGCGGCGAAATTCGCGTCGCCGTCTGCCTGCGCGGCGATGCCGACCGTGCCGTCAGCCGGGGTCAGGACACATGCGATGCAACCCACATCGAGGATCGCACTGATCCCATCGACTGCCGTTTGCAGCACGCGTCGCGTGTCGACCTCGCGCACGCAAGCGGCTGCCAACCCAAGCAGACGAGCTTCAGGCTCGAACCGCTCTTCACCCGGGCCATTGCCGGGAATCACACGCATGTCGTGTCGCGCCCCACGTCTGCTTTCAGCAACTCCTTCGCCGCTTGCGCTCGACCGTCGAGGTGTCGTCCGCGCACGGCACGAACAGCGGCGTTCATGGATGCCCGCGCTGCCGTCTCATCATTCACCGAGCTCGTCGCCACACGCGACGCAGAAGCTCGCGAGCTTCCATTAGACCGGTCGGCCCTGCTCATCTCCGCGGTTTACGATCCCGAGCTCGACGTCGAAGCGTACCTCGCGCGTCTCGACGAGTTCGCCGCTCGCGCCCGCGCCACCGCTAGCGGAACTGATTCATATGCAATGATCGGCGCCGTTCTAAACGCGCTTTTCACTGAAGGCGGTTTTCGCGGCAACGACCGGGCCTATGACGAACCCGAGAACAGCCTGCTGTCATCAGTGATCGAACGACGCACAGGCATCCCGATCACCTTATCCATCGTCCTGATGGAGGTCAGCCGACGGGTAGGTCTTCCGTTGCAGGGCGTGGGCCTTCCTGGTCACTTCATCGTAAAGTTCCCGGACCCGACCAGCATGTTGTTTATCGACCCGTTTCGCGGCGGCGCTATCTTGGACGTGCCGGCCTGCGTCGGCATTGTGGAGCGCATCTACCGCGGCCGGCTGACCTGGCGTGACGACTACCTTGCGCCGTTGACCAGCCGTGCGATCGTCAAACGTGTGCTGCTCAACTTGAAAAACTCGCTGAGCGGCGCCAAAGACTACGCGGGCGCGCTGTCCGCTATTGCGCTGCGCATGGCGCTCGATCCCGACGACGCCACCGAGTTGCGCGATCGCGGGATTTTATTCGCTCGGCTGCGCCGGTACGACCGCGCCATCGACGACCTTGAGGCGTACCTGCAACGCTCGCCTAACGCCGGCGACAGCGACCACATCCGGACAACGGTTCAGTATCTGCGACAGGAGCGCAACTCGTAACTTCATGGATCAATTTCAACGGCGCCGCGAGCAGTTCGTCGCGCGCATGGGCGATGCGGTGGCTGTTTTTCCCAGCGCACCCGAACTCGTGCGCTCAAACGACTCGGGTATCAGCTACCGCCAGAACAGCGACTTCTATTATCTGACCGGCTTCGACGAGCCGCAAAGCGTCCTCGTGCTCGCTCCAGGGCATCCGGAAGTGCGATCTGCGCTGTTCGTGCGCGAGGCGGACAAAGACAAGGAGCGATGGAGCGGGCGGCGTGCGGGGCTTGAGGGAGTGAAAGCGCGCACGGGCGCGGATGCCACATATCCGATCAACGAGCTCGCCGATCGGCTGAACAATTTTTTGGACACGTCGGAGCGCCTGTACTATCCGTTTGGTGTGGATCGCGAACTCGACGAGCGCATGGTGCAGCGTTTACGAGTCTATCGCGCAAGCAGAGCTCGCTCCGGCGCCGGGCCTGTCGGCGTGCTGGACCCGGCGACGATCCTGCACGAGATGCGGCTGTTCAAGTCAGCGGCCGACGTCGCCGCTATGCGGCGCGCGGTCGAGGTTTCGGGCGAAGGGCATCTCGCCGCGATGCGCCATGCTCGACCAGGCATGCACGAATACGAGGTCGAGGCGATCGTCGAGTATGTGTTCGCGCGCAACGGCGCCCAATCACCGGCGTATCCCACGATCGTGACAAGCGGGAAAAATCTCGGCATTATCCATTACGACACCAACCGCGATCCGATCCCGAACGGCTCACTCGTGCTCGTCGATGCAGGCGCTGAGGTGGACTACTATTGCGGCGACATCACCCGCACGTGGCCGATCTCAGGCAAGTTCACCCCCGAGCAGCGCGAGCTGTATGAGGTCGTGCTGGCCGCCAACGTGAAGGCGATCGAGCTGTGCTTGCCGGGCCGCACGTTCAATAAAGACGTCAACGACGGTGCTCATCGCGTGCTTGTTGAGGGCTTGATCGGCTTGGGACTCCTTTCAGGCACGGCCGACCAGCATCTCGAGCAGGAGACGCACAAGCGGTTCACCATCCACCGCATCGGGCATTGGCTAGGGCTCGACACTCACGATGTTGGATCGTATCGCGACGGAAAGGGATGGCGGCCGCTTGAGCCGGGCATGGTGGTCACAATTGAACCCGGTCTCTACATCCCCGACGAAGCCGATGTGCCGGAACGCTTTCGCGGGCTGTCGGTGCGCATTGAAGACGATGTGCTGATCACCGCCGGCGAACCGGACGTGTTGTCCGCCGTTGTGCCCAAGAGTTCACACGCCGTCGAGGAAGAGATAGCGCGGGGACGCGCGACGAGCCAAGCGCTCATCGCATGAGCGCGCTCGATCCCGAGCAGCTCGAAGCAAAAGTCATCGCCTGGCGTCGGGAGATCCACGCGTACCCGGAGCTCGGGTTTCAAGAACATCGGACCAGCGCGCTTGTGGAGCGCGAGCTGACCGCTGCTGGCATCGCCACGACCCGCATGGCGACGACGGGGGTCGTCGGTACGATCAAAGGGGCTAAAGCAGGCAAGACGCTGCTGTTGCGCGCGGACATGGACGCGTTGCCGCTGGACGAGCGCAGCGGTGAGCCGTGTTCCTCGACCGTGCCAGGCGTTATGCATGCCTGCGGTCACGACGCGCACACCGCCATGCTGCTCGGCGCTGCCGTCTCACTCGCCACGCAGCGCGACCGTATTGCGGGAACCATCAAGTTCGTGTTTCAGCCAGCCGAGGAAGGACCTGGTGGCGCCAAGCCGATGATCGACGCCGGCGTGCTCGACAATCCGAAAGTCGATGCTGCGCTGATGATCCACGTCCTGCCGCTGCTCGAGACCGGCGTGGTAGGCTGGCGTACGGGGCCGATGATGGCGTCCGCAGACGAATTCCGTCTTGAAATCAGCGGCCGCGGTGGTCATGCCGCCTCGCCGCATCTGGGTGTTGACACGATACCGGTCGCTGCCGAAATCGTCGGTGCCGTGCAACGCATCACCAGCCGCGAAGTTGATCCGCTCGAGAACGTCGTGCTCTCGATCGGCACGATTCATGGAGGTCAGCGCTCGAATATCATCGCCGACCGCACGGAACTCACCGGCACGGTACGTTGTTTCAATGAAGCGGTGCGGGCGTCGATCCCGCAGCGCATCGAACGAATCGCGCATGGTGTGTGCGCCGCACATGGCGCGCGTTGCGCATTGCACTATGAGATGGGGTATCCGTCGGTGCAAAATGACACGCGATTAGCAAATCTCGTTGCCGACGTGCTGCGCAACGCACCGGATGTCAAACGTCTCGTCGAGCTTCCAGCACCGCGCATGGGCGCAGAAGATTTCGCATTTTTCGCTCAAGCGGTCCCCGGGTGCATGCTGCGCCTGGGTGTCGCCTCTCCCGATGATCGAGATCCCGCTATGCTGCACGCCGCAGAGTTCCGTCTTGATGAACGCGCTTTGCGCACGGGCGTGGCGGTATTCCGCGAGCTTGCACTGCAACTACCCGCAATCGTGTGACAGGGCTCACAGCCCCACTGTCATTACTTTGCCGAACCTGTCCCTACGACGATAATACATCCAGCACCGCAAGCGCGGTTCTTGAAAGCGTAGGACAGCGTGGCAAACCAAGATCTACGGTTCCGCCGCCGCGTGACGGCGGTCGTCGGCGAAAAACCAAAACACAACCTTCCGCTAATCTTCGCACTCGCCGCGGCCGGCATCATCATCGTGCCGGCGCTCGTCTACACCGCCTTGCATCCGGCTGCCGTCAGCACGACAGTGAAACAGCTGACGCATGTGGCGATGCCGATCAAGAACATCGGGCGTGTTGCCATCGTGGCGACGCGAACCACACCGACGCCGCATCCCACGCCTACTCCAAGTGCCACCGCGACGCCGGGCCAAAAGAAGCAGACGGCAGCTCAGCTCGCCCATCTGGCCCACCTCAAACGAGCCGCGCTCGCAGCTGCGTTGCTGCACACGCGCAAGGTAGCGTCAAGCGGGGAAACGTCGGACGTCTCATCGCGGACGACATCGACAGAAACCGGTTATAACGCTGAGACTACCTCAGCGGGAGCGACAAGCGCGGCGGAAAGCACGGCAGCGACAACGCAAACGGCGGCCACGCCAGCAGCCGTCGCGGCTGCCGAGCAACAGCCGGCGGCGGATGCGACACCGGTGTATGCGCCGGAGGTTGTCGTCGATGCGCGATTCGCGCATCAGGTGCAGCCCGACTATCCGGAGATCGCCAAGGAGCAGGGCGCTCAAGGCACTGCAGTGGTCTTCGCGACCGTCGGTCCCAAAGGCAACGTCATCTCCACGCACATCGATCAATCGACAGGCAATAAGCTGCTCGACCAGGCCGCACTCTCAGCAGCCCGCGAAAGCAGCTTTGCGGCCCCAGAGATAAACGGCAGAGCGGCAACGGAGACGTATCGCATCGTCTACACGTTCGCGCTGTAAGGCGAGCACGTAACCTGAAGCGATCAGAGGGTGCGGTCAAAAACCGCGCCCTCAATTCATTTGAGCCCCGTTTCACCCACGGCGAGCGGTTCGAGCGATTTGGCCACCGAAACGGATAATGCTCATGCGAACTGGGCGCGCCGTCATCGGAGCCCGTGCGTTACACGCATTAGTGTTGCTTGTGGTTTTTTTGGCCGGCCCTACCTGCGTGGGTAGCGCTGCCGGCTCGAAGCAAGCACCGTTCGTCGTCCACGATTGCCCGTCGGCTTGGGCGTGGTTCGATAAGGAGCCAGGCTACGGCGTCACCTTGATGGCCGTAGGAGCTGGACCGGGCACCTACGCCAAGCCCACTGCGCCCGATTCCATCACAATGGACTTCAGTAGGGCTATGCACTACTACACCTCATTTGGCCGTGGTTGTCTCGGTGGTTTCTACGACTCCTCGCACGACGTAGCAGCGCTCTACGCCTGGCACGAAAACTACGATGATTCGGTTGTGTTCTTCGTGCACCGGCCGGTCGCCGGATTCACCGCAGCGATGTTGCTATCGGTGCGCACTGTCCGCGGGGTCGCGCTTGGAACGACGATGGATCGTGTGATCGCGATTGAGGGACATGGCACACGCACCGTGACAAAGGCTGGAGCTCAGCTCTTGCGATACGAATGGCGTCAATCCATGCGCGGCTCCGGATTGACGACGAACTTCTACCTCACGTTCTTGTTCGAACGTGATCGGCTCGTGGCAATGGACTACGCGAAACGCGTCTGAACGACTATTTGGCGGCGAGCAGCTCTGCGTGCCGGCGTTCGATGTCTGGATTGTTTGTGTGCTCGAGGACGAGCGCCAAGGCTGCGACCGCGCGCGCTCGGTTGCCCGCCGCGACATAATGATCTGCAAGCTGCAGCGCGATCGCTGACGCGTCGTCAAAACGCTCCGTGCCCAGATAGCACTCGAGCAGCGGCGACCCGACATCTGCGTCAAACCCGCTCTTGAGGAGCCGCTCGTAGCTTTGCGCCGCACCCGCGAAATCACCAGCGTTGAAGGCCGCATCGGCCTTACGCCGCGTGAATGCTGCCAGGCCTGGAGGCAGATTTTGTGCGGGCGGTTGTGGAGCACGCGCAGGCGATGGTTCTGCCGAGACGCCGTTACTCGATGCCGCCGATACCGGCTCTGTCGCAGAGACAGCGGGCTCGCCAGCGTCTTCGGCTTCTGTCGCAGGCTCGGATGCCTGATGTGCTGCCGGGCCGAGCAGCATCCGCATCTCATCTTCACTGGCAGGTTCGACGTTGGCGACATCTGCCCACGCATTACGCCCGATCTGAACATTACCTGTCTTACTGCCCCAAATCGGTTCGGGCTCATCGACAGGCCTGTGCTCGACCAGCGATGAGGATGTTACCGGCTCTTCGACCTGCATCGCGTGATCAGCCGCAGCTGGCTCGGTTTCGATAGCAGCGGCGCGAGAAGCCGGTTTGAGCTCGGGCAGAGCGGACAGACGATTTTCCAAAGTCGACCAATACCCGTCATCAAGACCCTTGTCGTACACCGACTCGATGAGCGAGTTTAACTCGGTACGCTGCTGCTGTAACGCCTCATCGGGCAGCGAGCCGACCCATCGCTGGACGTCGTTGGCGGCCTGCGGCGAAAGGTCGATCAGCTTGTGGCAGAAGAACGCGATATCGCCAAAATGATGCGCCTGCATCAGTTCGCCAATGCCTTGGCGCAGATAATCGACTGCCTCAGCGTTGCGATTCATGACGCCGTACAGCTCGCCCAGGCGGGCGACGAGTGCGCCATCATCGGGAATGAGCTTTTGGCAGTAGCGGTACTCGTCGATCGCATCGGCCATGTAACCCGCGCGGTATAACCCTTCAGCGTTGGCCAAACGCACATCTGGATCGTCGGGGTTCTCGATCGCGATCTGGCTGAGCAGCTCGAGCAGATCGTCGTTAATGGTCGTGCCGCAGCGCGTCATCCGCGCGAACTGTCGCGCCAGGGCCGGCCGGTCGGGTCCAAGCGGATTGACCTCTTTGGAGCCGAACAGGCTTCGTTTCTTCTCGCGCGCGTTGAGCACTTCTGCCAGCACGCCGACCGCGGCATCACATCGGCCTTCCGTCGCAAGCGCATCCGTCGCCTCGACATAAAAGGGAACGGCCGCCCGAAGTCCCTTCAGGGCGGCTACTTCCTGCGCTTTGGCGAGCTTACTAGAAGCGGTTGTCACGTCCGCCTCGTCCATCTCGTGTCAGGACGGGGTTAGGTTCGGGCACCTCGATCTTTGACAGCTGCTCTTTGAGCGCCGTGATACGATCGCCGACATCTCGATAATCGGGCGCGCCTGCCTGGATCTCCTCAAACGACCACAGCGCCAGGTTGAGCGATTCCTGATCGCCGCGGCTTTCGTACAGATCCGCAAGATTGTAGAGCACATCGCGATACTGTCCGTCGGGTTGACCTGGAATCTCGAGCGCCTTCGAGAAGTGCTGCGCCGCTTCGTCAGCTCTGCCTAAGCCGCGCAGGCATAACCCGATGCCATTCTCGCGAAGCACGCCATACTCGGGTTCGGATAGCGCTTCGAACATTGGCATCGCTTCTTTGAAGCGCTTGAGGTCGACGTACGCCAACGCCAGGCAGTAGCGCACGGTAGCGCTGTTGTTGCCGGCGCTCGCGAGCTTCTCACACGCCTTGGCCGCAGCCGCCGCGTTGCCGTTCTCGCGCAAGCGTTCTGCCGCATCGATGATCCGCGCATCCGGATCGGCGGACCCATTGGCGCTCTCCCGCGCAGCGCGCAGCGCTTCGTCCAACCGGCCGGCGACGACGAGCGCGTCGATATCCACTTTCGCGTCAGCCTTGCCCTTCGGCGCAGGAGCAGGTGCGGGTGCCTGGCGCGCTTGCACGGGCGGCGGTGTTTTGGCTGGTGCTACGGGCGTCGCGGCGCCGTTGCCGCTTCCCGAAGTGCCCATCTGAGATTGCGCAGCTTGCAGCTGCGCATCGCGCGTTGCTTTTTTCTGATCGATTTGTCCGACCGCGGCGGCAGCCTGCGCGCGCTTGGCCTCGATCGCCGGCGAGAGCTTGGTCAGGTCGTTGCGCGCAGCATCGACCTGCGCTTTGACTTGCTGCAACGAACCGAGCGCGGCCTTGAGTTCGGCCACGGTTGCCGCCGCAGCCGTCGCGTCGGCCTTGGCGGACTTAGCTTCGACGAGCACACCCTTGAGCTGCTCTTGCGCCTCGTCCGCTTGCGCTTTCGCAGCAGCGATCCGCGTCCCCAGTTCGGTTGCCGTCTTCTCCACGGCGGCGGCGTTGGCTGTCGCTTCGGCCACGCGCTTTTGCGCTGCGTCCACGCTTGCGGTCGCGTTGCTGATGATGCTTGCAACACCGGTCGACTTGGCCTGCACCTCGGCGATGAACTGCGGCAGCGCAGCCAGCTTCTCGAGATCGGCTCGCTGGGACTCGAGCTTGGCGCGCAATTCCTCAAGCGCTTTGTCTTCCGCGGCCTTGGCCTGCGTCACCGCGTCGAGTTGTGACTTGAGATCAGCGATGCTCGATTCGACCGAGCCTTTTTGCGTGTTCAGCGAATCGAGAGCGGCTTGCGCGGCCTTGATCTCGCGCTCGATCGCAACCCTCTTTTTGCTGGCCTCGGCGACCTCGCCCATGATAGCGGCAAGCCGTGAAGTCACCTCGCTTTGCTTTTCGAGCAGGGTCACTTCTGCTGGTAGATCGGTATCCATATCGCTCCCCGTGTCGGCGCTCGCCGCAGCTGGTGATGGAGGTGGGTTTGCTTGCGCCCTGGCGATCGCCGGGGCTGGGGCCGGCGCAGGCACGCGCGCCGGGGTCGGAATTCTTGGTGCCGCAGGTGGCGGCCCCGCAGCGATCTCGGGTGCAGGCGATGCAGCTGCAGGCGCGGCTGGCCGCGGTGCTGCGGGAGCGGTCGCGGGGCGCACGGGCGGTGGCGCGACAGCACGCTGCTCAGCCGGTCGAGATGGCGCTTGTGGAGCGGGCCGCGGCGGCGCGGCCTGTGCGGCTTGCGGCGCAGGCTCGGGAGCCTTGCCGCCATCTGGGTCTGCCTTGACCACTTCGGTCTGCAACCGGCGGGCTTCCCAGTTATCGTCTTCGATCTGCAGCGCGTTGTCGACCAGTCGCCGCGCTTCCTTATACTGCATGGATTGCATGGCGGCGCGGGCGCCCTGCAGGTAGTAGCCAAGTGCGTCACCCAGCAAGCCCTTCTTGCGATACAGGTCGGCGAGCCGCGACAGCTTGATCGGTTTGCCCATCTGCTTCATACAGCACCGCAGCCTCATACAGCGCAGGCAGATGGCGCAAGTTCGACTTGCGCAGCACCTCGACGAATTTCTCGAGCGCTTGATCCTTGCGCCCTTCGGCGAGATCAACGCGTCCGAGCTCGTACAGCGCGTCGTACCCTTTTTGGTCGAGCGTGTGAGCCGCTGCAAATGAGGAGCGCGCCGCGGGTAGATCGCCAGCGTCGAGCGCCTTGCGGCCCGCATCAAGATAGATCGCGATCGCATCTGCGGTCGCACCCGCGGTGCCCATCAGTTTGGCCGCTTCGATGCGCGTGGCGATGGCGAGGTCGGGTGTCTTCAGCAGCGCACGCAACGTGGCGGCTGCGCCATCGGCATCATGACGCGCGACCTGGTCGCGCGCTTTGGCGATAGCGGGGTTACTCGGCTCTGCCGGGCCTCCGGCGTCGCGCCGATTCTTACCCAAGTTCATCGAGTTACCTGACCGGACGCTGCAGGAGGTGTCCGGCCAAGCCTCGTGGGCCTACCGCACCGACCTTTTGGCGCTCCGCCTTCTCACTTTAGAATCGGTCGCTGGGCACGTTCCGTTGAGGAGTTACGCTAAATCGAACGAACGTTCGAGAGGAGTCGAAGCCGTGAGACGCGTCGGGCGAAAGGCCGGCTAGCTGACCGCCGCAGCGTGCGGTTGCAGCGACTCGAGGTAGTGTTCGACCTCGATGGCCGCCCGGCAACCGGAGCCGGCCGCGGTAACCGCTTGCCGGTACCTGAAATCGTACACATCGCCCGCGACGAACACGCCCGGCGCATTCGTGCGCACCCCGTCGCTCGAGCGCACATACCCCCGCTCATCGAGCTCGAGCTGTCCAGCGAAGATCTGCGTATTCGGCTGATGCCCGATCGCTACAAAGATCGCGTCGCACGCGATAATCGAAGATTCCCCCGTCTTCACGTCGACCAGCCGAGCCCCCGTCACCCGCGTATCGCCCAGCACTTCTGCGACCGTCGCATTCCAAATAAACCGGATCTTCGGATGGTCGAGTGCTCGCTGCTGCATGATCTTGGAGGCGCGCAGCTCATCCCGCCGATGCACCACGGTCACGTTCTTGCCAAAGCGCGTCAAAAAAAGCGCCTCCTCGACGGCGGTGTCGCCTCCGCCGACGACCAAAATGTCTTTGTCCTTGAAGAACGCGCCATCGCAGGTCGCACAGCTGGACACACCACGGCCGCGCAAGCGGGTCTCGCTTTCCAGGCCGAGCCAGAGCGCTGATGAGCCAGTCGCAATCACCACCGAATGCGCTTCATACTCGTGCTCGTCCACCCAGAGACGATGCACTGGGCCTGAGAAGTCCACAGCGCCGACATCGTAGTCGATGATCTCCGTACCGAAACGCGCAGCCTGGGCGCGCATGCGCTCCATAAGCTCCGGGCCCAAGATACCGTCGGCAAACCCCGGGTAGTTCTCGACGTCTGTGGTGAGCATCAACTGTCCACCATATTGCCCGCCTGCGAAAAGCAACGGTGCGAGGTCTGCGCGAGCGGCGTAGATGGCTGCGGTGAGGCCGGCGGGCCCCGAGCCGATGATGATAACTTTGCGGACCGGGTGCTTCATGACCGCGCGTTATTCTGTGCTCTTTTCAGCAAGCCCCTGTCCGCGATCTGGCGAAAGCAATGCGGCCTGCATATGAAAGCCTTCGAGAGCGCGCCGGATCTTTTCGCCGCCATCGGCAACACGCCGCTGATACGGTTGCCAAAACTGTCAGCAGCCATAGAGCGCACGATCCTCGGCAAAGCCGAGTTCCTCAATCCCGGCGGCTCGGTGAAAGATCGCGCGGCAAAATTCATCATCGAGGATGCAGAACGGCGCGGCGCGCTTGAGGCCGGCAGCACGATCGTCGAAGGGACTGCTGGCAATACCGGCATTGCGCTTGCCATGCTCGGCAATGCTCGTGGCTACGGGACCATCATCGTGACGCCGGACGACCAGTCACAGGAGAAGTTCGATCTCTTGCGGGCGCTCGGCGCAGATGTGCGGGTCGTGCCGGCCGTGCCCTACGCTAACCCCGAAAACTACTACCACGTCGCGCGCGGTATCGCGCAATCGACCCCGGGCGGCTTTTGGGCTGATCAGTTCAACAACCCGGCCAACGCGCAGGGCCACTATGATACGACCGGTCCGGAGATCTGGAAGGCGTGCGACGGCGAGATCGACGCCTTCGTGGCCTCGGCCGGCACGGGCGGCACATTCGGCGGCGTCTCATCCTATCTCAAGGAACGCGATGCACGGATTCGCACGGTTGTTGCCGACCCGCTTGGGTCGTCGCTGTACTGCTATGTGAAGGACGGAACGCTCGAAACAACCGGGGATTCGATCAGCGAGGGCATTGGGATCAAGCGCGTCACCGAGAATTTTCGCATCGCCGCCGCCGATGATGCTATCCGCATCGACGACGAAACGATGGTGGAGATGGCTCACTACCTCGTCCATCACGAAGGACTGCTGCTCGGCGGATCCGCGGCGCTCAATGTTGCCGCGGCAGCTCGCATCGCGCGCACGCTGCCTAAAGGGAGCATGGTCGTCACCGTGCTGTGTGATGGGGGCGGCCGCTATCTGTCGCGTTTGTACGACGCCCGCTGGCTTGCTGAGCATGGCCTCACGCCGCGCAGCAACGACCTGACTTTCCTCTGAGAACTGCGCGGCCGCGGCCTAGGTTTTGCTCCCTACGGCGCGAATGCGAAGTTTGAGATAAATTTCACAAGCGCTTCCGACCTCCGCCTGCGGGGTGGCCGACGGCCCAAAAGGATAGATTTTGCCAGCCTCTCCCTGGACCATCATCGCCATCTATTTTATCGTCGCCCTCGTGGTCGCAGGCGTGATCTCGATCGTCCCCGGCATCTTCACCCGTAAGCGCCCAACCAAAGAAAAACTCGAATCGTACGAATGCGGCGTGCCGCCGACCTCCGAGTTCTTGGGGCGTTTCCCCGTTCGATTCTACCTTGTGGCCATGCTGT
>Ga0306920_100007558_pt1 | contig 14323 bp, 18 predicted proteins | sample flu12Cox44000170_FD_204666 | JGI IMG/M metagenome (GOLD analysis project Ga0306920, IMG submission 204666) | Lab enrichment of tropical soil microbial communities from Luquillo Experimental Forest, Puerto Rico - flux4day.12C.oxic.44.000.170 (v2)... | ecosystem: Environmental > Terrestrial >...
AGGACGGGGCCAAGTTGCCTGTCAAGAGGACCGCGCAATAGCTAGGCGCGCCCACCTGTGACGCAGCTCACAGCAGGATGCAGAGGTGGGCCGAAGAATTTCTAGGTTCCTGTGACTAACATTTTAGGTGGCACCGCTCTCCCTGGGCTAATCGTTCCTCAACGACGAACAGGGGGCCGCCACCACCACCACGACAGCTCACCGCAAAGGTGGCCCAACTGAGCAATTCTTTGGCCTGATATCACAAACGTTGCCCCTGATATTCCGAATGGGAAGCGGCTATTTCATTACGTTGGGGCAACCGGAATTCGCCAGATGGCTAGGCCCTGGAAGATTACGCCAGCGGTGCTGCGCCAGATCCCGGCCCTTGTCGACCGGGGTCTGAAGGCACACGAGATTGCCAGCATGGTCGGCTGCACGCCGGGGTCGCTGCGGGTGAGGTGTTCGAAATCAAAGGTTAGTCTTCGCCGAAAGAAGCCCGTCGGAAGTGGCGAGCCTAGAGCTGACAGGGCGAGGCTGCCCGCCAACTCGGCTTCGATGTCGGGACACCGAACAAGGCAGAGTGGCGGCGCAAGGCCCGCAGGCAGTATCTGCGGTGGCGCCGACATGACGAAGCCGGCAGAGTTCAGCGACCCTGCTGGCCCCAACAAGGATGAGTCCAATGTCCACGAAAACCCGGCACCTTCGGTCGCTGCTGGCGAACGGGCTCTGCCCCCACGTTTGCTTATCTTTTGCGGGGCTGATGATCACGAGACGATGACCGTCCAGCTTCCGAAGCAGACGGCCGAGACGTTTCGACAACACGCAACGGCGAAGGGTGTTTCGGCTTCAACACTTGCTGCCACACTGCTGAAAGTGATCGCACAGGACGGTCTGTGGGACGCGGTGCTGGATGAGGAGGAGCCGTCTCCCCGGCGGGCGGCCTAGCGGCGTCAACCACGCCGTTGTCTCGCCGGTCCCAACCTCCCCCGCATTCCAAGAGACGATCAGGACTCGTCTTCAGCTAGGGCAGCCCTTTGGCTGCGACCAGCATTAGCCCGTTCGCAATTGCAAGCGTAAATATGCCCAGCGCAAACAAAACTATTGCGCGGTCGGCAACAGCCAATTCGGGCAACTGGACCGTGCTAACTCTAACAGCACGCCGAAGCGCCGCGATGGTCAAAACAGTTATGACCAAGTTGAGCGCAAGGATGGCGATGATAGACCCCATGACCGTCTCCCCTGAGAACTGGTCCGGCGACAAGCAACGTCCCGAAATCTGACCAACGTAAGACTATTCTGCGGCACACGCCGACTTGTAGCCCAAGATGTTTGCAAATGGTTAACCTGAGCTCGGTCGCGGCATCCCCGATTACGTGGCGGATGACTAAATCGATGTTGGGAAGCGCCCCAAGGGGGCAGGTGGAGCAAAGACCCTAGGGCCCGCCACGAGCCATACCGGCAGGCTTCCCGTCCTCATCAACGGCACCGGCGGGAGCTGCGGAAATTGCCACCCAAGTTGAGCGAAGACCGTACCATAGGCGTACCATAGCGGTTCCGTTATCTATGTAAGTAATATACTGTATTATTTCATGGTCTGCCGCTGATGCCGAAGCAGGAAGCCTCGGCGCGGGCGGCGCGCGCCGCCTCGCGTACGCCGTCGAACAAGCGGAAGTAATCGCGGCACAACTTGTCCGCCGGCACCGCCGGCTCGTCCGACCACGATCCGCGGGTCCCGCGATCGCGATCAATTCCTTCGGGATCGCACGCGCGCTGAGGTCCGTCGCCGGCAACCCTGAGACGCGTAGCACGCGGTCGAGGCTCTCCGCGTCGAAATGCGAGCAATGGTCGCCGTCCGGAGGGCGCGAGATTGGCGACGAGAGGCCGTAGGAACGCGGCCGGGTTGGGCACGTGTTCGAGCACGTGACACACTGTGATGAGGTCGTAGCGGAACGGATAGCTCACGTCCGCGCCGGCGTGGAAGCCGCGCACGCCGGGCAGCGCGAGCACTTCCTCCTTCCACATGTCGGAGATTTCGTAGCCGTAGAGTTCCCACTCCGGCCGGATGCGGTGGAAGCTCTTGAGCAGGTTGCCGTTGGAGCAGCCGATGTCGAGAAGCTTGCCGGCCGCGGGAAGGTCGATCAGGCGCAGCAGATATTTGAGCAGGATTTCCGTGCGTGCGCCGCTGCCGAACGGCGTATTGAACAGACGCGGCTCCGCGCCCGCTGCCTGGTGATTGATGCGGTAGCGCTGGTAGATGCCCTCGGCTCAGCAGCGCGCACACACCGCCCAGGCGACTCGCGCCGCGACCGCCTGCACGTCGGATGGAACGAGGCCGAGCGGCCGGGTCGCGGCGTGCACCGGCTCGAGCCGCGGCGAATCGCAGACGTGGCAGGACGCCATGGCGAATTCCTAGACGATGCAACTGATTCGGGCCGCCGTGGTAGCCGCGTAGCCTGGATGGAGCGCGCCAGCGCGTAATCCGGGAACTTCCTGCCGGCATCCGTGGATGTCGGGAACGGCGCATAAGCCGGCGAGAAGGCATGGCTCAACGGGAACCGCCGCCGCGGCGCTGCGTTGCCTTCACGCATTGGCGGAGTTGTTCTCCCCCACGTCCCGTCCAGGCGGTTCGAGTGCCCCGGCCGGATCTACGCCCGGCCGGGGCTTCGTTCTTGCGAAAAACACGCTTCGCCATCGCGCGACATTGAGGTAGCGCAAAGCGGCGCGATATTCGCTGGCGACCGGCGACGATTGCATCGGCAGCGGCCGCGCCAGGCGCCGGTGGCTGAGAGACCGGTCGCGCTCCCGCCCGATAAACGCAGGAGCCCCCGTCATGCATCAGCTCGTCTTTGCGCGCTCCGATCTCACCGCACAGCAGATCGTCGCTTTTCGTCTCGGCATGCGCAGGGAGATGATGGAACTCGTCGCCGGCACGCGCGATACGCTGGCGCGCTCGCGCGCCCTGCTCGTTGAAGCCGATGTCATTCTAGCGCGCGGCAACTCGCTATATGCGCTGACGAGATACTCGCGCGATACTGCGACCTAGGCTCAAAGCGCCTTCGTATCCGTCTTCACCAGCTCGCGGATCCGGGGCAGGTGTTCGCGGCCCCAGTAAAGGTCGCCGTCGTCGAACAGATAACTCGGCACGCCGAAGACGCCGGCGGCTTCCCCTTCCTGCTGAATTCTGTCCAACTCGCGGCGGCCTTCGCCCGCCAGGAATGCGACGAAATCTTTGGTATCGGCGCCGCATTCATCGAGCACCGCCGCGAGCACGGCGGGGCTTTCGATATCGAGCTCGCGCTTCCAGAAGCGTTCGAATACGCGGTCGTGGTATGAGCGGAACACGCCGTGGCGCTGCGCGTACAGCATCCCCATGTTCGCGAGCGTCGAGTCGAATATCTTGCGCGGACCGCGGATGGTAAGGCCGCGCCGGTTGGCCGCGCGCCGGCAATCCATGTAGCTGTATTTGACGCGCCGCCATTGGTGCGCGTTGCGGCTCGCTTCGACCACCTCGCCGCCGGCGTCGACGCTGGCGCTGCCGAGGTAGGCGGGAATGTCGAGGGTGTAGGGCAGCCATTCGACCTTCGCGCCGGTATCGCGCTCGAGTTCGTACGTGGGGTCCTTCGCCAAATAGGCATAAGGGCTCTTGTAGTCGCTGAAAACTCTGATCGTGCGCGGGCTCACGAGACAGGCTCCTAACCCGCTCGGCGTTCGGAAGCGGTGGGAACACGCAGGCGCTCGCGGCCGTGCGGCGCGATAAAATCGAGCTGCGGGCCGGCCGGCACGATGCCGGACGGATTGATCGTCCGGTGGCTCTGATAATAGTGCCGTTTGATGTGAGTAAAATCGGTCGTCGCCGCAACGCGCGGGTACTGATAAAGCTCGCGCGCGTAGGCCCACAGATTCGGGTAATCGACCAGCCGGCGCAGGTTGCATTTGAAGTGCCCGACGTAGACAGCGTCGAAGCGCACGAGCGTGGTGAACAGGCGCCAGTCCGCTTCGGTCAAACGCTCGCCGCACAGATAACGCCGCGTGGCGAGCCGCTCCTCCAGCATGTCCAAGGTGGCGAACAGCGGGTGCACCGCCTCTTCGTAAGCCTCCTGAGTGGTCGCGAAGCCGGATTTGTAGACGCCGTTGTTGAGGGTGTCGTAGATGCGCGCGTTGAGGCGGTCGATCTCAGCGCGCAGCTCGGCGGGATAGAAATCACCGGGCGTCGCGCCGACCGCGTCGAACGCCGAATTGAGCATGCGGATGATTTCGGAAGACTCGTTCGACACGACGAAGTTGCCCGCCTTGTCCCACAGCACCGGCACGCTGGCGCGCCCGGTGTAGGAGGGATCGGAGCGCAGGTAGACCTCATACATGCGCCGCGCGCCGAACGGATCGGCGACGACGCCCGGGCCATCCTCGAAAGTCCAGCCTTCCTCGCCCATGAACCAGTGCGTGACGGAGAGCGAAATCGCCGCCTCGAGCCCCTTGAGCGCGCGGAAGATCAACGTCCGATGCGCCCATGGGCACGCAAGCGAAACGTAAAGATGATAGCGCCCGGGCTCGGCTTTGAAGCCGCCGCGGCCCGTCCGGCCCGGCCGTCCATCCGGCGTGATCCAATTGCGGAACGTGGTCGCCTGACGCACGAAACGCCCGCCGGTCGCGGACGTGTCGCGGCCCTTCGCGGTCCATTTGCCGTCGATGAGAACGCCCATGTCACCGCCGATGTAGGGAGTCGGTGAGGCTCGCGCCAGCGCGACTATGGCCTGCCAGGGTGGTGATGGTGGTGATGACTATGGCCGCAGCCGTGGCCGTGATGGTGCGCGGTCGCCGCATGCGCGTGGTCGTGCGTGGCATAATGCTGGCGCAGCAAATCCTTGCCGTAGTCGTTGCCGTTTGGCGTGCGCACGACGGTATGGATGTGATCGCGCGAGGGCGTGTCGTTGTCGTAGACGATGCCCGAGACGTGATCGAACTCGACGAGGATCACCGGGCTTAAGATTCGATAATAGAACGGGCTCGCATCGTCGCACGGGCCGATCCAGGCGAAATGCGTTTTGCTCAAATGACGCTTCACCTCGCGATAGCGAATTTCCGCGTGGCCCGTCCGAATGCGGCCGGTATAGGTCGCGAGCAGCGCCTCGAGCCGCTCGCGGCACTCCGCCGGCAGCTCGTCGTAGCGTATGCCGGCGGGATCGATGCCCCGGTTGTCCTGGAACGCGGCGGTGAGCAGCTCGCCGGGAAGATCCTTGCCAATGGTTGCGCGCGCCTGCTCGTCGGCGGGGAGCGCACGCATCAGCGCATGGCCTTGCTCCTCCTCGGCGGCGAAGACGCGGGTGCCTGCGTATTTGCCCGAGCGCGCCAGCACCGGCTCCGAACCCATGAAGCTCGGGGTCACGACGAGTTGGTCGCCGAGCACGAAACAATTGATGTTGAGATGATGGCCGTCGATTTGCCAGCCCCACGGCCCCTCCGCCGACGGAGTGCCGAAGACGCTGATCCAATAGAACCACTCGCTGTATTCGTCGGCCTTGCCGGTGACTTCGAGCATGTGCTCGTTGAGCCGCATGATGTCGCGGGCGGAGCGATAGCCGGCGGCGCTCATGGTTTCGCGCAGCAGCGCGAGCGCGCGCTCACGCCCATCGCCGTCGAGATCGGCAAGGCACACGCCGTGCCGCATCAGCCAGGGATGGATGTTTGACCACCGGCGCCAAGCCTCGTCGTCGACCGCAAAGCAAATGGCCTTGCGCTGCGGCGGCGTCAGCGCGGTGAGAAATGCCCGCGCCGCTTCCACCAGCGAGCCGAGCGGAACGCCGGTCGGTTCGCGGGCGAAGAGTCCCGGCACGATGCCGGTTCCCGCGACAAGCCCGCGGAATGGCTCGGCCAGCGCCGCGTGCGCGCGCTCGACCATGGGCTTGAACCGCGGCAGCCAGCTAGACGAGCTGATCGCGGGCGTCGGCTCCCGTTTGCGCAAGCCGAAGTGGGCCGTTTCTCCTGCCATCCTGGCCTCCTGTGTCAGTTCGTGCTTTTGCCCGCTGCGACCTCGTCGCGCAGCACGCGCTTCAAAATCTTGCCGGAAGGATTACGTGGCAACTCGCCGCGCACCAACAGATCCTTCGGCACCTTGAAGCCCGCGAGCTTGTTTCGGCAATGGCGTTGCAGCTCATCGAGCGTGAGCGTCGTGTCCGGTCTAAGCACCACCACCGCCACCGGTCGTTCGCCCCAATCCGGGTCGGCGACACCGATAACGGCGGCGTCGAGTACTTCCGGCAGCTCGTAGACGACGCGCTCGACTTCCGAGGACGCGATGTTCTCGCCACCCGAGATGATCATGTCCTTGCGGCGGTCGGTGAGATAGAGGAATCCTTCGGCGTCGAAGTGCCCGACGTCGCCGCTGCGCAGCCAGTCGCCGAAAAAGGAATCTCGCGTTTTCTCCGGCGCGCGCCAATAGCCGCGCGTGATCTTTGGCCCGCGCAGACAGATTTCGCCGGTTTCGCCCGGCGCGACCGCGCGGCCCTCCGCGTTGCGGATTTCGACTTCCACATGGGCAAGCGCGCGGCCGACCGAGCCGATTTTCTCGATCTCGCGGCCCGCTTCCATCAGCGTGTCGCCGCTCAAGGTTTCCGTCATGCCGTAGGCGTCGATATAGCGCGCGCCGGTGAAGAAGTCCGAGAACGCGCGCACGTGCTGCTCGGGCGTGCGCTCGCCGCCGCCGATCACCCAGCGCATGCTCGTCACGTCATGGTCGAAGCGGCTGGGGCAGGTCAGGATGCCGCGCAGCATCACCGGCGCGAGCCATGCCCCCGTGAGCCGTTCGCGGGCGATCGACGCAAGGGCGCGTTCCGGATCGAAATCGCGCTCGATCGCGATCATGCCGCCGACCCACAGCACCGCCATGCCGGGGAGATCGAACGCGCCGACGTGATAAAGCGGTCCGGCAATGAGCAGCCGGTCGCTTGCGGTGAGCCCGAGCGCCACCACGTGGTCCGCGCATTTCCAATAAAAATTCCCGTAAGAATGCATGACGCCCTTGGGGCGGTCGGTCGTGCCCGAGGTGTACATCAGGCGGAAAAGGTCGTCGGGTTGCGCTTTTTGCATCGGCGTCGGGTGTGCGCCGGCGGCAAGCCGTGTGCTGTCGCGCTGCGCGGCTGCATCGAGAAAGACGACGTGCGGAAACGCCGGCGCCGCACTTGCCAGTTCCTCGTCGCAGATCAGCAATCTCGCCGCGGCGTTGTCGAGGATGTAGCCGACCTCGTCCGCGGCGAGGCGATAGTTGATCGGCAGGGTCACGGCGCCGAGATGGCTGGTTGCGAAGGTCAGCTCGACGAACGCGGGGCTGTTCTTCATCAGCAGCGCGACCACGCTGCCGGGGCCGATGCCGTGCGCGGCGAGCCAGCCCGCTGCGCTCTCGATGCGGCGCATCAGCTCCGCATAACTCACGCGCTCGCCGGCGTAAGCAAGCGCCGGGCGCTCGGGCGAGCGCACGGCATGAAACCGCACGAAGCTCGACAGCGCGATCATGTCGCCGCGGCGGGCGTTGCCCAGCTGGCGTAGGGTCGTCCGGCGAGCGAGCTATTGTAGTATTCGGCGCGCCCTGTAACCTCGCTGCCGACAAAGGGCGGCAGCTCCAGGCGATAATCCTCGTGCGGCAATTCGACTTCGGCGACGATCAGCCCGGTATTCTCGCCGGCGAACACGTCGACCTCCCAGGTCGCGCCCGCATAAGGCACGATGTGGCGCACCTTTTCGACGACGGCGCCGCGCCGCAGATTTATGAGCGCTTGCGCGTCGGCGATCGGAATGGGGTATTCCATTTCGAGCCGGCGCAGCTTCGCGCTACGCGATTTGATCGTGAGCGTGGCGGCGTTCTCGTCCTTGATGCGCACGCGGATCGTGGCCTTTCCGCCCAGCGCCAGATAGGCCTGCCGGATGTGTGCCTGGGCGGTCGCGAGACTGCGCCAGCCAGCGTCCTTGACCAGGAATTTGCGCTCGATTTCGATCGCCACGGACGGCTCCCGATACGTGGGCGCGCAGCCTACTGGCCTGTGCTGATCGCGCAAGCGCCGGAAGGCGAGGCGGACGACGCCGCGGGTTGCCGGCGATGACCTTCATTTTCGTGCTCGTCGGCTGGATTTTCTCGCTCTGCCTGCACGAATTCGCGCACGCGGCGGTCGCGTTCCTCGGCGGCGACACCAGCGTGCGCGAGAAGGGCTACCTCACGTTTAATCCGCTGCGCTACGTTGACCCGATCGCCTCGCTGTTCGTGCCGCTGGTGTTTCTGCTGCTCGGCGGCATCGGGCTCCCCGGCGGCGCGGTCTATATCGACGCGCGGCGGCTGCGCAGCCGATGGTGGGCGTGCGCGGTTGCGCTTGCCGGCCCCGCCGCCAACCTCGCCATTGCCGGCGTGCTGGTGCTCGTGCTCTCGACGAGCGTCATGGCGCGCAACGCCGCCGCGCCGTCGCTCGCGTTCCTCGCCTTGCTGCAGGTCACCGCGGTGATCCTCAACCTGCTCCCCGTTCCGCCGCTCGACGGCTACCGCGCGATCGCGCCGTTCCTCCCGAAGCATTTGCAGATGACCTTCGATCGCTGGGGCTCGGCGCCGATGTTCATCCTGCTGCTGGTGCTGTGGTTCGTGCCGTCGGTCTCGTCCTGGTTCTGGATCGCGACCTTCCGCCTCGCTGCGGCGCTCGGCATCCCGCTCGCCCTCGCCGGGCTCGGGCTGAAGCAGTTCCGTATTTTTTGGTGACGAATCGAAGGGTGGGCTAAGGCCGCGTAGCGGCCGTACCCACGCGTTTCTTAGGCCGGGCGGCTCGCGCGCCGGAGTGCCTCCCGCCCGTCATTTGCTTGCGCAGCGTCTGGAGAACAATTGGCTTCGCTGGGCGCGATCGATCATCGCCCAGAACCGCTCCGAACGTTCGAGCAGAAGGTCTTCGAGATCGTCATCCCATACCTTGAATCGCCGCCACGGGCCGACCGTTGCGCGTGACAATGACGACATCTTCTTTGGCAGCCTCGAGCGTTTGTGCGAGATGATTGCGCGCCTCGGCCATGGTCATTCCTTCATTGCGTTTCGTCCTGGTTCATGCGGCTGCCGCAGCCGCGAGCTTGAGCAGAGTGTTCCAGTTGCGGCCGGTGCCGCGCGTGGCGAGCTTCTTCTCAATGAGGCTTGTGGTGAATTTCGATCGGCCAATCCCGTCCGGGTAGACGATATAGAGCTGCCGTGCGTGGGCCGCGATGCTCTCGCGGCCGGCGATTGCCTTGCACAGGGCGGCGATCGCATCGGCCGCAGGTTCGTGCCTGAGGAACATCACAAGAAGACGCGCCGGATCGCGCCGCGCCGCAGTGGGGAACGGATTGTTGGCGACGATCGCGGTCAGCTCTCGCTCCGAGCGGACGAGAAAATCCGTCACGGCGCCGAGCCGTTTTTCTGCTTCCCGTTCGAGCAGCCGCTCCAGTTCGGCGGGCTTCTTCCCGGTGCTGCGGAAGATCAGGTTCCCGCTCTGCAGCAGAGTGCGCGGATCCTCAAGCCCGAGCGCCGAGGCGTAGTCGCGCAACGCCGCCATGGCCAAGGACTTGCCGGCGACATTGACGGCGCGGAGAAGGGCGACGTAGCTCGCCATCAGGATCGCGGATTATGAGAGCGTCGGAAGCAAGTACGCGATCAGCACCACTCGCCCCACCAGCAGCGATGCCAGACGTACGTTGGGTATTCGGCGGTCTCTTCGGCGTACAAACGGCACCCGCGCGGTGGCTGACTGACCTCGATACAGCGAAAGACCACCACGCGTCTGGCGCCGTGTCGATGTGTCCGAGCGATGTGGCGGGGTGCCGGCTCGCTCACCTCGACATCTGCCGCAATGGCAGCGGTTTCGGCCGTGCCGAGAGCGAGCACGCCGATGAGCGAAAGCGCGATGAAGAGCCGTTTCATGCGATGAGGCTACCTTCCAAAGTCACGGGCGACAAGCGGTACCTCCGACGTAATCGCTTTGCCGATGGCGAACGGCCACCTTGCGGTCATCGTCAACTCAAAGGAGGTCGTCATGGCCAATGTTATCCCGATGTCCCGTCCGCTCCGGCTTGCCCTTCTCGCCGATGCCGCCGCGAGCGGAGCGACCGCCGCGTTGCTCATCGCCGGCGCCGGCGTGATGGAGCGCTGGCTCGCGCTGCCGGTTTCACTGATGCGCGAAGCCGGCCTGGTGCTCGTTCCCTATGTCGTACTCGTCGCCGCGGTCGCGTCGCGGCCGGCCACGCCGGTCGCCACGGTAAGCGCGATCATCGCCATCAACGCGGCGTGGACCGCGGCGAGCGTGCTGCTCTTGCTCGGCCGCTGGGTGAGCCCGACGCTGCTCGGCGTCGCCTTCGTGATGGCGCAAGCACTCACGGTCGGCGCGTTCGGCGTGATCCAGTATCTGTGCCTGCGCCAGGCAGTGAGCGGCGCAACAGCGTAACCTCTCCACTCTCGTCATCGCCCGCGAAAGCGGGCGATCCAGTAAACACAGGTTTATCGGAGAAAGAGAAGCCGGTGTTTACTGGATGCCCCGCGTTCGCGGGGCATGACGAGGTTCGTGCGTGTTCAACTAAAACACGGCGGCGCCGAGCGGGACGTCCTGCTCGGTCGTGAGATAGATCGTCTCGCCGACCGCATTGGGGACGCCGAGCACCAGTACTTCGGAAATTTCCGGCCCCATTTTCTTGACGCCGAAGTTGAGCACGCAAATCACGGTCTTTCCCAGCAACGCGTCCTTCGCATAGTTGCGATAGGCGCCGCACGAGATTTTCGTGCCGATCTTCGGCCCGAAGTCGATCGTCAGCTTGTAGGTGGGTTTACGCGTTTGCGCGTCCTCGACCCGGACGACTCGTCCCGCCCTGATGTCGAGGACGTCGAAACTGCCGAAGTCCGCCGTCGGCTTGACGGGCATTTGCTCGGGATTTACCAACGGTAGTAAGACCCGCCATAAGACGAGTCCCACCAACCCCTTCCGCCCGACCCGCCCCAACCGTATTGCCGCTCGCGCTCGCGCGGGTATCTCACTTCCGCGGGTGGGTGACGCCGCCGCATGATGAGGCCACCCTGCGGCTCCTCGCTCAGCACGGCGACGAAGTCCGTGCCCTTCCCGGTCTCGCGGCTCAAGGCCTCGTCCGAAATGATCAACGACGAACGCGGCGACGCGCCCGGGGCGATGCGGTCGAGCACCTCTTGGGGAATCGCGATCCGGTCGAGCGCGCTCTTTGCGTCGCTCGGCTCATTGAGCGAAACCACGGTCCAACGCAGCCCGCTACCCGAACGGGCCACCGCGGTGAACACATGGGTGCCGATCGGCTGGTCGGGATCGCGGATCGTGACCGGACTCTCGAGGATCGGCTCGAACCCGCGCCGCACGTAGAGCTTCTGCGCCTTACGGCTGATGAAGACAGAGACCGGCTCGAGAGCGCGCGCCGCTTCGCGCGCGGCCTTGGCGGCCGCAGTGCGTGCGCTCTCGGCGGCGGTAGCGGCCTCGCGCGCCTGTGTTGCCGCGTCGAGCTTCGGCTGCAGGTCCGCGTTGGCCGCCTCCCATTGCGCCTGCACGTCGGCGAGTTTTGCCTCCGCTTTGGTCTTGTTTTCCTCCGCCCGAGCTTTGGCTTCGTCCGAGCTTGCGGCATCGACTGCTTTCTCGGCCGCCGCGCGTTCCGCCTCGGCGCGCGCCTTGAGATTTTCTTTCACCCGCAGCGCCATCCGGACGCGGGCGGCCTCCCGTTCGGCGCTCGCGGCCGCGCTCTTTGCGGCGTCCGCCTTGCGCGACACCTCGGAGGCTTCGGCGGCAAGCGCCGCGGCATGGGCCGCCTCATCCGGTTTGGGCGTAAACAGGGCGGGATGCGCGATTTCGACCGGCGCGACATCGTGCGGCGCGATGATCACGCGCATGCCGACCCCGGTGCGCTCGAACAGGCCCTCGGCGAAGCCGTACGGCATGCGGATGCAGCCGTGCGAAGCCGCATGGCCGGGCAGGGGGCCACCGTGCAGCGCGATGCCCGACCAGGTGATGCGCTGCATATTTGGCATGTAGGCGTCGTCGTAGAGGTTCGAGTAGTGGTCTTTTTCCTTCTGGATGACGCTGAAAACCCCCGCAGGCGTCTCGCGCCCCTTTTGACCGGTCGACACCGGCGCGCGCAGGATCCAGCCATCGGCGTCGTAAATCGTCACCCGCTGGCTCTTGATCGACACGATCGCCATCAGCGGCGTACCGGTCGCGCGCGGCGCCACCGCCTCGGAGGCGCCTTCGGCGTGATGATGACGCCGCGCCGCGGCAGCGGGATCTGGGACGGCGATCAGGACGGCGACCGCGACCGCCGCCAGCCATTGCGCCTTGTCGGGCCGAGCCTGCGCCAAACGAGGTATCATGGTGGTCCTTTCCGGATGGTCCATCCGACTCGTGCCGCAGGAATCGTAATGCGGTCGCCGCGCACAGGCCACTCTCGACCTTATATATGCTCGGCACGGCGGAATGGTTTCGCGATCGACATATATGCTCGGTACGACGGAATGGTTTCGCGATCGACGCGATCTCGCCACAATTCTTGAACCTTTCCTTGGTGGGGAGCAGCGCGGGCTGCACCGCGGGATCGTGACCCGGATCACAATGATCGTCGGCCCGCCGGCATTGCGGGTGGCAAGCTACGGGAGACGATCGACCTTAGCGACCTGGCTAAATCGCCGAGGACCCGTTCAGTACTTCGCGACGACCGGACCGCCGAAATGTTAGTTCAACCGGATCGTCGCCATGTCGACGTCCTGGCTGATATTGTCACTTCGCCCGACCGCGGTCCCAGATACACCAGCCGGGGTCACCGTTGGTTGAGCTGGAAACGTGACGCTTTTGGTGCCCACGAAGCCCACCGACCAGTTCGGCGCAAATGAGAACTCAATTCCCGTTCCCACGGCACCGCCCCACGCGTTTCGTCGGCCTGATTGAACACGACGCCGCTCGCGGTGAAGAAGGAGCTGTAATGGTTGTCTGTGACCGCGGCGCCGCCCTTCACGTACCAGAGCACGTTGTCGAAGGCATAACCGACCTGGCCGGCGAATAGGCCGATGCCGTCGATCTTGGTCTGTTTGGTGTACGGAAAAATCCCGGCCGTCAGACTAGCGTTGGATCCTTTCAGATTGGCCCAACCGATGCATGGCACGCGCCGAATATGATCGATCGCCCCAATATTTTCTGGCATGCGACTGCTGCGTGCACCAGCGCGGCCGATTACAGTTTCCTATTTTGTGCGAATGTGTTGCGGAAATGCCGCACCGGTAAGTTTTCGCCGAGACATAAGGCCGCCGCAAACGGGTCTTTGGTGCGGGAGGTAGCAGATTCCACCAACGCCGTACCGCAAGCGACCGGTTGTGCAAGGAAATGCCATGAAAGTCGATTTGGATTTCGCCAGTCAGGAGTTTTTTCGCGATCCTGCGGCCGGGCTCAAGCGGCTGCAGGCGGCCGGGCCGGTGGTCGAGGCCAATTTCCCGATCGTCGGCCGCGTGTGGATGACGACTACGCAAGAGGCGGCGTCGCGCGTCCTCAAAGACGGCCGCGTGTTCACCTTGCGCAAGGACGACGGCACAGTCGCCGGGCTGCGCTGGTGGATGCCGCGCGTATTCCGCGTGTTCGCCAACAATATGCTCAACATGGACGAGCCGGATCACACGCGGCTGCGTTCGCTGGTGGACGAAGCCTTTCGCCGCCGCGCTGTGCTCGACATGGAACCGCGCATCCGCGCGATCGCCGACGAGCTCGCGAACGATCTCTTTGCTCAGGGAAGTCCAGCCGACCTCGTCGTCCGCCTTGCCCGCATGCTGCCGTTGTCGGTGATCTGTGAGCTGCTCGGCTTGCCGCTCGAGGACAGGGCGAAGTTCATCGCCTGGGCCGGCCGCGCCACGGGCGTCAGCAGTACGCTCGGCTTCTTCCGGTTGGCGCCGACCATTGCGGCGATGCGGCGCTATCTGGGTGAGCGCCTCGATCATGTGCGCAGGAGCGGCGGGGAGGGCCTCATCGCCGAACTCGTCCGCGTCGAAAAAGAGGGCGCGCGGCTTTCACGCGACGAGATGATCGCGATGGTCTTCCTACTGCTGCTCGCCGGGCACGAGACCACCACCCATCTCATCAGCGGCTCGGTGTTCGAACTGGCGCGAAATCCCGGCCTGCGCGACTGGCTGGAGGAGGACTGGAGCCGCGCCGATCTCGCGATCGAGGAGTTCCTCCGCTTTGTTTGTCCGGTGCAATTCTCCAAGCCGCGCTTCGTGCGCCAGGACGTGGAGCTCGCCGGCGTCCGGCTCAAGCGCGGCGATCAGGTCATGGCCCTGCTGGCGGCCGCCAACATGGATCCCGCCGCG
>Ga0306920_100007559_pt1 | contig 14322 bp, 13 predicted proteins | sample flu12Cox44000170_FD_204666 | JGI IMG/M metagenome (GOLD analysis project Ga0306920, IMG submission 204666) | Lab enrichment of tropical soil microbial communities from Luquillo Experimental Forest, Puerto Rico - flux4day.12C.oxic.44.000.170 (v2)... | ecosystem: Environmental > Terrestrial >...
GGGCTTGTCTTATGTGGAGCGTGGCGGCAAGACGCTGCTGTCCTGGACGGCCGACCCCGCGGTGCTGGTCCCGGCGGCCGCCGGGCTGGCCGAGGCGGTCCGGGGCGGGGCGCTGGGCCGGCTGACCGTCGAGCGGGCAGATGGCTCGGGGGTGTACGAGTCGCCGCTGGCCCAGGCGCTGGCCGACGCCGGGTTCCGGCCCACCCCGCGGGGCCTCCGCCTGCGCGGCTAACGGCACCGGGCTCGCGTAGGGTGATGTGCCATCGCCCAGGGGAAGGCGTCAGCCCGATGCCAGATGACGATGCGCCGTCGCCGGCAGTTTTCGACGAGGTGTTCAGCCACGTGGCCGCGGCGCCGCGGGCAAACGGGCTCTTCAACCAGGTACTCGGCCCGTTCCCGGCCGGGGTGGAGCCGTTCTCGCTCGTCCCGCGCCAGGGGCTTGACCGCGTGCTGGCGGAGTTGCGCCTCAGACCCGGCGCCCAGTTGTTGGATCTGTGCTGCGGGCGGGGCGGGATCGGCTTGTGGTTCGCAGCCGTGTCCGGTGCGCGGCTGACCGGGGTCGATTTCTCCCCCACTGCCATCGCCCAGGCGGCACACCGCACAGCGGGCTTCGTGCCCAGCCCACCGGCATCATTCATGGTCGCCGATGCGACCGCTACCTCGCTGCCAGCGGCAGCCATGGACGCGGTGATGTGCATCGACGCGCTGCAACTCGTCCCCGACCGGCGCGGGCTGCTGCACGAGGCAGCCCGGATCCTGCGCCCGGCCGGGCGGCTGGTGCTCACGACCTGGGAGCGGCGGGAGGGCGCCCCAGCAGATGTGCCGTTTCCCTACTCGATCACCGACGTCAGTGGTCTCGCCGAGGCCGCGGGGCTCCGGGTGCTCGTGCGTGAGGAGCACGATGACTGGCAGGAGCAGGAGCTGACGCTCTACCGCCGGGCGATAGCCGAAGACAGCGACGACGCTGAGCCTGCGCTCCGCATGATCGCCGGGGAGGGGCGGGAAATGCTGCCCTACGCGGCCTCGGCTCGCCGCCTGCTGCTGGTCGCGACGGTTTAGCGGGCGGCCGTCCCGTCCCACCGGACGGCCAGCGATGGGGGTTTGCGGAAAACCAGCCCGCGCGGGGCGCTCGGCCGGCCCGGGTCCAGCCGCAGGCCGGGCAGGCGCAGCACCGCCCGCAGTGCCGCCTGCACCTCCAGCCGGGCCAGGTGCGCGCCCAGGCAGAAATGCGGGCCGTGCGCGAAGGCCAGATGGGCCCTGGCGTTCGGGCGGCGGACGTCGAAGGTGTCCGGGGCCGGGAACACCGCCGGATCCCGTCCCGCTCCCGCCAGCGACACGGTAACCAGGTCTCCCCGGCGGATCACGGCCGCCCCGATCCGGGTGTCGCGGGTGGCATACCGGTCTACCACCGCCGCCGCGGGCTCGAGCCGGACCGACTCCTCCACCGCGGCCGGGATGAGCCCCGGATCCGCCCGGACCACGGCGAGCTGGTCAGGATGGCGGAGCAGATGCCAGATGACATTGCTGATCATGCCCTCGGTGGTCTCGATGCCGCCGAACAGCAGCACGGCCGCATTGGACACCACTTCACTGGTGGCCAGGCCACCGGTGGGGTGACCGCTGGTGACCGGGCTGCCGGTGCGCGGGCCGCTGCCCGCCGGGCCGCTGGTGACGCCGGCCCCGGCCAGCGCGTCCCGGGCCGAGTCGGCGAGCAGCGACTGGCCCGGCCCGGAGCTGCGAATCACCTCGCGCAGGCTCGCGTCCAGCATCCGGAACGCCGCGGCCCCGGCCGGGCTCACCAGGGCGTCCGGGGCGCCGGCCAGATCCGACACCGCGGCCACGATCGCGCTGTACCAGCCGAGCAGGGTGCCGGGATCCGCCTCGCCCAGTCCGAGCGCCTGGGCCATCACCGCGGCCGCCAGCGGCGCGGCCAGGCCCAGCCGCAGGTCGGCGGCACCGGCCGGGGCCAGCCCAGCCACCAGGCGGTCCGCTTCGGCGGTCACGTAGCCAGCCAGCCGCGAGCGGATCTCGCGGTGGCTGAAACCATGGCTGAATGGCGCCCGGTGCCGGCCATGCTCGGCCCCATCCAGCGACAGCATGCTCGGCCCGACCACCCGGGCGGTGGAGAACCGGGGGTCATCGACGGTGAACGCGGCGCCGTCGCGGAGCACGCGCAGGGCCAGTTCCCGGCTGGTCACCAGCCATCCGCCGAGCACCGGCAGCCAGGAGACCGGCTCGGCGGCCCGTAGCCGGGCCAGCACCGGGTGCAGCCCGGCGTCGAGGTCGGCCCGGGTGACGGCCGTCCCGAAAGGGAAGGTGCCACGGCCGGCTGCGAGTTCGGCCGGGCGTGGCTCGGGCGGGCCGGGCACCTGCCGACGGTAGCGCACCCGGCCGGGATGGTGCCGCCGCGGCCGCGCCAGGGCTCCTGCCCTCGCTAGCCCCGCGCCGGCAGGCCACCCGGACAGGCAGATGGGCGGCCCGCCGGGCAACAGGCCGGTAAGCACAGATCAGGGCGCGGATTCGGCATAATGCTTGACATGCGACTGTCCGCCCGCGCCGACTACGCGCTCCGCGCGGCGATCGAGCTCGCCGCCGGGAATGGTCACATCACTGCCGAGCAGCTGGCCAGGGCGCAGCGAATCCCGGGCAAGTTCCTGGAAGCCATCCTGACCCAGCTGCGGCGGGCGGGGCTGGTGCGCAGCCAGCGTGGCCCGGACGGCGGATTCTGGCTGGCCCGGCCGGCCGGCGAGATCTCACTGGCGGACATCATCCGGGCCATCGACGGGCCGCTGGTCGACGTCCGCGGCGAGCGGCCGGAGAAGGTTGGCTATAGCGGCGCCGCGGAGCCGCTGCAGACGGTCTGGATCGCGCTGCGCGCAAACGAGCGGGCCATCCTGGAAGAGGTCACGCTGGCGCACCTGGTATCCCGTAATCTGCCGGTGCGGGTCAGGGAACTGGCTGACGACCCGCGGGCATGGGTGAGCGGTTCCTAGCTGACGTGGCAGGCCGGGCCGCGGATCGTGACGGTCAGGCCGGGACCATGTCGGTCAGGTCGCTGATCTGCCGCGTCACCTCGTCGTCGAAGGCAGGCGGCTGACCTGGCGGCAACTGCACGGTGAGCACGTCGGCACCAGCGCTGGTGAACACAACCGGCGTCTCCGGGGCATCCCTGCCGGCCGTGTCCGGCGGCTGCAGGGCCGGTTCCCTGGCCCCGGCCAGCACCGGCTCGTTCTGCAGTTCGGCGAGCGCGAAGTTGTCCGACACTTCCCGGAACACCTGCGACATCGGCGTCTTCAGCGCGGAGCAAATAGCGGCCAGCAGTTCCGATGACGCTTCCTTCTGGCCACGCTCGACTTCCGATAGGTAACCAAGGGACACCCGGGCAGCGGCGGAAACCTCACGGAGGGTGCGACCCTGCCGCAGGCGCAGCCGCCGCAGCGCGTCACCAAGCAAGTGACGAAGCAGGACCATGGTCGCGCTCCCTTCGCGAGGTCAGCCTGACGCTTCCACGGTACCTGGCTTCACCGACAGTACGGGAGAGCGCAGCCTGCCGTGTTCGCTGATGACGTAACGCTGTAATCAGGCGCCTTCTTCCCCGATCACGCTCCACACCAGCCGCAGGCAGCGAGCCACCGTCCGCCGCCGGATCTCGTCCCGGCTGCCGGCCAGCGCCAGCGTCTCTCCCACCGTGCCGCCCCCGGCCCGGACCGCGATATGCACCGTGCCCGGCCGCTTGCCATCCGCCGGGTCTGGCCCGGCCACCCCGGTGGTGGAAACCCCGATGTCGGCCCCCAGCCGCTGCTGGACCCCGGCCGCCATGGCCGCAGCGACGTCCGGATCCACCGCGCCGCGCGCCGCCAGCAGTTCGGCGGGCACGCCGAGCAGGGCCGCCTTGACATCGGGGGCGTAGGCGATGACGCCACCCCGGAACACCACCGACGCGCCCGGCACGGCGGTGATCGTGGCACCGAGCAGGCCACCGGTCAGCGATTCGGCCACCGCGATCGTCCGCTGCTGCTCGGTCAGCGCCGCCACGATCCGCCCGGCCAGCTCGGTCCGGCCAGCACGGCTGGCCGCCTCGGCCGCCGGGCCGGTCACGGCCCGGTCCGGCCCGGGCCGGGCGGCGGCCGCCGGTGCAGGCGCACCGCGCGCACCGTGTAGTCCACCCCGGTGACCACGGTGACCACCACCGCCGCCGCCATGATGACCTCCCGCGCCACCGCCAGTGGCCCCGGCAGCACGTACAGGGCAATGGCCACCACCTGCAGCAGGGTCTTGAGCTTGCCGCCCCGGCTGGCCGCGATCACTCCGTGCCGGATCACCCAGAACCGCAGCACCGTGACCCAGATCTCCCGCGCCAGGATCACCACGGTCACCCACCAGGGCAGTTCACCCAGCGCCGAGAGCGTTACCAGTGCCGCACCGGTGAGGGCCTTGTCGGCGACCGGATCGGCGATTTTCCCAAAGTCGGTGATCAGGCCACGGCGGCGGGCGATCCGGCCATCCAGCAGGTCGGTCACCGACGCCACAGCGAAGACGGCGAACGCCACCACCCGCCAGCCGTCCCCGCCCGCCAGCAGGCAGGCCACGAAGACCGGCACCAGCACCAGCCGGAGGACGGTGAGTGCATTGGCCGCATTGACCACCCCCGGCGGGGCGAGCGCGGGCCGCGCAACCCCCGGGGACGGCGGCTCACTGCCCGGCACCATCCGCACTGCCCAGCCCGGTCAGTGTGACTGGCCTGGTCGCGCTGCGGCGGGCAGGGCCTCGGCCACCAGGTCCACGCCGTCGGACCCGGTGACGGTGGCGGCCACCAGGCTGCCCACGGCCAGCGCTGCCGGGGAGCGGACGCTGGTGACCCCATCCACCTCCGGTGCCTGATGGGCGGCCCGGCCCTGGTAGAGCTGGCCACCCAGATCGGCCTCGACGAGCACGTCGACGGTGCTGCCGACCCGGTCGGCCGCGCGCTGGGCCATCAGCTCCTCGGCCAGGTCGGACAGGTCATCCGCGCGGCGGTCGATCTCGCCCTGGTCCAGCTGGCCCGGCAGCGCAGCGGCGGCGGTGCCCTCCTCATCGGAGTAGCCGAACACGCCGATCGCGTCCAGCCGGGCCTGGGACAGGAACCGCTCCAGTTCGGCGAGGTCACTAGGAGTCTCGCCGGGAAACCCGACGATGAAATTGGACCGGACACCAGCGCCGGGGCACACCTGCCGGATCTGGTCCAGCAGGGCGCAGAACCGGTCACCGTCGCCGAACCGGCGCATGGCCCGCAGCACACTGCCGCTGGCGTGCTGGAACGACAGGTCGAAGTAGGTGGCGACACCGGGGGTGCTGGTCATCACCGCGATCAGGCCCGGCCGCATCTCCGCGGGCTGCAGGTAGCTCACCCGGACCCGGGCGATGCCGGGCACCGCGGCCAGCTCGGGCAGCAGGCCGTCCAGCGCCTGCAGGTCACCCAGATCCTTGCCGTAGGAGGTGGAGTTCTCACTGACCAGCAGCAGCTCGGTGACGCCCTGGGCGGCCAGCCACTCCGCCTCGGCGACCACATCCGCCGGCGGGCGGGACAGGAACGCCCCACGGAACGCCGGGATCGCGCAGAAACTGCACCGGCGGTCACAGCCAGAAGCGATCTTGAGCGGCGCGACCGGGCCGCCGTCCAGCCGGCGCCGGATGGTCCGTGGCCCGGACGCCGGGGCCGCCCCAGGCGGCAGATCGGTGATGCCGCCACCGGGGCCGGCCGGGCCGGGACCGGGCATGGCGTGACCTGGCACATGCGGCTGGACCGCGGTGGCCCGGCCGGCCGGGGCCAGCGGGAGCAGCCGCCGCCGGTCGCGCGGCTGGTGGGCCGGGCGCCGCCGCCCGGCCAGCACGTCGTCCAGCCGGGTGGCGATATCGGTGTAGTCGTCAAAACTGAGAACCTGCGCCTCGGGCAGCGCCTCGGCCAGCTGGTCCCCGTACCGCTCGGCCAGGCACCCCACGGCCACCACCCGGGCACCGCCGCCGGCGGCATCGAGCAGGTCCCCGATCGACTCGTGTTTCGCCGCCTCGATGAAGCCGCAGGTGTTGACCAGGACGACACTCGCGTCCCGGTCTTCTGTGAGCGTCCAGCCCGCTTCGGTCAGCCGGCCAGCGAGTTCCTCGGAATCCACCTCGTTCCGCGCGCAGCCGAGAGTCACCAGGCTGACGGTACGCGGCCCGGCCAGCGCTTTCCCATGACTCCACGGCACACCGGCAGACTACGGTAAACCGGGCCGTGACCGGGCCGGCATGGGTTTGCCCGGCGGGAAGTCAGCCGGCCGCGATGCTGGGGAGCCTGCGGTCTGGCCCGAAGCTGAGGGTCACCGGCTGGCCGGGTGACCCCGGCCGCCCCAGCTTCTTGCCGTCCACAGTGAGCAGAATCCCGCCCGGATTGCCGATCTGCATGACCACGGCGTGCCGGAAAGTCCAGGTCTTGCTGCTGCCGCCGACAATGTAGGCCTGGGACAGGTACCGGCCGCTGGGCCTGGTGAACTCGACCCAGCAGTCCTGCAGGGCGGTCAGCTTAATCACCAGTGTCCGCGGGTGGGCGGGCGCGGATGGCGGTGGCGAGTGCGCGGACGCTGCCGTGTGGTGGCGCGGGGCCGGCCGGTGGCCGCCGGCCGCCACCGGGTGGGACGGGGCGGTGGCCGCGGCGATCACCCGGTAGCCGCCGTAGCCCAGCAGCAGCACCAGCACCACGATCATCGCCAGGCTCCAGTTGGGCCTGCGCCGCTCCTTCAGCTTGATCGGGGTGGACGGCTCGAAGACGTCGGCGGCCCGGATCGCCTGCGGCGCGCCGTGGGTGGCGTCGTACTGCTGGATGAGTTCCTCGGGATCGGTCCCGACCGCGCGGGCGATGCTGCGGATGTGGCCCCGGGCGTAGAAGTCGCCGCCGCAGGCGGAGAAGTCATCATGCTCGATTCCCCGGATGATCGTCTCCCGGATGCGGGTCCGCTCGCTGACCTGCGCGACGGTGAGACCGGCCTGGCTGCGAGCCTGGGCCAGAGCGTCACCGATGCTCACGCCGCCTCCACCTGGTTGTCGCACTGCCTGCCGCCCGGGCCGCGGCACAGTGGCCAAAGCCGAACCGGCCCCCGGCCCGGGACCGGTAACCAAGTGTAGACATCCCCCCGACTCGCCGTCAGGGCAAGCTCGCGCCGGTCAGCCGTCCTGGCCGCGCAGAGAGGTCAGCAGCCCGGGCAGGTCGTCGGGGCGGACCAGCACATCCCTGGCCTTGGATCCTTCGCTGGGGCCGACCACCCCCCGGGTCTCCAGCAGGTCCATCAGCCGGCCCGCCTTGGCGAAGCCGACCCGTAGCCTGCGCTGCAGCATCGAGGTGGAGCCGAACTGGGTGCTGACGATCAGCTCGGCCGCCTGGATCACCAGTTCGAGGTCGTCGCCGATGTCCGGGTCGATCTGCCGCCGCAGCCCTTCGGGTGGGATCACGTCCTCGCGATAAACCGGCTGTGCCTGTTTCTTCCATTCGCCGACGACGCTGCGGATCTCCTTCTCCGAGACAAAGGCGCTCTGCAGCCGCAGCGGCTTGCTCGCCCCCATCGGCAGGAACAGCGCATCGCCCTGGCCGACCAGCTTCTCGGCACCGGGCTGGTCCAGGATGACCCGGCTGTCGGCCAGGCTGGCGGTCGAGAAGGCCAGCCGCGACGGGACGTTCGCCTTGATCAGCCCGGTCACCACGTCCACGCTGGGGCGCTGGGTGGCCAGCACCAGGTGAATGCCGGCCGCGCGGGCCACCTGGGTGATCCGGACGATGGCGTCCTCCACGTCCCTGGGCGCGATCATCATCAGGTCGGCCAGCTCGTCCACGATCACCAGCAGGTAGGGGTAGGGCTCCAGCACCCGCTCGCTGCCAGCCGGCGCCGCCGCCTTGCCCGACCTGACCGCCTTGTTGAAGTCGTCCACGTGCCGGAACCCGAACGCGGCCAGGTCGTCGTAACGGCGGTCCATCTCGCCGACCACCCACTCCAGCGCTTCCGCCGCCCGTTTCGGGCTGGTGATGATCGGCGCATACAGGTGCGGGGTGCCGGCGTAGATGGACAGCTCCACCCGCTTCGGGTCGATCAGGATCATCCGCACGTCGTCCGGGGTGGCGCGGAGCAGGATGGACGTGATCAGCCCGTTGACACAGGTGGACTTGCCAGCCCCGGTCGCGCCGGCGATGAGCATGTGCGGCATCTTCGCCAGGTTCGCGATCACCGTGTTGCCTTCGACGTCCTTGCCCAGGCCGACCACCATCGGGTGGTGGTCGGCGGCGGCGGCCGGGGCCCGCAGCACGTCGCCCAGGCTGACGATCTCCCGGTCGCTGTTGGGGATCTCCACCCCGATCGCGGACTTGCCGGGAATCGGGGACAGGATCCGCACGTCGGCGCTTTTCACCGCGTAGGCGATGTTCTTGGACAGCTGGGTGACCCGCTCCACCTTGACGGCCGGCCCCAGCTCGATCCCGTACCTGGTCACCGTCGGCCCCCGGTTGAACCCGGTGACCCGGGCGTCCACCTCGAACTGCTCCAGCACCGCGGTGAGCGCGGCCACCACCGTGTCATTGGCGGGGGTCCGTGCCTTGGGTGCGGACCCCGGGCGCAGCAGCGCGATCGGCGGCAGGATGTAGCCGCCGTGGCTGGACCCGGCCAGCGTGAGCTGCTCGCCACGGGTCGGCAGCGGGCCCGCCGCCGACCCCGGCCGGGCGGATCCGTGACCGAGCAGTTCCAGCATGCTCTCCTCATCTGTGGCGGCCAACCCGGCGCTGCCCTGCCCGTCCGTGCCGTCGGCCTGATCCCGGTCGGCGGCTGCCACGGGCGCCGCCTCCGCCCCGCCCGGGCCTGCCTGGGTACCGCTGCCCGCGGGCAGCGCCGGGCCGGGCACGTGCTCGCCCTTCAGCAGGGGCGTGTCATACGGCCGGCTGTGGTCGCCCACCTCGATCATGGCGGCTGCCCGCCGCCACCATGGGCGGGTGGCCGCCGCGGGCGCGCCGGGGCCAGCCTCGCCCGGCCCGGCCCCGTCGGGTGCCTGCCCGGCCCGGCCGCGCAGTTCGGCCAGCCGGTCCGGCACCCGGTGCAGCGGCGTCCCGGTGATCACCAGCAGCCCGAATCCGCAGAGCAGGGCCAGCAGCGGCGCCGCGACCCAGGGCGTGACCGCGGCCACCAGCGGGGCCGACACGGCGTAGCCGATGAGGCCACCGGCGGCGCGCATGGCGGCGTACCCGGCGGACGGGCCCGGGGTGCCGTGCGCGATGTGGGCCAGCCCCAGCCCGCCGACGATAAGTGCGGCGCCGCCGATGACGATCCGCGCGGTCTGCACGTTCCGGTCGGGGTGGCGCAGGAACCGCCAGGCGAGCAGGCCGAGCAGGACCGGCACCAGCCAGCTCAGGGAGCCGAATGCGTTACTGACGATGGCGGTCATCTCCCGGCCGGCGATGTTCGGCATGCTCAGCCAGGTGGTGGCGGCCACGACGATGGCAGCCGCCAGGAAAGCCAGCCCGATGCCGTCCCGCCGGTGCATCGGGTCGAGGTCACGGGCGCTGCGGCCGAACGCCCGGGCGGCGGACCCGGCCGCGTGGGCGGCCATCATCCAGACCGCTGCTACCACCCGGCCGGCCCAGCCCAGCAGGATGATGACGGGGCCATTGGACGGCTTCGGCCGGGCCTGGCCGCGGCTGCGCCCCCGGCCAGTGCCGCGGGCCCGGCCGCGGGAACTGCCCCGGCTGCGGGAACTGCTGCCGCCCTTGCGGGACGGCGCACGCTGGGCCGGCATGCTGTTGCCAACGCGCGTCCGGCCCGGCGGTGACGCCGGGCGGGTCCGGGTGCCCGTCCCGCCCTGGGGCCGGGCACCGCTCTTGGGGACACGGGCAGCCATGATGGTCACGTTAGCCAGAATGCCCCAGCGGCCGAAGGAAGTGCGCGGGCGTGTCGCTGCCCGGGCGGCCGCCGGTCACCTTGGTGAACGGCGAGCGGCAGGCATATGGCCGGGCCTGGAAGACTCCGGCAACCTGGTTGGCAACCTCCAGCCTGGGCATTCACCCTGGAAGCAAGCCCCAGCCAGGACGGGCGGCACCGGCGGGCGGCCAGGGACGGGCACCGGCGCGGCGCGCCGCTGCCATCCGCAGACGTGGACGGGAGGATCTGTGGCGAGTCTGCGCGCCGGAAGCCAGGACGGCGGGGGCCGGGGCGGCGGGAGCGACCCCATCGGCGTGCTCGCCGACCTGTTCGCGACCGAGGGGGCGAATGAATATCTCGGTGAGCCGGTGACCCAGGCCTCGCACATGTTGCAGGCGGCCGTGCTGGCCAAGGCGGCCGGTGCCCGCCCGCCGCTGATCGCGGCGGCCCTGCTGCACGACGTCGGCCACTTCACCGCCGCGGTCAGCGGCCACGATCTGATGCGCGGCAGCGACAACCGGCACAGCGAGGCCGGTGCGGACTGGCTCGCCCAGTGGTTTGGCCCGGAGGTCACCGAGCCGGTGCGGCTGCACGTGGCAGCCAAGCGCTACCTGTGCGCGGTCGAGCCCGGCTACGCCGAAGCCCTCTCCCCCGCCTCGGTGTACACGCTGGCGGTGCAGGGCGGCCCGATGGACGCGGCCGAGCGGGCCAGGTTCGAGGCTCATGCCCACGCGCACGACGCCCTGCGGCTGCGGCGCTGGGACGACGCGGCCAAGGACCCGGCGGCCAGGCCGCCCGCGTTCGGCTACTACCAGCCGATGCTGCGCCACCTGCTGCGCGACCAGTCCTCCCGGGCGGCCCGGTGACTTCCGCGGCCCGGCCGGTCAGACCTGGATCACCACCGGGATGATCATGGGGCGGCGCCGGTAGTTCTCGTTCACCCACCGGCCGACGGTGCGCCGGACCACCTGCCCGAGTGAGTGCGCGTCGTTGATCCCGTCCGCCGCCGCCTTCCCGAGCGCATCGTCGATGCGCGGCATGACCCCGGCGAAAGCGGCATCGTCGATGCCCGAGCCCCGGGCGTAGATCTCCGGCGGCGCGGCCAGCTTGCCGCTGGTGGAGTCGACCACGATGACGATGGAGATGAAGCCCTCGTCACCGAGGATGCGCCGGTCCTTCAGCGAGGTCTCGGTCACCTCGCCGACCGACAGCCCGTCCACGTAGACATAGCCGCATGGGACCGCCCCGGTGATCGTGGCCTGTCCGCCGACCAGGTCGACCACCACCCCGTCCTCGGCGACCACGATGCCGCGGTCCGGCACGCCGGTCAGCGCGGCCAGCCGGCCGTGCGCCCGCAGGTGCCGCCACTCGCCGTGGACCGGCATGAAGTTGCGCGGCCTGACCAGGTTCAGCACGTAGAGCAGCTCGCCCGCGGGGGCGTGCCCGGACACGTGCACGAGCGAGTTCTCCCGGTGGAACACCCGTGCGCCCCATCTGGTCAGCTCGTTGATCACGCGGAACACGGCGCTCTCGTTGCCGGGGATCAGCGAGGAGGCGAGGATGACCGTGTCGCCCTCGGCGATCCGGATGGGATGGTCGCGGCCCGCCATCCGGGACAGCGCCGACATCGGCTCGCCCTGCGACCCGGTGGAGATCAGCACGAGCTGGTCCGGCGGCAGTTCCTCGGCTTCCCTCATGTCCACCATCAGCCCGCCGCGGACGTCGGGGATCCGCAGGTAGCCGAGATCGCGGGCGACCCCCATGTTGCGCACCATGGACCGGCCCACGAACGCCACCTTGCGGCCGTGCGCGGCCGCGGCCTCGAGCACCTGCTGGACCCGGTGCACGTGGCTGGCGAAACACGCGACGATGATCCGCTGCTGGGCGCTGGCGAATATCTGTGCCAGCACCGGCGCGATCTCCCGCTCACTGGTGACGATGCCCGGGATCTCGGCGTTGGTGGAGTCGGACATCAGCAGGTCCACCCCATCCGCGCCGAGCCGGGCGAAGCCGCCGAGGTCGGTGAGCCGGCCATCCAGCGGCAGCTGGTCCATCTTGAAGTCGCCGGTGTGCAGGACCACCCCGGCCTGGGTACTGATGGCCACCGCGAGCGCATCCGGGATGGAATGGTTGACGGCGAAGAATTCCAGCCCGAACGGGCCAAACGTCTGCCGCGTGCCGGCCCCCACCTCCACCGTGACGGGTGTCAGCCGGTGCTCCGACAGCTTGCTCATGATCAGCCCGAGCGTCAGCTTCGAGCCGGCCAGCGGGATGTCCGGGCGTTCCCGCAGCAGGTACGGGATGCCGCCGATGTGGTCCTCGTGCGCGTGGGTGAGCACCACGGCCTCGATCAGCCCGAACCGGCCGTCCAGGTAGGAAAAGTCGGGCAGGATCAGGTCCACCCCGGGCTGGTCGGGCTCGGGGAACAGCACCCCGCAGTCGACCACGAGCAGCCGGCCCGCATGCTCGAACACGGTCATGTTCCGGCCGATCTCACCCAGGCCGCCGAGACCGACGATGCGCAGCCCGCGTTTGGCCAGCGTGGGGGGTTCGGCCAGGCCCGGGTGCGGGTGGCTCACCAGGCCGTCCCGCGGGCCGGGCCGCCCGGCATCAGGCTGCCCCGCCGGGCAGCTTCACGCCGCCGGCCACCAGGTCGGTCTGCAGCTGCGCTATCTGCTCCGGGGTGGCGTCAATGAGCGGCGGCCGGACCGTGCCGCCGGGCAGGCCGAGCACAGCCAGCGCCGCCTTGGTGGCGATCGCACCCTGGGTCCTGGTCATGATCCCGATATAGACCGGCAGCAGCTCACGGTGGATGTCCAGCGCCTCCCCGACCCGGCCGGCCAGGTAGGCGTCGATCATGTCGTGCAGCCGGTCGCCGACGACATGCCCGACCACGCTGACGAACCCGGCGGCACCGATCGCCAGCATGGGCAGGTTCAGCATGTCCTCGCCGCAGTAGTAGACCAGGTCGGTCGCCAGCATCACCTGCGAGCTCGCCCCCAGGTCACCCTTGGCGTCCTTGACCGCGATGATCCGCGGGTGCTGCGCCAGCCGGAGCAGGCTCTCGGTGGTGATGGGGACGCCGGCCCGGCCGGGGATGTCGTACAGCATGACGGGCAGGCCGGTGGCGTCGGCGACGGCGGTGAAGTGGGCGACGAGGCCGCTCTGCGGCGGCTTGTTGTAGTACGGGGTGACGACGAGCAGTGCGTGCGCGCCAGCCCGTTCTGCATCCCGGGCGAGTTCACACGTGTGGGCGGTGTCATTGGTGCCGACCCCGGCCACGATGGTGGCGCGGTCGCCGACCGCCTCGATGACGGCGCGCAGCAGCCGGTCTTTCTCGGCGTTGCTGGTGGTCGGCGACTCCCCGGTGGTGCCGCTGATGACCAGGCCGTCGTTGCGCATGTCATCGACCAGATAGGTGGCCAGGTGGGCCGCCCCGTCCACGTCCAGCGCGCCGTCGGCCGTCATCGGCGTGATCATCGCGGTGAGCATCCGGCCGAACGGCGCCCCCGGCTGGGGCACGCCGGGCCGGGCCACGGACGCCTGCGGTGTTGCAGTCATGCACCGAACGCTACCCGTCACCGGCGCAACGGCGGAACCGGCTCGCGCTTCTGATGTGTGCCGGGCCGGCGGCGTTCCGGGCCGTAACGATCCCCGAACGCGCACGGTGGACACTGCCGGTGAGACCATCGATGGGGGAGGGTGCACATGACGACCAAGGCAAACGAGCCAGCCGTAACCCCGCATCCGCGCGGCGGCGTCCGGGGCGGGTTCGATCTCGTCTACGGCTACGTGGCCGCCTTCTTCGTGCTGGGGGTGCTCGCGCAGGTATTCCTGGCCGGGGTGGGGATCTTCGGCATCAACGCCCGCAAGGTGGCGAACGCGACCAGCCTGGACCCGCACCGGTCATGGGGGTCCGTGCTGATGGTCATCTCGCTGATCATGCTCATCATGGCGCTGGTCGCCTGGGCGTCCCGGGGCACGGTGATCGGGACCTTCGTGCTGGCGCTGCTGGTCATCGTCGCCCAGTCCGGGCTGGCGGCGGCAGGTGAGAACAACAAGTGGCTCGGCGGCCTGCACGCGCTGGACGGCATGGTGATCCTGCTGCTGTCCCTCTGGCTGGCCATCGCGGCCCGGCGGCGGCGCCAGGCCCGGCGCTGACCGGCCAGGCCAGCGGTGCAGGATGCGGCTAGAAGACGGGAATGATGTCGTCCGGGTTGATGTCGTCGGCCACGTCGACACCCTCGATGTCCAGTTCCGGAATGGCGGGAAAGGCGATGCCCCAGCGGGTCACGATCGCCCGGACCCGGGCCATCGCCACCCGCCAGTTCTCGGCCTGCTCCGCATAGCTCAGCACCCCGAGCCCGGCGCTGCGGGCGTGGCTCATCAGCACCCGGTGGTTGGGCAGGAAGTA
>Ga0306920_100007561_pt1 | contig 14319 bp, 10 predicted proteins | sample flu12Cox44000170_FD_204666 | JGI IMG/M metagenome (GOLD analysis project Ga0306920, IMG submission 204666) | Lab enrichment of tropical soil microbial communities from Luquillo Experimental Forest, Puerto Rico - flux4day.12C.oxic.44.000.170 (v2)... | ecosystem: Environmental > Terrestrial >...
AGCCGACGCCGAGTGATCGGCATGGCGCCGACCCAACCTGGTCGACGGACGGAAGTTCACTACTGTTCGGTCATCCCCCAGGTGACGAACCCCCTGGTGCTCTGCTTGGCCTTGAGGTCGTGGACCCTCGCACTCACGCTATCTCGAAGGTCCCCGGCTCAGAGGAGCTTTGGTCTCCCCGCTGGTCGCCGGATGGACGGTACATCCTCGCCATTTCGCGAGCGCGCGACAGGCTTATGTTGTTCGAGGTGAACAGCCAGAAGTGGGCCGAGTTAGCGAAAATCAGTGTAAACTGGCCGCAGTGAGACTACATCTATTTTGTTGGGCGCCCAACCGTAGACCAGCCGACTGGCGTATTTCGCGTCCGCATCAGGGATCGCAAGCTGGAACAAGTGATCAGCCTCAAAGATTTTCGTCACGCCCCTGATGACTGGGGCTGGCTGGGCCTGACACCCGACGATTCTCCGCTTCTCCTTCGGGACACCACTACCCAGGATATCTACGCCCTCGACTGGGAAGCGCCTTAGAGGCAGTGGTTAGAGGCAAGCTAGCAAGGGTAGCGCAGAGTTCGCGCTTTTTGAACTCGGCGGTTCTTGGTCCGCGCAAGCTCGGGATCTCCGGTAGGGGCGGGCCTTGTGCCCGCCCTCGCCCGGCCAATCCTTCTCCAGCAGGGCGCCCACAAGGGCGCCGCTACCAGACGCTCCCACGGCAACGATTGACGCCGATCACCTTTCCCACGATTGCAGAAAAAGCAATGCGGGCAGATGCGCGCGCTCCCAGGCCAAAACATTGGGCCTACCCTTCTGCACCACAGAGAGCGGCTTCGGAGCTGCCAGTGAAAGGTCTCGGTCCGGCCGGCTTGCGTCGCACGGTATCGCGCAAGAGCGCGGCAAGTTGAACCCGGGCCCGATGTAACTGCGACTTCAACGTCCCCTCCGGCACGCCCAGGGTCTCGGCCGCCTCTTCCGTTGACAGACCCTCGACATCGCGGAGTACGATCGCTGAGCGCAAGGTAGGCGAGAGCCCTTTCAAATTGCGCTCAAAAATCTCGCGCACCTCCTTGCTGGCGTAAATCTCTTCCGGACTGGGAGCACGGTCGGCGATCATGTCCACCGGAGCCGATTCGTCGCCGTCGGCGTGCGGCTCGGCGTCGATCGAGGTGGAGGGGTGGGTGCGCTTGCTGCGCAGGCGCATCAACGCAGCGTTGATTACAATCCGTGTCAGCCAAGTAGAGAACTGGGAGCGCCCCTCAAACCGACGAAGGTTGCGGAAGGCGGAGAGCAAGCCATCCTGCAAGGCGTCTTCCGCGTCCTCCGGATTACCCATCAGCTTCAGGGCAGTGGGGTAGAGCGCACGAGAATACCGCCCGAAGAGCTGGTCGAGAGATTTTTGATTTCCTCGTATGGCCTCGTGGATGAGTTGTTCTTCCCCCTGACTGGAAAAGGCTGCTCGAGTGTTTGACAGGCCCAAGGTTTCCTCCTTTTATCAAATACGGTAGCGACTACGTTTCAGTTACAACGGCGTGCCCCGTCTGGCTTAGTGCACGGCCACCGGTCCCTGATGGGGCTTTGCCTTCTTCATCACAAACATGACGGGAACCAGCGCCAGGCAAATCACAGCCATCAGCCAGAAGTTGTCCACGAACGCCAGCATGTTCGACTGGCGCACCAGGTTCCCGTAGATCAGTCCCTGCGCCTGGCTCAGAGCCTGCGCGGCGTTTGAGCCTGCTGACTGCAGAGCCTGGCTCGCGCCCTCGAGCGCCCTCTGGTAGGTTTGATCCAGCGGCGTCAGATGGCCTACCAGGACCTGCTGATGAAATTGGGCGCGACGGGCGAGCATTGTGGTTACGAATGAAATGCCGACGCTTCCCCCGATGTTTCGCGCCAGGTTGATCAGGCCGGTGGCGTTGTTAGTCTTCTCTTTGGGAATAAAGTAGAACGCCATCACATTGATCGGTACAAAAAGGAAGGCCAGGCCCAGCCGCGAAAGCATCCACGTCCTCATGGCAATCCCGAGTGAGATGTTGAGATTGAAGTGGGACATCTGGTACATGCCGAACGCCACGATGCTGAGGCCTACCGCCACCAGCCATCGAGCTTCTACCTTCGTAAGCAACCTGCCGACCACGGGTAGCGTCAGGAGAACCAGGAACCCACCCGGCGAGAGCACCCACCCGCTCAGCTCGGCCGTGTAGCCCATGAGGGTCTGGAGGAAGATAGGAAGCAACACAGTGCTGCCATAGAGCACAACCCCCAGCATAAACATGGTGAACGCGGCCAGGGAGAAGTTCCGGTCTTTGAACAGGTGAAGCTCAATGACAGGGTCCTTCTGGAAGAGCTCCCAAATGATTGCGGCCACGAGCGCAACCACGGTCACCACCGAGCACCAGACTATGAAGTCAGAGCCAAACCAGTCGTCACGCTGACCCTTGTCGAGAACTACCTGGAGGAAACCCAGCCCTACCGCGAGCAGGCCCAGGCCGATGAAGTCAATCCTCAGACCCTGCTTAAAGCTTTTGCGGGCGAGGTAATGCGGGTCCGAGATCAGCAGCGTGGTCAGGAGGATGGAAAGAACGCCCACCGGAATGTTGATGAAGAAAATCCACCGCCACGTATAGCTATCGGTAATCCAGCCGCCGAGTGTCGGTCCGATGATGGGCGCGAGCACCACACCCATGCCGTAGATGGCCATCGCCATTCCCTGCTTACTCTTGGGGAAGCTCTCTACCAGGATGGCCTGTGAGACGGGTTGGAGTCCGCCGCCGCCGGCTCCTTGCAGAATGCGGAAGAACACGAGCAGTCCAAGGTTGGGCGCCAGCCCGCACAGCAGAGAACTGACCGTAAAGATAACCACACAACCCATGTAGAAGCGCTTGCGTCCGAAGAGCATCGAGAACCAGCCGGTCAGCGGTAGCACTATGGCGTTGGAGACCAGGTACGAGGTCAGCACCCATGTGCTCTCGTCCACCCCGGCCGAGAGGTTGCCGGCGATATGTGGTAGAGCCACATTGGCGATGCTCGTGTCGAGGACCTCCATAAACGTCGCCAGCATCACCGTGAGCGCAATCGCCCACGGGTTGGTTTCGCCATTCGGTCTGACTTTCTCCAGTAATCCGCCCATAAAGAACCAGTGGCTAGTGGTGAGTGGCTAGTGGTGAGTTCAGTCGCCCTTTCACTTGATAAATATGGTGGCGTCCACGTTCATTCCCGGCCGCAAGATAGCCTTTTCGGGCGGGATGGGATCGAGAACAATCTTCACCGGGATGCGCTGCACTACTTTCACGTAGTTACCGGTAGCGTTTTCCGGCGGCAACATGCTCAAGCGCGCCCCGGTGGCTCCCGCAATCGAGTCCACGTGACCACCGAAGGTCTTCCCGTACATATCTACATCCACTTCCGCTTTTTGTCCGCGATGCACATTGGCCAATTGAGTTTCCTTGAAGTTGGCTGTCACCCAAATATCTTGCAGCGGAATGAGCACCATCAGACCCTGCCCGGGCTGCACCACCTGCCCGACTTCGACGCTCTTTCGCGTCACAACACCATCCACTGGGGCGACAATCGTGGTGTAGTTGAGCTGGAGTTGGGCGGCCTCAAGGTTGGCGCGCGCCTGCGCCACGGCCGCTTCCGCCGAGGAGGCGTCGGCGACACGAATCGTCACCTGCTTGAGGTTCGCGTGGGCCTGCTCCACCGCACTGCGCGCCTGGTCTACCTTGGCCTTAGCGGAAAGCATGGCGGCCTTGGAAACCTCAATATTCTTTTCCGCCGACGCCGACCGATGCTGCCTTGCCTTCAGTACGCTCGCCTCGGCGCGAGCCGTTGCCTGGAATGCATCAAACTGCTGCTGGGAAATCTCCGCCTTAGCCACCAGCAACCTCATGCGCCCCAGATCTGCCTGGGCGCGCTCGTTTTTGGCTTCCTGCTCTTCCATCTGGGCACGGGCGTAGGCCAGGTCCGATCCGGCGGCCATTTCGTACGCCTGCTCGGCCTTTTCGTAGTCCGCCTGGGCGGCCGCGAGCTGGGCATCGGCAGCCGACGAGCTGCTCTCCACGACGCCATGTGTCAACGGCACACCGACCTGCGCCCCGCGGGCCTGGCTTTCGGCCACCGCCACTGCAGCCTTCGCCTGGTCTACCTTCACTTGGTAGTCACGCGGATCGATGCGAATCAGCAGTTGCCCTGCTTTGACCTGTTGGTTGTCATTCACCACTACCTCGACGACGTTGCCGTAAACCTTCGAAGAGACGGGGACGATGTGGCCATCCACCTGCGCGTCATCCGTGGACACACGGCCGTGGTAGTGAGTCACTAGAGCGACAACGACTAAAGCCACGGCGACAGCACCCAGCAGCAGAGCTCGCCGGTTCCTGGGTTTCGTCAATTTCCGTGGCACACCGTCGCTCGGGGGCGGCGCTTGCTCCTTCCGTGCCTCGCGCTCGATTTCCTTCTCCAGCTCGGCGACGTCGATGTCCATGGCTGGGCTACCTCACTTGGCTATGAAGCGAGTGGTTTAATCCATTACCTGCGTGCGAGTGACGCTTGCGAGAGATTTCCTCAATTGTGGACCGGTTCATGCAGTCCGTGGCGTGCAGATTCGACCCCTGCTCCACCATCCGGCCCAGTAGCTTCTTACCCTCCTCGTCGACGAAGGTGACGCCGGTCAGGTCGACCTTAAGGCACTTACTGCGGCCAGCCTCCTCGAGCCACGCCCGCTCCAGTTCATCGACCCACTCGCCGGCTATCCTGCCCTCCAGTTTGAACGTTATTAGACTCGTATCCTTGTCGATCGTTACCTTCAGCATCCTCTCTCCTGTGTTTAGATGTCTTGAATGCACCTGAAATTCCAATCCTCTTAGCGGGCCGACAATTTGTCTATCATTTTGTTGTGTAAAGACTTAGGTGCGCTAGATTCCTGCGGATTCTACGGTGATGTACACTGGGGCATCCTATCCGTGCCGGAATATCGGCACGCGCCGACATTCCGGCACAACTTGTTTCTTGAGTCGGGAAGTTCACTCTAGTACATCGTCCGGTTATTTATTTATAGTATTGTCGTGCCGATTTCGATCTGATAACAGCCCTCTCCCTTGGGGAGAGGGTGGCTCGTAAGAGCCCGGTGAGGGGTTCCTTATGCCGTTCGCTCGGTTGCAGAAACCCCTCACCCCCGGCTTCGCCGTACCCTCTCCCCAGGGGAGAGGGCTGTGAACTACGCTTTTCGCCGTTCCTGAAAGATAACGAATTAATCGGACGATGTACTAGTCTAGAGGCTGATGAAAAAAGGGCACCTGTCATGCCGATCCCGCATGCGCACTGCGCTCCAGAGTTCCGAGCGCCGGGGCAGGAGAGGCATCTGCTGTTTCTTGTTGAAAATCAAGAAAGCAGATCCCTCGCTTCGCTCCGTCGAAATTCATCCAGCCGTCCTGTCATTCCGAGGAGCATGGCGACGAGGAGTCTGGTTTGCGAGTAGAACATAAGAAGCAGCTTCCTCGCTGCGCTCTGGAGTAACTCGACGCGTAAGTCGTTTAGATTCAGCATAGGCTCGGCGCGTCGAGTTACTGCCGGTTATGGGCAGCCGAACGGCTGTGAATGCTCGGAATAACAGGCCCAGGGGGGCTTTCATGTCCATTGGTGGGCTGCAGGCCCATGTGGCACTCGGATGACATCGCCAAGTTCTTTCATAGCCTGCTAAGCGGTAGGCCTGGTGATTCCGAACTTCTGCATTCTGGACTGTAGCGTGGTGCGTTTCATGCCCAGGCGGGCTGCGGCGCCGCGTGGTCCACCGATAGTCCAGCCGGTTTCTTCAAGGGTGCGGAGGATATGCTGGCGCTGGGCGGCCTCCATGGTGACGGCATGGGAAGGCGCACCTTCGACCGGGAGCTTGAGCTGTGCGACCGGGACGCGAAGCACGGGCCCCGGACTGAGGATCACAGCGCGCTCGATAATGTTTTCGAGTTCGCGGACATTGCCCGGCCAATTCCACTGAACAAGTGTTTCCATGGTCTCGCTGGGGATGGTTTCGATCCGCTTGTTCATGCGGCGGGCGTACTTGTTGGCAAAGTAGCGCACCAGAGCAGGGATGTCTTCCCGGCGTTCACGCAAGGGGGGTGCGACGATCGGAAAAACGTTGAGGCGGTAAAAGAGGTCGCTGCGGAATTGTTTTTCTTCCACCATCTCCGCCAGATCACGATTGGTAGCGGCCACCACACGCACGTCGACACGCTGAGTCCGTGTGCCTCCCACGCGCTCGAACTCATGTTCCTGGAGGACGCGCAACAGCTTGGGTTGCAACTCGAGCGGGATGTCGCCGACCTCGTCGAGAAAGAGCGTGCCTTGGTGGGCCAGCTCGAAACGGCCAATCTTCTGGGCGATGGCCCCGGTGAAGGCTCCCTTCTCGTGGCCGAACAACTCGCTTTCCAAAAGGCCGGAAGGGATCGCCGCACAGTTCACCTTCACGAAGGTCCGTTCGCGCCGGGGACTGAGGTTGTGCATGGCTCGGGCCAACACTTCTTTGCCAGTGCCGGTCTCGCCCTGGACGAGCACCGTGGAGTCCGTGGATGCCACTGTCTCCGCCTGGTTTAGCACGCGCTTTAGCGCCGCGCTTTCACCGATGATTTCCTCGAAGTTGTGTTCGGTGCGGATTTCGTCTTCCAGGTAGAGCTTCTCCTCGGCCAGCTTCTCTTTCAACTCCGCAATCTGGCGGTAGGCTAGAGCGTTTTCGACGGCGATGGCTACCTGGTTCGCCACCTGGACGAGCAGCTCAACGTCGTCGTCGCTGAAGGCGTGAGGACGGCGGCTGGCCACGTTGAGCGATCCCAAGGCGTGATCATGCGCAATCAGCGGAACGCAGCATCCGGATTCAAACCCTTCCGCCACCGCCCGCCGTGCCAGGTCCTGTGAGAAACCGGCAAGGTCAGCGCGCTCCAGCACCACGGGGCGGCGGGTGGAGAAAGCCCGGCCCGCCGGCGTGCCCTCAACCGGCAGAACCATTTCCGGTTGCACCGGACCGCGGCTCTGGGGGAAGTCGGTGACCCACAGCCGCATTAGCCCGGTCTCTTTCTCGTAGAGCGCTACGCTGGTGTAATCGCTGCTCAACACGCGCCGGACACAGGCGGAAATGGCCTCGAAGAGTTGGCGAGGCTCGAGGTTCGAGACCATTGTGTTGTTCACCTCGAGAAGCAGGCGCAGCCGATCGCGCTCCCGTGCCAGTTGGCGCTGGTAAGCCTGGGCGTCCTGGTAGTTGAGGACGTTGTCCACTGCCACCGCGACCTGCCTGGCCACTTGCCCCAAGAACCGCAGTTGATCGTCATCGTAGACGCAGGTCTCTGTGCTTCCGAAGGCCATAGCTCCCAAACGGCGTTGGGCCGTCGTCAGCGGAAGCACGCAGAATGATTTCACGCCGTGCTGGCGAAGCACCGGCACGATCTGAGGGAAGCGCGCCTCCTCCTCGAGGTCATTGACCACCAGCGGCTGTTGAGTCTCCCACGCCCAGCCGCCGGGCGACTCCGCCACTGGCAGCTCGTTGCCCGGCTGAATGGTGGTGGGCACGGAGCTCTCCAGAACGTGGAGGCGCATGACCTTGCGCACAGGGTCATAAAGGACAAGGCTAAGGAACTCAAAACTGACCAGGCGGTGCAGGCGCTCGGCGAGATCGTGGAAAAGGCCCGCCAAGTCCCGGTGCTCGGCAATGGACTCCGACACCTCGAGGAGCGCCTGGCACTGAAGGCCGAGGGACTCCGTTGTGTCGCAACTGATTGGCTGGTCGCCCATCGTCACCACCGAGGATAGCACTTGACGTGCAAACGGCTCAAGGCGAGACCAGGTCTCGCGCCGGGCGCGACAACTGTCGCCCTCCGGAGTTTCCACATTCCTGAAGGATCTTCGCCAGCGACCGATCCTAGGCTTTACCTAGGCCCCCGTCGTCCGAGCCATCTCCGCTCCGGTTGGTCTGTAGCGAGATGGCCACCCATTCTGACCCTCGTCATGGCCGAGACGGCCTACAGATTTTGGAATCCAGATGCCTGGAAGTGCCGACTGATGAGGTCACCTAACCGTTTGCCGCAACTAAGTCGCCTTTTTGCTATAAGATTAGAGGAGATCTCTAAACTACTGATTTCCAGAGCCTTAAGAAAAGTGACAAAATTTGTCATATCTCCTGTTGTTTGTTTTGTAGCAGATGAAGCGATTCATTTTGTAAAATGACATTTTTTGTCACTCGAAAGGATCAAAAATATGGAAAATGGAATTGGTCTTTTCGCCGGGCTCCCCTGAGCCCCCGTTCCGATTAACCGCAGGGTCTCTTAATGGAGATCGGCACCCGTCGGACCGGGTCGCCTCAAAGCGCGTATACAAAAACGATCATAACACAGAATTATAACTTGTCAATATGTAAATATTACTCGCTGCCGCCCCCGGCTAGGGGAATGGTCGTGAGTGCGCGCTGGGACTGTAGCCTACGTCAAGGGATACCGGGCATACTGACCGCCGTAGCCTAGCTGTCCGAGGCGCGGCACCACCTTCTAAGCTGTTGAGTTCAGGGTTGTTAGGCCGGAGAGCCGAACAGGTGTGATCCTCTATGGTGTCTTCAAACGCTGTGTAACCTCTGAACCACACTGTGAATAGTGGCGCCCATTCCAAGTGTAGATAACTTCGGCGCAGGCTTTAAGAGCGCAGTACGCCAGGATGCCGTCGTAGATTCCGCCGCCCACGATACCCCGAGCAGCTGATGCTCCTAACGCGTCCGCATATTCATCGCCGGTTAGCGAGATGATGGACAACCGCTCGCGTATGCTCCCGATGAAGAGCATGGCCTGCTCGCCGCTAATGCGATGTTTGCCCGGCATCCTGGTGAGCGTCGAGAAGACCTCGGCCAAGCTGTGGGCTCCACAGCAGCCGGTATTCTTGTCGAATTGAATGAACAGATTCAGGCTGGCGCCGTGGTGCACGTGATCGCCATAGAACACGGGCACCAGCACCGACGTGTCGAAAAAGCCCTTCATTCGCCTTTGCCGAGATTGGCCAAATCGCGTTCCTCGGGGATCTGCTGCAGAATTTCATCGGTTACCGAAGCGGGTAGGGGCTGCCCGCTGTGAAAGACCCAGACTCCGTGTTCTTTCGTGAGTGGTCCTGTCCCCCGAACCGGCCGTAACATGATTTCTTCCCCGGTGCTCTCCATCTCAAGGGTGTCGCCAGCTCCCAACTGCAATTCCTCTCTCAATCGTTTCGGGATTACGATCCGTCCCGCCTTGTCGATAACCAACCGAGTGTTCACTGTGGTAGAATACTAAGGGTACCCCCAATCGTCAATACCATTTCAGCCGAACTCGCTGTTAGTCTTGCGTAGGTAACTGATCAGGTCAATATTGAAAGATCGCTCCGTGCGGGGGCCCGGAGCGGAATACTGCTTGACATTGTTCAATAGTCAATAGAGTATTTGAACATGGAGCCAATCGATAGAAGAAAAAGACAATTCAAGGATGGATGCTACGGCGAACTGGCCAAAATCGGTGCTGCCCTCGCCAGCCCTAAGCGACTTGAACTCCTGGATCTCCTCTCGCAATCTGAACGAACGGTCGAGGCGCTCGCCAAAGAGACAGCCATGGGTGTCGCGAACGCCTCCCAGCATCTCAGGATCCTGGAAAATTCGCGCCTGGTTGACGTCCGCAAGGAAGGCCGATTCGCTATATATCGACTGGCTGATCCTCTGGTCGCAGACTTTCTTCGCGCGTATCGTCTGTTAGGAGAGGATCGTTTAGCTGAGATTCAGCGGCTCCGGGAGCGGTTCTTCGGGGGCGGGCAAGACGTTTACGGTGTGGATCGAGAGAGCCTCCTCCGCCGCGTCCAAGCCGGTGAAGCGGTTGTGATTGATGTTCGTCCGTCCAACGAATATGACACGGCTCACATCGCCGGAGCGATGTCCATCCCCTTGGAACAGTTAGAGGAGCGACTCGGGGAATTGCCCCGCGACAAGAACATTGTCGCTTACTGTCGCGGCCCTTACTGCGTACTGGCCTCGGAGGCTGTTGAGTTGCTCGGTGCCCGAGGGTTTCATGCTTTCCGGCTTGAGGACAGCGTGCACGATTGGCGAGCGCGTGGATTTCCTATTGAAACTGGGAAACAGCCTTCCGCAAGCCCGTGAGGTGAATCCGCGTGATTCTGCGTCAGCTACTCCATTACGAACCCGCGGTCGCCGCCTCCTATGTATTCGGTTGAGGCGGGAAGGGTCTGGCCGCCGTGTGCGACCCAATCGACGATCCCAGTTCTTACCTGCAAGTAGCGGAGCGGAACGTCACAAAGATCCGCTACGTCATCGATACCCATGTGCATGCCGACCACGTCTCCACCGGACGCAAGCTTGCCGAACTGGCGGGCGCCAATTACGTCCTGCACGCGAGTGCGGGAGCCCGGTATCGGTTCTTCGGGGTGAATGATAGTGATGTTCTCGACCTCGGCAATGTCCAAATCCAGGTCTTCCATACTCCCGGCCACACGCCGGAACACCTCTGTCTGCTGGTCACTGACAAGACCCGTGGCCCGGAACCCTGGTTCCTGCTGAGCGGACACACGTTGATGGTGGGGGACTTGGGCCGGACCGAGCTTGCCTCAAGTGCCGAACAAGGCGCGCGCGCACTTTTCGAAACCACGCGAAGGCTGAAAACGCTCCCCGACCACATTGAGATTCTGCCTGGGGCCTTTTCGGGTTCGGTTTGTGGGCGCTCGTTGAGCGGGAAGCCAATGTCAACGATTGGGTTCGAGCGCAGGTTCAACAAGGCATTCCGGATTGACGACAGAGATGAGTTTGTGCGCTATATGCTGCAAGACATTCCAACCCCACCGCCCAACGCCGCGGCGATTCGAGCCATCAACCTGGGACTACGGGAAAGCTGATGGGTGCTCTCCAGTCCCCGGCGCGTTGGGCTGAAACTGCCCCAAGTCAGGGGTAGGAAGATCGTTATGACTGGCGGAAACGGAAGCATCCGGTTAGGACTGCACGAGAACGCGGTTCAGTTCTCTCTGCTCGTTCTTATCAATGTCTTTGTGGGGATGATGGTCGGCTTAGAGAGAACGGTGGTCCCGTTGATCGGAGAAAAAGACTTCGGCTTGGTCTCCAAGACGGCCATCGTTTCCTTCATCGTCAGTTTTGGCGTCACGAAGGCCATTTGCAACCTGTTCGCCGCTCGCGTTTCGGAAACAGTTGGCCGCAAAAAAGTGCTGGTGCTTGGATGGTTGATTGGGCTGCCTGTTCCTTTCATCATCATCGTTGCTAACCGATGGCTTTGGTTCGACGTGGCCAACGTCCTCCTCGGCATGAACCAGGCGCTGTGCTGGTCCATGACCGTCATCATGAAGGTGGACTTGGTTGGCCCAAAACGAAGAGGGTTGGCACTCGGGCTGAACGAGTTTGCCGGGTATCTGGCCGTCGGATTCACGGCCTGGCTTACCGGCTACATAGCGTCGGTGTACGCTCTTCGTCCGCAGCCGTTCTACCTGGGCATCGGCGTTGCGATTGCCGGACTGTTGCTCTCAGCTTTCCTGGCTAAAGAAAGCATTTATCACGCCAGACTGGAAGCAAAGCTGCACCACTCCGCACCCTCCCAAGCGGCGGTCGGCAGCAAGGTTCCTGCTGTGTCTCCACGCCGCCCCTCTCTGCGAGAGATCTTCGCTCTGGCCACCTGGAGAGACCGGGACCTGTTCTCGTGCAGTCAGTCGGGACTGGTGAATAACCTCAACGACGGCATGTCGTGGGGCATTTACCCGCTGTTCTTCTCCAGCTTCGGACTGGGCGTTGCGGCCATCGGCACCATCAAGGCCGTGTATCCGGCCGCGTGGGGAATTCTGCAGGTGTTTACGGGCCCGCTGAGCGATCGTTGGGGTCGAAAATGGCTGATCGCCGGAGGAATGACTGTGCAGGCGGGAGGCATTTGGCTGACGGTGCAAGTTCCCGCCTATCCCGCTTGGCTGGTGGGAGCGCTGCTGCAAGGGATCGGTACGGCGATGGTGTACCCTACGCTGCTCGCGGCAATCAGCGACGTTGCGCATCCTGAATGGCGCGCAACCACCATGGGCGTTTATCGCTTCTGGCGCGACCTGGGATACGCGATTGGCGCACTGATCTCGGGCATCGTGGCCGACCTGTTGGGAATGCGGGCCGCCATACAGGTCGTGGCGGCGCTGACACTGATTTCCGGCCTGCAGGTAGCCGTCAGGATGCAAGAAACCCTGGGCTCAAAACGTTTTGTATTGCGTGCTCCTGTTCGTGACTGAGTTTGACTCTCGCCCACGGGAGGACTAGAGATGAAAGACCAAAGCAAATCACTCGCTGCGAGCCTGCTCGCCACTGTCACGGCTCTGCTGCCGAGTCTTTGATGAGTGCTCGTGCTCTTCTCTGCCGGCGCTGGCCTGGCAGGGGGGAGCTTGGCTGTCAGGTTGACAGCCTACCGACCTTATCTCTTTCCTGTTTCGGTACTCGCTCTGGCGGCTGGATTCTATCTGGCCTATGCAAAGAGGCTGGGACCGCCGTGGAACCGAACGGTTCTTTGGATCGCTGCTGTTCTGTCCGTTGTCTTGTGGTCCTTGCCCTACCTGATGCAGTGGCTATGATGACGTCGGCGGGCCAAGTCGCTTGGTGGCGGCGCGCCGACCTCGCTGCCTGTCGTGACCTAGACCGCTTCGGAAACGATGAGAGGGCGGAAAGCTGTATACTAGCGGGAGTTTACTCGCGGATGGGTCTTTCCACAGGCTAACTGAGTCATTCTTTGAGGAGGATTGCCGTTTTTCCTGTCTTACCCACGCTAATAGGGTAATACAGCTGTCCTCCATCAGATCAATATGTTAGCCTGTGGACATCTTCTCCTCAAAGTAAACTCCCGCTGGGCTGGGTCTCAATGCCTCAACACCGGGCTTCGATGGCTGAGCCGTTTGCAGCCTCGCATTATTTCGATAACTAAGAGAAGGAGAATGGGTCGCCCTTGTTACGCCGGCTGGCGTGAAGCGGCTGGCCGGGGGAAGTCGGGGCGCTACGGGTCATGGGCTTTTACGCGCACCACATTTTGCCTCGAATTACCGATCTTGCGCTGCGGAATAAAGAGTCCGCTCGCTTGCGGGCAGCTTGGATCCCTCTCGCACGTGGAGAAGTTCTCGAGGTGGGTATCGGCTCTGGCCTTAACTTGCCGTTCTATTCCTCGGAAGTCCAGCGTGTCTATGGCGTGGACCCTTCCGCCGAGCTCCTGCGAATGGCTCACAAGAGGGTGCCGGCCGGACCCGCTAAGGTCGAGTTCCTATCGCAGTCTGCCGAGGAGTTACTGCCACTCGCCACGGGGAGTATCGACACGGTCGTAATGACGTGGACCCTATGTTCCATTCCAAACACTCGACAGGCACTTCATCAGATGAAGCGGGTCCTAAAGGCTACGGGGCGTCTCATCTTTGTCGAGCACGGCCGCGCCCCGGATGCTGAGGTGGTTGTCTGGCAGGACCGGCTCATGCCCCTCTGGAAGCGCATAGCGGGCGGGTGCCACCTCAATCGGAGGATTGATGAGCTCATTACTGCAGCAGGATTTGCGATCGTCGAGCTCAAGACGTGCTACCTTCCTGGACCGCGTCCCATGACCTATACCTACCAGGGTTTCGCCCAGCCGATACGTCAGGGTAACGCTTGACAAACCTTTCTTTATCTTAAGTTGGAGGAACGATGGATGCTCTAGTGAGACTTCGCGTGGAGGCGGCCGTTTTATTCGTAACGGAGGGCCTCCATCGGGTCCACTCGAGTCGCGCGACGAGCGGGTCCGTAGCTGGCCGCGCAGGCTACCACGAGCAGCCCCAGCGCCATGGTCCCGAAGGTCGCAGGATCAAAGGTGCTGACCTCAAAGAGCTGGCTGGCGAGCAGTCGTGCCAGCACGAAGGCCGCCACCGCGCCGGCGACCACTCCAGTAACCGCGAGACGCAGGGCGTGCCCGACCACCAGACTCAACACTTGCCCTCGCTGCGCGCCCAGCGTCATGCGGATGCCGATCTCCTGCGTGCGCTGGGCCACCGTATAGCTGATCACGCCGTACAGCCCCAGCGCCGCCATCAGCACCGCCATACCGGCGAAGAGTCCCAGCAACTGCACGGCGAACCGGCGAGGTCCAAGCGAGTTTGCAATGCGCTGGTCCATGGAGGCTAGGCTGTAGACGGGCTGGCCTGCATCCACCGAGCGCACCGCCTCGCGGATCGCGGTGGAGAGACTCGCCGGGTCGGCGTCGGTCCTCACGACCAGGAACGCTTGCGGCTGCGCGTGCTGGTACATCGAGTAGTAGTAGACACCCTTGTCCGAATCGCCCAC
>Ga0306920_100007562_pt1 | contig 14312 bp, 18 predicted proteins | sample flu12Cox44000170_FD_204666 | JGI IMG/M metagenome (GOLD analysis project Ga0306920, IMG submission 204666) | Lab enrichment of tropical soil microbial communities from Luquillo Experimental Forest, Puerto Rico - flux4day.12C.oxic.44.000.170 (v2)... | ecosystem: Environmental > Terrestrial >...
ACGGGCTAACCGGAAGTTGAGACGGATGGACGTGGTGGAGCTACAATGATCTTGCCGGGCGAAACGGAAGCGGGCTCTGCGGGGACGCAACCATGCTGAGGGGGTAGCCTGGTAGTCGTATCGATGCCTTGTAAATCCCCGCCCGAGGGGCGGAATACTCACTAACGGAGAGCGCCTTCTCTCCATTTCAGGCTGAACCAACATAGCAACCTCTGCTATTCACCAATCAAGTATACGATACTACGAACTTCGATAGACTTGTCGCTTGCGTTCCAACTGTCACTCGGTGATCTCGCGTGTAGTGGAATCAAAGCTTGGCAACCTGCTGGAAGCAAGCCCGCTGAAAAGCACCCCGTTACGATGGGCTGGGATCTGTGTTTGTTTGTGATATCGTGCGTTGTCCTTGCTGACTTAATGCGGTCTCTCCTCACCTCCCGAGAGTTGTGCAGTCACGCCGCCTCGCGAGTGAGGCTATACCGAAACGGCAGAACCAGGGTGGCGGCTTCGGTGCATTGCAGCCCCCCGCAACCATCCGAGCGCCACCACCCCAAAGGTGTGGCGCTCGATCCTTTTCAAGGGCAGGTCCGAGCAGATTCAACTCTCCGCAATGCGATGGCATCGCCATAGGTTGCACCCGGCCCGAGCTTCAGTTTTTTCCGGATATTCTCTGGCAGCTGCTCCTCGGCAATGTGGGTGTAGCGATCAGAGATCGGCTGCACAGGCGCATACTAGTCTTATCACCTTCCTTGTTGGCGCCCAATGATCCGAATCTCGTCTGCCACTTCCATCGGTTGTCGGTGAGTGGAGAAGGTATGACCGCGTTTCGGCTTTCTTCGCCTTCTAGAACATGCGCTGCTTGTCCCTGAGACTCGCGGTGCCAGACGTTTACTAAAGGAGGCCCAGAATTATGACCAATGATTGAAATCACTAGGTCTCCGATGTAGCCTTCAAGCCGGGAACTTCCGACTAAATCTCCAGGGCTAAGGTGGACATGAACCCGTTTGACGTGTGGATAGTGTCATTCCTGAACAGCTTCGCATGTCGTTCCTGGGCGTTCGACACATTCATGTCAGAGGTCCTCGAGAAGAACGGCTTCATTAAGGGGGGAGTGTTCACCGCCTTACCTTGGTGGGTCTAGTTCAAGACGGATGAAAAAGAGGATGAACGGCGGGAATTCGTTCTCTATGGAGTGGTTGCTTGTTTTCTGGCTATCGTAACAGCCAGAACTCTTGCGTTGACCTTGCCGTTCCGCAGCAGACCTTTGCACAATCGCGCGCTTCACTTCCACATTCCTTATGGCGTTGATGAAAACGTGCTGGTCAACTGGAGTTCGTTTCCCAGTGATCATGCGGTGCTCTTCTTCACACTCGCGACCATCATTTTCCTAGTCTCACGCCGGTTGGGCATTGTTGCGTTTTTGTATGCTTTTTTTGTCGTCTGTTTCACTCGGGTCTATCTGGGTTACCACTATCCTACTGATATCCTCGCGGGTGCTCTGCTTGGAATTACCATTGCATCCCTGTCTAAGGTTACCGCCCTAAGGAAAATGATCGCGCAACCTGGAATGCGCTGGGTGCGCAGCCATCCAGCCTCCTTCTATGCAAGCTTTTTTCTCGTAACGTCGCAGATCTCCGTGGTGTTCGATCCTCTACGGCATCTTGCCCGTTTCGCCTTCGCGGCGGTGGAGGCCGTGTTGAAGCTTTGACGAAACTTAGGCGTCTGCGGCAGACCTGTCCTGCTGCACCTGCATCTTCCGATCTGTCTCCATCACAAGGCACCGGCCACCGCACAAGTTGGATTACCGTTGCGAGCGTCGGCGCCGCAGCAACTCTAAATCACGGCCATCGCTGCGCCTGCACGCGCTCCCGCTGCTCGGCAAGCATCCTGGCGGCTGCTCTGGATTCCGTGCTTCCTATGGGGAACTCTCCGGGCTTCGGTGTTGGGTGCAGCGTGGGCGTTTCTCGCGGTTTATTCGACATTCTCAGTCTCCTGATTGTCGTGTGCAGTTGCGGACAAAAAGTCCCCCGGGGGTAAAGTCTGTGTGAACCATTCAGGAAGACTGCCGCCGCGCGTAGGCTTCGAGTTCGTCCTTGCTCATGCGCTCGAACAAGTCATTGAGATCAACGTGCTCGCTGCGGTCAATCCACAGCCCCTGTACGTTGATTTTGGCGTGAGCCTGGATCGCTGCGACCACAGCCGCCGCCGTCACGTCAACCTCACCGACACGTTCAATGATCTTTTCGAGTGCCGCCCTTACATTGCGACCGCGTTTGCTAAACAGGTCGAGCGCGTGTGGTTGGCGGTAGACTGTGGTCCTGTCGGCAAGGCCGTACTCAGTTGTGATAGCACTCGGACTCTTCCAATTGATAAAGTCCCGCTCAATCTGTTCACACTGAGGGTGAGCACACACAGTGCAGTTGCGCTTGTGGCGGCCCAAGTTGACCGGCTTTGGTGATTCGCGCATCTCAGCTCCTCATTAATCGGCTGTCCGGGTCACGTCCAAAATGCGTCCAAAACTAAGGGAAAGTAAGTGCAAATGGCGTGAGCGATACGTGAAGCGAACGTTCTCGGGGCGTTTGAAAGAGCTGTCCGAGAAGATAACTGGTCGGGCTGAGGAAGCTAGGGCAAATGCTGAACGCGTTGACTCGTGGCTAGGTAAGTTAGCATCGCACTGTACAGTCTCGGCTGGGGTCTCGGACTCCTTGGCAAGATTTGCGGCGTGGAAAGCTCAGCCTCAGGGGAATGAAATCCCCGCAACCAATTTTGGTTTGACAAGGCCCGAATCCGTTCGTCCGGCCCTTTCCCTTCCGATCTTATTGCGAATTACGCCGCCAGCTTGGCAGAGAACCGGATCGTGGGCTGCAACGAGCGATCCGGGCCCCCGGCACCATCCATGCTGCCACGCTCCCAGCACATCCCAAGTTCCTGAAGCGATATAGTGTTGGAAACTGAAAAGAAACTAACCAAGTCTTTTGAAATCCGGAGCGGGCGATGGGAATCGCGGTGCCCTGTCTCCTCTAATGGGCTGCCTAGCATTTCAAAGGGATTCGCCTTTGGCAGCCTGGCCACGAAGTAGGAATGTCTTGGGGTATGAGCCCTGCCCGCAGATCTTGAATGAACCGAAGTCCTTGTACCAATCACCTTCCGGCACCTCCGGATTCGATTCAATCCACAGACGAAGTTGATTGAGGTCGGCGATGCTGATCGCCCGGTCGCGCATCCGATCAATCAAATGCTGACGAATGCCCTCCGGCAGACTGTCCCAATTCTCTATCTTGGGCATCAGTCGCCGAAGACCATTCGGCCCAATTCATCGCCAAGGCGCTTCGCTTCCTCCGGGTCCGTGGCGTTGCGGAAACGCTCTGCGAGTTTGAAAAACTCGTGCTGCTTACGCTTCTCAGCCTCGATCCCGTTTTCGATGAGTTCCACAAGCATTCGGTTGGAGCTAAGCTTGCGGTTTTTCGCCAAGCTACGAACCTTCGCCGCGACGTCCGCTGGAAGGCTGACGCTTTGGCGGACTGTCTTGTTTTGGGGCTTCATGCCACCATTATGCACCAAAATGGTGCGTACAGGAAAGTCGGCCAACGAGAGCCGCGCCATTCCCCTCGGTGGGCAAGTGGGGCAACTGACGATTGCGAAGACTAAGTGATTGCATCAGGTGTTAGACTTTGCCTCGTTCGCAACGAAGAGACCGAATCCCTCGTCCACGGCATCACGCCGCGACGAGGAGGTATGCTTACAATCGATCATGACGGCCGAATGTATCCTCGGCCTCCTTTCGAAAGATTCTTGCCTTCGGAAAGAGAGATTGTCACGACCCTCAACAGCGCGTTTCCTGTCCCCAAGATGTCCGCGGCGGGCCTTCGGGTCCTCAAGTCGTCGATCATTCCGTTCCTCCACCCAGGGGAAGTGTCGTCGCGCCCACCTGGGGAATACAGTCTGCGCAACCTGCGTACGTGAAGATGCGTGATAGAATGACGTCGTGGGAGTCATAATCAAAAATCCGGATATTCTCGGTGGAACTCCGGTGTTTCGCGGAACACGAGTGCCGATCCAAACGCTGTTCGACTACTTAGAAGGCGGGCAGACACTCGAAGATTTCTTGGCGGGATTTCCTACCGTCACGCGTGAATCAGCTGTGGCTGCGCCGGAGGAAGCAAAGGATCTTTTGCTTTCCCGTCCCTAGAAATGCGTATTCTGATTGACGAGTGCATCGATGAGCAATTCCGAAGCTCGTTGCGTGGGCACGATTGTCAAACGGCCCGTTACGCCGGACTAGCTGGCCTGAAGAACAGTGATCTTCTAACGGCAGCGGAACCCAAAAAGTTTGACGTTTTCCTCACAGTAGACCAGGGCATCGAATACCAGCAAAATCTCGCAGGCCGAAAACCCGCGATTATCATCTTTCGAACCAAGTCGAACCGTCTAAAAGACCTGTCGCCACTCGTGTCGGTATGCCTCGAGCACGTTGAGTCCATTCGCCTGGCCAAATTGTGAGAATCGATGGCTAGGTCAGGGGAGAAAGCACCGCGAAATCGTGGTAATCAGCCTCAAGCAAACGCCTCTGTTTGGAGCGTTGACTAGCGAAGAGATTCGCGGCTTGGCCGGACATGTAACCAGGAAGAAATTTCAACGAGGTGCGCAGCTCTTCGCTGGAGGGGGTCTCTTGTCAAGTAGAGCTCAGAGTTCGCAAGTGCTAGGCGCGGGACTGAACTGATCGAATTTTCGGATCTCGGCGGCAAACGCGAGTCAGGAGCGGGCGATGCGTAGCTCATGCGGCCACCGTGATTTGAAACGGAATCAACAGGCTTGGGCTAGTGGCACCACGGTGCGATTCTGGCCTCCGGAACTTTCTGCTGTTTCTTCCCTAAGAACTGCTGCACCGGAACTGTTTTCTGCTATCAGTGACCGGAGTGCGGATCGGAGAAGTGCTCGCCTCCTCGTGCAGGACTCAACAGTGGGAAACGACCTCGGGGAGACGGCAGCTCAACTGGCTGAGCCAACTGAGCGAGAATCGGACGTTTTGCAGCTGTCTCCTGCGACAGGGATACCTGGGAGTGGCTTGGGAAGCCGTCGCCGCTTTTGAGTAAGCTTGCCCGCCTCGACCTACTCAACTATTCGGTTTCTATGCGAACGTCATTGAACTTTCGAAAGTCCTGATCGAACGAGGCTACCGGCATGTTTTCGGTCGACGCAGTCGCGGCGATCAGACAGTCCACGAAATGGACCTTTGTTGTGCGATAGCGATCCAAGGCCTCCAGGTGGATGGCCATACGATCAATTTCGACACCCGGGCTGGAAATGAGTCTGCCGAGTGTCGATGCGATATCTCCGCGTGGATGCTCGTAGAAAAACTCCAGTACGAACACGCACTCGGCCAGAACAGCCGGCAACACCACAATCACCACGTCCCCGTGATCACAGGCATTGAACAGCTTTCCAGCGGCCTTAGCATGCTTTTCATGGTCCTGCACTAGGTAGCGAACGATCAGATTGGTGTCGACAAGCCTTCGTTTGCTCAATGGGAGGCCTCACGACTAGCTGCCTTCGCTGCGGCCTCACGGATTTGGGCGAAGGACATCCCTTTACTCTACTGGCGAGAGCGCCCTTGAGTGATCGCGTACCCAGATGCATCCGAATCTAGGCAGCGTCCGTCTACGCGAAGCCTTTTTGCGCCCGAGGCTGTTTGACGACCTTTGGTTGAGCGCGCAACCTGCGAAGAAACGGGGTCTTCCAGCCCACTACGATGTTTTACGCGCGCCCAAAATGCGCAGCGGCTCGCGTTTAACGTTTTCTCTTTGTGGCACCTGTCCAATGCACGCGGGTGAACGCGAAGGTGAAAGACACAGTAAACCAGGGATTTCTTAGGCCGTTCACCTTTTCGTGGCAAGAGCGGAAGAAGAGTGCAAAGCGCGCGGAAGTGCAATGGTGCAAAAAAGCGCGACAGCCGGAAAATAATTCCTGTTCATGAGCACCTCAACGATGCCCCTGCCGTGCGTCTCAAGACACGAAACAAGGTGTCTCTTAGGCAGCGGCTAAGACCATGAGAACATGCCACGTGCGTCATGAGAGCTATATTTAGTTGATGATATCTTCCAATTCATTTCGGCGTGCTCTGCATGGGCATGGAAGGCATGCATGCTTGACCTGGCTCGCAAGCCTCGCCAATCAGCCCATGATGATTTCATGTACTCTTTTGCAATCGGGGGCAAGCGGGAGTGGCGCCGCGACCGCTCGCTCGTCTGGAATTGGCGCGAAAATAAAACGGAAGGCGTGCCGCAGTGATTGCTGAAGAAAAACAAGTTCCTTCCAAGGAAGGCTGGGGCCCCCGGGCACTCGAGGAATTGCGAAAGGCACGCCGGGAACACCAGGAGGCGACCGCCGCGCAGCGCGACCAATGGATCCGCGCCAACCGGTATTATTATGACCGGATGAAGCGCTTGCTGCGCTTCATCGTCGAACCATACAAACGCGTGCTCGATTTGCGTTGCGAGACCGGTCATCTACTGGCCGCGCTGGAACCGTCCTACGGCGTGGGCGTGGAGATCAGCGACGCGATGGTGGAAGTGGCGCAGGGACTGCATCCAGAGTTGCATTTCGTGCGGAGCGACGTGGAAACGCTGAAACTGAACGAAACATTTGACTATATCCTGTTCAATCACATGTTTGACACAGTGGATGTGCTTCGCGCATTTGAGCGTATCCGCCAGCATTGCACCGTGGAGACACAAATTATCATCGTCAATTACAACTTCGTCTGGCAGCCCCTACTTGACCTGGCAAGTAGGATCGGTTTGCGCTCGAAATTTGTCGAGCCCAACTGGGTGAGTGAAAATGACGTCAGGGGATTCTTGAAACTGGCGGGGTTCCGGCTGGTGCGGAAACACCGCTTGCTCCTGCTCCCGAAGAAAGTTCCATTTCTATCCGGTCTCATGAACGAATTCCTGGCACGCCTCCCGGGCCTGCGGAAGCTTTGCTTGATGCAGGTGATGGTGGCGCGGCCCATGGCGGAACTGAAGCACGAGGAAGATCTGACCGTCTCCGTGGTGGTGCCTTGCCGGAACGAGGTAGGCAACGTGCGCCACGCGGTGGAGCGCATTCCCACGATGGGCGCACATACCGAGATTCTCTTCTGTGACGATAAATCGACAGACGGGACCGCGAACGAGGTCCGGCGGTTGCAGGCACTTTATCCAGAAAAAGATATCCGGCTGGTGGAGGGACCGGGCATCTGCAAAGCCGAGAATGTTTGGAGCGGATTCCGAGAGGCGTGCGGGGATGTGTTGATGATTCTGGACGCGGACCTGGCGGTGATGCCCGAAGAATTGCCCATGTTTTTGCGAGCGCTGGCCACGTCACGCGCGGAATTCGTTAACGGAAGCCGATTGGTCTATCCCATGCCCGAACTGGCCATGAAATTTGCCAACATGATCGGAAACAAGTTCTTCGGTCTGATTTTTTCCTTTCTCCTGGACCAACGGATCAAGGACACCCTTTGTGGAACCAAGGTGCTGTGGCGGAAGGACTGGCTGCGCATGGAACGCAACCTGGGAAGCTGGGGAATCAAGGATATGTGGGGCGATTACGAACTACTCTTCGGGGCGAGCAAGTTGCACCTCGAGATTATCGAGGTTCCGGTGCACTACCAGGAACGCCTCCACGGGGTCACGAAGATGACTCGAGTATTTTCAAACGGCTTGCGGATGTTGCGGATTTGCTGGCATGCAGCGAAGCGCCTGGAAGGATAATCCCGCTTGGCCTCTGATTTCGTCCGACGATTGCTTGCGCATCCCTTGACGTCTTCCTTACATGTGGACGATCCGGCGACGACGGAACTGCGGAAACAAATCATCACTTCAAAGCCATTTCTAAAAGCCATCTACGATGAGTGGTACGCGATGTTCGCACGAGAGTTGCCTCTAGGGGAAGGCCTCGCGGTGGAACTCGGCTCCGGGGGAGGATATGCGGCCCAGCTTATTCCCGGACTAATCACTTCCGATGTTTTTGTGTCGGTAGGCGTACAAGTAGTGTGCAACGCACAGGCCATGCCGTTTGCCGACGGGACGTTGCGCGCGATTGTGATGACCAACGTGCTACACCACATCCCGAAGGTCAGCTTATTCTTCGCGGAGGCGACACGATGTTTGCGGCCGGAAGGAAAAATTCTGATGATCGAACCATGGGTCACTCCGTGGTCGCGGTTCATCTACAAAAGGTTTCACCAGGAGCCTTTCGATCCAGAAGCGCGGGATTGGGGATTTGCGGAAACCGGGCCGCTCTCGAGTGCTAATGGGGCGCTCCCCTGGATCGTCTTTTCGAGAGACCAAAAGAGGTTCCAGGAGGAGTTCCCGAAATTGCGGATTGAGTGCGTGCGACCTTTCCTGCCATTCCGGTACCTGGTTTCGGGTGGAGTGGGAATGCGCAGCTTGATGCCGGGGTTTACGCATGCAGCCTGGGCAAGTCTGGAGCACCTGCTGGAGTCACAAATGGGCCGAATAGCAATGTTCGCGTTCCTTGCGGTGCGCAGAGTATAGAATCGCAGCTGGTTTTTAAGCATATCGTAAATGAAATCCCCTGGGATCGCCGCCCCAGACTGCGCATCCGAGGTCTTCCGTCAAGTGCCTCATTGGAAATCTCGCAATGAAATTTCACGCGCCCTCGTGCGTGACTTCTATAATCTGGCTGTGGATTCGGTTTTTGAGCAATGCGCAGCCTTTTCTTCCCGGAGTTACAATGGCGCTGGAACAAACGGCCGTAATGCAACAGGCTGACTCAAGTCAGGAACCAGCATCTGCCGGGCCAGGCATTTCCCCAAGCGCCATCCATGAGGTGGCCGCGTTTTTCCGTTTTCATCTCTGGAAAATACTTTCGGTCTCCATCCTGGTTCTTATTCCGTGCTTCTGGCAGAAGCATATCGGTTTTTGCGATATGGCCAGCCACGTTTACAATGCCTGGCTCGCCAGCCTAATCCAACATGGCCAGGCTCCCGGCCTTTACCTTGTGCACCAGTGGAATGACGTCCTGTTCGATATTCTCCTCACGCGTTTGGGCGTCCTCTTCGGATGGCTCTTGGCGGAAAAGATCGCTGCCTCTTTAAGCGTACTGACTTTCTTCTGGGGAGCCTTTGCGTTCATCGCTGTGGCTTCCCGCCGTGCTCCGTGGTTTCTCATCCCGGCGATTGTGATGGTCACTTACGGCTGGACTTTCCAGATCGGTTTCATGAACTACTACCTTGGGATCGGACTCGCGCTTTTGGGTTGTGCCACACTGTGGCGAGCTCGTGGAGTGGACTTTCTCGTCGCCGCGATTTTCCTGTTTCTTGCGTTTCTCGCCCATCCTCTAGGTTTCATATTTCTTGTGGTAATCTTTGCGTACATTCGCTTCTCGAACTTGCTTTCGGGTTGGTGGAAGTTTCTACCGTTCGCGCTCTCCCTGGCAGCGGTATTCCTGTTCGGCGCTTATCTCATAAATCGCTATAATGGGCAGCCTCTTTCTCACAACTTCCTCCTGAACGGCGCGGACCAACTTGTTCTTTCTTCCAAGTACAGGCTTCTTGCCGAGGCTATCCTTTGCATCGGAGCAGTCTGCTTCCTTGTGGACGCTACATGGAATGGAAGAAACGCTCGCTACTGGCAGGACCGCTCGATTCCTCTTAGCCTATATGTCATCTCTTACGTTGCGACTTTTGTCCTTCCGGATTCTATTTGGCTTCCCCAGTATCCCTTTCCGGTGACCCAGCTCGTAATGCGGCTAACCCTCGTCTGCGCGATTTTCGCGCTGTGCATTTTGGGCTCTCTCAAACTACGCATATGGCACTTGGCCGTTTTTTCCGCGGCTGCTGCGTTCTTCTTTGCGTTTTTTTGGAGCGATACCGCAAAACTGAACGCCATGGAGACTCAAGCAGAGCAACTGGTCCGGAAAATCCCTCAGAACAGGCGTGTGCTGGCAACCATCTGGCCGCTGCCTGGCTCGCGGCTTTTCTTCATCAATCACTTAGTGGATCGCGCCTGCATAGGGCATTGCTTCAGCTTTTCCAACTACGAAGCGCCATCTGTGCAGTTTCGCCTACGAGCCCTCCCTGGAAATCCTTTCGAGACCACTTCGGTTGGTGAATCGGACCAGATGCAAAGCGGGACTTACTTGGTCCAGCCGAAAGACTTGCCAATCTACCAAATTGAGCAGTGCACTCCAGTTGGAACAAGCCTTTGCATCGAAAAGCTTCGCGCCGGCGAACCGAACGGTACTTTTTCCGTTCATCCCACCCAATAGGCCATGACCTATTCGGACCGCAAAAACCAGCGCACTTTTCTCACAACTTGAAAGAAAGGTGACGAGGAAGGCTCGGTTTTCGTGATTTCACCGATTTCTGAAGTGTTTTTTCGTAGGTCCACGGCGCACCCGTGCCCCAGTGTTCCCGGTTGAGGCTTCATTGGTGGACCTAATTCAAGACGCAGCGACAACGGCGAGTTGTCACATAGTTTAAAAATGTTTTTGTGGATGAAAAGTGGGCGCTAACGTTCCAATCTCGACTCGGACCTCAAGTGGTTCTCCGGCGTTAATTGTCTTTCGTTTCGGAACTAATCGACCCTCGATTTGCATTCTGTCAGTGTCATGGGTCCGAGTATTTCCGAGGGCAGTGGGCTCCAGAATTCCGACTGTCAGAAACAAAGCACGACACGGTGGCAAAAATAACAGCGCCCATATTTGTAGGCGATCCGGCAACCGGATATCTTCGTACTACAACCCAACAGCCATGGGGTTAGGCTAAAGACCTGGCCCAAAGGTCTTCCGCAGCCAGAGCATTTCGAGGAGAGACTGATGTCGTTCCCGTGCGCGCCGCCCTTGGCAGCTTGGCTAGTGCTTAGCGTGGACAACATGAAGACCAGCCTGTCCGGGCGCGAGCCCTTGAACGGAGCCGCCGAACCTGGACGTGATCTCCTGGAAATTGATGTCTTCGATGTCACAAAATCCGTGCGAGCGAAGAATCGCTGCAATGCCAGCCGGCTCGAAACGGCTGGCCCAACGTTCATCCATTTTCTCAAGCTGTTCGGTCCGCACCGTTACTAAATCCCTTATCTCTTCTGAGAATGCCTGGGGGGGTTCCATGGGGTCACAGGCGCAGGATGCCTGATTGGATCTGCTCCAACTCGCCTCCTGAATCGTGGCAGAACCGGGCACACGACCTCCTTAGATCGTGTGGGGCGAGTTTGGAAACTCCCAGCTTTCCCGCGCTGCCCTCCTTCTCCGCGCTCGTCGCTCCTTCGCGCTCTTGTGTTACAGTTGCGCCGCTCCAACGAGAACAAACTTCAAGATATGCGGAGCGCAATTGCAAATAGAGCAAGTTAACGCATCGAGCGGATTGGTTCGCGTCATCGGCCGCTGGAGTCTCGTGGCGCTGATGGTGAACACTATGATCGGCGCGAGCATTTTCGGCTTGCCAGCCGTAATCGCTGCGTATTTGGGAAAGTTGAGCCCTGCCGGCTACTTCGTCGCATTCGTCGGCATTTCACTCATCGCCGCATGCATGGCCGAGGTCGCGTCGCAATTCCAGGAAGCCGGCGGCCCTTATCTTTACGCGCGAGCCGCCTTCGGAAGACTGGTAGCCATCCAAAACGGATGGTTGCTCTGGCTAGCGAGGGTTGCCGCGGTGGCTGGCGTGGCGAATCTCTTCATCACGTATCTGGGCGAGTTCTTTCCCATCGTGAAGACGCCGTTGCCAAGAGCCGGAATATTGGCGGCGCTGATCGGGTTTCTGGCAGCAGTGAACTATCGCGGAGTGGCCGGAGGGAATCGCGTCAGCAATTTTTTCACGATAGCAAAGGTGTCGCTTCTGTCCTTTTTCATTGTGACGGGATTCTTCATGCTCCTGCTGCATTCCGATTTGCGCGTTACGCCACAAAGCGTCAATGCTACAGCGTCTGACTGGTTTGGCGCACTCCTGCTGATGGTTTACGCCTATGGCGGATTCGAGTCGGCACTGATCGCCAGCGGCGAGGCACGGGATACACGACAAGATATTCCCGTGGCCCTATTTGTGGCGATTGGCATCACCACCTTCCTGTATGTGGCTGTGCAGATTCTCGTGATCGATACAATCCAGAACGCAGGGACGTCGGAAACACCCGTGGTGGATTCAGCGCGCCGGTTTCTGGCTCCCCTGGGCGTGCAAATCATCGCCGCGGGTGCATTGGTTTCGGCGTACGGATACCTCAGCGCCAACATGCTCCACACGCCGCGAATTCTTTTCGCCATGAGTCGGCTGCGTGATTTTCCCGCGATCGCAGGAAAGGTTCACCCAGTATTTCGGACTCCGCACATCTCGATCTTAATCTTCGCGGCAGCCGTCTATCTCTTCGCCGTGGCAGCAACGTTTCGATGGAACGCAATCCTCTCCGGAGTGGCGCGTCTCTTTGTGTACGGTACGGTGGCGGCAGCATTGCCGGTCTTGCGAAAAAAGCAGCCAACCGCCGATGCGTTCCGGCTCCCGTTCGGTTGGCTCTTCTGTTTTCTTGGCCTGGTGTTCACAGGCGCGTTGATTGTCCAGATGCACCGCGGAGAGCTTATCGTGATTGCTCTCACTTTTGCGATAGCGACACTCAATTGGCTGTGGGTCCGAAGACAACAAACCCCTTCCGAAGCCGCAAAATGATGAAAGAAACGGTGCTTGACTTCGGCGGTTATGTCGTTTACCAGTACTTTGGCAATTAGGTCCGAGTGGTCGGCGGAAAGGAAGATCGTTGGGCCTAATAATTCTTCAAGAATTCCACCACGCTGGTCTGGTTGGCAGCGTTATTGGCCGTGCAGAGATCGATGCCCTCCAGTACTTGCCGCAGGATGCGGCCCGCCCATGGTCTTCGTCACACGTTCTTTGAAGAATGCGTCGGCATCTGCTCGGTGTGCCGCGTCGCAATAGCCCGCTGCGATGTAAGGAAGAAAATCCACGACGTCGTTGGGCAGCTTGGCGATCAACTCATCCCAATTTTGTTTCACGAAATCGTAGGCAACGTCGCGGGTCTGCGGTGTGCCGCTCGCTGCAAACGGGATGGCAAGCGATTGCCGCTTTCCGCCAATGTTTCCTGCGTGCGGCAATCACTTGAGGTAGATTGCGGCACTGATCGCACCCCCGAGGTCTCCCAACTTGCCCCCCTCTTTCTTGCCGCCTGTAATATCCACTGATCCTTTGGGCTCGCCGTGACATGCCAGACAAGAAGCTTCGTAGTATTCCGGGATGATCACGCGGTCGGCTTTCCGGCCGTTGAGTTCAGCCACCTGCTCCACGAATTCCCCTTTTTTCCATCCGGGTGACTCAAACTTCTCCTTGATCACGTCGTTCTCCCAGGCGTCGGGAAAATTGGGCTGATGGCGAATCAGTTCGGCGGGAGCAGTTAATTTGACATAGGCAAATTCACCCACTTTGGCAGTAAAGCGTGCTGCCACACGATAGGCGAATACCGCAGGCAGCAGTGCTTCGAAACGTCTATGGGAATGAAGGTTGGACTGCTCTGCCTCGTCCATGACTTCCTGAATTGCTTCAATCTCGGCTTGAAGCATCCGTCCTTCTGCCGACGTGGGGTCGAGGTTGGGAAGAGCGTGGCCGGTCTGCTCCGCATATTTAGTACGAGTCCGCTCCACTAGCTTCTTTCCGCTTATAACCTTGCCGGCATTCATCGCGTCTTCCTCGTCGGATATGACCTGTCTGGCCGAACGCAGCAGGCTGGTCAGGTGAACCAGAATGGTGTGATTGATGGCGCTCTGGCTGACGGCCTCCTCAGGCAATACCTGCTTCAGCAGATCTGGCTTGACCGCGACGTCTCCGCTGAAAAGCCGATCGTGTGATGCAATCAGCAGGATGGAGACAGCCACTCCAGTGGCAAAGATCCCCATCGCGACGATCCCCGCGCCTCGATTTTCGATATGCACCATCGCGATCGCGATGAGGGTACAAATCGCTTGCAGGATAAGGGCCGTCCATTTCACCCAATTCACGCGGGCGCGGCTAACCACGATCCGCTGCCGCCGTGCCTCCATCGCACTCTTGAGCGCGTCCACGATCTCACGCTGGGCGGTTACCTGTCCCTCGCTCTGCGGCTTTAGGGCCAGAATGAATTGCAGTTCTTCTGCCAGTGGGACTGGGGTGATCGTCAACGACGCGTTTCGCCGCGCCATCATCGGCCATTCATCTGTCACAGTCTCCTCAATGTGCTGGCGTGTCAGCGCCCGCAATCGAGCCTCTGGCTGTCCCGGAAAGCTGGCCGAGAGGAATATGACCGTACTTAGCGCATTCGCTTCCATGTTGACTGCGGCCTTGGCGC
>Ga0306920_100007564_pt1 | contig 14310 bp, 13 predicted proteins | sample flu12Cox44000170_FD_204666 | JGI IMG/M metagenome (GOLD analysis project Ga0306920, IMG submission 204666) | Lab enrichment of tropical soil microbial communities from Luquillo Experimental Forest, Puerto Rico - flux4day.12C.oxic.44.000.170 (v2)... | ecosystem: Environmental > Terrestrial >...
GAGCGTCGCCGCGCAGGCGGCGCTCGAAGTCGCGAGCGCCACGAACCCGAGGCGTGCCATGATGGCTGCCGAGGCCCCGTCCCAGACGTTGGGGATGACGAACACACCGGACTCGTGCAGGGCACGGAAGCGTGCCGCCTGTTCCTGTTGTTTCTCCATGCGCAGCTCCCTGGGCCGAGGTGCCGCATTCGCCCGTGAGACGAGTGTGGCACAATCGCCGCGCCAGGGCCGACCTTCCGTCACTCCGGTGTCCCAGCCGCGCGCAGCTTCGCTCGCCTGCTTTGCCTTCCTGTGGCTGTGCGCCGCGGGAGGAGTGAGCGCGGCGCGCGCGAATCCGCAGTGCCAGTCGAGCCGCGCGGCGCAGCCGGCGGTGACGCGGCTGCGCGATGCGATGGCGCAGGGACGTTTCACCGCCTACCAGCCGCTCTCGCTGCGGGTCGTTGAGGGCCGCGTCACCGATGCCGATGCCGATGGCATCCGCGCCGACCTCACGGCGCTGCGCCCGCGCTTCGACTCACTCATCACCTACGACGCCATTCACGGCGCGCAACAGATTCCCGCGATCGCGGCAGCACTGAAGTTTCGTGCGCTCATCATCGGGGTGTGGAATCCGGCAGACGCTGCGCAGCTCGATGCGGCCCTCGAAGCCGCGCGGCGTTTTCCGCGGATGGTCGTCGGCATCTCGCTCGGCAACGAGGTGCTGTTCGCGCATCGCACCGACCCGGCCGCACTGATTGCCGTGATAGCGCGCGTGCGCGCCCGGGCGCCGGAGGTGGCACTCGCCACGAGTGAGCCGTTTCATGTCTATGACGACCCGGCCGCCGCCGCAGTGCTCGGGCAGCTCGACTTCCTCCTGCCGATCGTGCACCCGGTCTTTCAACCGTGGTTCCGCAATGCCCCGGACAGCACCGCGGCACAGTTCGTCGTCAACGTGCTCGGCAAGCTCGGCCCGCTCGCCTGCGGCCCGCTGCTGGTGAAGGAGACCGGTGTGCCGACCGCACCCGAGAGCGCCGGGTTCAGCGAGGCGCGGCAGGCCGCATTCTACCGAGAGCTGCGCCGGGTGCTGCCGCCGAGCCGCGCGCAGGCCTTTGCCTACTTCGCGGCATACGACGCGCCGTGGCGCGCGTATGACGCAACGGGCGTGCCCGAAGCGCCGGGGGTCCATCCCGAGGAAGCGCACTGGGGCCTGTATGACGAGGCGCGCCGCCCGAAGGCTGCGGCCCGCGAGCTGCCGCCGCTCGTGCCCTGATTCGCGGGTTCACTTCACCTGCAGTTCGACCTTCACCTTATCGCCCGACTGGGGTTTGGGGGGCGCGTTCACGATGAACACCCGCGAGGTTTCGACCTGCCCGTCCGACACCAGCGCACCCTCGATCGCGTGTGCGCGCTCCTTGCCGAGCGCTGCAAGAGCGTCGTTCGATACCTGGACGTGATCGATGAGCGCGGCGTTCAGGTCCGCGATCGCGGGGTCGTACGGCGGGGTCTCCTTGCGCTTCGTCTGCTGCACGGCCACGACGCTCGGCGGCAGCGGCTTGTCCTTGCCGAGCACTGACTGATACTGATCGAGGAGCAGATTGAAGTGCTTCTCGGGATCTGCGAGCGCCAGCTCCAGGGCGGTGTCCGGGTGCTTGCGGCCTTCGCCAGTCGCGAGCTCCCGGGCCTGCAGCTCGCTGCGCAGGCCCGCCGCCGCGAGCGCCGGGCGGTCGATCGTATCGGCGAATACGATGGGCACATCGAGCTTCAGCTGCGGGCGCTCTTTCATTGCCTTCGCGATCGAGGCGAGCTGATCCTGCGCGGGCTTCTCGAGCGTGGCGCTGCCGCCATCGAACTCGATGATGTTCAAGTGCTCGTTGCCGCCGCCGAAGAGGTGGCCGAGCAGCGCAAAAGGCGCGCTCGCCACCTTGACGAGCACATTGGTGAACATCTGCCAGAGGATCGGCCCGACGCGAAACTTCGGGTCATCGAGCGAGCCGCTCATCGGCAGGTTGAGGTCGATCACCCCGTTGCGGTCCCTGAGCAGCGCCACCGCGATTTTCAGCGGCACGTGGATGGCGTCGGGACTCTCCACGCGCTCACCGAGCTCGAGCTGGTCGACCACGAAGTGCTGGGTGGCGTCGAGCTTGCGCTGCTCGACCTTGTAGTGCACGTCCACCGACAGCTTGCCCTTGTCGATCTTGTAGCCGACGAAGTGCCCGGAATACGGATTGACGACGGTGAGATCGACATCGCTGAAGCTCATGGTGAGATCGGTGAAGAGCGCGGCGGACAACAGGTTGACCTCACCGGTGACCTTCCAGGGCGCATAGCGATCGACCTTGCCATCGAGCTGCACCTTGGCGCGCGATTGCGGGTCGGAGGAGAGTCCGGTGATCTTGCCGCCGAGACTCTGAACGCCGATCGCGAAGCTCGGCTTGATCCACAGGTCCGAGTAGTTCGCCGAGCCGTTGACGAGCGTCACCGTGCCGATCGACACCGGAAAGGGCGTCAGCGGACCGGCGGGTGCGGGGGCCGTCTGCGTCGCCGTCTTGCGCTTGCGTTTGGAGGAGGCGGATGGAGTGGCCGCAGCCGGCGCAGCCGCGGCGGATGAGCTCGGTTGCGCACCCGGCGTCGCCGCTTGATCAGCGGCCGCGGCGCCCGGCTGATCGGCCGTGGCCCCCGCCTTCGTCGCGGTCGATCCGGACGATTGCTTGTCGCGTGCCGCGCCCGCCGGAGTGAGCACCTGCTTGATGTTTATCGTACGGTCCGGAGCTATCACCATGCGTACGTAGGGCTCGAGAGCCGTTACCGTGCCGATCCGCACGCTCATCGGCGCCGAGCGGTAACGGATGTCGGCAACGCGCAGGTCGCGCCACTTGATGAAGTCGAGCTTCAGTGCATTGTCGACGGTGCGCAGGTCGTGAACCGCTGTCGTGCCGCCGATCGCGAGCGCACCATCCTCGCCGCGCTTGATATCGAGCTTCGTGCCGAGAGTGCCTTTCAGCAGCGTCATGGACGTGTAGTGGGTGAGATAAGGCTGCAAAAGCGTGAGCGGCAGATCGTGCGCCTCGAGCTGTGCGCTCACCGCCTGCGTCTTCGGTGTGAGCTTGGCGCGCCCCTCGATTTTTCCCGAGGGGCTCAGGCCCGAGTCGATCGTGACATCGAGAGTGTTATCGGGCGCGGTGTTGAACCCTTTGACGTGCACGTTGAGGGGCGTGAGAGTCAGCTCCGCCGCCGGGCTCACCCCGCGGTCCTCGGCGGACACCTTGAATCCCTCGGCGCGGACATCCGGAACGGACAGTGTCCAGACCGATGGCCGCGCGGCGCTGCCGCTTCCCGCCTTGGCCGGATGCGCGTCGGGGACGGCAGCCGCTCCATTGCCCTCATCCGGTGCCGACGCGGGAGCCATCAGCTCGAGCAGATTCAGCTTGCGTGCCTCATCGAGCCACGCCTTGATGTCGCCGCCGGAGAGCGCCACTTTCGCGACGTTGACCGAATGCTTCGTCAGGTCGACGCGGGTCTCCTCGACCGCGATGCGCGCCACGTCGATGTAGTTGTCCGTGCCCCCCTTCGGCCGCAGGCCGAGCCCCGTGACGGTGGTGTTGTGCACGTTGACAGCGAGTGACATCGGGCCGGGGGCACCGGCGAACTCGTAGTCGCCCTTGAGACCGATGGTGCCCGCGGCAATCTCGAAGGGCAGGCTGTCGCGCAGGTAGTTCCACACGGTACGCGCCTTGAGGTCCGCAACTTCGAAGACTCCGCGCGAGGCGAGCGGCGCCAGGCGCACGGTGCCGTTCCACACCAGCCGCTCGCCCTCCGGCGACGCGGCTTCGAGCGCATAGCCATCGCCGGTCGCCGAGCGGGTGCTGAAGTCGCGCAGCTCGAAAATAATCGGCTTGAACTCGGCGCGAAACGGCGTCGCTCGGGTGTGATCCTCGAACACGGCGGTGCCGGCGAGCACGGCGAGGCGCCGGATGTACAAGCGTGGCGGTTGAGTCGGCTTCTGCTGCGCCTTCTGCGCCTGCGGCGGTGAGGGTGGAAAGCCTTTGCCGAGATCGGCGAGATTGAGCTCGCCGTTCGGGCGCAGCACGGCGCGCACGTATGGCCGCTCGAGCAGGATGTCGCCAAAGCTCGGACCGAGCCGCCAGATCGAGGCGAGCTGCAGCGCGACGCGCAGATGCTCGAACGACAGCAGCCTCTGCCCGTCCGCATCCGGCAGCGCCACGCGGCGGATGTCGAGCGTGAGCGTGAAGGGATTGAAGCGCATCTCACCGATACTGAGGGTGCGCCCGTAGTGGGTGCGCACGAAATTCACCGCGGTCTTGCGGGCGAAGTACGGTACCGCCAGGAAGCCCGCCGCCGCATAGGCGCCGACCAGCACCAGAACGACGGCGAGCCCGATGAGGTAGCGCCGATAGCGGCCCATGCAACCCGCTCCGCTTGTTGTTCTGCGGGTATCCTAGTGCATCGACGCCACCGCCACCACGTCACCGCAGCGCGCAGCTTGCCCTGGCGCTAACGCCTGAGGTGAGCGTGCTGGCGTGCCCAGCAGATAATGCGGATAGTTAGGTACTTACCTAACTATCCGCATGAGGTTGATTGTCTGCGCGACTCGGCGCGCCCGAGCGCGCGCCGCGGGCGACTGGGGTCGCCAGTTAGTCGTCGTGATGATGACCGTGATCGTGATCGTCACGGTCATCGTCATGGTGATGACCGTGGTCGTGGTGCTCCGGACGGTAGCCGGGCTCATATTCGGCGGACTTCACGAAATACACCGGTCGCTCACAGGCATGGTATTCGTGGCAGTACTTGTGCCAGTTCTTGGCGTGTCCCGGCGGCACGTGCAGATAGATCGGCTCGACAGGCGCTGCACCGACGATAACCGGGACCGGCTGCGCGATCACCGGCTGCGCGTACACCACCGGCGGCGGCGGAGCGTTGCCGATCGCGACCTGACCGTACACACCCGGCACCACCTGGCCGCTGATGGTGGCGTTGAAGCTGACATTCTGGGCCTGCGCCAACGGCACGGCGGCCGCGAACAATGCCGGCAACACCAGGAAACGCATCATGCTCATAGACACTCCTTGAGGCTCACGTTGCGCACACACGGCGGCAACTATGCCAAGCTCAGCAGTGCAATGACACACGTACGCGGCTGAACGCACCGTGAATGTGACGCGCATCGCACTCTCTGCCGGGATCCCCCGAGAAATTGCGCATCTTGCCGATCCGTGGGTGCTGACGCGCCCGTTACGTCAGACGCAATTTCGCCCGGCGGTCAGTGCGGCTCGATCAGATGCTCGTCATTCGGAAGCCGTGGGTTGTTCACGCGGCGGCTCACTTTCCAGGCGCCCATCGACTCATCGGAGTAAGGTTGCAGCAAGGCGCCCGCCTGCTGCGGCGCGCCGCGCAACCAGCTGTCGTAGTCGGATTCCGCGAGGATCGCGGGCATGCGCTGCTTCGCGTTATGCACCGCAGCCAGCAGAGGGTTGGCGGGGACGGTGATCAGAGTGCAGGAGAACAGATAGGAACCATCGGCGCGGCGCGAGCGCTCCCACAGGCCCGCAACACCAAACACCTCGCGGTCGGTGAGGCGCACGAAGTACTGATCGCGCGAGCCGTCGTCGTTCAGGTGCGGCTCATAGAAGCCGCCCATGACGAGCAGGCAGCGTTGCCCGCGACGCCACGGATCGCGGTAACTCGGGGCGCGGTCGAGCCGCTCGACGGTGGCATTGATGGTGGAGGCTTTGAGCGGCACGCCGTGGCTCCACCAGGGTACGAGACCCCAGCGCATCAGCGCAGCCTCACGCTCGCCGTGGGCCGCCACCACCACCGGAACCTGCTCGGTCGGCAACACGCGGTAGCTGAGCGGGTACTCCCAGTGCCCGCGCTGGATGCGCATGGCGCGCTCGGCTTTGGCGGCCTGCGCGAGGATGTACTTGCCGCACATGCAGTTAGCCCTCAGACAGTGTGCCGGACGCCCTGGCACTGTGTGGACGGCGGCTGCCGCCGCTGTTCACACTCGCCACATGCTGCCGTGGAACTCCGTCGAAAGGCTGCGCGACCATTTCGGCGACTACATCATCGTGGTCACCTGCCGCACCTGCCAGCATTCCCGCGAGCTCACACCCGCATTTCTCGCGCGCCACTGCCGCCACGGTTGGGACGAGCCGGTCGCCAACATCATCGCCAGGTTCCGTTGCCGCTGTGGCAAGAAATTCGTCGATGTGCAGATCGGTTTCAACCGCAAGCCGCGCGGCTGGGTCAAGAACCCCTCGTGAGCGTGGCTCTGCGCTGCGGGTGGCGAGTGCGGCGCGGCGGGCTCAGCGCGCGGCGCTCCTTGCCCGCACGGCGCCGGAAAAATTGTCGGCCGCGCTCCCCTGATGGGGCGCGCCTGCCGCGCGCCTCACCGCATGGCGCGATTTCAGGATGCCGCCGGTGGCGCCGACTTCATCGCCGCTTCCGAGCGGCGCTTCAACTCCTCGGGCGGCACGTCTTCCACGTGCGTCGCGATCGTCCACACGTGGCCGAAGGGATCCTCCAGAGTGCCGGAGCGATCGCCATAGAACTGGTTGGTGACGGGGCGCAACGCCTTCGCCCCCGCTCTCACCGCGCGCTCGAACACGGCATCGACACCCTCGAGGTACAGCAGAATGCTGACGCTCGAGCCGCCGAGCGCGCGCGGACTGCGATAACCCATCGCGGGATGCTCGTCGGCGAGCATGATCACCGAGTCGCCAATCCGGATCTCGGCGTGACCGATCCGACCCTGCGGATCCGCCATGCGCAGCATCTCGGTCGCACCGAAGGCGCGCTGGTAGAACTCGATGGCGTTCGCTGCGCCGTTGACGATCAGATACGGGGTCGCGGTGCGGTATCCCTCGGGAATCGCTTTGGTGGCCATGGTTTGACACCTCCTGGCAGGCGAACAAGCTTACTCCCGCCATCGTGGCAAGTTAATGCCGGCGGTGCTGCGTGCCGCACCCGCGGGCCGCCATCCAGTGATCAGGCGCGCTCGCTGCTGGATACGGCAGGCGCGGCGGCGCGGCGGTACCGCAGCCGGTAGCAGGCAACGAGTGCGGCGAGAAACGGCAGGCCGAAGAGGAGCGTCAGGCGAAACGGCGCGGTGAACGCCGTCGTGAGCAGCACGGCGGCCATGAGCGCGGCACCGAGCAGCGTCGTCGCGGGATAGCCTGGCATGCGAAAACGCAACGGCGCGCCGCTCCGTTCGCGCGCGCGGCGAAAGGCGTAGTGAGTCACGAAGATCATCATCCAGGTGAAGATCGCGCCGAAGGAGGAGACCGCGATCATCAGGACGAAAGCGGACTTCGGCGCCAGGACGCTCATCACCGTGGCGAGCGCGATGCCGAGACTCGAGAGCAGCAGCGCCTGCACCGGCACGCCGCGGCGGTCGAGTGCGCCGAAGCGGCGCGGCGCATAGCCGGCGCGCGACAGGCTGAACATCATGCGTGTCGTGATGTACAGCTGACTGTTCATGGCGGACAACGCCGCGACCAGGATGACGAAGTTGAATATGCCGGCGGCCGCCGGCACCTGCAGCGCGCGCATCACCTTGACGAACGGGCTTTCGTCGACCCCGGCCGAGGTCCACGGCACGATCGCGAGCACGAGCGCCAGTGTCAACAGGTAAAACAGGATGAGCCGCACCACCGTCGCGCGGAACGCGCGCGTCACGGCGATCTCCGGCTGTGCCGCCTCCCCTGCCGCCACCGCGATCATCTCGATGCTGAGATAACTGAAGATGGCGACGATCACCGCCACCCACGCTCCCCACAAGCCGTGGGGGAAGAAGCCGCCGTGGGCGGTGTAGTTGTGGAAACCCACCGCCGGCGCACCGGCGGCGCCGCCAGCAGCCGCAACCGCGGCCGGAGCCCGCAGGACGATGTACGCGGCCAGCGGTATGAAGAGCAGGATCGCCGTTACCTTGATGGCCGAAAACCAGTACTCGATCGCTGCGAAGACATTCACGCTGCGCGCGTTCACGAGCATCAGCAGCGCCGAGAATCCCACGACCCACGGCCAGCCGGGCGAGGCCGGGAACCAGAAATGCATGTAGAGCGCGACCGCCGTCACCTCGGTACCCACCGCCAGCACGATGCTGGTCCAATAGGCGTAGCGCACAAGAAAGCCGGCGAGCGGTCCGAGGTAGTACTCGGCGTACGCTCCGAAGGAACCGGAGGTCGGATGCGCGACCGTCATCTCCGCGAGGCACCCCATGAGCAGCAGTGCGATCAGCGCACCGACGGCATAGCTCAGGAGCACCGCGGGCCCCGCGAGACTGATCGCAAACCCGCTGCCGAGGAACAGTCCGGTGCCGATCGCGCCGCCGAGCGCGATCATGGTCAGGCGGCGCGCGCTCAGGGTGCGGCGCAAGCCGCGCTCGCGTTCGATGATGTCCTCGAAGCTCGCACCGCGGCCGCTCATGCCTCGTATCCTACGATACAAACCAACAGTGCGGTGGCCGCCATCGCCTGACGCCGTCCCGTGTTACGCTCGCCGCAGCCCCTCGGTGGGAGGCCTCCCATGCTCGGCTACTTTCGCCTGCTCACTCGCCCGCAGCTGCATGCCTATCTCGCCGCACTCGGCGGCTGGGCGCTCGATGCGCTCGACTTCTTCATCTTCGTCTTCTGCCTCAAGGCGATCGGCGCCGAATTCCACACGGATGTCAAATCGGTAGCCGAGGGAATCTTCCTCACCCTCGCCTGCCGGCCGCTCGGCGCACTCGCTTTCGGGTGGCTGGCGGAGAAGTACGGCCGGCGGCCGATCCTCATGGTGAACATCGTGAGTTACTCGGCCGTGCAGCTCGCCACGGCCTTCGCTCCGAACCTCGCGACGCTGCTCGCGCTGCGGGCACTTTTCGGCTTTGCGATGGGCGGCGAGTGGGGCGTGGGTGCGGCGCTTGCGCTCGAAACGCTGCCGACGAAGGGACGCGGGTTTTTCTCCGGGATGCTGCAGCAGGGCTACGTCCTCGGTTACCTGCTGGCCGCGGTGCTGTTCGCGACCCTGTTCGATCACGTCGGCTGGCGCGGCCTGTTCATCATCAGCTCGGCGTCAGCGCTGCTGGTGCTGTACATACGCTTTGGCGTGCACGAGTCGCCAGCCTGGGTGGCGGGCGTTGCGCAGCGGCGCGCCTCCTCCGGCGCGCTCGTCTGGGCCGCGGTGCGGGACTACTTCCCGACACTCGTATACCTGGTGCTGCTGATGGCGTGCTTCAACGCCTTCTCGCACGGCTCGCAGGACCTGTACCCGACCTTCCTGCAGGTGCAGCACGGGTTCCCCGCCGCGACCACCGGCAACATCGCAATCGTGATGAATCTCGGCGCGCTGGCCGGGGGCATCTGCTTCGGCGCGCTGTCCGAGCATCTCGGTCGACGCCGCACGATTGCGCTCGCAGCGTCGCTCGCCTTGCCGCTGATTCCCATGTGGGCGTACTCGCATACTGCGGTCATGCTCGCGGTCGGCGGGTTTCTGATGCAGTTCATGGTGCAGGGCGCGTGGGGCATCGTCCCGGCGCATCTCAATGAGCTCTCACCGCCATCGGTGCGCGCGGTGCTGCCGGGATTCGCTTATCAGCTCGGCAATCTCGCGATGGCGAAAATGTCTCCGCTCCAGGCGGGCTTCGCCGAGTCCCACGGTGGGGATTACGCCTACATCCTCGCCTGGACGCTCGCGGTGGTGGCGGCGGCGCTCATCATCGTGACGGTGCTGGGGCCCGAGCGGCGTTCCGTGGAGCTCCGGGTCGCCGCCTAGCTGTTAGTATTCCGGCGTGCGCGCCTGCACGCTGTTGTTCGCCGCCCTCGCCTGCACCGCCGGGTGCAGCGGCGCTCGCGCAGCTCCTGCCGATGCCTATGAGCAGCTGGCGGCGCTCGCCGGTGAGTGGCAGGCCGATCTTGCCGGGTTCGGTAAGCTCACGAACTCGATTCGCCTCGTATCCAACGGTAAGGCGGTCGAGGAGACCATCGGCACGCCCGCGGACAACGAGACCTCGATCTACACGCGCGATGGTGAGCACTTGCTCCTCACGCACTTCTGTGCGCTGACCCCGCAGGGTCACGTGGCGCGGCTGGCCTCGCGGCCGCAGCGAAGCGCTCAGGAGCCTCTCGAGTTCCTCTTCGTCGGGGCGACCAATCTGCCGAACCCGGACGCCGCCCACATGCGCCGCATGCTCATCACCTTCTCGGACCACGACCATTTCACAGAGCAGTGGACCAAGAGCGAGAACGGCAAGGACACGGTGTTCGACCTGCACTTCGTGCGCCGCTGAGCAGGCGCACCGCCGCGCGCGGGGCGCCCGGCCCGCACCGCAAGCGCGCCCTGCCGGTAACGGGTCCCGTGCTACCAGTGCGTCCCGGGGAACCGCCAGATGAACAGCAGCTCGACACTGCCAACAGCGGGTGTGCCGTTGGCATGGTCCAGCTGGAACCAGGTGTAGCGGTAGTCGACGTTCACCGCGAAACTGTGACTGAAGTCGATCTGCAGACCCCCACCGACCTGATAGGTAAAGCTGCTGGAGCCGTGGGTTGGCTGCCAGGTACTGCAAACGTAGCCCCACCACGGATCCCACCAGCAGCCCGTCTGCGGGGGCGCCGAGGCGATATTGGTGTTGGTCCACTGCCAGCCGAGGCCAGCCAGGATGAGGGGTTTGATGGGACCGTCGAGGAAGGTGTAGGTGCCATCAAAATTCAGGGTGCTGAAATCGACATGGCCACCCTCAAACTGAGCATTGGGGGGATTGTTCGGGTTACACGGTGTAACGAAACACCCCCGTATGTTGCCGCCGAAGTTCGACTGGGCCCAGCTGAAGTTCATGCCGATCGCCAGGTGCGGGCTCACATACCATCCGGTGCCGATCTTGACGCCGGTGGTGCTGTCGACGTTCGCGTTGCTGCCGCCGCTGAAGCTGATGTTCTTCGATTCGGTGAAGACCGGGCCGATGCGAAATTCCCAGTCGCCGGGCTGGGCGCCGACCGGGGTGCCCCATTGCGCGACCGCGCTTTGCGAACCGGCCAGCGCAACCGCCGCAGCCCATATCAGGAGGTGATGCTTCATACGCGCTCCCATTCGGATTCCTGTCATCGAGCCAGCACTCCTGCGATCGCAGCAGCTTACGCTGCCCATCCGCAGTCCTCTCCGCTGTTACGTTCACACGGGTCAAAGCGCACCCGCAATGCGACCTTGGTGCCATTGCCAAGTCGCGATTCTGCCGAGCCGGCGGCGCGAATGTTGCGGCCGTGCAAATGCAAATTGTTATTCCGGCTCAAATAGTTAATGGCGCGCCGTCGGTTTTGGGCCTCGGTGCCGATGCTCACGCACGTGAGCGTTGGCGGCGCGGCAGGGACGGGAACGCCAGGGCCGGGCCACTGCTTCGGTCGCGCCGGCCAGCGGCTGCCGGTGCGCGATCGGAGCAGGTGAGCGTCGGCAGCTCGTGCAGCCGGAAGAGTCGAGCCGGGTATCGCTATGATCGCGGAGCCGGTACGCACGAGGTCAGCACGTGTCAGAGCTTTCGGCCTGGGATAGCTTCTACGTGATCGTCGGCTCCGCGGCCGGAGCGCTGGTCGGGCTGCAGTTCGTCGTTATGACGCTCATCGCCGAGCGGCCGCCTGTGAGCGGGCCCGACGCCGGCGCGACATTCGCGACCCCGCAGGTGATGCACTTCAGCAGCGTGCTGCTCCTGTCGGCCGTGCTGCGCGCTCCCTGGGCCTCTATCATCCCGGTGGCAACGCTGTGGGGCCTCATCGGTGCCGCGGGAACGATTTACTCGATCATCGTGGCGCGACGTGTCCGCCGGCAAACATACTACCGCCCGGTGTTCGAGGACTGGTCGTTTCACGTGCTGGTGCCGCTCGCGGCGTATGCACTGCTCGCGGTCTGCGCAGAGGCGGCGCTGTTCCACACGCGCGGCGCCTTGTTTGGGGTCGGGGCCGCCGCGCTGTTGCTGCTGTTCAGCGGCATCCACAACGCGTGGGACACCGTCGCGTACTACGTCTTCGTCATGAGGGGCGACAAGGACAAGGATAAGGATAAGGAGGGCTGAGCGCGGCAGCCGGCGCCCGGGCGCCGTTGCGCCGCCGCCCCGGATCACTGCTGAGTTACTACAAGCCGAGATCGCTCAGTCCCGGGTGCTCATCCGGCCGACGACCGAGCGGCCAGCGGAATTTTCGCTGACTCTCCGTGATCGTCAGATCGTTGATGCTCGCGAAGCGACGCCGCATCAAACCCTCTTCATTGAACTCCCAGTTCTCATTGCCATAGCTGCGATACCAGTTGCCGGAATCGTCGTGCCATTCGTAGGCGAAGCGCACCGCAATGCGGTTGCCGGCGCAGGCCCATAACTCCTTGATCAGCCGGTAGTCGAGCTCGCGCGCCCACTTGCGTTGCAGGAAGGCGCGTACCTGCTCACGTCCCGCCGGGAACTCGGCGCGATTACGCCACTGGGTGTCTTCGGTGTAGACCTGTACCACCCGGTCGGGGTCGCGGCTGTTCCAGGCGTCTTCCGCCCCACGGACCTTCTGCGTGGCGCTCTCGAGGGTAAATGGAGGAACCGGCGGACGAGGTGGCATGAGGATCTCCCGTGTGGAATGTGGACGCATGTAGACAGACCTGTCTACAGCGGGAATTTAGCAAACGTAGACAGATCTGTCTACAATGCGGTCATGCAGCTCCCTGCAACTTCCAGGCCGGATCTGCGCACGCGGCCGGCGCGCGAGCGCATCCTGCTCACCGCGCACGACCTCTTTTACCGAGAGGGTATCCGCAGCACCGGGATCGACACGGTCATCGCGCGCGCCGCGGTGACCAAGGTGACCTTCTACCGTCACTTCAAGAGCAAGAACGACCTGATCGTTGCCTACCTCGAGTACCGCCACGAGCGCTGGATGAGCTGGTTCACCGCGGCGCTGCAGCGTCATGGGGGAACGCTGCAGGCACTCGTGCCGACGATGGCCGAATGGTTCCGCTCCCCGGAATATCGCGGCTGCGCATTCATCAACGGCGTCAGCGAAATCGCCCCGGCACTGCCACAGGTAACGGAGATCACCCGGCGGCACAAGGCGGAGATGCAGCAGGCGATCGCGGCGCTGTTGCCGGACGCGCGGCGCCGCCACAGCGCGGCACGCTCGCTCGCACTAGTAATCGACGGCTCGATCGTGCAGGCGCAGTTTTGCGCCGATCCCGAGGCAGTCCTGCGCGACCTGCGTCAGCTCGTCAAGCTGATCGGCGGCGAGCGCGCCCACCTTCAATCCTCCTTGTAGACGCGGCCTTCCTTCATCACGAAGCGCACGTCTTCCAGCACCCGCACGTCGCGCAGCGGGTCGCCGCGCACCGCGATGATGTCGGCCAGCTTGCCCTTCGTGATCGAGCCCAGCTGCGGTGAGACTCCGAGCAGATCCGCGTCGGCGGTCGTTGCCGCCTGAATCGCCCGCATGGGGGTCATGCCGTTCTCGACCATCAGGCTGAACTCGCGCGCGTTCGTACCGAACGGACAGACACCGATGTCCGTGCCGAAGCCGATCTTCACGCCGGCATTGACCGCCTTGCGGAAGTTAGCGAGCTGCGCGGTCATGATCTGCTGCGCCTTGGCGACGAACTCGGGCGGATAGTTCGTGCCGACGCAATCGCGTACCTCGAGCGTCGGTACGAGATAGGTCCCATGCTGCTTCATGAGCGCGCGGCCCTCATCATCCATGAGAGTACCGTGCTCGATCGAGGCGGCGCCGGCGCGGATCGCGGCCTTGATGCCCTCGGCCCCGTGCGCATGCACGGCGAGCTTGAGGCCGAAGTTGCGCGCCTCGTCCGCCCCGGCCGTGAGCTCCTCGGGCGTCGCCTCGCGGCCGGCCGGATTGCTGTTGTGCGTGAGCACCGCACCGGTCGCGAACATCTTGATCAAATCGACGCGCTGGCCGGCGAGCATGCGTACGCGCTCGCGCACCTCGCTCGGCGAGTTAGCCGCGCCGTAACGCAGGTCCCAGGGCAGTGTCACATCGGGAGCGAAGCCGGTGACCGCGCCCGCGCCGCCGGCGATGGTCAGGTATGCGCCGGCCACGTACATACGTGGGCCGATGACATCGCCGCGCTTGATGGCATCGCGCAGCGCCACATCCACCAGCGCGCGGTACGAGCCCAGATCGCGCACGGTGGTGAAGCCCGCGAGCAGTACGGCGCGTGCGTTGGGAATGGCGCCGAAAGCGCGCTCGGCAGCCGTGTGCTCGAGTTCGGCGAGCGGGTCCTGGTTGCGCTGGTCGATGGTGAGATGGGTGTGGGCATCCATCAGGCCCGGTAAAACGGTATAGGCGCCGAGATCGATCAGGCGAG
>Ga0306920_100007565_pt1 | contig 14310 bp, 13 predicted proteins | sample flu12Cox44000170_FD_204666 | JGI IMG/M metagenome (GOLD analysis project Ga0306920, IMG submission 204666) | Lab enrichment of tropical soil microbial communities from Luquillo Experimental Forest, Puerto Rico - flux4day.12C.oxic.44.000.170 (v2)... | ecosystem: Environmental > Terrestrial >...
CGTGGACGGAAGTGCGGTCAGTTCCGATTCGCAGCTGCAGCATGAAATTTTGAAAAAGAAAGTCGGCCAGAGCGTTGAGCTGACTGTGTGGCGCAAAGGCCAGGCGATAAAGGTGCCTGTGAAGACAGGTGAATTGCCAGACGAGATTACCCGCGCCTCAAATCAGCCGGTTCAACCGAGCGAACCCAAACCGCAGGATCTCGGCAAATTTGGATTGCAGGTGCAGGAACTGACGAAAGATGTCGCAGAGCGCCTGCATTTATCATCGCAGCAGGGAGTGATCGTAACCGACGTGGAAGACAACAGCATCGCCTCTGCTCAGGGCATTGAACGCGAAGACGTGATCACCGAGGTAGACGGGAAGCCTGTGACCAACGTGCAATCGTTCCGTGATTCGCTGAACAAAGCCGATCCGAAGCGCGGCGTGCTTCTTTATCTTGACCGCAAAGGCAGCAAAACTTTCGCGGTGTTGAAGGCAGGAGGCTAGATGCTGTAGCCATGGCGCTGTGTCGCCGTGTGATGGGAAAGATTATCAACGCCTCGACATAGCGAGGCGGCTACATTTGTGAACTCGCTCTAAGTTGTCCGGTTGCCGACGATCACCAGGACGATTCCGCCGACCAAACAAATACCGCCCAATACCGGGGGAAACGGGATCGTCTTTTGCCTTTCGGCAGTCGCCTGAATGGGGCCAAGATCCAAGACCTTTTCGCGCTTGGTGTATGTGATCCCGCCATACGCCAGCGCGATAATGCCGATAACGATTAGAATGATGCCGATAATTCCGGCGGGCTTCATCGCTGCGACGTTATAATGCGCGGCGTCCGGAGATTAACTGGATGATCAGCACGACAATCGCGATCACGAGCAGGATGTGAATAAACCCGCCGAGCGTATACGAGCTGACTAACCCAAGTAGCCATAACACCAGCAGAATAACGAATATTGTCCAAAGCATACGATTGTTCCTTTCGGTTAAACATACCTATCTTCGCACGAGCTACTTCCGTTGCGCTTATGAGGCATGTAAATTTCTAAAGTTTCTCCAGCGCGGCGCGCAAATTCCAGTCGTTCGCCTCGAGCAAGCCGCGGGCAGCTTCGTAATCGCGTTGGGTAACTTCGGCCACGATTCGCACGGCACGGTCGCGCAATTTCGTGCTCGTAGTGTGCAGATCGATCATGAGATTGCCGTGCACTTTCCCGAGTCCGATCATCGCGCCGGTGCTGATAATGTTGAGCGCCACCTTTGTTGCGGTCCCGGCTTTCAATCTCGTCGACCCGGCCAGAATTTCCGGTCCGACAGGAAGCGTGATTAGGAGATCAACATTTGTAGCCGGGGTCGGGGACCCCGGCTGGCCGGCATCACCGATACCGGCTACAGCGGGGTTACAGGTAAGCAAAATCGTTTTTATGCCTAACGACTTCGCCTTGGCAAGCGCGCCGAGCACAAAAGGAGTTCGACCGCTGGCTGTGATTCCAATCACCACATCGGCGGGCTTCATACCCCGCTCATCCAAAGCGAATGCGCCGGCGCTCTCTTCATCCTCCGCGCCTTCTACACTTCGCTGCAACGCTGTCACGCCGCCTGCGATTATTCCCTGCACAAGATGCACCGGGGCGCCGAAGGTGGGCGGGATTTCGCTTGCGTCCAGAACACCAATGCGCCCGCTGCTGCCCGCGCCGACGTAGAATAAGCGGCCACCGTTTCGCAGTGATTCAGTGACAATTTCAATTGCGCGTGCGAGATCGGCCGTCGCAGCATGCAACGCGTTTTGAACAAATTTTTCTTCCTGAACAAACAACCGCACTAATTCTTGTGCGCTCAATTTTTCCAAGTTTTCCGAGCGCGGATTGCGTTGTTCCGTTAACGCCGTAGCCAAACTTTCGATTTCGGTTTGCGACGGCTTCGGGTGAAACGTTGCGTGATTGTGCGCTTCTGCTGCGAGCCACGCGGCGCCCAACTCAGGCGCGCGTTCGGCAGTTGTTACACGAGCGTCGGGAAGATTCTTCTTTAGCCGCCGCCGGAATGCGTGTGTGTAAATTGAATCGCGATAGAAAAGCCCACCGATGAGGATGACTTTCGGTGCGAGCAGGTGCAGGCGGTCAGCAACCGCTTCTGTGTATTCGCATAGCATGGCTGCACCTTCTTCGATGATCTTCATCATTCGTGCGCCGCCCGCAGCGGCTGTCTCGAACACGACCGGTGCAAGCATGGCGATTTCCATCTTGTCCGCTGTTTGCACCCAGCGAACGAGTTCATCGAAATTGTTCAATGAAAGCGCGTGCAGAATTTTCGCGGTGAAATCCAACTCGACGCGATGCAAATCGTGTTCGCGCAGGATCAGCCGGAGCGCCTGCACGGAGAGAGCATAACCGCCCCCGGCGTCGCCCAAAATGTGGCCCCATCCGCCGGCTCGCTCGATGCGATCGCCTCGCCGCCCAGTCACTGATGATCCGCTTCCAGCGTTTACCACGATCCCATCGGCATGATCAAGAGCCGCAGCCAATCCTGACTTGCGGTCGCTGCCTGTCACGACTTTGGCGTTTGGCCAGATCTCGAGACAGATTTGTCTGAGCGCGCGACGATCCTCCTCGGTTGCGCAACCGGCAAGGAAAACTCCCGCGCGATCGATTTGCTTCGGCAATTCGGCGAGAATGACGCGCAGACGCTCGGGCGCGGTGAGCCGAAAATTCGATGGTGGCAGCTTTCCTTGATCGAGAATGCAAAATTCGGCACCGGATGCGTTCGCTACGGTTTCGACCAGTGCCCAGGCGGTTTTGGTGCCGCCGCCTTCAACGCCGAGGATGCGTTCACCGGGTTTCACGATTCGTTATGCTTAACTGCTTTTGGAGCAATTGAAAGGTGGATCGGCCCGCCGCGGCGGGACGATGCCAATTCCGTCGTCAGGGGCCAAACATCCGCCAGCAAAGCCGGCTTTAATTCTAGCCAACGCGTTGAAGACAACGCGTTCCACCTTTTGCCGAACCTTCGTGTCCCCGTATGATGTTATGCATCGATGGATCGAACCGAAGCCGAGAAAAAGATCAGTGAATTGCGAGGGGAAATTCGTAAGCACGACCGGCTGTACTACCAGGATGCCGCGCCTGTCATAAGCGACCGCGAGTACGACCGGCTTTATAAAGAGCTGGTTGATCTCGAAAAGCAGTTTCCTGACCTCCTCACGCCGGATTCGCCAACCCAGCACGTCGGCGGGAAACCGCTGGAGGCGTTTGCTCAAATCCAGCACCGCGCGCCGATGCTTAGTCTCGACAATACCTATTCCAAAGAGGAGGTCGCGAATTTTTACAAACGGATCATGCGCCTCTTGCCTGACGAGAAAATCCCTGTGGTCATCGAGCCTAAAGTGGATGGCGTTGCGGTGTCCGTGATGTACGAAAAAGGCCGGCTGAAGTATGCCGCGACGCGTGGCGACGGTCTTGTCGGCGACGACATCACGCAAAACGTCAAAACAATTCGCTCAGTGCCGCATCAGTTGCGCGGCAATGCGCCAGACGTTTTCGAAGTGCGCGGTGAAGCTTATCTGGACAAGGCCGGTTTCGAGAAATTGAACCGGGAACGCAAAGCCGCGGGTCTTCCGTTGTTTGCGAATCCCCGCAATGCAGCTGCCGGTTCGCTAAAGCATCTCGATCCAAAAGCAGTCGCAAAACGCCCACTGGGAATCGTTTTTTACGGAACCGGCGCGGTTGAAGGCGCAGACGTCGATCGCCACTCAAAAATCTTTTCGCTGTTCGATAAACTAGGGTTGCGGACTCATGAGAAATGGTGGCTTGCCGAATCCGTGGACGAAATTCTCAATTGGATCCACAAACTCGACGAGATCCGGCGCAATTTTCCCTACCAAACAGACGGCGCGGTAATCAAAGTCGATGAACTCGCGCAACGCGAGCGACTTGGGTTCACGGCCAAGTCGCCGCGGTGGGCGATCGCTTACAAATATGCGGCCGAACGCGTCGAGACCCGCTTACAAGACATCATCATCCAGGTCGGACGCACCGGAATTCTCACGCCTGTAGCGGCGCTGGAGCCTGTCCTGGTGAGCGGAAGCACCGTCGCCCGCGCCACCTTGCACAATGAGGACGAAATCAAGCGCAAAGACATTCGCATTGGCGACACTGTCGTGATCGAAAAGGCGGGTGAAGTCATTCCCGCCGTCGTTGAAGTTGTGAAATCGAAGCGGCCACGAGATGCGAAGCCGTTCGATTTCGCGAAACACATTCACGGGAAATGTCCCGTATGCGGCGGTCCAATCAGGCGCGATCCGGAATTCGTCGCATGGCGCTGCGAAAATCTTCATTGTCCGGCCCAGACAACCCGGCGCGTGGAATTTTTCGCCGCGCGCGGTGCGCTCGACATTGAGAGTATTGGCGGAATTGTTGCTGATAAACTGGTTGAGCGCGGCCTCGTTCGGGAGCCGCTCGATCTTTTTGAGCTAAAAGTCGGGCAACTCGCGAAACTAAATCTTGGCACTGAGGAAGCGCCGCGCATTTTCGGTGAGAAAAACGCGACCAAGGCAGTCAACGCAATCGAGCGCGCGAGAACCTTGCCGCTCTCGCGCTGGCTTTTTGCGCTGGCGATTCCCGACGTGGGAAAAACGACTGCGACGCAGCTCGCCCGATTTCACGCAACAATTGAGGACGTCGCCGATTCGCAATTGCTGCGCGATGTCGTGGACTATCGCGAGAAACGGGAGCAGCGTGAATCCGCCAAAGAAGCCACCGAACGTTTGATCAAGTCCGGTTTTGGCAAGCCATCGAAGAGCAAAGCCGGAAAGAACGGGATCGTTACAGAAGTTGGGCCGGTGGTTGCACAGAGTGTTCTCGACTTTTTCTCTTCGGCAGCTGGCAAAAAGATTCTGCGTCGAATGGAAGAGCTGGGGATCGAGCCGAAGAGCGAAAAAGTATCGGTGAAAAAAGCAGCCGAACTGTCATTGGCCGGCAAAACTTTTGTTCTAACCGGAACATTGCCCTCGATGACGCGCGAAGAAGCGAGCGAAAAAATCGAAGCGCTCGGCGGTCATGTCACCGGCAGCGTCAGCAAAAAGACCGATTACGTCCTCGCCGGCGCCGAACCTGGCAGCAAATTCGATAAGGCGAAAGAGCTCGGCATCCGAATTATCGATGAAGGGGAGTTTCGGAAAATGTGGTGATCCCGTCCCGGCTGGGCGGAAGAATTGTAGGGCGTCTGTGTCAGACGCCGATTCATAGGACACGCCACACGATTGTAGGGGCGTCCCTGTGGGACGCGTGCCGCTTCGCGCAGCGAAGCGGCTACAATAGCTTTGATTCGCGTGGTCCGTTCTACCGTAACTCGAACGTGGCGCTGCCTACGACCAGGCTATTGATCAGGATATCGATGCGATAGGAACCAGCGCCAAGCGCGTTTGAGTTCAAATTGTAAACGTACTGGCAGCTATCAATCCTGAAGTTCGAGCCTGTGTCGGCGTTGCCAGCGTAAGTGGATTCATTGACCGCTTCCGTTACTCCCGCCGGCAGTTCGGGCAACATTAATAGTCGCTGCTGGAAGAGCGCAGGTTGGAGTGCCATTGTTCGCGAGAGTGAACTTCACCGGCACAACACCACGCCTCACGTTGAAAACACTCGTTCCGTCACTGTTGACCGGAGGCTGAATCTGCGCGCTGAGTGTAACTTTGCACTTGCCGGCGCTACCAGCGTTGAAGATGGCTTGGATTTCTGAGGCTGCTAGCGCTCGACCATATATCTCGACTTCGTCAATCAATCCTGTCCAGAACTCGGTTAACTGCCCAGAAACATTTACGGCCGTGCCTATTCTGACGGGAGAGACGCTATCGGGGATTGACGTAATAACGACAGAACCTGAAACCAACGAGCTGGGCACAGGAACGCCATCAACATAGATCTGCATCGATTGCGTGTTAACATCGAAAGTCCCGGCGACGTGCTTCCAAACCTCGGGAGCAAGAACTGGGGAATCCGTCAGTAAATAGCGATAAAAATCCCCGTTGACACCTTGATAAACGATGAAAGCAAGCTGGCCCGAGGGATACATAAACAGGACCCAACTTACTCCGTTCGGCACGCTCGAATCGTACTTCGAGACGACCATCGGAAAATTCAAGTTACCGCCAGCAGCAAATTTTACCCAGGCATCTATTGTTAACGAATTAGTCGTCAAGTCCGCATCATCCGGCGCTTCGACAAAGGCACCGACACCGTCCAAGCTGAACGCTTGATCGACCATACCGGGGCAAACATCGCGCCATTTTGCAGCGTGGCGTTGTGCGCGCCCGCGAGATCGTCCGCATTTCCATCTCCTGGATACCAGCGAAGGAGTCCTGGCGGAGGCGCAATGCATGTTTGTGCCAGGGCGCCGTTCGTGGTGACTAATAGCCCGAGCACGGCGAGAAGTCTCAGGCAGAGTCTCACAGTTATAACTGGAAAGCTCGCGAGGATAATCGAGTTTCTCACGACAGGCGTTGTCGAGTAAAAGGTTTTGTCATCGTTTTCATGTGTTTCTTCCTTTCATCATTTCTGTCCGAAATTTTCTGGTCGAAGTTTTAGAGAATTTTTCCGACGTGGAAAAATCGTGAGCATGTCCTGGGGGGAATTGGGGCGGAGCATAGGCTGCCTAAGGCAGTCGCGCTATTACACCTTAGTTTATTGAACTTTGGTATAATGCGGGACCGCCGGTAATCGGTGCCAGCAAGAGATCTGAGGTCAGAGATCGGAGAACGGAAGCTCCCTTACCTGGCGCCGATGCCGCAACGTTGTGTCAAGCGAACCAGTTCCGCCACGCTCCGCACCCTCATCTTCTGCATCACGTGGGCGCGATGGATTTTGATCGTTTGTTCGACCGTGCCAAGGTCGCTGGCAATTTGTTTGTTTAATTTGCCAGCGACGACGTAATCGAGCACTTCGCGTTCACGCGGTGTGAGGGTGGCCAGGCGGGCGCGGATTTCGGAAAGTTCGGCCTGTTCATGTCGAAGGACGCGATTCTTTTCAATTGCCGTTCGGACAGCTGCGAGCAGGTCTTCGTCGTTAACCGGCTTGGTGAGAAAATCGCTCGCGCCCTGCTTCATCGCCTGCACGCTCTGTGGAATGCTGCCATGAGCGGTAAGAAAAATGATGGGCAGAAGACTTCCTGTTTGGGCGAGGATTTCCTGGAGTTCGAGACCACTAACAGCAGGCATTGCAAGGTCGAGCACGAGACAGCCAGATGCTGCCGGATCATACTGCGCCAGGAAGGCGTCAGCCGACGCGAACGCTGCCACAACAAAACCAGCCGTTCGCAACAGGCGTGAGATCGCGTTTCGCACAGGCGCGTAATCGTCGACAACGAAGACGGTGGGCTCGAGAGCACGCATTAACTTGAGCCGTTACCATCAATTACTACCTGCTCGTCTGGAGCAGTTATGGGAAGACTGAAGTAAAACGTCGCGCCGCGCTCGGCATTATTTGTGGCCCACAGTTTCCCACGATGCGCGCTGATGATAGTCCGACAGACCGATAGACCAAGACCCATTCCCTTCTCTTTTGTGGTGAAGAAAGGCTCAAACAGTTGTTCGATCCTTTCCTCAGAAATCCCGCGGCCCCGGTCGGCGATGGATACGGTAATTGCCTCGTTGCTGGTCTCGATTCCGGTCCGAATGACCAAGTGTCGCTGCGCCGCGTCGCTATTAGCCATTGCGTCACAAGCATTCACTACCAAATTGAGTAAGACCTGCTGAAGCTGCACCGGGTCGCCAGTAACTGTCGGCAAATTCGACGTGAGCTCGGTATGCATATTGATCTTTTGATTTGTGAGGTCGCTACCGATGAGCTTTAACACGTCGCGTACAACACGGTTTATACGCAGTGAGTGCTGTTGGACTTCGCGTTTTGTCATCCAAAGGCGCAAGCGGCGGATAGCTTCGCTGGCGCGTTTGTCTTCACTTACGATTTCATTAAGAATTTCGCGTACCTCGCCGAGGTCGGCGTCGCCGTTTGCGAGGATCCGCTGAGCAGTCTGCGCATTGGTGAGGATGGCGGCTAGCGGCAAGTTAAGTTCGTGCGCAATCGAGCCCGAAAGCTCACCCAGCATCGTCACGCGCGACAGGTGCGCCATTTCATTACGATGACGTTCCGCCTCCTCTTCGGCGTGCTTGCGCTTGGTGATGTCGAGTGAGGCGCCGCGCATTCGAACCGGCCGACCGTCACGATTCAATTCAACGTGGCCACGCCCGGCTATCCAGCGCAATTGCCCATTCGGCAGCACGACGCGGTACTCTGATTCGTATTCTCCGCCAGTGCCCAAAGAGTGCTCCACCGCCTTAAGCACCGATTGGCGATCCTCGAGATATAGCCTGCTTCGAAAACGATCGAAGTCGAGTTTCTCCGAGGAGTCGAAACCAAAAATGGCACGGCCTTTGTCGGTAATCCAAATTTCATCGCGGACAATGTCCCACTCCCACATTCCGAGATTGGCCGAGTCGGCGGCCAGGTTGAGTCTCTTGTCGCTCATTTCCAATTCGCGCGCCAGACTTGCCGCTCGAGCCATGTCATTACTCAGTTCGTAGCCCATCGCTGCCACGATCGCCGTATAGCTGAAGCCAAGGAAAAAAGGCACGTCAATCACTCCCCAGATCACCAAGGGAACGTGCCACGCCAGGATCGCGCCGAAGATCATACTGCCGCCTACTAACAAGGCGCGTCGCCGATCCCCGCGTCGCCATACGGTAATTGAGGTGTCTACCGAGAAGATAAGAAGCAACACCAAACTAACGGTACTAAGCAGACCCCACGGATTCGGAGCGGCGACCGGCACTGAGACCATTTGCCCACCCCATGGAAACTGGCGAATGTCTGTAATTGCTGTGAAGTTGATACTGACTGGAAAAATGAAATTGAGGATCAGCACCAGGGTCCGCAGACCGTAGATACTCCAAGCCAGCCAGGCTCGTCCCGCGTGTAGATAGAGTCGGACAAAAGCTACAAACGACAGCGTGAGCACCCACGTCGGTACATGTATCCAGCGCACCAACGGTTCGTATTCGCCCACCGTCCTGGAATTCAGCATACATAATTCGAATGCAGAGATTGCCGCCGCGGCGATTGCGCTACAGGAAAACAACAAATACACCTGGTTCTGCCGCTGTTTGCACCAAATCGCGAAATAAAAGCCCGCGAGCGTCAGACACGCTGCGGCATTCATTGACCAGACGGCGGTGATCCAACTCATCGGAAGACTGTGGCGAAGCGTCAGGCGTTACGAGTTAAGCGCATCGCGGAACTAGCAGAAGGCCTGGTCGGGAAGTGTACCCCAAGGCTCGAAGGCGAGAAATAAATCGGATTTCTCGATCATTTGTCCGTGTCGTAATGATTCTTCTTTTGCGAAAAAAGTTCCTGGTTGTCAAACAAATCTCATCGCTTCGCGGACCGCGAGACATTCCAGCGCCTTGTCCTGCGATAGAGCAGGACCTTGTTGCAAGACCACCGCGATTAAACAGGAAAAGAAGGGTTACGGCCTAAGCGCGTCTAAGCACGAAAATACTTAGACGCGGGATAACTCCCATTTGATTTCGCTGAACCGGCGCTTAACCGGCGCGCAACTATGGCGAAGGCGGCGTGTCTTCGTCGAGCGACATCGGGATTACGCCGGGGATTGTGCCCGGAGAGGCGAGCAACACGCCAGTCTTGCTGGCCGGATGCATCGCTGCTTGCACGTGGAAAGTCATTTTTTGATTTCCGCGCATCACGGTGATCGGGACGGTGTCACCGGCAGTGATGTAGAACGAGGCGTCAAAAACATCCTCGGGATCGGTTATCTTTTTCTTCCCAACTTGCAGCAGCACGTCGCCGTCTTTAAGCCCCGACTGTGCCGCGGGTGCGTCCTCCGCCACCTGTGTTACCATCGCTCGCGAGCCCTCCACTTCTTTGGACGCGGGCGAAACATTGTTCACCCCGATCCAGCCGTGTCGGGCCTCACCGAAACGAACAAAGTCGCTGCGAATTTTCTCCGCAGCCTCGATCGGCACAGCGTAACAGGAGGAGTTATTTTCCAGACCGCTAACGACGATGCCAACCACTTCTCCATTCATGTTCAGCAGCGGAGCACCAGCCTCGCCGCGCTGGGTCGGAGCGTTAACCCGTAAATGGATCGTGGAAAAATAGCGGCCGAGACATTTCCGGTCGAAGCCGGCGATCATTCCGAAGTTGGGAGTCTTCGGTAAATCCAAGGGATAACCGATCGATATGACGGGAGTCGCCAGTTCCAGTTCCTCAGATTTGCCAATTGGCAGGGCAGGCGTCGTCTCGTCTACTTTCAGGATGGCAGTCCCGCTGCGGATATCTGCCACGAGTTGGCGGGCAGGATACCTCTTACCGCCGAATTCGACTGTGAAATTGCCGGCTTCGCCTCCGACCGTGTACGCCGTGTAGAGTGTTCCCGTCGGGTCGACAAAAAATCCGGTGCCGCAAATCTCGCTGTGCTCATCGACGCCGTGAATTTTCACCACCGCTTTGGCGGCCCGCTCGAAAAGCTCTCTGACCTGCTGGCTGATCGTCGCGGCGGATTGCTCCTGGGCGAAAAGCAAGCCCGCCCCCGAACAGAAAACCAACGCGAACGCGACGAACGCGCGGCGCTTAGAACCTGAAAGTGGGCTCATAACTCACGGGGACGCTATCGAGCACGTAGCGTGGCGGGGCGGCTCGGTGAGTTTGGGCGCTTTCATGAAAGCTGCGAACCGGCTGCGTCCTGAAAATCTGTGTGGAGACCGGAGATGCAAGGTTCCATTCTTGTTCGGCATTCACCGGCACGGATAAGGTGAGCGGACTCTGAGTAGCGACGCGAGCCTTCTCGGGTTGTTGATAAAGCTTTAATGAAAAGATAGCTGCACACAGAAGCACTGCGGCGACAGCAGTGGGATACGAGGCGAGCGATCGCATATCCAGTTGCAACATGAAATTGTGCGCGCGTTCCAGGCAAATCCGCCAAAGGGGCTGCCGCAGCAATTCATCCCGTTGCCGGCGGTGGAACTCATGCAGGAAGTTTTCGAAATAACCCGGCGGCGGTTGCTCATACCGCTTCAGTCGAAGCAGCCTCGCGATTTCGTTATCGTTAAACTCGTCCATTTTTTTCGCCGTTACGAGACAGGATTTTTCCGAAATTCGTCCAGGTAATTTTGCAGCTGCCGGTTTGCGTAGAAGAGCCTCGAACGTACCGTTCCTTCCGAAACGCGCAAGATCTTACTAATTTCAGCATGGGGCATGCCCTGAATATGGAACATGGTAACAACTGCTCTGTGATCTTCAGACAGCTTCATCATGGCTTCGTTCAATCTTCGCTGCAGCTCGGAGAGATCGGCTTCCCGCACCGGACTGCTGGTCGCCGTGGCTTCCATGAATTCCTTGTCGTTTTGGATGCTCGCGTCCACGTCATCGAGGCTTAATTGGAACCGCCTCCCGCGTTTTTTGAGGAAATTCAACGTCATGTTCACCGCGATGGAATGAATCCAGGTGTAAAACGACGATTTGCCACGGAAGCCGCGAATCGCTTTGTAAGCTTTGGCGAAAATGTCCTGTAAAAGGTCATTCGTGTCCTCGTGATTGGACGTCATGTTGTAGACCAGCCCGTAGAGACGCGGCGTGTATTTGACCACAAGATCGTCGAACGCGCTGGCATCGCCCGCTTGCGTGCGCTTCACCAATTTCTGGTCTGGGTCGCTTCTTGGCTGATCCATCGCTGGACGCTTAGACTTAACACGCGTCTCCAGACCCGACGACAACAAATCGGTAATCCGACGGGCAGGTAAAGCGAGAGCGTGATCCATTTTTTATGTTGCGCGATTGGTCAGCGCCGGTCGCGGATCGACATTAACCAGAGCAAATTGCCCAGGGCAGCAATGAATGCGGCGATATAAGTGAGCGCGGCCGCGTTCAGAACGCCGTTTACACCGGCTGCCTCTTCGCCCGGCTGGATGATCCCCATTTCGCGCAAAATGATTTTGGCGCGTCGCGAGGCATCGAACTCCACGGGTAATGTGATCAATTGAAACACCAGCAGAATCAAATAGCACCAGATACCCAGCGTAATCAGACCGGTGATCCCAAAGAACAAGCCGCCGATGATGATGAATGGCAGCATCTGTGACGCGATCATCGTCACCGGCACAACTGCCATACGCGCCTTCAACGGCGCGTACGCGCGGGCGTGTTGAATCGCGTGTCCGCACTCGTGCGCCGCGATGCCCAATGCTGCTACCGATGGCGTATTATGAACGTTACTCGAGAGGTGCAACTGCTTCTTGGTTGGATCGTAGTGGTCGCCAAGAAAATCGTTCGTCTCCATGACCTCGACATCATGGATCTGCGCAGCTTGTAAGATCTCGCGCGCGCATTCGGCCCCGGTGATATTCGCACTCGCGCGCACCTTGCTCCAACGGCCAAACGCGCTGCTCACGCGAATCTGCGCCCAAATTCCGATGATCAATGGAACGCCAATGTAAAGCAGCCAGTTAGAACCCAAGCCAAAACCGGATGGGCTGCCTATGAACAGCAGGCAACTAGAACCCAAAACAAAACCCAATAGAGGATACATGTGGGGGATTAATTTAGCGCGGCAAGGTGATTTGTCACTTCGGCGGGTAGCAGATTAGACGCCCGACCCCGTTGCGCGTTCATTTCGGGGGGTGGGTCGGCTTCTCCGAAGACGATGCAGGCGTTTCGCAAGGGAACTCCATGACAACGCGTTGAGGACAACGCGTTCCACCTAGACCTCTAATTTCTTCGGAAAACGCGAGAGGATTCGGCAACCGGTCTTCGTGACGACTACCACGTCTTCCTGGCGCGCGCCGCCAACGCCCGGGTAGTACAGACCCGGTTCGACTGTGAGCACCTGCCGATCCTTCAGGACAACTTTTTGCAGGCGCGGATGCTCGTGGATCTCCAAGCCGAGCCCGTGGCCAGTACCGTGGAAAAATCCGACGCGCCGGCCATTGCGCACCCCGGTTTGGAAACCGCGACCAGCGAAGAATTCCTGAATGGCTTTGTGAATCGTCATGCCGTCAACGCCGGCCTTGATTCTCTTTAACGCGAGGGCCTGCCCCGCTTTCACTGTCTCCCAAAGTTTCCGCTGTGCTTCGCTCGGGCGTCCCCGCAACACCGTGCGCGTCATATCGCCGAAGTATCCGGTCTTCGCGTCGCGCGGGAAAACGTCGAGAATAATCAATGAATCCGCGTACAGCGGGCCGTGACCGCGCTCGTGGGGGTCGCAGGCCTGGTCGCCTCCGGCCACGATCGTGCCGGTCGGAGCGCCGCCCGCGCGCAACACGGCGGAATCAATTTCAGCGCGCAGCATTTCGGAGGTCAGGGTTTTACCATTCCAGCGCAACCGTTTTCCCGAACCTGGTTTTGACGCTTTCAACACTTCAATCGCGCGCTTGAGTCCGGCTTCCGTAATCCGCAAGGCGCGTCCCATCATTTCAATCTCCTTATCGGATTTGGCTTCACGCTCCGGCCAGAAAAAACCGTCCGCCGCGCGAACTCGGATTTTATTTGCCGCGAGTTCCTCCGCGTAACTAAGCGGAAAATTTGCGGGCACAGTGGCCGATCTCACGCCTCGCTTTTTCAGAAAATGGGCCAACACCTTCTCGTACGGTGGCGTCTTTTTCGATTTCCCCTGCAACTCGCGCTCGAGTTCGCTGAACATTACGAATTCATCCGCGTCAGCTTGCTTGCGGCCTCGATCGATTTCCAGATCGCTTAAGACCAGTGTCCGTTTGCCGTTACGCTGAAGAAAAATGAAAGGATCGGGCGCCCAAAACTTCGTTGCATAAAGCATGTCGGGATCTTGCTCGCTCGCAGCGACGATAAGGCGTGCGGGTTTGGTTTTTGTTTTGCTCATAGGCTCAGTTCCAGAGATTCCTCGACTTCGCTCGGAATGACAAATTGCAAAAGCGGCGACGTATCGCCGCACTTCGAATCAGCTTCTGCGCACTTCCAGTTGTTTTCGCAAAATCCAATGCAGCACGATGAGCAATACAAGTATGGACGCGAACAGAACCACCGTGTTGAAAATGAACACGCCAAATGCGAGTCCAAAATAACGCTTCTCCAGACCGAAGAAGACGTTTGGCTTGCTGCCGCGGCGGTAATCGTTCTGCTCCATCTCGGCTCTTGAGATGAGGTCCGATACCTTCTGGTTCACGTAGAGTTGATCCGCCGTGACGGGGCCCTTCGCGTCTTTGAACAACGAGCGATCGAACCGTTGCTTTCCCGCAATGACCGGGTCAACCAGCTTCAGATATCGGTCCACGTCGCGCGCGGTCGGTCCTT
>Ga0306920_100007566_pt1 | contig 14308 bp, 12 predicted proteins | sample flu12Cox44000170_FD_204666 | JGI IMG/M metagenome (GOLD analysis project Ga0306920, IMG submission 204666) | Lab enrichment of tropical soil microbial communities from Luquillo Experimental Forest, Puerto Rico - flux4day.12C.oxic.44.000.170 (v2)... | ecosystem: Environmental > Terrestrial >...
GCGCTTGAAGCGGCTGAAGGCCGACGAACATTCGCTCAAGGCAACGATTGCGGAACTGATCACGGCGACCGAGATCGCCGAACGTGCGATCGGCGGCCTCAAGCATACGGTGCGTGACGTGAACGAGAATCTCGGCAATCAGCTGAACTCCGCGAACGAGATGTCCCTGCAATTGAAGAAGCAGCTGGCCGAAAGCGAGAATGTGGTGCGCCGACTGTCCAGGATTGCGATCGCGGCGCGGCCGGCGGAGCCGCAGTCAGCGACGTCGGAGGCCTCGACCGCCAAGGCAGTCGCAGCAGCGGCCCAGGCATTCAGCGACCGCAGAAGGTCCAATGGCCTGGCCGCATGAAATCATTTCGTGACATCCGCGTCCTTCCAGTCGTCCTGGTTGCGATTTTCGGCCTGGCGGTGCTCAAGATCGCGGGCCTCATGATCGACGGCGGTTATGTGTTCGATTACCGGCCGGACTCGATCCAACCCTCCTGGGCGCAGGAGACCATCAATTTTCCCGGCAGGAACAGGATAGAAACCACTGACATCACGGGCTCGGTGAAGGAGAAGCCGAAGGAGGAAGGGGCCGCCAGGATGGCCACGCCCGACGTTGGGAAGGCGGAGCCCATGCGCGCCGAGCAGCCCCAACCGGTGTCGCCTTCCGAGCGAGCCATACTCGAGCGCCTGCAGGCGCGTCGACAGGAACTCGAAGCGCGCGCGCGAGAGATCGACATTCGCGAGAGCCTCCTGAAGGCCACCGAAAAGCGCGTCGAGGCGCGCGTCGAGGAGTTGAAGGCAATCGAGTCGCGGATCGGCACGGCGACCCAGCAGAAGAACGAAGCCGAGGCGGCGCGCTTCAAGGGGATCATTACCATGTACGAGGGCATGAAGCCGAAGGACGCCGCCAAGGTGTTCGACCGGCTGGAAATGCCCGTGTTGTTCGAGATCGCCTCCCAGATCGCGCCGCGCAAGATGGCCGACATTCTCGGATTGATGGCCCCGGAAGCGGCCGAGCGCCTCACCGTCGAAATGGCGCGCCGCGCCGGGACCGACAAATCCGCCACCATGGACGATCTGCCGAAGATCGAGGGGAAAATGCTGGCGCCGCAAAAGGCAAATTAGCGGGGATATTTAACAGCTCCTTAAACCGCCAATTCTAGATTCGAACGGGCGAGGTGCGCCCGGTGGTTCCGTCCCGACCTTCGTATCCCGTCGCAGCCGGCGCCTTTTGCGAATGTTGGATTTGAAGGAGCACTGGCAAATATCCCGGTTCTATGAACTGAAAGACTTGACCCGAATGGCGCGAATGCCTGCCGCTGGATTTTGGTCGCGATTGCGCGCTTCACCGCGAACGCTTCCGCGTTGTCGGGAGTTGACCTTTCGGCTCGCTGCGGCGCTGGCCGGTGTCGTTCTTGTCTTTGCTGGCGCGGCCCGCGCCGAGCCGGTGAAGGGCGAGACCAATTTCTCCGCAGGCGGCGGTTTTGCCCGGCTGGTTCTCAAGTTTTCCGAGGATGTCGGCTCCGAGGTGACGCCGGCCGGATCGATCGTCGTGATCCGGTTCGAGCGTCCGGTGGACCTCTCGATCGACAGGCTTGCCGACGCGGTGCCCGACTATGTCGGGTCGGTGCGGCGCGATCCGGACGGTACGGCGATCCGCCTGTCATTGACGCGCAGGGTGACCATCAACACCATGACCGCGGGCGAACGGCTGTACGTCGATTTCCTCCCCGACTCCTGGAAGGGTCCGCCGCCTGCGCTTCCGCAGGAAGTCGTTCGCGAACTGGCCGAACGCGCAAGGGTCGCCGAGCGCGAATTGCGTCAACAGCGGGCGTTGTCGGAAGCCAAGAAGCGTCCCCCGATCAATGTCCGCGCGTCGGTTCAGCCGACTTTCGTGCGCTTCGTATTTGAAATGCCCGAGGGCGTCGGCGTTTCTTCGGTGCTGAACGAACAGAAACTCAGGTTGCTGTTCAGCAAGGTGCTGGTATTCGATCTCGCGGACGCCAAACTGGCTGCGCCGCCAAATATTGCCTCGATCAGCCAGAAAAGCGACAGCGAAACCTCGACATTGGAAATTGCACTCGTCGGCGATGTTGATGTGCATTCCTTCCGCGAGGACAAGAATTATGTCGTCGACGTGGCGTTCCAGCAGGCCGAAAAGGCCGCCGGGCTGCCGTCGATATCGGACGCCTTGCACGCTCCGATCAAGGCTGCCGAGATGCGAGCCGCCTCCATGCCAGCGGCCGCGATGCCGGCCATGCCAGCCGTGCCGGCCATACCGGACTTGGCCGTTTCCGAAAAGGCTCGCGCGATGGCTGAGGCGCCAACCCAAGCGAGCGAGGTCGTTCCGCCGGCGCCGGAGATCCCAGCCCAGAATGCCGGCTCCGAGGCCAATCCCGCGCAGCCGCCGAAAATGCCGGCAGCACCGGAAGCGCAAATGCCGGCACCGGCGGAAGCGCAAATGCCGGCACCAATGCAGCTTCCCGCCGCCGCGACCGAGGCTCCGCCCAGAGCGGCGCTTCCCGCGCCAGCACCACCGGTAGAAGCGAAATCCGCTGCCAACAATTCAACCGTCAGCGCCAGCCGCGACAGCGATGGGTTGCATCTGACGTTTTCATTTGCTTCCGCCACATCGGCAGCCTTGTTCCGCCGCGCCGATACGCTGTGGCTTTTGTTTGATTCGACCAGGCCGATCAATGTCGAGCCGATCCGCTCCCAGATCGGGGCCGTAATCGCCGATGTCGGTGTCCTGCCGCTGCACAACGGGCAGGCGATTCGCATCCGTCTCAATCGGCCGCAATTGCCCGCGCTTGCCGGCGAGGATGCGTCGGGCGGCATGAACTGGACACTGACCTTCGCCGACGTGATTCAGACGCCGACGCAGCCGCTGGCTGCGATTCGAAATATCGCCGAACCTTCACTCGCAAGCGTGACCGTGCCGTTGCCCAGGGCCGGCCAGCTTCACCGCTTTGTCGATCCGGACGTCGGCGACACCTTATTGGTCGTCACCGCGATGCCTCCGGCGCACGGTCTCATCAAGCGGCAGGATTTTGTCGAGCTGTCGCTGCTCGAATCGATCCACGGTGTTGCGATTCATCCGAACTCCGACGAGGTCACCGCCGACGTTGCATCCGACAAGATCATTCTGGGCAAACCCGGCGGGCTCACGCTGTCGCCGGCCGATACTGGCGCCGAGCGTGCGCCGACGGCGGTGCGGCCGATTTTCGACCTTGGCGAGTGGCGCAGGAACCAGGACGGAAATTTCATCGAGCGAGAGGACGCGCTCATCGAGGCCGCAGGTATCGCCGCGCCCGAGCAGCGCACCCGCGCCCGCGTCGATCTTGCCCGCTTCTACATGTCGCGCGCGATGTTTTCCGAAGCTGCCGGCGTTGTCGAACTCGTGCTCGGTGAAGCCAAGCCCGGTTTGGAAGACACGGCTGCCGTGATCGTGCATGCGGTCGCCAGCATCCTGATGGGACGTCCCGAGCGGGGATTGAAGGATCTTGCCAATCCCGCGATCGGAACCAACTACGATTCCCAACTCTGGAAAGCCATGGCGAGCGCGAGGTTGGGAAAATGGCCGGACGCGCGCGAGAAGTTCAAGAGCGGCGAATTCGCCATCAGCTCGCTCCCGATCGATCTGCAGCGCATCGTGCTCGTCGATGCGATGCGCGCTTCGCTGGAGGTCAGGGATTATTCGAGCGCCGCAAAACGGGCCAGCGAGCTCGAGGTCATTGGTTCCTCTGTTGAATGGAAACCAGCGATTTCGGTTCTGCGCGGCAGGCTTGCCGAAGGACTCGGGCACGACAAGGATGCGCTCGATGAGTACAGGAGCGTGATCGATTCCAGCGATCGCGCCGCGGCAACCGAGGCCAAGCTGCTCGAAATCGCGCTGAGACAAAGGCGGGAGGAAATCAGCCAGGCGGATGCCTTGCGCGAGCTCGAGACGCTTGCGGTGACGTGGCGGGGCGATGCGCTCGAGGTGCAGACGCTGGAAATGCTGGCGCGCATCTACGCCGACACCGGACGCTACGCCGAATCATTCGCGGCGGTGCGGATCGCGAACCGGCTTTCGCCCAATTCGGAAATCGCGCGCCAGGGTCAGGACGCGGCCTCGGCGCTGTTTGCCCAGCTGTTCCTGGGGCAAAAGGGCGACGACCTGCCACCCATCGACGCGCTCGGAATGTTCTACGACTATCGCGATCTGACGCCGATCGGGCGGCGCGGCGACGAGATGATCCGAAGGCTCGCGGACCGGCTTGTCGCGGTCGATCTGCTCGACCAGGCGAGCGAATTGCTGCAGTACCAGATCGACAAGCGGCTGGAAGGCGCAGCGCGCGCGCAAGTGGCGGCACGGCTTGCGATGGTCTACCTCACCAACCGCAAGCCGGATCGCGCGATTGCGGCCCTTCGCTCGACGCGCATTGCCGATCTGTCCGGAGAATTGCGCCAGCAACGGCTGCTGCTGGAGGCACGCGCGCAAAGCGACGTCGGGCGTCACGATCTCGCGCTCGACATCGTCTCGAACCTGAGTGGCCGCGAGACGATTCGGCTGCGTTCGGACATCTATTGGGCGGCGCGGGGATGGCGCGAATCCGCCGAGCAGATTGAACTCTATTATGCCGATCGCTGGCGCGATTTCCGGCCGCTCAATCCGGTGGAGAAGAGCGACATGATCCGCGCGCTCGTCGGATACGCGCTGGCCGAGGACAGCATCGGCCTGGCGCGCTTCCGCGAAAAATACGGACCGCTGATGAGTAGCGAGCCCGACCGGACCGCGTTCGAGACCGCGAGCAAGCCGGTTGGCTCCTGGGGCGCCGACCTCACCCAGGTCGCCAGAATGGCGGCCAGCGTCGATACGCTTGATGGTTTCCTGCGCGAAATGAAGACACGATTCCCCGACGCCACCGCGCGCGTCATGCCGCCGGGCACGGCGAAGGCCGATCCGCTCCCGACCGGCTCCTTACCCGCGATTGTCGGCGTCAAGCGGGCCGGTGTGGCGAAGTAGCCATCTCCATTATCTGGCAACCCCCTCGACAGATGCCCGCTGAAGCGTCATTTTTGCGACGGGTGGACTGCGCAAGTGGAGCGAACGCCAGAATCGGACCGCTGGAGGAAGGCGTCATCATGAGCAAGCCGACCAGGACCAAAGCCGAACTCGTTGCGATGGCAAGGGCCGAGCTCAAGGTTCACGCCGACTGTCCGGAGGGGATTGCGATTTTGGTTGTCACCACCGATGACGGCTGGGAATTCCGCACCGAGGCCGACGAGGAGACCAGGGCCAGGCCGGGCTATGGCGAATGCGTCGCGATGATCGTCCAGATCGGCGACCACCTCAGCAAGCAATATGATGTGGAGCGGTGAGGGGCTGCCTGCGTCGTGCGATAACTCGCCGGCGAGCGGTTTCACTAGAAATCAGCCGACCGCGGCGCGGAAGACGCGCATATAATTGCCGCCGGCAACTTTGCCGGCTTCCTCGGGTGTGAGACCGCCGCGCAGCATCGCTGCGACGAGTTGCACCCAGCGCGCGTAATCCTGCATCACGCCCGGGTTGACCTGCTGATCGGTGCCGATGCAAACGTGGTCGATTCCGACCACGTCGATCATTTCCTTTAAGCCATCGACATATTTTTCGAGACTTGCGAAGAAGTGCCAGATGCCGATGGCGCCGCCGGTCTCGGCAATCGCGCGGGCGTGGTCCGGGCTGATTTGCCTGGCTGCGAGCGGCGTTGGTCCCATCGCGCGGGATCCGGACAGCGCGGTGTGCGACAATAGCAGCGGCCTGGTCGCCACTTTCACCGCCTGCTTGACCATTTCCTCGGTCGCATGTGCGACGTCGCAGACAAATCCGAGCCGGTGGCAGGCGCGAACGACCTCAGCGCCGTAGGAAGTGAGCCCGTGATGGGTGACGATGCCGGTCTGGAAATCGCCGATGTCGTTGGGGGTGTAGTGCACGAGCTGGACGTGCCGGACGCCGCGCTGATGCGCTTCCTCCAGTCGCTCGAGTTTTCCTTCCAGAAAGTCCAGCCCTTCGACGTCGCCCACGATTGCCGGCTGTCCGGCCGCATGCGCTGCTTCGAGATCGGCCGCATTGAGCGCGCGGCGCAGGCCATGATGGGCGACCATCTCATCCACCCAGGCGAGACGCTCCAAATGATACTTGTAGAGTTCGTTCGGCGCCGGCGTTCGCAACGCGGTCAGCACGCCGGCTGCGTTGCGGCCGAGAACGGGAGCATCCGGCACGTCGGCGAGACAGGCCACAGCCAATGATCCGGCCCGCATGCCTTTGGCGAGATCGTCATTGGGCGGCGCCTGCGAGGTAATTCCGCTCGTCCCGCCATGGGTATGAACGTCGACGGAGATGGATTTGCGCAGCACCTCGAGCGCGGCCGTGGCGCCCTCGGCGGTCTGGGCGGCTGCGGTCGAGCCGTGCGGTTCCACGCCACCGGCAAGCAAGGCAGCAATGGAAGTCAGCGCCGAGCGCCACATCCATTGGCGGCGCGTGAACGTGTGGCAATGGCTGCAACAATCCATGAGGTTCAGCCGCCGTAGCTCTGCACGAGGCTTCCCGCCACCAGCGACCAGCCGTCGACCAGCACGAAGAAAATCAGCTTGAACGGCAGCGACACCACCACCGGCGGCAGCATCATCATGCCCATCGACATCAGCACCGAGGCAACGACGAGGTCGATGATCAAGAACGGCAGGAAGAGCAGGAAGCCGATCTCGAAGGCGCGCTTCAATTCGGAGATCATGAAGGCGGGTACGAGGATCCGCAGCGACATATCTTCCGGCGTTGCCGGCGGCGGCTCGCCCGACATGTCCATGAAGAGCTTCACGTCTTTTTCCCGCACGTTCTTCTGCATGAAGCCCCGCAGCGGCACGGCCGCGCGCTGCAGCGCGTCCTCGACGCCGACCTGGTTGGAAACCAGCGGCTTGATGCCGTCGTCGTAGGATTTCTGCAGCACCGGCGCCATCACGAAAGCGGTGAGAAACATCGCGAGCGCAATGATGACGGAGTTCGGCGGCGCGGTCGCGGTGCCGAGTGCGGTGCGCAGCAGCGACAACACCACCACGATGCGGGTGAACGATGTCATCATGATCAGGATCGAGGGTGCGATCGACAGCACCGTCAACAGCGCGATCAGCTGGATCGCGCGCTCGGTCACGCCGCCATTGCCCTGGCCGAGATTGATGCTGATGTCCTGGGCAGCCGCAGGCCCCGCCAGGGTTCCGGCGGCGATCAGGGTGGCAAAAAATAAAACTCTACGCGGGGAGGCGGCCAGCCTCACGAAGGATTCTTTGGACGTCCGAGCAGGGACGCCATCTCGTCTTCAAGGTTGTCGAACCCGCTCTTTGACGGCGGCGCGGCCGGTGGAGGTGTCGGCGGCTCGCTGCGCGCGGCCGGGCGGGCCGCCGGCGGCTCAGGTGCGACGGGAGGGGCGACCGTGTCACCGGCCGGACGGCGAAGCGCTGCCTCCAGACGTTGCGCCATCTCGGCGAGATTTTGATCCGCCGCCGACAGCGGAGGGGACTGTGACGGCGGGGGTGGTGGCGGTGCGGCGGGGCGCTCTGCGCGCGCCGTCGGCTTGGGTGGTTCGTTCATGCGCGGCGGGCGCGGAATCAAGGGCTCGTTGCGCGACATTCGCGGCATCCCTTCGGGGCGAGGCTCGCCACGGCCGCCCGACGGCTCGGGCGTAAATCCCGCCAGCGGATCGCCGCGCTCGAGGCGACGTTCGGATGCCGAGCGGCGTATTTCGTCGGCAAACGGCGGCCGTGAGGGGCGGGGCGGCGGCTCGGGCATCTGCGGTTCGGCATGATCGGAGCCGTCGCTGCGCTGGCCGTCGCCATCGCCCCAGCCTGCAGCTTCAGGGACCGGCGCCGCGCGCAGCTGCGGTTCGGGCAGGCCCGGCCGTGGCGGCAATTGGTCCCGGCCGGGCATGGCGCGCACGATGTTGGGCTCCACGACGATGTCGGTCGGGCCGCCGATCATCAAAAGATGTTCGACGTTGTCGCGACGTACCAGGACAAGCCGCCTGCGTCCGTCCACGGCGGCGGCGTCGATCACCGCCAGGCGGGGCATGCGGCTGCGATTGGTATTGGCGCCGAGCCGATTGCTCGCGAATCGCCGCACCAGCCAGGCCGCGACGCCGATCAGCGCCAGGACCGCCACAAACGCCAAGAAGAATGTAAGTGCCTGCATGCTCCATCCCCGGCAAATCGCGTGTTCTTCGGGCCTCTGTCGGCCGAACGCGGGTCGAAAGCGACACGCCGAACGGCAAACGAAGTCTCAACGTCCAGTGTGGTGATTTGACATTCGCTTCGGTCTTGCCGCGAGTGTCAAACCCAAAACCACACTGGAATCTGATATTTGCCAGTGTCCCTTTGGTTTTGACATTCGTAAACGAACCCGCTGCGACAGGTTACGAATGTCAGAACCGGGACACTAGCCCGAATTCTTAATTCCCTACGGCAGAAACTGCCGTCCCGATAGCTTAATAACCCATGAATCGGCTGGGCCAAAATGACTTCTCGCGGTCCCGATACCGATGAATTCGTTGGTTAACGCAGCTTTCGTGGCGAAAATGCGCTCGGAGCGAGCTTGGCGGCCAAATTCGTCTTCAAGGCCGAAAGCGGCCTCAGGCGGCTCTTTAACCGCCTGTTAACCATACACGCGGCAAATTCTGCCTACTTCGAAGCGGCATCGGGCCGCGGAGGGCTTTGGAAAGAGCGTCGCGATGTCCATCAACGATCTTCCAGCCCTGTCGGCGCTCCGCACCCGGATGCAATGGCACCAGGAACGCCAGCGCGTTCTCGCCGAGAACGTTTCTAACTCCAATACCCCCAATTTCAAGCCGCGCGACCTGGTCGAACTGAAATTCAACGACAAGGGCGGCAATGCCGCGGCACCGGCGGGGTCGCTGGCGATGCTGCGCACGAGCCAGGTCCATCTTTCCGCCTCCGGTGCCGAGCCGACTTTCGATCAGAACCGCCGCGTCGGCTTTCAGACCCGCCCCGCCGGCAACTCCGTCAGCCTGGAAGAGGAAATGCTCAAGGCCTCCGCCAACCAGATGGACTATGCGGCGGCCACTTCCCTCTATGGCAAGAGCCTGCACCTTCTGAAAATGGCGATCGGCAAGGCCTGATGGATTACCGGAAACCGGTTCGAACGGGTGGGATTTTAAGGAAGCGACATGGCAAGCGATGCGAATGATTTTCTCCGCTCGATGGGCATTGCCACCTCCGGCCTGCGCGCGCAGGCGGGGCGGATGCGGGTGATCTCGGAAAACATCGCCAACGCGGATTCCACGGCGCCGACCGCCGGCGGCGATCCCTACCGCCGCAAGGTGCCGACCTTTTCCTCCGCACTCGATCGCACGCTGGATGCAAAGGTGGTTTCGCTCGGCAAGATCCGGAGCGATCAGACGGCGTTCCGCGTCAAGTACGAACCGGGCAATCCGGCGGCGGACGCATCCGGCAACGTCAAATATCCCAACGTCAATCCGCTGATCGAAATGACCGACATGCGCGAGGCGCAGCGGTCCTACGAAGCCAATCTCAACATCATCAGCGCCACACGGCGGATGATCCAACGTACGCTCGACATCCTCAAAGCCTGAACAGAAAGCTTTTAGCCATGGCTTCACCCACCGTTGCTGCAAATGCCTACGCTTCGGCCGCCCGGATCCTGGAAACCGGAGGCGCCGGAAAGGGATCGGAAGCCGATGGAACCTCGTTTGGCGCAGTGCTCAAGGAGGCGCTCAATGGCGTCCTCGACACGGGCCGCAAATCCGACGCCCAAACGGTGGCGATGGCGTCGGGAAAGGCCAATGTGATGGATGTGGTAACCGCGGTCGCGGAAACCGATGTGGCGGTCTCCACGCTGGTGTCGGTGCGCGACAAGGTGATCCAGGCCTACGAAGACATCATGAAAATGGCGATCTGATTTTTTCCTCCGCGTGCACGCACCGTCATTGCGGGCGAAGCGAAGCAATCCATGGCCCGGAAACGCGTCTGGATTGCTTCGGAACTCACGCTCCTCGCAATGACGCCGGAGGGACCAAGGCAGGCAAGGAAACAAAAATGACCGGTCCTGAAACCCTCGACGTGGCGCGCGATGCGATCTGGACCATCGTCGTGGTGTCGTCGCCATTGATGGTCGTCGGACTCGTCGTCGGCGTCGTGGTGTCGTTGTTCCAGGCGCTCACGCAGATCCAGGAGCAGACGCTGATCTTCGTTCCCAAGATCCTTGCCATCTTCGTCACGTTGCTGCTGGCGCTGCCGTTCATGGCGGATTCGCTGCACGGCCACATGATGCGGATATCCTCGCGAATCATAGGCGGTTGATGGCAGAGTCTTGCCGCAAATCTGCGAATGGCAGATTAGCCGTGCCGCGGGTGAGGGATGCGCATCGATATTTCACTGCTGCCGGCGCTTGCCGCCGCCTTCATGCTGGTATTCGCCCGCATCGGCGCCATGGTGATGCTGCTGCCCGGATTGGGCGAGAGCAACATTCCGGTCCGCGTCAAGCTCGCAATCGCGCTTTTGCTGACGCTTGTCATCCTGCCGCTGCACCGCGCCGCCTACCACATCGACACAGGCTCGCTCGCCCCGCTTTTATTCATGATGTTCTACGAAATCATCGTCGGCATCGTTCTCGGCGCGACCGCGCGGGTGACCCTGGCGGCGTTGCAGGTCGCCGGCTCGGTGATTGCCCAGCAGCTTGGGCTGGGATTTGTCACTTCCGTCGATCCGACCACGCAGGGCACGCAGGGCATCCTGATCGGCAACTTCCTCACATTGCTCGGCGTGACGATGCTGTTTGCGACCGACAGCCATCATCTTGTCATCGCCGCGCTCAACGACAGCTACGCAGTCTTTTCGCCGGGGGAGCCGATCCCGAGCGGCGATGTCGCGGCTCTGGCCACGCGGGCGTTCACGGCCGCTTTCAGGATCGGCATGCAACTGGCTGCGCCGTTTCTGGTTTTTGGCCTCGTGTTCAACATCGGGCTGGGGGTGCTGGCGAGGCTGATGCCGCAGATGCAGGTCTATTTCGTCGGCGTGCCGCTTTCGATCCTCGCCGGCTTTTTGATCCTTGCCATCGTCATCGCGGCGATGATGGGGACTTTCCTCGATTACTTCATCTCGGTCATGCACGACATGATACCGCTCAAATGAGGGCATGATCGATGGCCGACGAGGACGACACAACCGAACGCACAGAAGACCCCACGCAAAAACGCCTCGACGACGCCCACGATCGTGGCGACGTCGCCAAGAGCCAGGAGGTCAATACCTGGTTCATGATTTCGGGCGCGACGCTGGTGCTCTCGACGTTTTCCGGATCGATCGGCGGGATCGAAATTCCGCTGCGCAATCTGATCGCCAATTCCTGGATGATTCGCGCCGATGGGCCCGGTCTTCTGGCGCTGGCGAAGAATCTCGAATTTGCAATGATTGCAGCCCTCGGTGTGCCGCTATTGATGCTGCTGATCGCGGCGATCGCGGGCAACATGTTGCAGCACCGGCTGGTCTGGTCGGGTGAGCAGCTCAAACCCAGGCTCAGCAAGATTTCACCGCTCGCCGGAGCCAGGCGGATCTTCGGCAAGCAGGCGGTGGCGAACTTCGCCAAGGGACTGTTCAAGCTGGTGGCGCTGGGAGCCGTGATGACCGCGATTCTCTGGCCGGAGCGGCATCGCCTCGAGGCCATGCTGCGTTTCGATCCGGCCACCATCCCCGGCGTCATCGTCACGCTGACGCTGCAATTGATGGGTGCCGTGGTGGCGATACTCGCGCTCGTCGCGATCGCGGACTACCTCTTCCAGTACCGCCAGTGGTACGAGCGGCAGAAGATGTCTCTGCGGGAGATGAAGGAAGAATTCAAGCAGTCCGAAGGCGACCCGCACATCAAGGGCCGCATGCGGCAATTGCGGCAGGCGCGCATGAAGAAGCGGATGATGGCCGCGGTCCCCAAGGCTTCCGTGATCATCACCAACCCGACGCACTATTCGGTCGCGCTGACTTACGAGCGCGGCATGTCGGCGCCGGTATGCGTGGCCAAGGGTGTCGACAATATCGCATTCAAGATCAGGGAGATCGCGCGCCAGCACGATATCCCGATCGTCGAGAATGTGCCGCTGGCGAGAGCCTTGTATGCCACGGTCGAGATCGACGAGGAGATCCCGGTGGAACACTATCACGCGGTCGCCGAAATCATCGGCTATGTGATGGGTCTCAAGCGGGGTCTTTCCGGGCGGCGGATTTGACGACCGAGACGGTATTTCCCTCAAGGTTCCGAAACGATCGCAAGCGGGGGAATAACGGCTTGATGGACTTGCGCTTGCGGGTCCGATTCAGGCACTTGAGGGGTCGGCGTGCGGACTGCGCGCCAGGAAAACGTGCTCGAATCGCCTATCTCGACAGGCCGCGTCCATCGATATGACTGCCGAACCTGACCATGATCCGTCACGAGAGCCGGTGGCTGCCCACGAGCCGGCGTGGCGGAGCGGCAGCATCCTCCTCGTTCTCGTGGTGGCGGCTGGCATCGTCGCGGTTGCCGTGGCGCTGACGACCATCGGACGCGTCCAGGCGCAGCCTTATATTCTGGGGCTGCTGGCGCTGCTTGCGATGGTCGGCCTGTTCAGTCTGTTCGCTTTCGCCGCCGGCATCATCCGCTTCACCGATCGCTCGATCGACGATCCGGTGGTCCGCCGGATCGCGGATCTCGCCCATGACGGCATCGCGGTCACCGACCCCCGCGGTCACGTGGCCTATTCCAACGCGGCCTATCTCGCGTTCACCGGTGCCGCGGGCCCGCAGGAGGTGCGCCCGGTTGAGCGGGTCTTCATCGGCAATCCCGATGTGTCGGAAGCGGTGTTCCGCCTTCTGAAGGCGGCGCGCGAGGGCAAGCGCCAACAGGAAGAAGTCCGCATCGCCGGTAGCGAGGGTGAGCAAGGCCGCTGGCTCAGACTGCGGGTGCGTCCGCTCGGCAAGGGCAAGCGCGAGGCCAAATACGCGGTGTGGTCGATCGCCGACATCACGCGTGACCGCGAGCGGCAGGAGGACGTGTTCCAGGAACTGCAGCACGCGATCGAATACCTCGATCATGCGCCATGCGGTTTCTTCTCGGTCAATCCCACCGGGGAGCTCGTCTATGTCAACGCGACGCTGGCGAACTGGCTCGACTACGATCTGGCGGAGATCGGGTCGGGCGGATTGAGGCTCGGCGATATCGTTTCAGGCGACGGCGCCTCGCTGCTGACGTCGATCGTTCCCGTGCCCGGCGAGGTCAAGACCGAGGTGTTCGACATCGACCTGCGGATGCGGACCGGCAAGACCATGCCGGCGCGCCTCTATCACAAGCTCGCTTTTGGTGCCGGCGGCGAGGCGGGCGCCTCGCGCACGCTTGTGATCAGTCGCGCCCGTGACGAGCGTTCCGATCCGCAGCGCGCGGCCGAAGTGCGCTTCATGCGCTTCTTTGACCACACCCCGATGGCGATTGCGACGGTGGACCGCGCCGGCGCGGTGGTCCGCGCCAATGCAAGATTTGCCAAACTCGCACAGAGCCTGAGCGCCGACAGCGCGGCCCACAAGTCGATCCTCAATACCGTCAATGCGCGCGATCGCCACATGCTTCTGGCGGCCATCAATCGCGCGGCAGAGGGGCAGGGCGACATCGCGCCGGTCGAAGTGATGCTCGACAGCGCCAGGGAGCGCTGGGGGCAGTTCTTCGTCACCGCGGTCGAGGAAGACGAGCGCGAGGCCGAGACCGCCATTGTCTACATGCTCGAGACCACCGAGCGGCGCGCGCTGGAAAACCAGATCAACCAGTCGCAGAAGATGGACACGGTGGGACAACTCGCCGGCGGCATCGCGCACGACTTCAACAACGTGCTCTCCGCGATCATGATGGCGAACGACTTCCTGTTGAACGCGCACAAGCCGACCGACCCCTCGTTCCAGGACATCATGCAGATCAAGCAGAACGCAACGCGCGCGGCGACGCTGGTGCGCCAGCTGCTCGCGTTCTCGCGTCGCCAGACGCTGCGCCCCCAGGTGCTCGATCTTGGTGACGCGCTGTCCGACCTGCGGATTCTGTTGCAGCGGCTGATCGGCGAGAAGGTCAGGCTCGATCTCGTGCATGGCCGCGATCTGTGGCCGGTCAAGGCCGACGTCTCCCAGTTCGAGCAGGTGATCGTCAATCTGGCGGTCAATGCCCGCGACGCGATGCCGAACGGCGGCAAGCTCGCGATCAAGACCGGCAACGTCTCGGCGGAGGAATCCGCCCAGCTCGCCTACAAGGGCATGCCCGTGGCCGACT
>Ga0306920_100007567_pt1 | contig 14306 bp, 11 predicted proteins | sample flu12Cox44000170_FD_204666 | JGI IMG/M metagenome (GOLD analysis project Ga0306920, IMG submission 204666) | Lab enrichment of tropical soil microbial communities from Luquillo Experimental Forest, Puerto Rico - flux4day.12C.oxic.44.000.170 (v2)... | ecosystem: Environmental > Terrestrial >...
CGGAATTGCTATTTGATAAACATTTATTGACATGATGTATATATAGATTATAAAAACTAATTAATGAGCAAATAAGTCAACAATGTTCCAAGAGCATTATTTCCCTGCGGGACTTTAAATTCTGGAATGATTTTTTGACACCGCCGATCCCTTGAGTCGCCGAAGAGTTCGGGGCTTGGCTCAGGGTGAACCCGGCCACTTCTGCCGGTAGGTGAAGAGCAGTTGTTCTGGCCAGCCAGCCTGCAGATAGTTTAGCGGGAAGGCAATTGACTGATCGCGCTGAGGTAAAATGAGGTTCATCTTCAAGGGGTATTTGGAATTGTCACCAGGCAGAATACGCTCGATTTGCAGCAGCAGATTCCCCCAGTCGCCCGCTTGAGTCCAGCGATCGATCGTTTGCGGCGTCAAATACAGGGCGCTGATTGGCTTCATGTAATCGTTAATCGCCAGAAAATCGGTCCTCGCATTCAGGGTAAGTGAAACGCACTGCGACTGCCCATACCATGCAACCGCGCAGGGAATATCGCTCATCATGAGTTCGTCTTCCTTGATCCAGGTGGCAGCGTGCTGGATGCCTGGCGGATAGTATGGAGGGTAGGCAATGGGAATGGTCCTTGGTGGCAGGATGGTAAAGATCAACGGCAGGCTTGCAATCACGGCAAACAAGGTTGCCGCAGCGGGCCGAAATTGGAAAAAAGGCAATTCCATCTGCTCAAGGACTAGATAAAAAAGGCTGATGCCGTAAATCATCACCAGCGGAGCCACCAGCACCAGGAGGTTTTCGGAATTTATTTCCGGCGAGTCCTCGGAGAGTTTAGTGCGTCCAAGCGCTTGCGTAACGGTCAAGACGACCAGGGAAGCAAGCAAGAATAGCCGAAGCCGGCCAAGCCTCGGGTTTCGAAAGTGAACCAGCAGACCGACCAGAAAAAATGCCGACACCCAGGAGCCACCCAGCCTGGGAAGATCGGATTGAAAAATCCCGCGGCAGTTCGACACCAGCTTATGCCAAAAAACGTGTGCGGCCGCGGTGAGAAAGGGCAGCGGAGTGTGTATGCCGCTAAACAGGTTCAGGTTCAGGGACCGCTCCAGGCGATCGTCAGGTGAAATGCCGGAGTTCTCGATGATGGCGAATGTGGCGGTACCAAATGGCATCCCGCTCAGAGAAACGTTTCGCAGAATCCAGGGTGTCATGACCGCCGCAAAAACAATTAACGCGGTAGTGGTCAGCATTGCTCTTTTGGGGCCGGTATAAAGAGCGACAAAGAGCAGTGTCGGCAGGATCAGCCACCCAAAGGAATATCGCGTCAGACCACCCAACCCCACCAACAAACCTGCCAAAGCTGCAAGGACGTATACGGCTGCGGGACCCCGTTTGGGTTGGCGCGCTTCCTCCTCCAACAGAACCAACATCCAGGCCAAGCCCACGAAGATCAGGGCCAACAGGATAGTGGACTGGCCGGAAGCGCTGAATCGCCAAAACAGCTCTGTACCCAGCAATACGATGGCCGAAAGCCAGGCCACCTGCGAATCGAATATACGACGCGCCAGGAAAAAGGTCACCAGGACAAGCCCAAAAAAGAGAGCTTGGTTAAACAAGGCGATCAGGAAATCGGGTTGATACCGATAGAATTTGCCGTCCAGCGTCCAAAAATGTTTAGGCTTGCTCGAAATTGCGTAGTCGAAGGGCAGAACTTTCATCAGGCCGGCGAGCAGCAGGGGATAAACCGGAGGGTTGGCCAAATCGGGGTGGTTCCCCTTAAGGCGAGCGCTATCCCCCATCGCAACTGCAGGTGTGCTGGCCGCTCGCTTTTGGTTTTGGTTTTGCACCAGGAAAATGCTCAACGGTCGCACGAACAAAGTCGTGAAGCCTTGCCCTTGCGCGAGATTGTGGGCCACTTGCGCCGAATCCATCGCTTCCTGGGTGGAGAAATTTCGGTATGCTCGCAAATCGTAGACAGTGATTAGCAAAAACAGTCCAACGACGCAGCCGGCAAAACGCAGCCAGCGGTTTACGGAGCGCGTCCCTGCGCCCACTTCAAAGTGATGGATAACGTCTTGTAAAGTGGCCATGAAATTTCAAACGCCCTGGAGATTGTATTCGTGAAGCTTTCGATGAAGGTTTCGCCGGCTCATGCCAAGCTTTTTCGCTGCCTGCGTGCGATTGCCTTCGGTTTGTTTCAGGGCCTGGACGATGAGTTCCTTTTCGGCCTCCTCGACCGTCAGGTCGTCGCGGGCCAGGATTTGTCGTTGCGTTACGACAGGATCTGCCGGCGCATTGCGTACCCAAGGTGGCAGATCACGAGGGGTGATCCGATCGGCGCGGCTCAGGACCACCGCGTGCTCCACAGCGGTGCGCAATTCGCGAACGTTTCCCGGCCAACCATAGCGCAACAACAAATCCATTGCTTCGGGCGTGAACCGGCCCACTTCCTTGTGGTTGGTTTCGGCGAATTCTTTGAGGAAGGCCTGGGCTAGCAGCCCAATGTCTTCCTGCCGATCCCGTAATGGCGGAAGCCAGATTTCTACAACCCGCAACCGGAAGAACAGATCCTCGCGGAACTTTCCGGATTTGACCATTTCTTGCAGGTTCTTATTTGTCGCAGCAATGACGCGGACGTCTGCCGAGAGGGTTTTGTTCGACCCGACGCGTTCAAAGGTGCGCTCGCCCAGGAAGCGCAGCAGCTTGACTTGCGTGGAAGGATCAATTTCACCGATTTCGTCCAGAAACAGCGTGCCGCCTTGAGCCTGTTCGAACCGGCCGACTCTCCGCTCGTGAGCGCCGGTGAATGCGCCTTTTTCGTGGCCAAAAAGCTCGCTCTCGAGCAAGGTGGGAGGCAAGGCGGCGCTATGTACCGTGACCATCGGCTGGCGCGCCCGCGGGCTGAGTTGGTGAATAATCTTGGCGATGAGCTCCTTGCCGGTGCCGCTCTCTCCTTGCAGCAGTACGGTCGCCGAGGTTGGCGCCACTTGCTTGACGTCCTCTAGCACTTCGCGCATGGCTTCCGAACGGCCGATAACGTTTTCCAATCCGAACTTGGAATCCAATTGCTGTCGCAGCGAGACGTTTTCTGTTTCCAGGTTTTGACGCCGCAACGCGCGTGAGATCCGCATCTCCAACTCATCAATCTGCAGACGACCTTTGGCGATATAATCGTCCGCACCTCGTTTCATTGCCTCAACCGCGAGTTCCTCAGAGCCGTAAGCCGTCATCAGGATGCAGATCGGCGGTTTTGAAAGCGATTTAGCACGCGTGATGAGTTTCATCCCATCTTCGGATGGCAGGCGAAAATCGGTGAGCAAGACGTCGAAATGCTGCTGTTCGAGCAATTCCATCGCCGCCTTTGCGTCCTCAGCCAAATACACATCAAAGTGGTCTTCCAACGCGGAGCGGAGGCCCTCGCGCTGTGTCTTCTCGTCATCTACGATTAATAGAGTCGGAGTCATTGTTTAGGCAGCTGGCGGCTGCCGCTCCCAGGTTGCATTTGGCAGAGTGCAGGGTAGACGCCAGTTGCAGCTTAAACAACTCGCAAATCAGGAAGGATCAGTCGTACGCGGGTGCTTCGAGCAGCCGCGGTCTTCGCTCATGCAGGGGCAGCCAAATGCGGAAGGTCGTGCCGCGGCCGACTTTGCTTTCGAGTTCGATTCTCCCGCCGTGCGCGCGCACAATTCTTTGGACGATCATGAGGCCCAGGCCGGTTCCTTTTTCTTTGGTAGTATAGAAGGGTTCAAAAATGCGATTGATTTGTTCTTGAGGTATCCCGCCACCGGTATCGGCAATGCTAATCCAAATATCATCGGCCCCTTCACCTGTTTGCAGGGTCAGCGTGCCGCCCTTGGTCATGGCCTGTAGCGCGTTTTTGATTAGATTAACCAGCACTTGCTGCATTTGAGCGGGATCAATCGTTGTGATAGGCAATTGCCGGGCCAAACGCGTTTTGACGTGGATGCCGCGATTCTCCAACTCCGGCTGCAGCAACTCCAACGTTTTGACCGCCACATCGTTGAGAGGAGACAATTTGATTTGCGGCGGAGTTGGCCTGATCGCCTGCAGAAACTGGGTGACGATATAATCCAGCCGTTTGATCTCGCCTTTGGCAACGCCGAGAAACTGTTCAAGTTTTCGCGCGATGTCCGCGGTCTCGACGGCTGAGCTTGTCGCCTGAGCACGCGAGCGAGCCCGGCCCGCGCCAGACAATCCTCCGACACCTGAATTTGCCGCAGCTCCTTTCAGTTTTCGTATTTCGCGTTCCATGAGCTGCAAATGGATGTGCAGCGCGTTGAGCGGGTTTCCGATCTCATGGGCGACGCTGGCGGCAAGCAGGGTCAATGCCTGAAGGCGCTCGCTTTCAATCGCCTCGAATGTTTGTTGTCGCGCGGCAGTGGCATCATGAACTATCAACGCCACTCCGGAACTGCCTGAAGCAAGCCCATCGAGGGGCGCTGCATAAAGACGCAAAAAACGCGGTCGCGGGAAATGCACTTCGAATTCGTGCCTCACCACACCCTGGCCGCCAGAAGTGTCGAACCGGGCAATCTTCTCCCAATCGAGCTCGGGGATGAACTCTGTGATAAGTTGTCCTTCGACGTTTGACTGCAGCCCGAGAAGCCGCGTGATAGCCTGGTTGAAATACAAAATCCGGCCATTCTCATCGACGACGATTACACCGTCTTCAATCGTGTTGAAGAGTGTCTCCAGAAAGGCCCGCTCGCTTGCCAGCCGCTGAACGACACTTTGCAACCCCTCAGTATCGAGGCGATTGATCCGCCCTAATACTTTATCAAGAAAGCTGGATTTAGGTGGCATTGGCTAGCAGGGTAGGAAGTTGTGAACATTTGCAAGCGCGCGAAAAGTAAGTCGGCGTTTGGAAAGTGATTTTTCGAAGGCGAATCCACTCTGCCGCTAATCAGAAGGATTTGATGCGCGTATTTCACCCTCGCAGATCAAGACCAGGTTGACAACCCGCTCAGCTGAGACGAGGCCGAATACCGTACTATTGAGAGCGCCTCGTTCCGTAACGGGATTGCCAGGCAGCGTCGGAGTTCCGCGGAACCCCTGGAGCCGTCATTGGCACAGACTGCACTTGGACAGCTTGTACCGCGGTCTCCGAGACAACATTGGTCGTAAGCGTCGCCTTGAAATTACCCGCCACGACGCTCTGGTCCGCATCAGGCAGCGCCAGGAAGATTTTTCCAGGCAAAGCACCATCACTGAGCTGGCCGAGTTCTAGCCGCATGGCGTAACCGCTCGAAAAATTCTTGTACTGCGGGGCAAATTTTGGGTTGTTTTTCCAACGCTTAGTCACCTGCGGCACACCCTGTCCGGCCATTTCCTGGGAGATACTTACGGTTTGTCCGCCAAGGGTTTCTCCGGGCTTCAAGTGGAGGTAGACGAGCATCTCGCGGTCGGGGGAAGCGGGCGGTCCCTGCAAAAGGCGCAAGACCTGGGCACCTCGGATTGGATCGATCCGAGCTATTTCAGGCAAAAAGTTAGTTCCGGAGATGGCTCCATTAGCCTTGCCGCTGGGAATTCTCGCTTTGGCAATGTCCAGGGTCCAGACCGCCGGAATGAGTGGCTGGGCGTCTGCCGAGTTAGTAGCCGCGCCGCCACCGGCATCCGGGGCGCCGGCCACGGGTATCTCCTGACCGACACCGCTGCGGCGCTGGCGCGGTCCAGTGCTGCGGGTATCAACAGGAGCTTTGTTCGGGTCAGTAGCATCGAGAACGGCATTCAGTTTGGCAATATGTGCCACTTGGCCACCATCGGCATTTTTGGCAGCCTCCTTGCTGGCCTCGTTCACTTTGCCTTGCATCGCACTCATCCAGCCGTAGCCATAATAACCGCCTACCGCCAAACCAACGAGGACAAGAGCACCTACACCGTACGTAACCAGCGGGCTCCTCTTCTTTGCAGCGGCGGGTGCCAGGTTGCGAATCGGTATGACCTTCTGTGGGCTGGCCGCCGCAACACTCTGTTGCGACGCGCCAATGGACAGGCGTGGCTCAACAGCGGCAGGTGGCTTCGGCACGAGCGACGGAGCGGACGGAGTAGCAGGAGCCGCCGCCACCGCAGGCACGGACAATGGATTTTTACAATTCGGACATTCGAGTTGGTGGCCGCCCCAAAGCTCGTCACAGGTGATGTGTTGAGAGCAATGTGGGCAGGCGAATTTGATGTCAGCCATAAATCGTAAGCGTTACCCGACAGTTCTGGATCGCCGTTCGCTCAGCAAGGTAGCAAGCGACGTCAGTACAGTACATCATGTACAGCACCGGATGGCTCTCCAGTCAAGCTCTCAGTCAGAATAGACCTTGACCGGAGCAGGAAAAATGAATTTTATCGGCTTGGCGTGAGTCTCAAGATTCACCAGACGTGGTTTGGCCAATGAATAAATTCATGAAAACATTCAGAACGGTTCTATCAGGTAGCCTGTTTTATTCCGCGCTCATTTTTGGTATGGCAGGGATCTCCATGCACAGCTCGGCAGCGACTCCTAAAAGTGTCCTGGTGGTTACTACAACAACGGGTTTCCGACACGACTCAATCCCAACTGCGGAGAGGATTTTAGGCCAGCTTGCTCAGCAAAGTGGGCTCTTTACGGTGGACTATGCTCGGGTCGAACCAAAGGACCCGCAGTTTAAAGGTCCTGATGGAAAACCAAATATGGAAGCCGTTACCAATGCCATTGCGAAGGTTCTGGCTGAAAAAATGAGCCCCGCCGCCTTAAAAAAGTACGACGCGATCATTTTTGCCAACACAACCGGCGACCTGCCGCTGCCTGATAACCAGGCTTTCATCGATTGGGTCAAAGCCGGAGGCGGATTCGTGGGCATGCACTCGGCTTCGGATACTTTTCATCATTTCTCGCCCTACATTGAAATGATTGGCGCCGAGTTCAAGACACATGGAGCTCAAGTCCAGGTCGAACCCATTAACCAGGACTCCGCCTGCCCCGCCTGCAGCCACTTACCGGCCATGTGGCAAGTTTATGATGAAATCTATCAATTTAAGAATTTTGACCGCTCCAAAGTCCATGGACTGCTCACATTGGACAAACACCCGAATGACAAGACGCCGGGGGACTATCCTATTTCCTGGTGTAAAGAATTTGGCAAAGGACGTGTGTTTTATACCTCATTAGGCCATCGGGACGAGATTTGGGACCCGGCAGCGACCGATCGGAAGAATCCCAAGGAAGTTGCCGAAGCATATCAAAAGCATATTTTAGAAGGTATCAAGTGGGCACTGCGTTTGGAGAATTGGAATGCCAAACCGCAAAGTTGAATAACGTCTGAAGCCGATAGCGGTGGGTTTGTTTGTTTAAATAGGCGGCAATGGTTAGATTTCCAATCTGCGCGCCTTCCCTACCGTTGAGAAGGACAGCTTGATCCGTGCAACATTTCTCAACACAATGAGAATCCGCTGCTACTTATGGGAGTCGCGGATGAACCAATCGAGATATGAACGAGAACGAGAGCAATGTTTGGGACTTTAACCGACGGGATTTTCTCCGCAGCGGTTCGGTAGCAACACTGATGACGATGCTGGGCGGCGTTGAGTTATTCGCCGAAACCAATGCTGCACCCGGAAGTGAAACCAAGAAGGTTAAGGTTAAGCAGAAGGTGGCGGTGATCGGGCTTGGAACGTGGGGCCGAGAGATTCTGAACACATTGGCCGTAGTTGATGAGGCCGATGTCGCTGGGATTTGCGATACCTATGCCGCATCTCTGCGACGTGCTGCCAGCCTGGCCCCTGGCGCCGTCCAAACGGATAACTACAAGACCATTCTCGACAATAAGGATATCAAGTCGGTGGTGATTGCAACGCCAACGCACCAGCACAAGGAAATTGCCGTTGCCGCCTTGAAAGCCGGTAAACACGTGTATTGTGAGGCTCCGCTCGCATCGACCATCGAAGACGCTCGCGCGATTGCAACCGCTGCGAAGGCCGCAAAACAGCAGGTGTTCCAAGCCGGCCTGCAGTTACGGGCAGATCCTCAACGCTACTTCCTGGTTCCTTTCATTCGCTCCGGGGCCATGGGCACCTCGCTTAGCGCCAAAGCGCAGTATCACAAAAAGCAAAGCTGGCGCGCCACTTCTCCCAAGCCCGAACGCGAAAAGGAGCTCAATTGGCGTTTGAGCAAAGAGACCTCGGCGGGGCTGATCGCAGAACTGGGCAGTCACGCTGTTGACCAGGCGGCCTGGTTTTTCAATGCCCAACCGGTTGCAGTCAGCGGACTGGGCAATCTCACGCTCTGGAAGGACGGTCGAGATGTTCCTGATACAGTCCAGGCCGTGTTCGAATTCCCTGGCGGTGTCTTTTTGACCTATGACGCGACCCTGGCCAATTCCTTCGACGGTGACTACGCGATGTTCTACGGCACTGACGCTGCTGTCATGCTGCGCGAGAGCAAAGCATGGTTGTTCAAGGAAGTAGACTCGCCGCTTCTGGGCTGGGAAGTGTACGCCAGCAAAGAAGTGTTTTACAAAGAAACCGGCATTGTCCTTAAAGCCAACGCAAGCAAGTCCGTGCCAGCAAACGCCGCCCAGGCGCAGGAATCCCCTTTCAGCAACACTCCTTTGTTCTACGCACTGCAAGTCTTCCTGAAGAACGGCATCGACATCAGTACGCAGCTTGAAAACGCGACCACTATGTTTGGTCCTGACGATGCCGAGGGGATCGCGGCGGAAGTAGCCAAGGCGCAGGCGAAACGCCGGCCTGCGGCGGGCTACCTTGAGGGGCTGCAAACTGCCATTACCACCATTAAAGCTAACGAGGCTATCCTCAGCGGCCAGCGAATTGTGCTCAAGCCGGAGTGGTACGAATTGGGATAAGAGGTCCCGCGTCTAAATAACAGCTAACCAGATGCGTCAAAACTAGAAACAAGCAAAATGAAAATAAGAAAATTCGTCGCCTGCAACCTCCTTATTTTGTTGGCCGCCGGCGTATCGGCACAAGCCGCCGAAATGACCAAGCTCAATGCCAGGGCCGGCAGCAAAATGCGGATGGAAGGCACATCTAACATTCATGATTGGCAGGTGGAAGCGACCTTGATTGGTGGTTTTATTGAAGTCGGTCCCAATTTCCCCCTCGAACCCGGCCAGTCGGTTTCACCGGGCAAAATCGAAGCACGCGGGGATACTTTTATCATGATTCGCTCGCTGAAAAGTCTTGAAAAGGACGGCAAGCCATATAGCGACAAAATGGACGAAGTGATGTACGGAAAACTCAAAGTCGAGGATAGTCCCAGGATCACTTATCATCTGGACGAGCTTACGCTTAAGGAAGCCGCCAAGAGCAAAGACGCGCCCTATGTTTGCGAGGCAAAGGGCCAGTTGGCAGTTGCTGGAGTCACCAACCAGATCACCATGCCTGTAAATGTCCTGCCCTTGGGCGACAAGAAACTCAAGATTTCCGGCACGACTACCGTCAAAATGACTGATTTTAAAATCGAACCTCCTGCCCCCAAAATCGCGTTGGGGATGATTAAGACCGGTGACGAAGTAAAATTGATCTTTGACTGGATGGTGGGTCCGCGAACCCAACCGGCGGCTTCAGCCTCCAAGTAAATTGCTCCGCACCCTCGGGCGGACAAACGGGCCAGTATCCCGCGCAAGCAGGTGCTGGCCTGAATTGTTTTTGGGTTGAACCGCGAAATACGCGAACCACGCGAAAAAGGAAAGGAGCTGCCGCAAAAAGGCACAGACGGTACAAGAACCTGAAAATCCAACTACAATTGGTCTTGCCGCCTGTGCAGAACCCTTTGCGTTGTGTCCCCTCTTTGCGGCAATTCTTTTTTTCCTTTTCATTTGGCGTATTTCGCTTATTTCGCGGTTCCCTCCCGATTGGTTTTATGGCAAGGGAAGGCATGCACCTGGCGCATTTGAGGCTTCGAGATTTCCGAAATTACACTCGGCTCGACGTCGATTTTGCGCCGGGTTTCCATTTGTTGCTGGGCGACAATGCGCAAGGCAAGACCAACATCCTGGAGGCGGTGTACCTGATCGCTACGCTGCGATCTTTTCGCGGCGTGGGCAGCGCCCAAATGGTGCGCCATGGCCAAAAGGGATATTTCGTTGGAAGCCAGGTGGTCGGCCAAGGAGATCACGAGACCAAAATGTATTGGTCGTCACGCGAGCGGAGCCTGACACTGGATAACCGGCCAGTGCGTAAACTAACGGAGTACTTAGGCGTGTTGCGCACCGTGGTGTTTTGCTCGGAAGATTTGCTGCTGATCAAAGGCCCCGGACGGGCGCGACGGCGATTTCTGGACTTGCTCCTATCGCAAACGCATCCGACCTATCTGCCGCTGCTGCAACGTTACGCCCGAGCCTTGCGTTCGCGCAACGCCCTGTTGAAGCGCTCGATGGTGGACGCCGCCGCGTTGGATAGTTTCTCCAGAGAACTCATCGCCGCCGGTGAGGCAATCATGCGCCTGCGCGCTGAGCTTGTTCCCAAATTTTCTCCGCTCGCCCGTCTCGCATACCGGCGCATTTCCAATGAGGCGGAGGAACTCAAGCTGGAGTACCAACCAAGCGTGAAACATGGTTTCGCTGTTGAACTGGCGCAGTCGCAAGCTCGAGAGCGCACCAGCCGCATGACGATGATTGGACCCCACCGGGACGAAGTCCAGTTCCTGTTGAACGATCGCTTAGCCGGGCAATTTGGCAGTGAAGGCCAGAAGCGCACGCTGGCGATTGCTCTGAAGATCGCCCAGGCGGAGTACTTGAGTGGACTTGATGGAGCGCCTCCGATCCTGCTCATTGACGATGTAATGGGCGAGCTTGACCTCAGGCGCCGCAGTGGACTGCTCCCCCTCCTGGACCACGCGCACCAGGCACGAGGGCAGGTCTTTATGACAGCAACCGAAGAAAATTGGCCACGTGAACTGGGCAGGGACGTGCAGCGGTGGACCGTGAAGAATGGAACATTGACCAAAAGTTAATCGCATTTGCACCTGGCTGCCGTAACGAAACGCCTTGTCGGCTTCCTTCCCAACTCATTTTTCTCCCTCCATCCTTCTGCCTGCATCCTCCCGCGCGAATCTTGCCGGGGTTCAGGTTTGCCTCTAATTTACGCAGATGCGAATTTTGTCTGGCATACAGCCTTCCGGGACGCTGCACCTGGGGAACTATTTCGGAATGATGAAACCTGCGATCGAATTGCAGGATAAAGGGGAGGCATTTTACTTCATTGCTAACTACCATTCGATGACCTCCCTGTATGATGCGGCGGAGCGGCGACGCAACACCTTGGATGTAGCTCTAGACTTCCTCGCCTGCGGTCTGGACCCGAAACGGACCGTGTTCTTCCGCCAATCAGATGTGCCTGAAGTTACAGAATTAACGTGGATACTGGGGTCCGTTACGCCCATGGGCCTGTTGGAACGGTGCACTTCATACAAGGACAAAGTCGCCAAAGGCATAGCCTTTAATTTTGGTTTGTTCGCTTATCCAGCGCTCATGGCGTCGGATATTCTGATATTTGATTCCAACGTCGTTCCCGTCGGGCAGGACCAAAAACAGCACGTTGAGGTCACGCGCGATATCGCCATCAAGTTTAATGAGCAATACGGCGAAACCTTTGTGATTCCTGAGGCTCAGATCCGCGCCGAAGTTGCCAAGGTCCCCGGCGTCGACGGCGAAAAAATGAGCAAGAGCTACGGCAATTACATCGAAATCTTCGGCGACGAGAAAGCGCTGCGCAAAAAAATCATGGCCATAAAGATGGATAGCCGGACCCCTCAGGAACCCAAGCCGGACGCCGACCAGAACCTCGCGATCCAGCTTCTGCGGCTCGTCGCGACCGGCAAAGTGGCCGGCGAATATGAGGAGCGTCTCCGCGCCGGAGGATTGGGCTATGGCGATCTCAAAAAGGCGTTGTTCGAAAACTACTGGAACTATTTTGCGGACGCGCGTGCGAAACGGGCTGAATTGGTAGCCAATCCTGATTACGTGGAGCAAGTTCTCTCAACGGGCGCCGCTAAAGCCCGAGCTTTGGCTCAAACGGTCCTTCACCGCGCGCGCAAAGCCTGCGGTCTGGAGTAGCGGCAGGAACTTCTCCTATTAATATCTGCCGAGATTTCTTCGATGACGAAGAACTTGTGCGCCTTTTCACTTTTTAACGATTTCAGGTTTTAACTCCATCGTGTGCCGTCCAACGCACAGGGTGTGCATCCAAACGCACAGTAGTCAGAAAGGCGCGATCGAGTTAAAAAGGGCCGTAGCAAGCAGCTACAGTTTGTTTGTGGTTGATTGTGGAGTTGGGGCCGGTGGCATAAATCACGCCGTGCAACCGGGAATTGGCAGCCGCCGGCCTCCTTTCTTTCTCCGCCAAGGCGTGGTGGCCAGTCCTCCTCCGCGAGAGGATTGAAAAATGGTTATTGGTTATCGATAACCAATAACCATTTTTCAATACCCAGCCGTAAAGCTCGCAGAAGACTGCGAGTGCTATCTGGCTAAAGATTTTCGCGAGCGGCTTAGCAACCATTCGTAAAGCTCTGGATTGCGGTAGGTCTCAGTCCATGAGTCATGGCCGGCTTCGGGGTAAACGGTGACCCGGGCATCCTTCACGCCGACTTTCTTTAGCAAGTCCACCATTCGCTGAGATTCTTCGACGGGAACGGTCGGATCTTTGCCGCCGTGAAAGGCCCAGATTCCCAACGATTGCAGCGCCTGTTTTCTTTCCCCTTCAGCCAGCAGCACCGTGATCAAATCGCCTCCACCACAGATCGGCACGATCGCCGCAAATCTTTCCGGATGCCTCAGACCCAGGTCCCACGTGCCATATCCGCCCATGCTCAAGCCGGTCAGGTACACTCGCTCGGGATCCACTTTTAGCTCCTGAATGACCTTATCGAGCAGGCCCAGCAAACTTTCGCTGGACCAAATCTCGCCGTCCGGGCACTGGGGCGAGACTACGACAAAGGGGAAATCGGGATTCTCGGCCACGTTTTTAGGTGGACCGTGTTTCGTAACTTTCCAAATGTCATTGCCGCGCTCACCAGCCCCGTGCAGAAAGAGCATCAAAGGCCAACGCTTGCTGCTGCCCGAGTCGTAACCTTTCGGGGTGAACAGCAGGAATTTAAGCGTGGCGGTTTGCAGTTTGCTAAACTTGAATTCGTGAACCGTCTGCACTTGTGCGGCACTAGGTTCAGAGCCGGCAGCGCAAAGGGTAGATGAGACGACGCCAAGCGCCAATGCCAGCAAGCTCATTCCGATAAAGTTTTGCATAATGTGTTGAGTTGAAATTCGGCTTCCAGCTGAAATCAAAATATCCCTGCAAGGAATCCATGTCATCCGCGCCCATCAACGGTAAAATCCTTTTGTAGTGCCTGCCGTGCACTTGAAGGCCCACCGGGTTCACATCAGTTTGAGCTTCGGCAAATCCTGTGAATCGACTAATCCCACTGGTTGGCGCCTGCTATTCACCACAATGAGATCATCGATGTCGCGTTCATTGAAAATCTTAAGCGCCTCAGCTGCCAGCGCGTCTTCTCGGACGCAAATCGGGTTGGGGGTCATCACACGCTCAAGAGGCTGGTTCAACAGGTCATTATTGTCAGCAATCCTGCGGCGAAAATCACCATCGGTAAAGACACCCACGAGTTTGCCTCGAGAATTAATGATACTGAGGCTGCCGCTCTTGGCCCGGGTCATGATCAGCAGCGCATGTTTGACTATCAAACTTTGATCGGCAACAGCGTTGCGGCTGCCGGTGCGCATGATGTCGCGCACCCGCGAGAGCATTGCCCGGCCGATGGCGCCCGACGGATGAAACTTGGCGAAATCCTGTTGCCGGAAACCGCGCGCCTGCAGCACCGCCATCGCAAGGGCATCACCCAAAACCACCATCGCGGTCGTGCTGGCCGTCGGCGCCAAATTAAACGGACACGCTTCCTTAGGGACACGCGCGCTGAGAGCCAAGTCACTATGGCTGGCCAGGGAGGACTTCACTGAGCCGGTTATGGCGATAATCTTGATCGAAAACCTCTTCAACGCGGGCAGCAGATTCAGAAGCTCCTCCGATTCGCCGGAATAACTTAAGGCCAGAACAAGGTCACCGTCATTGACAATGCCCAGATCGCCGTGCAATGCGTCGACCGGATTCAAGATTACACTCGTGGCGCCGGTACTCGTGAGGGTCGCGGAGATTTTCTGACCGACGTTGCCAGATTTCCCGATCCCTACTACGATGATTTTGCCACGTTCCCGCAACGTGGCCACGATAAGGTCAACGGCCCCGTCGAAGGTATGATCCAACTGGTCACGCACCGCGCGCAAGGCCGACATCTCGATGTCGAATACCT
>Ga0306920_100007568_pt1 | contig 14305 bp, 15 predicted proteins | sample flu12Cox44000170_FD_204666 | JGI IMG/M metagenome (GOLD analysis project Ga0306920, IMG submission 204666) | Lab enrichment of tropical soil microbial communities from Luquillo Experimental Forest, Puerto Rico - flux4day.12C.oxic.44.000.170 (v2)... | ecosystem: Environmental > Terrestrial >...
TTTCGAGCCGATGCCGCGATCATCCGCGGTTCAGGATGGCATAATACGTATTAATACAAGTTGGACCATCCAATTGCTTTTCATATCGATATCGCGAATCGCGCACAAGGCGCGACGCGACCGCAGCGAGGGAGATCGATGACGTTGGTGCGAGAAGACGTGACGTCGCTCTATGAGCAGATTGCGACGACACTTGAACAGGAAATCGGGCAGGGTATCTACGAGCCGTCGGGCAAGCTGCCCTCGGAAGCCGAACTGAGCGAGCGCTTTGACGTGAGCCGCGTGACGGTCCGGCTGGCGCTAGGACGCCTGGTAGAGGCGCACGTCGTGGAGCGCAAGCAGGGCAAGGGTACGTTCGTGAAGCACCGGCGCCTGCAGCATCGGCTCGACGTGTTGCGCGGCTTTTACGACTCGCTGGCGGCGCAGGGGGCGCGGGCCAGCATGGAACTGCTGCGCATGGAGGCGTGCGCGGTGCCGCCTGGCCTGCGCGACACCTTCGCCGCCGATGTCACGCATTGTGTGTATCTCGAACGTCTGCACCGCGTCGATGGCGCGCCCGTCGCGCTTGCGCAGACCTGCCTGCTGCCCGAGGCAAGCGCCATCTCGCGCGAGGACGCGCAAGTCCTCCCGTCGTATGAAATGCTTGAGAGATTGCCGGGCTGGCATATCGTCGATGCGGACATGACCGTGACGGCGGTCGCGGCCGCGCGCGATATCGCCGCGTATCTGGAAGTGTCGCCGCGCGCGCCGCTGCTGGTGCTGCGTCGGACCTCGCGACTCGCTGACGGGCGAGCGTGCGAGGCGACGGTGTTCCATATTCGCCCGGAGCGATTCGATCTGGCTGTACGCAGCGGGCTGGAGGCGCAGGTGATCGGGTAGGGTTACCAGGGCTCAAGTCGATGTGGAGGCGACCGAGATCGACCCGCTGGGGGCTCCAGACTTTTCAATAGCGGCCACTCGGCAACGACCAGTTGGATTTCGAACTGTACCAAAGCGGCTGTAAGCCCGCGAAACCGCTCCGGTGCCAGCACTGGCGCGTCCCGTTTTTCGTCCGCGTGCCAGCCGGCTCCAACACGCGTGTGCAGAACCGACGGCGCAACGCCCCGGTTGATATCGCGCATTCCCACAGACCTCCCGCAATGAGCCAATGGACACTTTTGCCGCCGGAGATTTCTCAATCGAGTCCGACTTTACCCGGTGCCCAATACGGTTTCGTTCGAAATTGTCGCGCCCCGAAACCTTTGGCCTTCAAGGTCCGGTTGACGTGCTGGATTGAGGACGCCTTACCGCTTAGAACGATGGTGCATTCCGGTTGCGCGAAACGAACCATGGCGTCGCAAATTTCGTGCAGGTGCGCGTCGCCCGGGCGCCGCTCCACGTAGGTGGCCGCCGTGAGACCCAGTCTGGACATGACCGATGTCGACTCGCGCCGATCATTGACTTCAAATATGAAATGTCGGGTGGCTCCGGGTTCACCGTGCGTGTCCAGGGCCAGGGCAAGACCGAACGACGTCTCGTCGCCAAACAGGATGGTCGGAGAAGCGATGTCGTCCAGGTTCAAGGATCTGCGTGGACCGAAGAGTTGTCGGTCGGCACCCTCGATGACGGATCTGCTCCATTCGCTCCCGGGGCCGGCGGCGTGACCGAAGGCGACGATGAGCGTGGTTCCTGACTTCAGGTCCCAATCGATCGGGGTATACGTTCTCGTAATCAGGCCGCCGTCGAGCTTGACCTGTATCTTGTCGCCAGGCAACCACGTGCAATCCTTCAAGGCTTCGCCCTGCAGTTCGATGAGCCGGAAGGTGTCCGACAGGCTGGTGACACCGCTTACGCGTGCTGGCCGCATCAGGAGCCGCGTGATCGTTCGCTCGAGCAAGCCGCCCCGGGGACTGCCTGCGGTCGACGTGGACGATGCAACGGGGTTGCCGGCCGGCACGCGGCCGATGACGATGGTTTGTTTGTCAGCCATGGATATTCCTCAAGTCATTGTCAGTTTGCGGGCGGCAAATCTGGATCGATGCCGGTCATGGCAACAGAGACATCCCACAGCCGCGCGGCGAGTTCCGTGTCCTGCGCCTGTCTGGAGGGCGTGCATGCCCGTGATGGTCCCCGCAACTCGCGAAACGCGGTAGGGCCGTAATAGCCGCCCGGCACTACGCGCGCCGTTGCGGCTTGCAATGCCGCCCAGGCGCCCATCGCCGGCGAGTTCAGGAACAGGCCCGCCAGCGGCATCACAATATGGTGGAGCACCGTCCCGCTTCCGAGTCCCGTTCCAACGAGACCTGGGTGGCACCCGACCGCGCTCGTCGACGAGCCTGCTGCGCGTAGCCGCCGGTTCAACTCGAAGACGAAGAGGAGGTTCGCGAGCTTGCTGATGGCATAGCGCGGTATTCCGCTAAAGCGCTTCTCGGCGTTCAGATCCTCCCAGTCGATCTTCGCTCCCTTGTGCAGACCGCTGCTGGTGACCACGACGCGCGATCCGCGTGTTTGCATGAGCCTCGGCAACAGGAGGGCAGTGAACGCAAAGCACCCAAGGTGATTGACGCCGAACTGCAGTTCGAATCCTTGCGCGGTACGCTGCGGTTTCGGCACCATCACGCCGGCATTGTTGATGAGCACATCGATATGTGGCTCTCTTGCGGCCAGTTCTGCGGCCGTGCGCACGCTCGCGAGATCGGCCTGGTCGAGTGGAAGGAATGCGAGGTCGGCTCGCGGCTCGGTCCTCCCGATCCGGGCCATGGCAGCTTCTGCTTTCGCTTCGTCGCGACAGGCGAGCAGCACGCGTGCGCCTCGTGCGGCGAGCACGCGCGACACTTCGAAGCCAACGCCCGTATTGGCCCCGGTGACGATGAAGGTTTTGCCGGACTGGTCAGGCACGTCGGCCTCAGTAAATCCCGCGTTCGATGACATCTGGATTCCTCGTTCTCCCGTGATCTCTGTATAAAGGGCGATTCGCGGCATGACCCATCAATCCCATCCAGAGGAGACGGACCATCCCGTCCCGGATCTCGACGGCGCAGTCCTGGATGTGGGTTCCGCGCCTGAGCAACCGATCGTACGGAATGGCGACGCGATCGAGCCAGGAGGCATCCACCAGCGCCCGAATGGCCGCGACGTTGTGCACGAACTGATCCCGCGGCTCGATCAGTTGCACGTCCGCGACGGCGTCCAGCCCTCGGGCAATGCTCGTCCCGCCGTAGCCGCCGCCAACAACCACGATGCGATTCATTAGGTATCCTTTGCGTCATTGCGCCGTGGGTAGTGGCGGAAGGATTGCCTCGACCCGGTCGCGCCGGGTGACGAGCGTCCAGATCTCCTGAGCAATGTCGTCGGGGTTGATCAGTGGGTACCTGGGATCGAGCGTCCTGCCGCCTGCCGTCATGGCCTGCAAGCCCGCCGAGTGCTCGATGACGGCGCCGATGTTCACCGTGCCGGCATAGACGCCGCGGGGCGCGACCTCGGCGTTCAGGGTGAAGACATAGTTGCGTGCGGCCGCCATCAGCGGGCCGACGCCGCTCAGGCCCGCCATCGGCACTACGGCAGTGAGTCCGCCGACGATGACGATCGCGCCGTCGCCACGCGCCAGCATGCCGGACAGAACCGTATGGGCCACCTCGACCGGCGAGAACGCGAAGATGTTGGCCATGGCCTGGAGCTTCGACGCGTCGAGTTCTACCGCTGGCACGAAGCCGACATGTCCGACCGGCGAGTAGATCGCGACGTCGATTGACCCGAACCGCTCCTCGATGGATCGGACGAGCGTGGGGATGCCGTCGAGCTGGGTGAGATCAGCGGGGAACGCGGCAGCCTCAATGCCGGCGCGAGCGAGTTCGGCGACGCGCGCTTCGAGCGGCGCAGCGCGGCGGGCAACCAGCGCTACGCGATAGCCTTCGCGCCCGAAACGCGTGGCGAGCGAGGAACCGAGTCCGGTGCCGGCACCGAAAATTGCGATTGTTTTCCTGTTAGTCACAAAGGACTCCTTGACGTGATGTGCGCCACTGTGACGTGATCGCCAAAAGTATTGTCGACTTCCATAACGAAACGAAACGGTACAGTACGCATAGACTATGCTTGACCTTTCCCCGCTGTCAAGCAAAACTGTACCCATTGGTTTCGAGAACAACTCTTTGATATGAAAGTACTGACTGAGGCCCGTCGCGAGGCCATTCTGGCTGCCGCCAAGGCCGTCTTCGAGGAGGTCGGCTTCGATCAGGCCACCATGTCGGAAATCACGGCACGTGTGGGTGGATCGAAAGCTACGCTCTATCGTTACTTCGAGTCGAAGGAGGCGCTATTCATGGAACTGGTGCTTCGCTCGGCCCAGGAGCACGGCGGCGAGCTGATGGACCTGTTCTCGAACTGCAGCAGCTCGGAACACGACGGACTGCCACCCGAGGCATCGGAAGTGCTGGCGTTGCTGAACCCGGACGAGGATGTGAGGGCAAACCTCCAGGGCTTTGGCGAACGCGTGATCAGGAATTTCTTTACGCCGCAGAAGATGGCGGCCAAGCGCATGGTGATCGCCGCGGCCAGCAACAATCCCGAATTGGGCCGCCTGTTCTATGAAAACGGGCCTTGCCGGGGGATGAAATTCTTCGAGCGGTATTTTGAGAGCATCATCGGCGCCGGCAAGCTTCGCCAGGCAGACCCCAGGGTGGCGGCGATCCATTTCCGCGGGTTGCTCGAATCGGAGTGGGTGGAGCCAGCCTTGTTCAACGTGCAACTGAAACTTGGCGACGAGCAGATCACGGCAATGGTGGAAAGAGCCGTTGACGCCTTCATGCGTGCATACGGACCCGCTGGTGAACGGACGTAATGGCGCAGAAATGGGAGCAGCTTTTCTCGCATGTATGAACGGCATAGGGTGTGGCCGGGTCGATGCTGACGGTTAGTCAGCAGGTCCACGGCTCCACGCCTGTTCCGATTGATGCCTGGCTCCGCAATCATGAAACCTGGCTGTCCGTGACTTCAGCGTCACCTCCGGACAGGGCAGTCATTCACATTTGAAAAAAACGGCGACGACAACCGTTCAGCGCAGGACGCTCTGCGCGATTCCCATCGCGACGCAGAAGACGACGACCGCCAGCGGCGGCGTTCGCCAACGCGTCAACAGGAAGAAGCCGATGGAGGCGATGGCGAAGTCGGCCGGGGACTGAACCGCGCTCGTCCACACGGGCGAGTACAGCGCCGCGGCCAGCAGTCCGACCACGGCCGCATTGACGCCCGCAAGCGCCGAAGCCATGGCCGGGCGAGCGCGCAGTGTCTGCCACCACGGCAGTGCAGCGATGACGAGCAGAAGCCCCGGCAGAAAAATGCCCGCGGTGGCGAGCAGCGCCCCGCTCCAGTGCCGGGGCGGCTCGGCCATCACCCAGCCGAGAAAGGAGGCGAACGTGAAGAGCGGCCCGGGCACCGCCTGCGCTGCGCCGTAGCCCGCAAGAAAATCACCCGGCGCGACCCAGCCGGTGGCGACCGTTTCCCGCTGCAGCAAGGGGAGCACCACGTGCCCGCCGCCGAACACCAGCGCGCCGGACCGATAGAACGCCTCGAATACGCGGACGCCCTGTGCTGCGACGCTCGCACCGGTGACGGGAAGCCCGGCCAGCAGCACGCAGAAAGCGATCAACGCCGTGACGCCGGCCGCCCGGGACACGTGGAACTGCGCGGCGTAGGGAGCCGCCATGGGCGCGGCCTCGGTAGTGTTCGTGCGGCACAGCGCGAGACCGAGCAGCGCACCGGCTCCGATCACGATGAGCTGAGCGTAAGCTGTCGTCAAAACGCTCAGGAGTGCGAGGGCGGCGAGCGCGATCGCAGCGCGCCGGCGGTCAGGGCAGAGGCGGCGCGCCATGTCCCAGACCGCCTGAGCGACGACGGCCACCGCGACGAGCTTGAGCCCGTGAACGACACCCGTGCCAGCCGGTCCCGCCAGGTTCGGGGCAATGGCCGCAAAGGCCAGCATCAGGAGCACGGATGGCAACGTGAAGCCGCACCACGCCGCCAGTCCTCCGGCCCAGCCAGCACGCAGCCATCCAATCGAGAAGCCGGTCTGGCTGCTGGCAGGCCCGGGCAGAAACTGGCAGAGGCCGACCAGATCGGTGAAGGCCTTGTCGTCCAGCCAGCGGCGGCGCTCGACGAATTCGCGGCGAAAGTAGCCGATGTGCGCGATCGGCCCGCCAAAGCTCGTCATGCCGAGCTTGAGGAATACGACGAGCACCTCGACGATGCGGCCAACGCGAGACGCGTGTACTGATGACATTTCAGAATTCATGAATGGGCGGCTGCGGGTCGGGATGTGGTTTTGGGCGACGTCGATAGTAGCGCGAGAGCCGACGGCGGGCCACCCCAGGCGCGCATGGCCGCGTCGCCGTCGCGAGAAGGCGACGGATTTATATTAGGAATGCTGATTAATAATGCCGGAACGCTTCGCTCGCAGCCCGGCCTGAGCGGCTCGACAGGCAATGATCAGTGATGCCAGAACAGGGGCCCGTGGCGAGAATGGGCGTCGCCCGCCTGCGCATACTGGCTTTCCCATGGCCAGAACCGGCTATTGCGCTTGCCGCCGGCCGACTTGCGCTCGCCGTTCGCGAGCGTGAGGAGGCGTCTTGCTTCGCGGCTCGATGCGTCGACGTTCACGGCATGCCCCGCGTCCTGCCGCACGCAGGCCCACTGGCGCTCATGCTCGCATTGCAGTGCGTGGCCGATCAGCATGTCGCGCTGCTGCTCGCGCGCGACGAGGTCGGCTTGCATTTGTTGCGCGTCGGCGTTGCCGGGCTCGGCGGCGAGCGCGCTCATGATCGACCTTCGCGCGGGCCTGAGGTCGTTCTTGTCGAGACTGGCTCGCGCGCTGGCCAGGTTTCGGGCGACGTCGGGGCGGGCGTTCGCATAGCTCGGCGCGGCGGGCGCGAGTTCGAAGGGCGGCGCTTTCTGCAGCGCGACGCCCGGCTGCGCCGCGTTCGCGCGTGCCGTGCCGGCGCGCGGCAGCGCGGCCATGACCTGTGCGCCGTGCGAACGGGTCGTCAGCGCCGCGAGTTTGTCCTTCGATCCGGTCACGGAGCCCTCGACCACCTGCACGCCGAGCTTCGGCTCCCATTCGCTGCCGTGCAGGACCGCATAACCGGTGAGCGTGATCGCGAGCGCGCCGAGACCGATCCATGCATAGAGCGGCCGCCGCGGGCGGCGCGTGATGGTTTCCTCGTCAATCGAAGGGTAGTCGCCGTCGTAGACCCGCTTGCCGCCAGGACCGCCGCCAGGTTTGCCCGGCAGGGCGCCCAGGTGCGCACGCAGGCGGTCAGCGATGCCGCTCGAGCGTTCGTTCAGCGCGCCGTCGCTCGCGGCAGCGATGCGGGAAGCAGCGGCCAGCTGATTCGCGCCGCATTGGGGGCAGAGTAGCAGCGGCGCGTTGAGCCTGGTCCCGCAGTAGGGGCACTGCCACGGGCCAGAATCCTCGTGACCAGGTTCGTTGAACATGGGAAAAGCTGGCTTTGGCTTCGATTGACGAGGTGCAGCAAAATCGGTGCCGGATTTCGCGCACCAAATTGAATATGGGCCACTTCGTCCCGAATATCAATCGGCGGATTCCGCCAGCCTGGCGGATACGGACAGGGCGCGCGCCATATCGGCACGCCAGCCGCACGCTCATATTGCGGACGGCCCCAGGCGGGTGCGCGCGCAACGAGCCTGCGTCGTCAGATGAAAAGAGAAATGATGCCGCCCAGCGTAATGCCCGCTGCGATCCAATGGCCCAGCGTATAGGCCTGGTTCGGGTCGTCGGGCTGGTCGGGACGCTCGAGCCCGAGTGCGCCATAGACGAGCGATTTCACGGGCTGGGCATCGGTTTGCGAGGCGGAGTCGCCGCTGGACGCATCGCCGCCGTTGCCGGTGTCGTCGGATGATGCGGCGGCATAGCCTTGCGGGGAAATTTGCACGGCATCGTCCTGCGATGACGATGACGTCGCGTTCGTGGAGTTGTCGCTTGCCTGCGCGGCGTCTTGCGCTGCCTGGTCTGAAGCAGTGCTCGTATCACCCGTGCTCATATTGGCGCTGCCGTTGGCGAACTGTGTCGCCGCCCCGATTTGCATGGTCGACTCCCTTCGACTTTTTTACGCCCACAATAATCGCAGGTTGCGGGCCATGAGCGGTCCACGAATAACGCGAGAAAATTCGCGATATTCCGCGACACGTTTATATGCGGCGCCTGCCACAATGTCGATATCCGTAACGTCGTGCGCATTGCCGCATGGCCGCCGCGTGATCCTCCCGACCCGCAAGAAGAAGTTTGCCTCTACGCCGCATGTGCATGAAGTCTTTGCGCCTCACCGATCCGGTAATCTTCGCGAAGAGGCGAGCTTGAAGCGGCCGTCGCGGCGCAAGGTATTCGAGGCGCTTTATCGCACGCAATATCTGCAGGTCAACGCGAGCCTGCCCGATGCGCTCGAGCGCGATCAGAACGACGACTACGTGCAAAGCGGCGCGCAGATCGCCTGGGAGATCTGGCAGGCCGCGCACTCACACGCAATCGAACTCGCGGCGCAGCTTTGCGAGCTTCGTCAGCAGCAGCACGTTCATCAGGATCACAAAGCAATATGCCGGATCTGCGCGTGTGATATTCGCGCGTTGCAGTCGGAGGCGGAAGGCGACGAGGTGGGATGAAAAGGACGCGTCGCGCGGTGTTCGCTCAAACGGGAATTGACGCTGTCAGGCGCAAACGGTTCGCGGAACGCCTGGGGTCGAGGGCGCGCGTGACTTCGGCGAGCGTGTCGCGCACCGTGTCGCGCATCGTGTCCGATAGCTCGCCGAGCGCGGCCTTCGCGCGATTGCGTGCAACGGGGGCGGGCGCAACGGCGGCGGGCGCAACGGCGGCGGGCGCAACGGCGGCGGGCGCAACGGTCTCATCGTCTGCGTTGCGGCTCGCGCGGGCGGCGCGTGTCATGCCCGCGCGCGCGGGCGGCACGCAAATGCAGCAGGCGGTGGGTTTGTGCGCATCGCGCACGTGACGCACGAAACGGCCGCGGCAAACAGTGCAGCTCGACAGCGTGAGCAGGCCGCCTTCGAAAAAGCGCAGCAGGGTCCAGGCGCGCGTGAAACTCAGCACGCGTTCGGTTTCGGCGCTCTCGCAATGCTCGAGATAGAGGCGATACGCGCGTGTGAGCGCATCGAGCCGGCTGCATTTCGCTCGTTCCGTAAGGAACAGGTAAATGTTGTAGAAGAGCGACGCATGAATATTCGGCTGCCAGGTGAAATACCAGTCTGCCGAAAATGGCAGCATGCCCTTGGGCGGCGAAGCGTTCTTGAGTTCCCGATAAAGTCTGATCAAACGATTGCGCGACAGCGTCAGTTCTTTTTCGAGCACTGGCATGCGTGCGCCCAGCTGGATCAGCTCGATTGCGCGGAGAACTTCGCGCGCTTCTTCGGTCACACTGCCTTTGTACATGACGGAGTACTCCCAGGGGCAGCCGATGACTGCCGCGATGGCCAGGCGAATGCCTGAATTCACGGGCGATTATAGAAGCGCGACAATGAGCGTCAAGAATAATATTCTGGAAGAATTAGTGGGATTTATGAAGAAAATGCGCGGCACAGCGTATATTTCATCCTGCGTCGAAACGCAAAATGACCGCGCATTACCACGATGTTTACCCGTTTTGTTCAAATGGAAAGGTCTGGTAAGAATCCGGTTGAAAATTCACTGGGTGATGCGCACGGCGATGCATTACGAATCGGCGAGAATTATTACCGCGTTTTGCTCTTTGACCCGTTCTGGCCCATCTGCCGGTAAACTGCGCCCTTTCCGAACGCATGCGACGCGCGACGTTGCAGCGGCCCGCCCCGGGGCGCGGGTCCCCTACATTAGTTGCCAACCGATGAATCTGCCTTTCTCCGCCTACACCTCATCCTTCGCGCAGGCGCGCAAACGCTTGCCCGTGGCCGCGGCTGGCGGCCACATCGGGCGTGGCGGTGCCGCGCCCGCCAGCCCGCCGCGCCGTGCGCTGCTCAAGGGCACGGTGAGCCTGCTGGCGCTCGGCGGGTGCGCCAGCACGTTGCTGAGCGCGTGCGGCGGAGAATACACAGGGGGCGACGGCGCGCAGGATGCACCGACGCCAGTGATGAATTCCGTGGCGAACTTTCGCGACGTGGGCGGCGCGGCACCCGGCTATTCGACGAGCGACGGCGCGCACGTGCGCCGCGCGTTCGTCTACCGGTCCGATCCGCTCACGCCGAACCCGGGCGATGCGCAGACGCTCGCGCGCATGGCGCTCACGAGCGTCTTCGATCTGCGCACGCCCGCCGAGACCGACGTCACGCCCGACATGGTGCCAGGCACAGCCGGATACCTCACGATCAACGTGCTGGGGACGCTCGCGCCGCCGTCGTTCGCGGGCATGCAGGCGGCCGAGCTGGACGCGGCGATGCAGATGCACTGGCGCACGTTCGTGACGGGCCGCATCCAATGCTCGGCGTACGGCACGTTGCTCGAACATATCGCTGACGCGCCGGGCCCTCTGCTGATCTGCGGCGGGACCGGCGTGGACGTCGTGGGATGGGCGAGCGCGCTGCTGCTGCTGATTGCGAACGTGCCGCTCGAAATCATCGAGAAGGATTTTCTTCTGACCAACGCATGGCGCTCGACGAGTCTCGATGAGACCAATGCCGCGCCGCCCGTGCAGGCGAGCTACCTGCAAACCGCGTTCGACGCGTTGCAGAACAACTACGGCAATCTCAACCGCTATCTCACCACTGGACTCGGCCTCGCGTCCGACACCGTGGATCGTCTGCGTGGCCGGCTCGTGGTTTGAGCATTGCGCAAGGAAGCATCGGATGCAGCAAAGGCCTGCTAAAGGCTTACAGCCCACTCAAGGCCCGCCTAAGGCACACTCCAGGCGCCACCAGGCGCCGTCAAGCAACGGCTTTGGCATCGGCAGGCAGCGCGATACGCACGCGCAAGCCGCCTTCCGGGTGATTGGACAACTCGCAGCGGCCGCCCTGATTGCGCGTGAGACGCGTCACGATGGCGAGCCCCAGGCCACAATGGCCTTCACCGCCGCGCGCTTCGTCAAGGCGTACGAAGGGTTTGAGCGCCGCCGCCACGCGTTCGGGCGGAATGCCCGGGCCATGATCGCGCACTTCCACGATCCACTGTGCGCCTTCGCGGCGCGTGGCGATTTCCACAGGCGGCACACCGTGTTCGAGCGCATTGTCGACGACATTCGACACGAGCCGGTCGAGCAGCGTGCGCGGCAAGCGGAACTCGCGTCCCGCGCGCAGATCGAGCCTGAAGAGGGCGTCTTCCTCTTCGCTGTCATCGGAGAAGAACTGTTCGCGCAGCAGCGTATCCACTTCGACCTCAGGGCCCGACTCGGGCCGCTGCCGTGCGAACTCCAGAAACTGCTGAACGATATCGTTGAGCGAATCGACTTCGCGAATGAGCTGTTCGCGCTCGCGCTCCGAGCCCATCATGCTCGCGCGCAGCTTGAGGCGCGTAAGCGGCGACTTGAGATCGTGCGCGACGCCGGCGAGCATCACGGCCTGATCGTCGTCGGCCTCGTTGAGCTGCTTCATCATCCCGTTGAACGAGCCGATCAGTTCGCGCAGTTCGCGCGGCCCGTGCTGCTTGACGGGCGCGGGACGATGACCGGTGCCGAACGCCCGGGCGGCCTGGGCGACGAGCGAAAGCGGCCGCTGCATCTGCCACATTGCGAGCAGCGCCAGCAGCAGCGAGATGGCGAGCATCGAGCCGAACAGCGGCAGCAGATTGCGCGCCGGCGGCAGATCGACGGGCGCAACGATCCACGTGGGGTGGCCCGCGAAGCGCACCCAGAGCGCGTCGCGATGGCGCATGTCGGCGAGAATCTCCGTGCCCGGCGGCAGGTCGCGCAGGAGCTGCTTGCGCAAGTCGGCGAGCGGTTCGCGCTGGGGCACTTCCAGCGTGACGTCGGCGGGCATGTTCCAGGTGGGCACGAGATGCACGCGCAAGGCCGGCGCGAGATCCATTTCGTTGGGCGGCACGCTGGACGCCGCGCCGGTCGCGGCGTGCAGCATGAGCAGCAGGCCGCGCTCGAATCCTTCTACCTCGTGGCGGCGCGGCTGCGGTGCGAACACGATGAACCAGCACGCCTGAATGGCGAACAGCAGGAGTGCCGACATGAGCGCCATGCGCCCGAACAGCGTATTCAACGGGTTGTTCATGCGATTACGCGTTCATGCTGCGGGGCACATCGTCCGTGGCGGCGAGGCCTTCGCTTCCGTCCTCGCGCTGCGGCACGAACACATAGCCCTTGCCGCGCAAGGTCTGCACATAGCGCGGCTGCGCGGGATTGTCCTCGATCACGCGGCGCAGCCGCCAGACCGGCACGTCGAGACTGCGCTCGTGAAACTGCAGGCCGTCCGCATGCAGCAGATCGTGGATCAGCGCGCGAGATAGCACGCGATACGGATGCTCCGTGAAAATCTTCAGGAGCACGAACTCACTGCTGCGCAGCGGCACGCGTGTGCCATTGCGCTCGAGCGTGCGCGCCATGAAGTCGAGCTCGAAGGGGCCGAAGTGGTAGCGTTCGCGCGCTGAGGGCGCGCTCGCCGGCCCCATGCCGCGCCGGCGCAGCACGGTCTGGATGCGCAGCAGCAGTTCTTGCGGATCGAATGGCTTGGCGACGTAGTCGTCGGCGCCCAGCGTGAGCCCCGCAATGCGGTCGCCCACGGCGACGCGCGCGGAGGCGAAAATCACGGGGATGTCGTCGCCGTGCGCGCGCAAGGCGGCAAGGGCGCGCAGGCCGTCGGTGCGGGGCATCATGACGTCGAGCACGACGACCGATGGCCGCTCGCGCTCGATCCGTGCGCCCAGATGCGTGCCGTCGTGCAGCACGGAGGCTTCGAAGCCGTTGGCCCGAAGAAAGCCGGAAAGGAGATCGCGCACGACCGGATCGTCGTCGACGATGAGAACGTGTGGACTCATCGCCGTATTTTATTTGATATCGACAACCGGCAGAACCGCGCGCGACCGCAGATTTCTTGCCTTAGCTTACACGGGGCCTTGCTGCATGCGGCCTTACTTCAGGGCGACGGCGCCCTGCTCGATGGACGATTGCGCAGCGTGCACGGGTTCCGTCGAAGCAACGGACGCGCAATTGAGCGCGCCAGCGCCCGATTGCGCGGCCTGCTGCGCCTGCCCGGCCGACTGCTCCGTCGCTTTCGCTGCCGCGTCATTCGCCGCGGCGTTGGCAGGCTGAACGACCGGCGCGTCGATGGAGGCCATGCCCGCGGCCTTCGCGAACGCCGAACCCGAGCCCGCCATTTTCGCGGCCATTGCCGAGGTGTCCGCCGGTGCGGTGTCCTTGGTGGGCAGACGATGGACGTGCGCTTGCGCGAGCCGCGTCTGCCGTGCGTCGGCGGCTACGCCGCTGGGCATTTTCTGCAGATGCAGCGGGAGCTCGGCGGACGCGACTTTCGAAGCTGCTTTCGTCACACCTTTCGCGCCGTCCGCGGAAGAGGCGGGCGTTGCTTTCTCGTCCTTCGGCGCGGGGGGGATGCCATGCATTTCGAGCACGGCGTCTTGCGCGGAAGGCGCGAGGCGCTGGTCCACGACGCCTTCCTTCACGCGCGCAATGGTGGCCTGCTTGCCATGCTTGAGGTCGCCCTCGAGTTCGGCGATGCGGCGGTCGTACCAGTCCGTCACGCACGCCTTATCCTTGCAGTTGTGCTGGCGCCATTGCCACTGGCTCACGCGGTCGGCTTCGAGCGCGGTCGCGTCGGTGGTGGCGTCGAATGCGCTGCGATAGAGCGCGGCCAGTTTGTCGTCGAGCGCGGAGAGCGTCGGGTCGTTGCACACGAGCCGCTCGGAAGCGGAGGCGTTGTGCGGGCAGTGAAAGCTTGCAGCGTGCGCGAACGGCGAGCCAGCGAGCGACGCGAACAGCGCGATCGCAGCAGCGTTCAGGCCGCGCTTGAAGAAGGGGGCGCGACGGATTTTCGGTTCTCGGTTCATGGCAGGCATGATGTTGTTGAAAAGGCGTGAGAAAGACAGCAACAGCGTGTGGCTCGTCCGGAGCCGCCAAGGCGCCAGGCGCCGCGATGAGAAAGATAGCGCAGCGCTCTGCGCGCAATGTCCCGCTCAGCGGGCAGAATGCAATACCGCTTACGAAGCATTACAAGTGCGGCCGTGCGCGGTCGCCGCGGGGCCTCGCCGGCGGCCTGCGCTGCGCGCCGTTCCCGTGCCAACGCTTGCAACATCGGCATTCAAGTCCTTACCGCGCGGGAGTTTCTTGAAGAAGTGGGAAGTGGCATTCAACATTGGCCGATTTCCCGGCCATCGCGTGAATCG
>Ga0306920_100007569_pt1 | contig 14305 bp, 10 predicted proteins | sample flu12Cox44000170_FD_204666 | JGI IMG/M metagenome (GOLD analysis project Ga0306920, IMG submission 204666) | Lab enrichment of tropical soil microbial communities from Luquillo Experimental Forest, Puerto Rico - flux4day.12C.oxic.44.000.170 (v2)... | ecosystem: Environmental > Terrestrial >...
TCGAAGGCACCCATCCAGCCAACCCAGCGATCCGGCTTTACGTCAGTATCCAACAGTTCGTGAAAGCGATCGGCCTGGACAAAGAGTTGGCATCCGGACGGCCCAACAGCCGTTGGGCATGGATTCGGAGTCTGCGGCGCGTAGTTCAAAGCTAAAAGCGTGGTTACAATGCGACCGCCAGTTGCTTCCGATGTTCCGTTGAGAACCAGCAGCGGAATCCAATGATCCCGGCTTGGTCGCAGTGTGAGAAACGGACAATCCAAGCCTTCGCATGAGGGTGCTATGGTTAATTTGCCCGCATCGGTGACGACCTTTCGATAGCGATTGCGCCAGCTGTCCTCCAAAACGGCCGCCCGGTCACGCCAGCGGCCGAACGGCAGCATGTCGTTGAAGGCAAGACCGAAGAAGTTTGCGGTCAGAAAGTCGCCGCTAGTCAAAGCTTCGAAACAGTCTCGCCAATTGCCGATGGTTTCGCCCCACCATTGGTCGACCGGCTTTTCAATGCAGGGATGATCCCTGCTGTCGCGTGTGGCATTCAGCGCGGCGGTAACCATAACGGCTCCCATGGAGCCGCCCGACACGCTGGATATGGCGAACAGCCTGTTGCGGACTTGATTAGCGTCAAGGCCATGCGAGTCCGCTTCCTGCATGAAATACCCAATGACTGTCGCCATGAAGAAGCCGGCTCGGCTTGCCCCGCCGGCCGCGGCGAGGATGATTGGTCGCGGGCAAGCCGCGGGTGTCGTATCGCAATCGTTTGCCTGCATCCACATGGTGACCGCATCTTGAAGTGGTATAGACTTCGTATCGCCATCAGCGTGGAGGCGGCGCACCGAGTGATTGTCACCGAGAACAAGTACGAGCAAAACGATCAGCGCAAAGGTGCCGACGATCAGTGGCGCGCGCCACTGCCGGCCGAGGCCGGAGAGGTACGACAAGAACGGCAACCAGCCGCCCAAAATGAAAGGAACGGCCATCGCGCGTGGAAATATGGTTCCAACATTATCCGAACCGAGCAAAAAAATACCGACAAAGACGACGAAAATGCCCAATAGAATGAGACGACCAAGGTTGCGCGCCTCTTCGTCCGCCGTACCACCGACCTGCCCCGGCGATATGAATCGCCAGAACAATGCGAGTTTAGCATTTAGGCGTTTGATTTGACGCAGGATGGGCACGTCACCACTGCGCGGCCGTTTTATGACGTAGACGACGTATCCTATTGCAGCGGTCGCGACGAGCAACGCCATTTCGACAAGCGCCCACCCGACTGATCTCGTTACCTCATGTTGTTCCAGATTCGGCATATTCAAGTAAGACCGCAATATCGCGAGCAACACGGCAACAAAGGTGAAAAAACCCAATAATCGTGGCACCAATACCGCCGAACACTCCAAGCAAACGGCATGTTGCGTCTGATTTGGATCCTGTTGCTCTAAGTCCCTTTCTTCCGCTAAAGCTGCCTGAAATCCGGAATCGCTATCGACCAGCAGCCGCGCCGCGTAGTGTGTCGGCAAGGCCCAGACCGCAATTAGAACGAACAAGAAAAAAAGCGCTGACAAAGGCGGCACAAACAAGAAAGGAAGCAGCGGTATGGGCGATCTAAGGGTAAATTCGACAAAAAGATCTTGCGCTTGGGGGGTCCAACCCAGCAACAACAATCCCAAAGCCGTCGTTATCAGCGGTACGCGGACGACCCAGAGCACGAGCGCGAACTGCAGGATACATTCCCAGTGCCGCACCGCAAGTTGTTGAATGCCGACGCGCCAACGCCTCGTGTGAACGGGACCATCGTCTCTTTGCGGTGTTAGGACTGTGGAGGTATCCAGGGGTGTAGTCACTGCGCACGCCCCCAATGCAGAAGTTAAGTTACAAGCAGCACGGATTGAGTCAACCAGAAATCATATGGCCGTTGGCGCCCCGCTGTACAGCAGGTGCACCTGACGCGGGCGTATTCTACGTGTCGTTGTCGCAATAGCGTTGCAAATTGCGATTGCGAGCCGTTTGTGATGGGCGAATTGTCTCTTGCTTGTACTACTGAGAGTGTTAGTATGCCAACGGTTCACGCTTTCGCGTATCGCTAAAAGTACGGGGCACTAGACGGGCTTAGCGGCACTAAACAGCGATTGTCTGCGGGTGCGCGATGTTTGTTTTTGCACTCAGCACGTTGGGTCGGAATGCGGGCGATATTCCATCTCGAACCAAAATCGTATTTCGAGCGGAACCCAATGTCGTCGCGCGCATCGGCGACTTTATGCCGCGCCTAGATCAAATCTCACCGTCATCCTTGAAAGCTGCTCGGTTCTTATCAGCACGACTACGGCGAGTCTCCAACCGGACGCATTACGGCCGATGCAGAACTTGGTTAACACCCCCGCAGAATGTTGGCGGAAGGGTAGTGTTATGGTTGCCGGTTTTTTTGAGTTGATCGCTGCAGTTTTTCGCATAGTCAACCGCTGGCGTGTCTGGCATCGTCTGCCATTTCCTGTTGCCGTCGTGAATTTGTTGTCGTTGCGCGTCGATTTGCGCTGGCGCAATCTGTTCGACACCGAAACGGCACCTCCAAATCCGGTGCCGCCTCGCGATTTCGACGTCCGCGACTGTCGGACAGCCGATGGAACATTTAACGATCTGTCGAAAACCTGGATGGGCATGACCAATGCGCGGTTCGGGCGCAATGCGCCGCTGCCACAGACCTTCGGCGAGCAGCCGCCCAATCTGTATGAACCGAATCCACGCGTGATCAGCCGGGAATTGCTCGCGCGCGGCAAGTTCATTCCGGCAGAGACGGTCAATGTTTTGTTGGCGGCTTGGTTGCAATTCATGGTTCACGATTGGCTGAGCCACGGCGTCAACGACACGCAAAGCCCGCCGTGGCGCTTCCCTGTCCCTGAAGGTGACGACTGGCCAACCCGAGAAATGACGATCCTGCGCACCAGCGCGGATCGCCAACGCGGACCGAAGGACGAAGGTCGGCCGGCGACCTATCGCAACATCGTCACCCATTGGTGGGATGGCTCGCAGATGTACGGCTCCGACCTACAACGGCAGCATTGTGTGCGCAGCACCTCAGCCGCGGTGCTATTGCCGGACGGCAAATTATCTTTGGACGAGACCGGTCATTTGCCCATCGAGCCGGATGCCAGTGACCACGATCCCTTGCAGGAGCTCGCTGCCGTCAACGGTAATTGGTGGATTGGGCTTTCGACCATGCACACCCTGTTCACACTCGAGCACAATTCGATCGTCGATCGCCTGCGTGTCGATTACCCTGACAAGAACGGCGAGTGGCTGTTTCAGAAGGCGCGGCTGATCAATGCGGCGCTGATAGTGAAGATCCACGCTACCGAATGGTCACACGCGCTATTGCAGAGTCCAACGCTGCAATACGCCATGCGTGGCGAATGGTGGGGCGCGCTGGGCGAAGCCTATTTCAAAGCATTCGGCCGGCCGCTGCGGAATGAACTCCTCTCGGGCATTCCGTCCTCGCCGCAAGAGCACTATGCTGCGCCCTTTTCGATCACCGAGGAATTCACCGCTGTCTACCGCCTGCACTCGCTGATACCGGACGATTTTTCGTTTCGCCGGCACGGCGATGACAAATTGCTCCTCGCCTGCAGCTTTGCCGATGTGATGGCCGGCGGTGCCACACGATTGCACCGTCAGGTACCCTTCGACGATGTGCTCTATTCGCTCGGCACCAGCTATCCAGGGGCGCTGGAGCTGCACAATTATCCGATGCACCTGCGCCGGCTGCCCGAGAACATCGGCCAGCTCAAGACCGATGTCGCCGCGACCGACATCCTGCGCGACCGCGAGCGCGGCGTGCCGCGTTATTGCGCCTTCCGCCGCATGCTGCGGATGAGCGTGCCCAAGAGTTTCAAGGAGCTCACCGACAACGAGCAGTGGCAGCGAGAGCTGGAAAAGATCTACGGCGATGTCGAACGCGTTGATTTGCTGATCGGTACACTCGCGGAGACCAAGCCGCCGGGCTTTGCCATCTCGGATACGTCATTCCGCATTTTCATCGTCATGGCCGCGCGCCGGATCAAGAGTGACCGCTTTCTGACCGACGACTACACGCCCGAAGTATATACACCGCTCGGAATCGACTGGATCGAGAACAACGGCATGCGCGAGGTGTTGCTGCGGCACGCACCATCCCTCGGTCCCACTCTGGCGAACGTGCGGAACTGCTTCTTTCCGTGGCCCAAATCGGCGAGCTGAAGGCATGGCGCGTCATATTCGCGTGCCAGGGATTGTCGACATGGTACTGGTGTCCGACCCGGCGGAGATCCGCGCCCTTGACGACCAGCCAAAGATAGATCGCAATTTCATCCCGCGCGGACCGCTGGTGAATCGGTTGGTTATCGGCCGTATCTGCCGTTGGTTCCAAATCATGGGCCAGCTGCTGCCCTCCCTGACCGCGCGTGGCGATCAAGTCCGCACCGCCCGGCAAGAGCAACTCATCGCCGCGCTCGATCCCGCGCATGAGTCGAGCCAGGGTTCAATGCTGTGGACGAACGCGCAGATCGATTCCCTTGCCGCCTATGTTCGCGGCGCCGACGGTGAAGAAGCCGCCGCTATCACGACGCAAGAGATCGTTGGCCGACTGTTCGATGCTCAATACCACGCCGATCGCGCATCCTGGCAGGCCGCCAAGATGATCGACCAGTTTCGCGACGGCTTCTCGCCAATCCAGATCGTCTGGCAGCTCACCGGGCAGCTACGCCGTGCGCGCGACATCCTCGTCGACCGCGCCAAAGACGACCGTTGGACCATGCACGGCACTGCGATCGGTGTGCATGGAATCGTTCACGCCTTGGCGCGGATGCGGGCGTTGCGCGCGTTGCCGACAGCGACGTCGTTCAGCGACGACGCGGTCCTCGGACAGTGCCTCGCGCCGCCGAAACAGGTGCCGCGAACCGTCGAAGCACCGTTCGAGACTCCGTTCGTCCGCGACTCATTGAAGGCCGGCGCAATCGTCATGTTGCAGCTTGGAACCGCTGGATCGAAGGCACCCGATGGCGAGATGGTGTTCATGCGCGACCATTGGAACGCCTGCCCGGCGCGTGCCTTCGTAACGGAGCTCCTAAAGATGGTGTGGCAACGGAGCCTATCGAGCGCCGTCGGATGACCCAAGAGGCGTCCCAGAACATGACCCAAGATACGGCGCAAGACGTCATTTCCACGCCCTTGCAGTTCAAGAATCTTGAGGTCAAAAATCGCATTTTCCGATCGAGTGTTTCCGGCCGTTTCGACAATGACGACGGCTCGCTCACGCAGACGCGGATCAATTGGGAATGCAAATTCGCCAAAGGTGGTGTCGGCGCAATCATATCGTCCTATGTCCCTGTGTTGATGGAGGGGCGTATCATCGCTGGCTACGCGACGATCCACCGCGACGATTTTATCCCGTATTGGCGGAAGCTCGGCGAAGCCGTGCACAGCTTCGGCTGCAAATTCATCATGCAGCTGTCGCATTCGGGCCGGCAGATGGATATCCCCGGCGTGCATAATTACACCCGACCGACGCTGTCCTCGACCAGTAAGCAGGAATCGCTGCACGGCTTCTTGTGCCGCGCGATGACGATCGCGGAGATCCATTACACCATCGACGCCTTTGCCAAGGGCGCGTGGCGGGCGCAACAGGCGGGCCTCGACGGTGTCGAGCTCCACGCCGCCAACGGGTACCTGTTCACGCAGTTCTTAAGTTCGGGAATCAACGATCGGACGGACGACTACGGGGGCTCCCTCACTAACCGCGCGCGGTTTCTGCTTGATGTCATTCAAGCTATCCGCGCCAAGGTCGGGAGCAAGTTTCACCTGCAGGTCAAGATCAGCGCCGTCGATCACAATAACGTCGTGCCGTGGGAAAAGAAGGGCAATACGCTCGCGGAGAGCGTGCAGGTTGCCCAGTGGTGTGAGGCTGCTGGCGCTGATGCCATGCATGTCTCGACCGGAAGCTTGTTCCCCCATCCCCTAAACCCGCCGGGTGACTTCTGCTTCGAGACCATCACTGCGACCTACGACGCGATGATTTCATCCGGCATGAGCACGCTGCGTAACTATTTCCTATTCCGCTATCCGATCCTGCGGCCAATATTCCGCTGGGTTTGGTTTCGGATGAAGCGCGGCAGGCCGGTCGAAGGCGTCGGAGAAGATGAAGCGCGTGCGATCAGAGCGGCGGTCAAGATACCGGTGATCTCGACCGGCGGATGGCAGACCGCCTCGAAGATTCGCGAAGCGATCAATTCGGGAGCCTGCGACGGCATTTCGATAGCACGTTCCCTGATCGCGAATCCCGATCTTCCGCAGTTCTGGGCCAAGGGGCACGATTTACCGCCGTCGCCCTGCACCTATTGCAATAGGTGTCTGCTCAATGCGGCAAAGAATCCGATGGGCTGCTACGAGCCGCTGCGATTTGCCAACCACGACGCCATGGTGGATCAGCTCATGACCATCTACAACACACACCCGATCTTGCAGATACCGACAGCGGAGCAGGTCGTGCCGTGATCAGAGAGCAGCCGATCACGGCAGCCCAGAAGGCTCTGCATCGGCGATGGTGGCTGCTGACACCGCTCTACATCCTGCTACTGCTCATCGCAATCATCGGCATCGTCGGCGCTGTCGCGGGCGTGATCTTGTTGTGGCAACTTGGGCAGAATCGCACACCGCACTACGCCGATATCGTCGAAGAGTTCAAATACGGCTCGATCGGTGCCGAGCCGCACAGTGGGATTCCTTATCCCATCTGGCGTGTGCTGCCGACGCTGTTTCCCGAAGTTTTCGAGCACCGGGACGACTATTCGGCGTTCGGCTTTCTCTACGAGAACAGCCCCAACGGGCGACAGCGCGATCTGCCCATTGGTATTTCGCGGCGCACGTATCGCAATGTCGAGATCGTCTGGTTCAATTGCGCGACTTGCCACACCGGCACCGTGAACGCGACGATGACTGATCCCGACGGACGAGTGCGAACCGGAACGCACATTATTCCTGGCATGCCATCCAATAATCTCAATCTTTATCGCTTCATTACTTTTCTGCTCGACGCCGGCACCGACGAGCGTCTAGCCCCGGATAATCTGATAGCGGCCATCAACAAAAAAGGCCCCAGACTCGGCCTCGTCGAGGAGACGCTTTACCATTGGTACGTCATTCCAACCTTACGCGAAGGGCTATTGTTGCGGCACACCAGGCTCTTGCCGCTGCTCAAGCAGCAGCCACCATGGGGTCCCGGCCGTGTCGACACTTTCAATCCGTATAAGCTGATACAGGCGAGCATGCCACTGAGCTCGCTGCAGCCGAACGAGCTTATCGGCACCGCGGATTTTCCCGCTATCTTTCACCAGGGTCCGCGCCGAGGCATGCATCTGCATTGGGACGGCGACAATACGTCGCTCGCCGAACGCAATTTGTCGGCGGCGATAGGCGCCGGAGTCACGCCGGATTCGGTCGACTTTGAGACGATTGATCGCATTGCAGACTGGCTGCTGCAGCTGCGGCCGCCGCGGAGTCCCTATCACCCCAATGCGGAGGCGGTAGTACGCGGCCGTGAGATTTTCTTGCATCACTGCCGCGGCTGTCATGGCTTTCGGGATTCGCAGGATTACAGTTTTACCGGTGAGACGATTGGCCAGGTCGAAGCGAACAACAAGCTCGGGGTCGATCCCCACCGCCTCGACTCGTACACGGAACGCTTGCGTGACTTTCAGCTGGCAAATTTTTTCAAGGGCACGCCTCATCAGTTCAAATTTTTCGAGAAAACCAATGGCTACGCCAACCTCCCGCTCGACGGTTTATGGTTGCGAGCACCGTATCTGCACAACGGCTCTGTGCCAACGCTGGCGGACCTCCTCAATCCGCCGCAGCAGCGTCCGGTGGCGTTCGTCCGCGGCGCGGATCAACTTGATCCGGAGCGCGGCGGATTCGTCGCGCCACCCTGCGTTCCACCTTCGGCGCCGGCGGGCCGCTTCTGCTACGACACCAGTAAAGACGGCAATGGTAACGGCGGCCACCTGTTCGGCGTGGAACTGCCTGCGGACCAAAAGGCCGATCTACTCGCGTACTTGCTGACGTTTTAGGCATGCAATGACTTCGGCCCCTGAAATATTCGCCACCCAACCCACTTTGCGACCTTTGCAGGGTTCCCCCGCTGCGGTGCGGTGGTTCAAGATCGTGATGTGGCTTGGCATCATCGCTAATATTGTTTGCGCGATAATTTCGATAGTTTCGATTGACGCTGTTCTCAGTTTCCTCCGTCTCGAACCAGCACAGCCGCTAGTTTGGCCGCGGTTTGCAGCGTTTCTGCTAATTCTGCTCTCGATCTTCTATATTCCATCTGCAATCGATCCATTGCGTTACCGGTACTCTGCCATTATCGCCATACTATGCCGCTTCGCTGGCGTTACATTTTTTTCGATCGTCGGCGGTAAGTATCTGCTTTTTGGCTTGTTCGATTTCACTTTTGGTTTGCCACAGGCGATCCTTTGGCTGATTGCCTGGCGATCCACGCAAGGCAATATCGAGGGCCGATGACGAATCAATCGAGAAGGCCATCGGGCGGATGGCAAATCTTCATCGCGGCTCTCGTCGCTGTGTTGGTGGCCATTTTGTATGTTACTTATGAAAAGATTTTCGCGCGTGACATTCCAATTTATGCGAATGACGAAGAGAATTTCAAATATGGGTCGATTGGAAATGACGGCGAGCAGGGTCTGCCCTATGCGATCTGGGTTGTCCTGCCAAAGTTGTTTCCTGAATATCTGCCCGGCCCGAATGGGTACGCCTCGCTCGGCTTCCGCTGGGAAGCTGGTCGTACTCAAGCCGACGCTCCGCTTGGATTTTCTCGCGCACGGGTCGGCGTCGAACGTATGTCGATCAATTGCGCGTTCTGCCACTTTACGAGCTTCCGTCGCAGCCCCGACGCCGCCTTGGAGTTCGAATTAGCGGGTGCTGGAAACACGGTCGATGTCCTCGGTTATCAGAATTTCCTCACCGCCTGCGCGCGCGATCCCCGATTCTCGGCTGACGTGCTGCTGCCGGCGATGGCGCAGCAAGTTCACCTTTCCTGGTTTGACCGGTTGCTTTACCGCTATGTGCTCATTCCAATTACCAGAAAGACGCTTCTCAAACAAGGCGAAACATTTGCATGGACGACGCAGCACGATCGGCCACCATGGGGACCGGGCCGTATCGATCCGTTCAATCCCGTGAAATTCGACATGTTGGGCTTGGCGGATGACAGCACAATCGGTAATTCGGACATGCTGGCAATCTGGAATTTACGAGTGCGGGACGATATCAGGGCTGATGCCCCATTGCACTGGGATGGGCTCAACAACTCGATACAAGAGGTTGTCCTGAGTTCGGCTTTGGGTGACGGAATGACCGCGCAAGAATTCGATCAGCAAACGCAAATATCGTTGCGTCGAATCGAGACTTTTTTGGGCCGACGCAAACCGCCTGCGTCGCCATATCGGCCGCATCCCGCCGTAGTAAAACGGGGGCACACTCTGTATCTCGCGCTTTGTTCGCAGTGTCACGACGCGACGGGAGCACGAACCCTCACCGTAATTCCGCTCGAGGAAATCCAGACCGATCGACATCGCGTCGATATGTGGACCGTCGCGGCCCGCAATGCCTACACTGCGTTTCGCAAAGGCCGAGATTGGGGCTTTCGTCACTTCCAGAAACTTAGCGGCTACGTCGCCGAACCAATGGACGGCCTGTGGTTGCGCGCGCCCTATCTTCACAATGGCTCGGTCCCTACACTAGCTGATCTTTTGGAACAGCCACAAAACAGACCGAAGGCCTTCCTCCGCGGCGGGGAATTACTTGACTCCGGCCGTGGCGGTTTTGCCGCAACGCTGTGTGATCCAGCTAATCCGCGCAAGGGCGAATTCTGTTTCGATACGAAGCTGCCCGGGAACAGCAATGCCGGTCATCTCTACGGTACCGACCTCGACCAGGCAGAGAAGGCCGATCTCCTCGCTTATCTCCTGACATTTTAGGCGCAAAGGTGCTTGCATGAGCGAAGCGCAAAGCCTGTCCTACGCCAAGTCACAAACCGCAAACCGGCTTCGCATTTATCAGGTTTTGTTCCGTATCAGCATCATTGCCAATCTACTCGTTGGCTTGTGGTGCATCTTCGACCCGGTAGGATTCGCCCAGCGCGTGTTCCAGATCGATCCGTATCCTCAAGCGTGGCCGCGCATTTGGGGAGCAACAGTCTTCGGCCTGCAGTGCGTTTATATACCAGGCGCCCTTAATCCGTTGTTCTATCGCTGGCCCAACTGGGTCAGCATAGCGATAAAATTCCTAATGACAATTATATTCCTAACTGCTGGCTCTTCGTTTTATCTGTTGGCCACGTGGGAATTCGTTTGGTTCCTCATTTTGCTGACTACCTATTATCAACTGCTACGAGCCGACATACGCACCAACCCATAGTAGAGACGGCTACTTGAGTACTATTTACCTCGATTAGATTTTTTCGTATCGCCCTATTGCAGCGTCATAGCATGGACCAGTGTCCAGTATGCCCCGAGGTGCTCAGCGCACGCCACCACCGATGTTAACGATCCCTCGAACAAGAGGCCTTCGACGCGCGTGCCGGTGAGCAGAGTTGGACTACGGTACGGCTCGCTTCGTGGTCAATTACGACGATGTCGAGCAGGTGAGGGTCTTGAGAAAATGAGGTGGAACTACACGGCGCAGAGGCGTCCTCGCTGCAAGCAAAGCGTTGATGCTGTTTGCGGCGATGACTTTCAATAAGACGGGGTTACGGCAATGGATGTATCGGCGATCGATAAGTTGAGAGCCTCGGCGCGAGATTCGGTTAAGAAGCTCAGCCGTATTTGCGAGGACGACGATATCGTCGAAGCGAAGAAGCTTGTTGAGGAGCTGCGCAACGTTGCCGCTTACGATGAGATGGGTCAGCTAGCCGAGGCGGTTAGCCGACGCGATCCCAAGGACGCGAAGAATCGCCGTCTTTATGCGCAATATCTGATCAATACGGGAAAGGCCACGGCCGCCATCGATCTGTTGACACCCCTAAAGGAGAGCCTGGCAAAGGATGACCCCGAATTCGCTGAAGCGATGGGTCTCATTGGTCGTGCCAACAAGCAAATCTTCTTCGACGCGGGCGACAAAGCGCAGACGTCCGCTCAGGAGGCGCTGGCGCAGTCCGTCGCGGCCTATCGTGTTCCATTTGAGATGGCACCGAACGTGAACGCTTGGCACGGCGTGAATTTACTCGCGGTTCTCACGCGCGCGCGTCGTCTCGGGCTTCGAGTCGCCCCGGAGCTCAATCCAAAGCAAATCGCTAAGACCGTCGTTGCTGCCTTAGAGGCCACACCGGCGGAGAAAAGGGACAAGGATTGGTATCTGCCGACTCTAGCCGAAGCGTCGCTCGGTCTCGACGACTGGGACGCCGTTGAAAGCAATGTTCGCGCTTACGCTGCATCGAAGGACGTCAGACCATTTCAGATTGAGAGCACGCTTCGCCAGTTCACCGAGATATGGGATGTCGAGACGACGGACGAACGAGGCCGCGACCTCGTGGCAACTTTGCGAGCCAGGCTCCTGCAGCTTTCAGGCGGGGAAATAAAGGTCGCTCCCACAGAGCTCCAGCGTTGGCGTAAGCAAGCCGATCCGTCCAAAGAGCAGCTTGAAGCCATTCTGGGATCCCAGGGGCCGCAAACCTACCGATGGTGGAAAACCGGTCTGGAGTGTGCCCGCTCGGTCGCCTCGATCCGCCAAAGGCTTGGAGGTCGGATTGGCACAGGCTTCCTCGTACGTGCGGCCTCTTTGGGTCTGCAGCCCTCCGAGGAGTTACTGGTGCTCACCAATTTCCACGTCGTCAACGAAGATGGCATCAGTCCGGGCATTCGCCCCGGTGACGCGGAGGTTATTTTCGAGGCCGCTGACAAAGACAGAGCCTATTCCGTTTCAGCGATTATCTGGTCATCGCCGGTTACCAGTCATGACGCAAGCATGTTGCGGCTGCACGATGCAGTGATGGGGATTGATCCAATGCGTCTCGCCGGGGCTTTGCCGATCGTCGAAGATGGAGCGAGGGTGTACATCATTGGCTATCCGGGCGGGCGTGACCTCGCGTTCTCGTTTCAAGACAACGAATTGCTCGATCATGAGGGGCCGCCCGGTGGCAATCCGCTGATCAAGGGCGTATCCCGCGTCCATTATCGTGCTCCTACCGAGCACGGCAGTTCGGGAAGCCCGGTGTTTAATGCTGGATTATGGGAGGTTATTGCCTTGCATCACATGGGCTTAAAAGCTGGCATGCCGAAACTCAATGGAAAAGGCGGCAGCTACGCAGCGAACGAGGGGATTTCGTTGCTGTCGATAAAAGAGGCGATTCTTACTGGGATGGGTTGAGTAGCTGTATGTAATGGCGGATCGCCTCCTTTGTCTGAGTGACAGGCGAGCAATGGTGCTCGAGCTTGGAAATTACAGCGCCTTATTTCAGCTGGGTAATGTCAGCTCTCGCCGGTTGCGGACATGCCGTCGGATTCGCTTATAACGGACGTGAGCCCAATCACTCGATCACGTCGCAGACGCGATCAATGTCTCCAGAATGATGATCCCTTTAGCGACGCTGCAGGCGCTCGGCTGGCCAAGACAGCCCTGTACAGAATTTGGATGGGCTGGCGTCGGTTCCTTGGCTTCTTAGCAATGGCGGAGCCAACGGCATTGGAAATTGCTCCGGCCCAACGCGTCACCATCGCACGAGTACGGCGATTCGCTGATCACCTGGCCGAGACAAACACGCCCCATTCGGTGGCCAGCCAAATAGATGCTTTGTACGGAGCTGCCCGCGCCATGATGCCGGAGCAGGACTGGAGCTGGCTTCGAAGTGTCAAAGCTCGCTTGTACTCAGCTGCTGGCCCGAAAGGTCCATCCGGTCCCGTAATCACTAGCGTTCAACTCGTTGATCTTGGCCAGGAGCTCATGACTGAAAGCAAGATGGTTCCGGGTACTCCGATCCGAATGACTGACGCCATCCGCTACCGCGACGGCCTGATGATCGCATTGCTTGGACTCGTCCCGCTGCGGCACAAGAATTTTGCAGCACTACAGATCGGTCGCGATCTCATCAAGGAGGGTGAAGACTGGTTTGTCGCCATCCCGGCGGAAGACACCAAGACGAAAATTGCCATGGACTTTCCGGTACCCAGACCAGCGCTGTGCGGCCCACTCGCTTATAGGCGACAAACCCGCGCCCATCCCCAAAATGCTCAAGTCCGGCCTGAAGCGTAGCCGAATATGCCTGCGAGGATGTTCCGTGCTGGCGCAGCAGCGCGATGCGCACCCGCTGGAGGAACGCTGCTCACGCTTCGCGCAAGCTCGGCCCCGCCAACGGCCCGGTCGGATGCAATGATCAACAAAATGTCAGTCATGGCTCTCCTATGAGTTCACACGTCGCTCATTGAGCGGTGCTGCGCTACATAGAGCCTAACGTGCTGCGCTGCGGTGATCAGCGTCACGGAATGCGCGCTGCTGATCTCACGAGATGGTGAGTTCCACGTGTGTTTGGGCAAGCGCCTTGAATTGATCGCGGATTGCCGCGCCTGAACCTACTTGGCAACGAGAATTGCGCGCGGATTTTTTGTCACCAGGGATATTAGCAGCAATACCGTCTTTCCGGAGCAAAGACTATGGCCTCCGATTTAGACAAAAAGAATTTTCAGACTAAACGAATGGATGCCCTGTTCGCACTTGATACGACAGGCGCCTCACTTGTGAGTGCCTTGTCCGAGGTGCGGGATCTCGCCAAGAAGGCGAGAAGCAGGACTTGGTACGACGAACTCGGCATCATCACGGACCGTATACGCTTTTACGAACCGGGTGATCTCCAGAACATCGTGTATTCGGCGCAATCGCTGGTCAATCGCGGCATGCCGTTTGCCGCGCGGCCTTCGACTCAGGAAGGCAGGGACGAGTGGTATGAACTGCAGGGGCTGCTCGGCCGCTGCGCGAAACAGATATTCTTGGACACGCCGGATCGAAGTTCGGATCGCGCACGCCCCTATCTCGCGGAGGCGATCACTGCGTATCGCGCCGCCTACGAGAAGGACCCGGCGAAGGGTTTCTGGCATGGCGGCAACATCGCAGCATTGCTGACGATCTCCCGAAGCCTGGGTGGCCCGGTCACCCCCGAGACGGACCCGGTGACGTTTTCACAAGGTCTCAAGCAGGTCCTCGACAAGGTGTCCGCTGTCAGCGACCCCTGGTGGCATTCGACCTACGTAGAGGCCGAACTAGGCGCCAGGAATTG
>Ga0306920_100007570_pt1 | contig 14304 bp, 16 predicted proteins | sample flu12Cox44000170_FD_204666 | JGI IMG/M metagenome (GOLD analysis project Ga0306920, IMG submission 204666) | Lab enrichment of tropical soil microbial communities from Luquillo Experimental Forest, Puerto Rico - flux4day.12C.oxic.44.000.170 (v2)... | ecosystem: Environmental > Terrestrial >...
CGACCCCTGAGTCTCTCTCCAGAGTATGCGCAGGTGATTCGTGCCGTCTTCCGATATGCTGAGCGAGTCGGGAGTCCAGCCGGCGTAGGGCCCATAGACATGGTACGTGACCAGATTCAAATTGGGATCTACCAACCAGAGGGATATTGACCCGTTAGTGTTCTTCCACAGCACGTACGTGTAGTTATTGGATCCGACGGTTAATGCTATCGGGATCCACCCATCGTACGGGCCATATACATGAGACCCAACGCTGTTCAAGCTTGCATCGAGTTTCCATATGGAGATTGAATAGTTTGTCCCTCTCCACATGAAGCGCGTGTATCCATCGCTTCCTATCCCGCTGGTTTGCGCAGATAGGCTGCCTGGCTGGATGGCACCCAGCAGGATGATCATCGTTGCCATAGCAAAAAGCAGGTTGCGTAGTGTAATCTTCACTTCTCTCTCCTTATTGAGGGCTCATCGTTTGCAGCAGCCCCAGGTTGTCGTTGTTAGTGTGGCTTTCATGACTTTTCTTCATGAGAGTTTTGGTTAGCTCGGTCACCGCTGTGCGAACTTTGGACCTGTAATTACCTGCGGGCTTAGTTCCTATTGAGGAGCCAGTGATCGGGGACACGCATGAGTCTGCAAGTCATTCTCCACTGCGGTGGCGGCTGTCGGATGACTTGCTTCACACGGCAGTTCTGCTTTTGAATTCAGAGGGATGGCCCAGCAGAGCGGCGCACATGACGTCGGCGTTGGCTGCCCACAGCCACGAATACCTAGCCAGATGGATAGCGCCTTCTAGCCGAAAGGCTAAGATATCGGGGCCGACTCGGGACTCTCAAGCAGATATGTCGTCGCGACCGGCTGTTTATATACGCGGGAACCACGCACTCTTATCCTCATCGGTGCTGAAGTACTTGGGGCGCTCGCGATGTTCGCGGTGCTGGCGTGCCTGGGCCTATGGAGTAGAACGCGTTGGGGCTGGTGGCTGGTGTTGCTGAACAATATAGTCGGTCTTGGGACTTTCCTGTGGGGCGCAACTGACCAGAAAGTGCGCCCTGATGCGGATGAGCTTGCTTTCTTCATCGCGTCGAAACGCATTTTATGGGATACCATCCAGTTGCTAGTCGCAAATTGCTAGTCGCTAATTGCTAGTTACTCGAGGAACTCATGACCGACTTCCAGAACCTTTCCTTCGAAAAGAAAAACCAGATCGCTTACATTACCCTCAACCGGCCGAAGGTGCTCAACGCGCTGAATATGGCCGTGATGGAAGAGCTGCGCCAGGCGTTCACCGCCATTAAAGACGATGCTGAAGTTCGTGTCGTCATCCTGACTGGAGCGGGCGAGAAGGCCTTCGTCGCGGGCGCCGACATCGGCGAGCTCGCCCAACATAACCCGGTCTCAGCGAAGGAGTATACCCACAAGGGGCAGGCGATCATCGATGCGATCGAAAACCTGGGCAAGCCGACCATCGCCTGCATCAATGGCTTTGCGCTGGGCGGCGGCTGCGAGCTGGCGATGGCGTGCACCATGCGCCTGGCCAGCGAAAATGCCAAGCTCGGTCAGCCCGAGGTTAAGCTTGGCCTAATACCCGGGTACGGCGGAACGCAGCGGCTGCCGCGGCTGGTAGGCAAAGGTATTGCCATGCAGCTGGTGCTGACGGGCGAGATGATTACGGCGCAGGAGGCGCACCGCATTGGGCTCGTGAACGAGGTGCTGCCTGCAGCGGAGCTGATTGCGCGCGCCGAAGCTATCGCGACGAAGATCATCGCCAACGCTCCCCTGGCGATTCAGTACGCCATGGAAGCGATTAATCACGGCCTCGATCTGCCGCTGGCCGAAGGTCTGTATCTCGAGGCCACGCTGTTCGGCGTGTGCTGCGCGACCGAAGACAAGAACGAAGGGACGAAGGCGTTTCTGGAGAAAAGGCAGGCACAGTTCAAGGGAAAGTGATCAGTGGTGATTGGAAAGCAGTTTCGAGTTTCCAGGGCAGTGACCGCCAAATTCCTCCTTGACTCCGTGCAGACGCGGATGCTTTGGCGATACAATGACTAGTCAGCTTGCTAGTCATATTGGGCTTCAGGATGGGAAAGTGGCAATTGCAAGATGCTAAAGCTAGGTTTAGCGAGTTCCTCGAAACCACTCTCAAGAAAGGCCCACAGGTCGTAACACGCCGAGGTATCGAAGCCGCCGTGCTCGTTCCCATCGAGGAATGGCGACGGTTGCAGCACGCGTCCCGCCCGGCTCTTAAGGAACTCCTGCTCGGGACGGGCCCGAGGTTTGAGAACCTTGTGCCTCCACGTGGCCGGCTGCGCAGACGGTCGGGTCGGCAATGACCGGTTATCTGCTGGACACCAATGTTGTTTCCGAACTCCGAAAGAATAGGCCGCACGGCGCAGTGGCGGGATGGGTGTCGCGGCTACGAGAGGACCAGATTCACATCTCAGCAGTCACTTTGGGCGAATTGCAGGCGGGCATCGAACGTACGCGTGCGCAAGATGCAATCAAGGCTCAAGAAATTGAAAATTGGGTTGACCGATTGCAAGAGACATATCAGGTGTTGCCCACGGACGCCGCCTGCTTTCGCCAATGGGCGCGACTTATGCACGGGAAGTCAGACTATCTGATAGAAGACGCGATGATCGCAGCGACCGCGCGCATGCACGGTCTGACAGTGGCAACGCGCAACGAGCGCGACTTCAGGCCGTTCGGCGTGCCGGTGCTCAATCCCTTCCAATAGCTGCGTGCCCCACTCAACCCATCTGCTGGATTGAGTGGGAGAGCGTGACAGTTCCCGCGTCCATCACGGCTTGGCGCCGTAGGCCTTTACTGCTTTTTCAATTCCGGGACCTGCGTTCGCCAAGTCTTGTGCGTTCATCACGGGATAAAAGTTCACCCTGGCATTGAAGGCGAGAAAGAATGGCTCGGCGATGGCCGGGATCTGCGATGTGTCTTGCAGGTCAAAGACGATGAATCCGCCCCGCTCGCCGTTCGGCATCGCGGTGAAGTATGCGGCTTCAGGTTTCATGTCCTGCAAGAGCTTCTGAAATGAGGCGCCAAAAGCTCCGCTACGGGCTGCCGCATTGCCGGCTTCGACGGGAATCGATATCTGCATCAGTGTTCGCATGCTCAAGCGCTCTCCTTCAGCGCGCCCGAGATACTATCGTGCTCGCCAGCGACAAGCAATCTGCGTGGGAAAGAAAATGTCGGGCCCCGCTCCATCCCGCGTCTGGAATGTGGGGAGCAGCCTGCGCTGGCCACGAAAAAAGATGCGGTCTCTTGCCGGCCGCATTCTTCCTCTCCTCGGTTTCTGCTGTGATTACAAGCTACTGAAGGTGCTGTCGAACATGCGTGTGACCTTCTGCACGAAGCGGTTGGAAAGCCGGTCAATCGTCTTGCTCTGCGAACTCGACAAAGCCGCAGGGCAGGCGATCCTGTGCGACTCCTCGATCCCCTGGGTTTGCATCGCCCCGTAGTTGAAGTTCTTCAGTTTCATCTTCGAGATTTTTATCTGGGCCTGCGCCAAGGCGTGCGCCGCGATCTGCGTCTGCATGGTCTGCTCGGCGATGTGGCGCTGCATCGACATCACATTAATTTGCAGCTGCTGATCGAAGTTCTCCGGAAGAGAAACCTGGATGTTGCCGGCGTGGAGCTGCCACTTGGCCTGGGTCTTCTCCAGCCGTTGCTGCTGGCGCTCCATTTGCCGCTGAACGCGCTCCATTTCACGCTGTGCACGATCGGCTTCGCGTGCAGCCCGCTCGCGTGCGCGCCGCGCTTCAGGGCAGTCGCTGGTGATCGCGGCGATCGGCTCAACCGGAGGCGCCGGCGCTACGGGCGCAATCTGGGGCAGTTCGGCTTGCCTTACCTGTCCCACTAATGCGGGCAGGTTCAACTCCGCCAGCAATTGCGCTTCTTCTGGGGAGTCGGGGCGCAGCGCGGGGCTGATCTTGTCGAGGAGCCGGGTGCTCAACGCGCGGGTGGCGCACTTGAGCTCCGCCAAGAGAGTGGCGCGTGGCTGGCGCAGCAGCCGGCCGGAGAAGCCGGAGCTGAAGGCTTGCGAGAAAACCATGAAGGTCGCTGCCATCGCCAAGGTCGCCGCCAGGTATTTGCGCTCCATAACTCCTCCTCGCTTGCAGGTCTGACGCGCCGCTCAACGCTTCGTAACAAATCTTTTTGGCCGGCGCGAAACTTTTTCTGCGAGCCTGTTATACACAGGTACACGTTATTGGCCATTCTCGAACAGGCTCGTAACCCAATCATCCGCAATGGACTTCCGAGCCCTCGATCCGTCTCCCATCAGCGCTCGGGTGTCCACGAGCGGGATTTCCCGTCCATGAACGGACAGTCACGAACTTGCGTCCTGGGCCGCAGAGCGCCAAAACCAAAGGCGCCCTGCTCAGAGAAAGGGACAATGCACGGGCTGCCAGCAACTGAGGTTCGGTGTTAGGCTGTATTCCCATGACTGCTGATGAGGTGAAGGAAATTCTGCAACTGGAGCCGCTGCGCATGGAGGGCGGCTTTTTTCGCGAGACCTACCGCTCGCGCTGGATGATCTCTCCCGATTATCTGCCCGAGGGGATGCGCGGCATGCACTCCATTGGCACCGCCATTTATTTCATGATCACGCCGGAATCGTACTCCCGTCTGCACCGGGTACCCGGTTCGGAAATCTTCCACTTCTATATTGGTGATCCGGTCGTCATGTTGCAATTGCTGCCCGGCGGAGCTCACCAGACCCTCACCATCGGAACCGATCTGGCCCAGGGCGCGCGGCCGCAGGTGGTAGTACGCGGCAATGTGTGGATGGGAGCCAAGCTGGCGCCAGGCGGGAAGTTTGCGCTGCTGGGGACGACCATGTCGCCGGGCTTCGCACATTCAGATTATGAGGGTGGTATGCGCGAGGACCTGATCCCGAAATACCCCGCCGCCGCAGACCTCATCCGGGAATATACACGGGAGTGAAAAGATCCCGGGACCGCCTGGGTGCTCCACTGATTCCCCGTTTTTGCTGGTTCGGTTTCCTTGATGCCAACGATCTCCTGGGATTTAGAGTCGCTCTCCCCCTGGCGCGCCTGAATATGCCAGCGCAGCCTTCGAATACGAGGTTGATGGAGCCGGCAACACCACTTCCAAAGTGTGGGAGTGGAAGCAGACCAAAGCGGCAAAGAGCAAGTCGGCGTAAACCATTCGAACCCACATTCCTGAGTTCGCATGAAGGACGCAGTCCGGCGGAGCAGATCTTCTGCAGAAGGTCTGCTTCGCCGGCTTTTTGTGGGTCCGGCAATCTGCCCGGTTTACACTGGGCTGTGCGTATCGCGATCGACATCCGCAGGATCAGCGAATTCGGCGTCGGGACTTATACGCGCAACGCCATTCGCACCCTCGCGCGTCTTGATCATGACAACGAGTACTTCCTGCTCGGTATTCCCGGCAAGCTGAGCGGCATCGAGGACCTTCCGCCGAACTTCACTACCATACCGACACACCCGAATGAATTTTCTCTGGCCAGCTATTTCGAGCTGCACCGTATCCTGAAGCAGAACGGCTGCGACCTGCTGCATGTGCCGCATCTGTTTTGGAAACCGCAAGGCATTCCGTGTCCTTATGTGGTTACGGTCCACGATTTGCTCGATCACATGTATCGCGCCAGCACCAACTCTGGCCTCAAGCGCACTGTGCACTTCCACTTGACCAAGCGCGTACTCCATCGTGCCGCGCGGATCTTCGCGGTGAGTTACTTCTCGAAGAAAGACACCGAAAACTATTTCGAGGTCCCCGCCGAGAAGATCGAGGTCATTTACAACGCGCTAGACGAACGTTTCAAGCAAGGCCATGCCAGCGAGGCCGACCGCCAGTTCATCGCCGAGCGCTACCAGGTGAACTACCCTTTTCTGCTTTATGCCGGCCGCATCAGTCCGCACAAGAACGTTGTGCGCATTATCGAAGCGTTCTCGCTACTGAAGAACCAGCTCGTCGAGGAAGGACGCTTCGAGGAATTACGGCTCATCATCATCGGCGACGAGGTTTCGCGTCACCCTGACCTGCGGCGGGCGGTCATCAAGAGCCGAATGCAAAACGACGTGCGCTTCCTGGGATTTGTGCCCATCGAGGTCCTCCGCATCCTCTACGACCAGGCGAAGATTTTCGTCTTTCCATCCCTCTATGAAGGCTTCGGGCTGCCGCCGCTGGAAGCCATGGCGCACGGCACGCCGGTGGTCACCAGCAACACCTCTTCGATCCCGGAGGTGGTCGGGAATGCCGCTGTGATGGTGAACCCCGAGAACGTATTCGAGATCCAGCGGGCGCTCTATCGAGTGCTGCTGGACCAGAATTTGCGCGAGAAGCTGAAGGCGCGCGGCGTCGAGCAGGCGCAGAAGTTCTCCTGGGAAGAGAGTGTCGGCCGCATGCTGAAGGTGTATCACGAGGTTGCGTAATCCTGACGAACTCTGGTCCAGATCTGGTTCCTCACTGGATAAGTGCGCGCCTGCCGCAGACGTAAGTTCCTGCGCGTATGATTGTGGCATCACGGGCGGAATTGCCCGCTTCTAAATTGAGTACCGGAAGCGATGCACGACATTTTTCCGGCCCCCGGGCGATGCGGAAGAACGCCCCAATTCGCGGAACCTTGCTCTTACTTTGGCTGTGTGCGCTCTCCAGCATGTTTGCGCTTTCGCAGACGCTGGGCCGCCAGAGTCTCGAGCAGATCGTGAGCCGCATGCAGTCGGTGCAACGCGAGGCGCGCAACAATCCGGAATACCGGCTGCTTCGAGAGTACAAGCTTTCGGTCTCGGGTGCTGATACGCCGTCCTCGCAGGTGTTGGCGGAAATCAAATACATCCCGCCGGGCAGCAAGCAGTTTTCCATCAAGCAGGTGCAGGGTAACGAGCGGGGTGGAAAGATTGTGCGCAAGGTCCTGGAACACGAAGTGCAAATGGCCAGTCACTCGGACGCCTTCGAGCTCACCCCCGGCAACTACGACTTCTCATTGTTGCGGGAGGACGTTTTGCGCGGCAGGAGATGCTATCTGCTGCAACTCAGCCCGAAGCGCAATGCCACGGAGTTGCTGCGCGGGAAGGCATGGGTGGATGAGGAAAGTTTTCTGGTCCTCCGCGTCGAGGGCGAACCGGCCAAAAATCCGTCCTGGTGGGTGAAGAACCTGTACGTGGGAATCGACTACGGCCTGGCCGACGGGATGTGGCTGCCGCTAACCACTCGTGCCACGGCCGAGCTGCGCTTGTTGGGGCCTCACGTGCTCACCTCGGAGGATCTCCAGGTGCGCGCCATTGCACAGAATGCGGCGGTTGTGCCCGCGGAGAGTATGTTGTCCCATAAGCGCGGTGCTCGCAACTCGCTCAGCACTGCCGGCGTTTGGCTGCCGCAGTGACACCGTACCAATGCCGGGGTAGGGCGGGCCTTTTCAGAGAACGGGCATCAGAGCTTGCCCAGACATTAGTCGAAAGGGCGCGTCAAAGCCGCCGTTACTACCGTAGTCGGCGCCAGCCGGCGGCAGCTCTGTCATCGGCTCGCCGCCAGGTCGTGCCAAAAGCCCTCTCAGGTGGCGCTGAAGCGCCACTCCAACCAGCGTCAAGCGAGTTGACGCAAAACACCTCTCTTACACCTGAAGCGGCAGACAAGAAGGCTAGAGTAGTTTAGTTTTCTCTGTATCCGGGGCTGAAGCCCGATCACCCTAAATAGCCGTATTCACCGGCCTGAAGGCCGGTGCTTCCACCGGACACGCTAAAAACTAACTCGCTCTAACCGCTCGCTCGGACGAAGAGCGGAGGGCGCAAGAAAAGGGGATGAGCAGCCAGACGCGAGCGCTAGGCCGTTCTCCCTTTAAACATCCGGTAGATGAGGAGCAAGATGATCGCGCCCACGAACGATGCAATCCAGCCCGCGCTTTCACCTTCTTGATAGTGGCCAACGGCGGTCAGGATCCAGGTTGCAAGCAGGGACCCTGCTATTCCGAGCAGCATCGTGATCCAGATACCTCCGGGATCTTTGCCGGGCATCACCAGTTTTGCCAACGCACCGATAATCAGGCCGAAGATGGCGAACTTGATCAAGCCCCACAATCCGATAGCGATCAGGTAATGCGGCATGCATCCTCCTTGAGCAGACATGGCTGCAGGTTTCGACTGCCTGAGAATTTAGCGAATCGTCAGCAACTCTGCGCGATGCTCCTCGGCCGAGCACTGCGCGCAAGTCGCAATGGTTGTGAGTCTATTGCTTTGTCGTCAAGCTGGCAGCCATGCTCTTGACCTTGTCCATCAGGCCGCCGCTATCTGGGCTTGCGCCTGTCTGCATCAGGCTGTCGAGCTGCGAGCCCATGCCTTCCGGTAGCTTGGTTTTCAGTTGAGCGACTAAGAACTGTACGATCTGCTGTGAGATTTCGGGCGAGACGTTGAACTTCTGCGAGACCATTTGGGCGATTTCGTTCATGGCCGGCTCCTCTCGATGTGTGGTAAGGCGCGACTCCAATCGTCGCGCAGGCGTGCGTGGTTGCCGTTTATGTCCGTACTTTGGGGGAGTTCAGTCTATACGCGACGGCATTCTGAAGAAAGTTAAAAATTTGGGTGGCGACAGAGCTGCTGTCGGCTGACGCCGACTACCGTCGTGGCGGCGGCTGTGACCGTGGGCCTCTGGTTACTCAGTTCAAATGCACCGCTGCCTCTTCTAGCCGGCGGCCAGCATTCGTCTCCCGCACCTTCGCCACAACTGGCCCATATTTCGGTCGAATCTGATGACACGCCTCATCACAGTACACTGCCTGATGCGTCCTGTCCGTCGCCGGGTCCGGCATCGGTGAAGCGACGGCCGCTTCGCGGTCGGCTTCCAGCTCGCGTTCGACATCGTCGATCAGCTTCTGATTTTCATCCGCGCTCAGCCAGCCCTTTTTATTGACCAGATAGTGCTCAAACCGCGTAATCGGATCGCGAGCCTTCCAGTACTCAAACAGCTTCGCAGGAACATACTGTGCAGCGTCGTGGATGGCGTGGCCCTTCATGCGCATCATCTTGGCTTCAATCAGTGTCGGGCCTTCGCCGCGACGGGCACGTTCGCAGGCTCCGTGGGTTGCGTCGTACACCTGGCAGGGATCGGTGCCGTCCACAATCACTCCGGGAATGCCGTATGCAATAGCGCGCTCCGCGAGGTCTTTGACACAGAATTGCATGTCGCTGGGAGTTGAATATCCCCAAAGATTGTTCTCGACGACCAACACCAACCCGAGCTTCTGTACGGCGGCAAAGTTCAGGCTTTCGTAGGTCACACCTGTGGACTGGCCGCCATCGCCGATGTAGGTCAGTCCGACGATGTTCTTCCCCTGCAGCCGAGCCCCCAGGCAAACCCCCGCCATGACGCCGATCAGCTCGCCCAGCATGGAAATGGGCGCGCAAACATTACGCTCGTGGAAGTCGCCGAAGTGGGATGACGCATCACGGCCGAACGTAGGCGAATCGGCCTTCGCCATGTACTGCCGCATGATGTCGCGTGGGCTGAAGCCGCGCACCAGCATCGCTCCCTGGTTGCGAATCATGGGTCCCAACCAGTCGTCGGGTCCAAGCGCGTAAGCCGAGGCGCACGAGCAGCCCTCCTGCCCCAAGCCGAAGTACACGCCGCCGACGACCTTCCCCTGCTTGTAGAGGTTCTCCAGCGCGGTTTCCATACGCCGGTTGAGCAGCATCCAGCGATATATGGCGATTGACTGCTCGCGCGACAGGTATTTCGACTCGCGAATCGGTGGCGGTGCGGCGCTTAGGTCTCCCTCGATGCGGTACTCGCAATTGGCATCTTCGCCGGAAAGATAAATCCGAAATTCTGGATGCTCGAGACGATAGTCAGAAATGTCGTAGCTCCGCAGCATTGGAGTCGTTGCGGCGTCGCCGGAAGCTGCCGAAGCCCTCGACGGTACGGGCTTCTTTCCGTTTTGTGGGGCCGCGACGCTGCCCGTCTTGGCGCTCGTCGGCTTGGGCGAGCTGTCAAGCTGCTCTACGGGAACGGGAGTCTTGGGCGGGCCCTGAGCCGGGGCTAGCGGAACTTGCGACGGCTTTTTCTTCTGAGCACTGGGCGGGGTGCGCTTCTTTTTTGCCATACGCTGCAGAGGCAACGATAACCGCTGCGCTTGCAAAGAAGCAAGTTGCGGAAAGCGGTCTGCAACTACCGCTTGTCATCATGAGCGCCCGGCGTTGGCGTGAGGATCTGCTCTTGCTGATTACGCGATTTCACCGGCGCAATCAGTTTGGCGTGCTCAACTGAAAACAGACCCCTCGGCCGAAGACGGCCTCGTGATGACAAGCGCAATTTGGGGCAAGTGAATCACGTTGTCTCGCCACCTTACCAGTGGCTACCCCCTCAGCATTATGCGGTCGATCTTCTTCGCCCGCCCCGTTGCCGCATCGCAGTCGATGAGTGTAGCGCAGAGTCTTACATCGTCAGAGGCCGCCTCGAAGCGGCCCGGCATGTTCGTCAGGAAGCGCTGGAGAATATTCTCCTTCTGCACGCCGATAACGCTGTCATACGGGCCGGTCATGCCCACGTCCGTCTGATAAGCGGTTCCCTTGGGCAGAATGTTTTCATCGGCCGTAGGCACGTGCGTGTGTGTTCCGAGCACCGCGGTCACGCGTCCTTCGAGATACCAGCCCATGGCGATTTTCTCCGAGGTGGCTTCCGCATGAATGTCCACCAGCACCACCTTGGCGGTGATCCGCTGCAGCAGTTCGTCCGCTACGCGAAATGGATCATCGTTGTTCGTCATGAACACGCGTCCCTGAAGGTTGATGACCGCGTAATCGACGCCGCTGCGTGTGCGTCCCTGGTACCAGCCGAAGCCCGGCGTTCCGTCAGGATAGTTCGCCGGGCGAAGCACGCGGCGCGCCAGCGAGGCCTCGTTCCCGTTCGCCGAGTTCAGGTACTCGATAATCTCGCGCTTGTCCCAGACGTGGTTGCCCGTGGTGATGACGTCGATGCCGAGCTCAAAGAGTTCCTCTGCAATTTGCGGAGTAATTCCGAATCCGCCCGCGGCGTTTTCGCCATTGGCGATGGTCAGCTCGACGCCGTGCTCCTTACGCAGCTCGGGCAGATGCTCGTGCACGATGGTGCGTCCCGGACGGCCGAAGATGTCTCCGACGAAGAGAATGCGCAATGCCAGCGCTCCTTTCAGCGCGAGAACTCGATGGTAATGGCAGTGCTGGCCTTTAGGCCATCATGGTAGAAAGAAAATGCGGGGCCTTAGAGACCGTATCACAACCGGTGTCGTCGTTCTGGTGTCTGTGTCATAGCTCGTGTTGTCGCTACGCTACTCTGAGGTTTTTCCCAGTTTACCCGGCTCTGACCAGCCGGGCCCAACCCATCGCGCCGCTTCGCGGCTGCCCTTCGCCAAATGTTCCCACTCGCATCGCGTACAGATGGGCTATGACACTGACACCTCTGGGACTCGGCGCTTTCCCTGTTTTTCCCGCGCCAGGTTGCGACGAAGTCTCTGTAGCGTCCAAACCATTTAATGGCCAACGCCTCGACGATGGCCTAAAGGTCAGCAATAGCCGGGCGCAGCACAAGTCAAACACTACTACAACCCAGCTCTTGCATTACCCTAGGCCAGCGCGATGACATCGATCTCCACCAGTACGTCTTTGGGCAGGCGGGAGGCCTCGACCGTCGAGCGCGCGGGCGGCTCGGAGGAGAAGTGGCGGCCATAAACTTCGTTCATGGCGGCGAAGTCGGACATGTTCTTGAGGAAGACCGTGGTCTTGATTACCTGCGCCAGGGAGCTTCCGGCAGCGCGCAGGATGGCCGTAAGGTTTTGCAGCACGCGCTCGGTCTGTGCGGCCACGTCGCCTTCGATGAGCTGCTGGGTGGCCGGGTCAAGCGCGATCTGGCCGGAGAGGAAGACGAAGCCGTTGGCCTGGATGGCCTGCGAGTAGGGGCCGATGGCCTGGGGAGCGTCATTGGTTGCAATTACTTGGCGCATGCTGGGCGGAGCCTCCGAAGAGTTGAGGTGAAGCAGTTGATTGTCGCACGGGAAGGTGGATTCCCGGAGCGGGAAGCAATTATAGATGTGCTGCTACTCAAGTGAAGCCCAACAATGTAGTTTTTACGTGTCAACTATGAGAAATGCAGGAATATTCACTTGACACAAATTTCTGTTATGATCGGTCCGACAGGGCAGCGTTGTTGGAAAAAGATTGCACTTTTTGGGCGCTCAGATAACAATGCTTGCGCCCGAATTTTAGGCCGAAGGCTAGGGTTCTAAGAAAAACTTAACCTCTCGCCTAGAAGGATGGTTGCTATTATGGAAGCGGAGACGCCGTTGCTTCCTCATGTACATACAACTGCACTAGCGCTGGAATACCAGCGGCACTACGGGACAGCCCGCAGGAACATTAACCTCGCGGATGTCCTCAATAATCCCATTGGCCAAAGCGAAAGCGGCATCTTTTGTTTGAGCCTCCAAGAACAGATCGGAGACATCCTGCTCGCTAATCTTGGTCCGCTCAGCGATGACCGATCCTATACGCTTTTGGTCAGCGGTAATGCTATCAAGGCGCTCCCGTAGAAACTTGGCTTCCAGCACTTGGTTCAACTGGGTCTGACAGCCCACGCCGTGGAACATGAACGTAGAATGCGGACACGCATAACGCTTAGTCCCAGCAAGAAAGATAGCATTACCGATGGAGTCTACGTTTCCCACGTTGTGTGTGGTTAAGTCTACGGGCAATGCGCGGAGCACATTGTAGAGGTTCATTCCGTGCATTACCGAGCCGCCGGGAGTGGAAAGCATAAGGTAGATCTCTTTAACGCCCTGATTGGCCAGATTAGATGCGGTCGCAATGAGCGTCTCAGTTGTATTTGGCGCAATTTCCGCCGAAAAGGAAATGTAGACGGTTTTCGGCGGGGCTGGTTGCTGAATGATTCCGGGTTGCATCCGGATTGGTGTTACTGGCGTTTGCACTAATGACTCTCTTTCTTCGCGCTACGCTGCACGATTATTGAACAGGAAGACGCGCCGTTGTATCTTCCTCCGCATTTGTGTTTTGCGGAGTGTTCTTCAGGCGATATTCTCCTGGATTGACTCTCTCAAATTTTTCGCTCCGAATAATGACGGAGTGAATTGTGCTCGTGGAGTTCTTCGTTTGTCGCATCAGGCCGGCTCGGATTAACAGGCGCTTTGCCTCCTGTGCCCGAATTAAACCGCCGTTAGAGCGTGCAATAGCCGTAAGAGCCTGAACCTGTGTCATGCCTTTAATTCTGGCAATCGGAAATTCATCTCCGAACACGTTTCGCTCTTGGGGTTGGTCAGTACTGCTGGCGTTTCTTAGCGAGGCAATGGTTGCACGGACGTGTTCGATTTCCTTGTCGATCTCCTGCACGAGCCTGCCGCGTTTTGCTTCTAGGGTGGTGAGATGTTCTGTTAAATGCTGAACTGTCTGATCTTTGCTGTACATGCTGCTATCTCCTTGTTGTATGCAGTTGCTACAAGTCCGTACCCAATACTTTCTTGCTTGCATGGAGTTGACATGTCTCATTTGAGACATGCAAACATGATGCTGGTGCGGAGAGGGCGGGGGTTGAACCCGCAAGACCCCGGTAGGGAATCAACGGCTTATAAGGCCGCAGGGCTTGACCACATGCCCAACCTCTCCGGCAAATGGCAAGCGGCCCTGACGCAGTGTTGGACGCTACGCCAGAACAACGCCGCCTACCGATGACCAGCGTCGAGGGATTCTCTTTGGACGGATGATCTCTCGACGCTTTATATTCTATCCCTCAGGTCAAGGCCGCAATATGTTGTTGCCTGTTGATTCTGTGGAAAACTGCCGCAAGTCTGTGAGTAACAGTCCATTAGCCAGATATAGTGCACCAAAGTGGTAACTAATGCGGACAGATAAGGGACAATTCGACGCTGTGCTCTCGAACATGCTGAACTCCCCGCCCAAGAGGGAGGCAGACATAAAGGCTCCTAGTAAGAAGCCTTCGAGGAAACGAGCGAAACGAACCGCAAAGGGTTAACGCGGCAGAGGCGGGCCACTGTCTCTATAAACACATCGGCATTCTTACGCCGATTGAAACGGTATTCAAACTCGCTCAGGTAGCGATGCAGGTGCTTCGCTGACAGCTTGTGATACTGGCCTATTACTCCTCGCTTGAACAGCGAGAATGCGGATTCAATGCGATTGGTGGTGACGTCCCCGCGTGTGTACTCGCGCATTATGTGATTCACTGTTTCATGCAGCGGATCAAACTCGGGATTCATGCGCTTCAAAGACTTTAGTGCCGGCGGATAGCTGCGGTGTTGGTCTGTGTGAATGCGGTCAACGT